>Ga0207657_10006662_pt1 | contig 11951 bp, 9 predicted proteins | sample KBSC33metaG_FD_184316 | JGI IMG/M metagenome (GOLD analysis project Ga0207657, IMG submission 184316) | Corn rhizosphere microbial communities from Kellogg Biological Station, Michigan, USA - KBS C3-3 metaG (SPAdes) (version 2) | ecosystem: Host-associated > Plants > Roots > Rhizosphere > Soil ...
GTCGGCGTCGTGATCGAGGCCGAACACCTGTGCATGTCCCTTCGCGGCGTGCAGTCGGCCGGGGCGACCACCGTCACCTCGACCTTCCTCGGTGAGCTCGCAGACGATGCGGCGCTGCGCGAGCGGTTCTTCACCGGCTCGCACTGACCATGCGGATGCGGGCGGCCCGGCCACGCGCATCCGGCCCGTGTTGGCTCGCTGTGAGCCTCACAACACGGGTATCTCTCACCACCCAAACCGCGTAAAACTGAAAGCACTACACCAATCGCCGGGAGGCATGAATGTCCACAGAACAGAACTTCGTCATCGTGGGAGGCGGCCTCGCCGGAGCATCCGCCGCCGAGGAGCTGCGCAAGCAGGGCTTCGACGGGAGTGTGACGCTGCTCGCCTCCGAGAAGCACGAGCCGTACATTCGTCCGCCGCTGTCGAAGGGGTATCTCAACGGCTCTGACGGGCTCGACGCCGTCTACGTGCATCCCTCGGAGTGGTATGCCGAGAATCACATCGACGTGAAGACCGGCACGAGCGCGACGAGCATCGACCGCGCGGCGCACGAGGTGACGCTCTCCACCGGCGAGAAGCTCCCGTACGACAAGCTGCTGCTCGCCACCGGTTCATCCCCGCGGCACCTCCCAATCGAGGGCGCTGACCTCGCCGGCGTGTACTACCTGCGCACCCTCGACGACTCCGAGGCGCTGCAGGCCGAGCTGAAGGCCGGGGGCAAGAAGCTCGTGCTGGTCGGCTCCGGCTGGATCGGCATGGAGGTCGGCGCGACCGCCCGCACCCTCGGTAACGAGGTGACAATCCTCGAGCGCGATCCGATTCCGCTCGCGAACGCGCTCGGCGACGAGCTCGGAACCCTGTTTGCCGACTACCACAAGGAAAAGGGCGTCGTGCTGCGCACATCCCTCATCGTCGACAAGATCGTCGGCGCTGACGGGCACGTCAACGGCGTAGCCCTGGACGGCGGCGAAATCGTACCTGCCGACCTCGTGCTCGTCGGAATCGGCGCGGTGCCGAACGTGCAGCTCGGGCACCGACATCGCGCGAGCGCAAGCCTCACCTCCGCCGGCGGCAAGGGGATCAACGTCGCGCGTGCGCTGAAGCGGCTCGACTCGCCCGTCATCGCCACGGGGCTCGCGGGCGGCCGCACGGGCGACCGGATCATCGACGAGCTCGCCACGGAGGCGATCCTCAACGACTTCGTTCGCATCGGCGACGAATCGCGCACGTCGACGGCCGTCGTCGATCCCACGGCGGGAACGTTGACGGAGATCTACGAGTGGGGGCCGGCGGTCCGCCGCACCGAGCTCGACCTGCTGCTCGAGAAGCTGCACTACCTCTCGCGAGTCGCGTCGTTCGTCGTCTTCAGCGGGTCGCTGCCGCGCGACGTGCCGGCGGACTTCTACGCCGACGCGGTTCGGGACCTGAGCCGTCGCGGCATCCAGTGCGTGGTCGACTCGGAGGGCGAGCCGCTGCGGCACGCCGTCGAGGCCGAGCCGTTCCTCGTCTCGCCGAACCAGCCCGAGGCGGAGAGCCTCGTCGGCCAGGAGTTCTCCGACGACGACGACTTCCTGATGGCGCTCGACGCGATCGCCGACCAGGGTGCGCGCAACGTCCTGATCACGCAGGAGACGACGTGCTTCGGGCTCTTCCGCGTCGAGCGCACGCTCCGTCGCTTCCGCGCGTCGATCGCGCGCGTCGAGCCGGTCGCATCCGTCGGGGCCGGCGACGTTCTGCTCGCAGGCTTCCTTGCGGCCCGCTTCAACGGGCAGCCGTTCGACGAGGCGCTGCGTCAGGGCGTCGGCTGCGCGGCTGCGTCGGTCGTCGAGCTCGGTCCCGGACGCTTCGACCCCCGCGAGGCCTCGCGCCTCGCCGCGGGCGTCGAGCTCGAAGAGCTGCAGCCGATCACTGCGTGAGATAGAGCGCGCGAATCCGCGCGGAGCCGTTCAGGTTCTCGGCCCAGGCGAGCCGGCGGCCTTCGAGGGAGAGCCCGATCGGCGGTGCGGCGACGCGCGCGAGGGCGCGGACACCGTGCGTCTCGATGTCGACTGCGCGCAGCGAGCGCCCGACGCGGTAGACGATCGTGTGGTCGTTCGCCGTCAGCTCGGGGCTCGTCCTGCTCGACACCGGGACGGAGCCCGCGGGCGCGCCGTCCGAGCGGGAGTACCACGCGATTCGCAGCCCGAGCGGCGTGCGCTCGAGCGTCGCGAGGACGTGCGGCGTGAGGGCGAGCGCGACCGGTGTCCCCGCGGGCTGCGCGCTCGCGATCGCCGCGCCCGACCTCGCGTCGACGATCTCGACCGGCCGGTCGGCGCCGGCGAGGGGCCGGCCGTCCTTGCCGAGGCCGTCGGTCGGCACGAACGCCACTGCCCCGGCCGACGCCGCGATCTCGACCGCGCCGCTGCCCTCCGTGCCCGCCACGAGCTTCGGCAGCTGGCGGCCCGCCGTCCGGAAGACGCCGCCGCCGACCACCTTCAGGTCGCATGGGCTCGTACCCGCGAGGCAGCCGGCCTCGTCGACGTAGTCGACCGAGGTGACCCCGTAGACGAGCGTCCCGCGGTCGCCCGCGAGGCCGCCGAGCCAGAGCCCCGTGCCGCGGTTCGTGTGGGCGAGCTCCTGGAAGCGTCGCTCCTTCCGGTCGCCGAGGGTCGCGCCCGCCCCGAGCAGGTAGTCGAACGGGATCGGCGCCCGCTCCTGCAGCGTCCAGAGCACGGTCGAGCCCGCGAGCGCGAGGTCGACGTGCGTCCTGCCCACCTCCCAGCGGCAGGTCACGTTCCGCGCACCACGCTGCTGCGGCAGGACGACGTGGAGACCGTTCGTGAGCGAGAGCACGTGGACGCCGTTGCAGCCGGTCTTTCGGGGCGAGAACCAGGCGACGAGGGCGCCGTCCTGCGCGAAGGCCGAGATGGTGGCGTTCGGGCCGTTCCAGATCGGCACCGGGTGCGAGCCGCCGCCGGCCGTGTGGACGACCGCCGCCGCGACTCCGGCCGCCGCTGCGAGCAGCGAGCGCATGCCGGCACGGTAGCCCGCTCGTGTTAGGACGCTGTTGTCCCCGCCGGGCGCCGTCGGGGGAGGGTGCTAGCCTTGCAGTCCCTTGGACGTCGAACTCCGCCAGGACGAGCTGCAACGGCTCGTCGCACTGGACCGGAAGTTCGCCAAGGAAGGACTCACCTTCGACGACGTCCTGCTCGTCCCGGCGGAGTCGCACGTGCTGCCGAACGACGTCTCGACGAGGACGCGGCTCACGCGCACGATCGAGCTGAGCATCCCCGTCGTCTCTGCGGCGATGGACACGGTCACCGAGGCGCGGCTCGCGATCGCGCTCGCGCGCGAGGGCGGCATCGGGATCCTCCACCGCAACCTGTCGATCGTCGACCAGGTCGCCGAGGTCGACAAGGTGAAGCGCTCGGAGGCCGGGATGATCGTCGAGCCGGTCACGCTCGCGCCCGATGCGCTCGTCCGCGACGCACTGGCGCTGATGGCGCGATACAAGGTTTCGGGCATCCCGATCACCGACGAGAACGGCGTCCTCGTCGGGATACTGACGAACCGCGACCTGCGTTTCGAGACGGACGTCGCGCAGCCGGTGTCGAGCCTCATGACGGTGCGGGATCTCGTCACGGCGCCCGTCGGCACGACGCTCGCCGAGGCGGAGGCGATCCTCCATCGCAACAAGATCGAGAAGCTGCCGGTCGTGAACGCCGACGGAAAGCTGTGCGGCCTCATCACGGTGAAGGACATCCAGAAGAAGCTCCAGTACCCGCAGGCGACGAAGGACGAGAAGGGACGGCTGCGCGTCGGCGCTGCCGTCGGCGTCGGCCCCGATGCCGTCGAGCGCGCGCAGGCGCTTGCCGAGGCGGGTGTCGACGTGCTCGTCGTCGACACCGCGCACGGGCACTCGCAGGGCGTGCTCGAGATGGTGGGCAAGGTGAAGCGCAGCGTGTCGGTCGACGTGATCGCCGGGAACATCGCGACCGCGGCCGCCGCAGAGGCGCTCGCCGACGTCGGTGTCGACGGGCTCAAGTGCGGAGTCGGCCCCGGCGCCGCGTGCACGACGCGCATCGTCGCGGGCGTCGGCGTGCCGCAGGTGACGGCCGTCTACGACGTCGTCTCGGCGGCGGGCGGCATCCCCGTGATCGCCGACGGCGGGATCACGTCCTCCGGCGACGTCGCGAAGGCGATCGCTGCGGGCGCGGACACGATCATGGCCGGCTCGCTCCTCGCGGGCACCGACGAGGCGCCCGGCGAGGTGATCGTCGGCCAGGGCGAGCGGTACAAGGAGTACCGCGGCATGGGCTCGATCGGCGCGATGCGTGCGCGCTCGTTCTCGAAGGACCGCTACTTCCAGGGCGACGTCGAGGACGTCGAGAAGCTCGTGCCGGAGGGCATCGAGGGGCGCGTGCCGTACAAGGGCCCGCTCGCGCCGGTGCTGCACCAGCTGATCGGCGGCCTCCGCCAGGCAATGGGCTACTGCGGTGCCGCGAGCGTCGAGGAGATGAAGAGCGCGAGCTTCGTCCGCATCACGTCGGCCGGCCTGCGCGAGTCGCATCCGCACGACATGACGATCACGAAAGAGGCGCCGAACTATCGCCGCTGAGCCGTCGAACGTCGTCCAGTTCCCGGTTGCAGAGGACCGGCCGGTGCTGGTGATCGACCTCGGGGGCCAGTACTCGCAGCTGATCGCCCGCCGGGTGCGCGAGTGCCGCGTCTACTCGGAGCTCGTGGGGCACACGATCTCGCCGGAGGCGATCCGCGCGCGCAACCCGTACGCCGTGATCCTGAGCGGCGGTCCCGCGTCGGTCTACGCCGACGGCGCGCCGCGCGTCGACCCCCGCATCTTCGAGCTGGGCATACCGACGCTCGGCATCTGCTACGGGATGCAACTGATGGCGCTCGATCTCGGTGGTCGCGTCGACCGCACCGGCGTCTCGGAGTTCGGCAAGACCGAGGTCGGCGTCGACGACTCCATCCTGCTCAGGGACACGCCGCCGGTTCAGACCGTCTGGATGTCGCACCGCGATTCCGTCGTCGCGCCGCCCGAGGGCGCCCGCGTTGTCGCAGGGTCCTCGTCGACGCCGATCGGCGCGTTCGAGGCGCCGGCGCGCGGGCTCTACGGTGTGCAGTTCCATCCCGAGGTCGTGCACACACCGCACGGGACGGCGATGTTGAAGAACTTCCTCTACGAGATCGCGGGCGCGCCGCCGTCGTGGACGCCCGCGGCCGTGATCGAGGAGCAGGTCGAGCGCATCCGCGCCCAGGTCGGCCGCGAGCGCGTGCTGTGTGCCCTCTCCGGAGGCGTCGACTCCGCGGTCGCCGCCCTCCTCGTGCACAAGGCGGTCGGCGACCAGTTGACGTGCGTGTTCGTCGACCACGGCCTGCTGCGCAAGAACGAGGCCGAGCAGGTGGTCGAGACGTTCGGCGACCACTTCCGCGTCCCGCTCGTGCACGTACAGGCGCAGCAGCGCTTCCTCGAGCTCCTCGACGGTGTCGATGACCCCGAGTCGAAGCGGAAGATCATCGGTCGCGAGTTCATCCGCGTGTTCGAGGACGAGGCTCGGAAGCTGAGCGATGCGAGCGGGGGCGAGGTGACGTGGCTCGTGCAGGGGACGCTCTACAGCGACGTGATCGAGTCGGGCGGCACCGAGGGAGTCGCCGCGACGATCAAGTCGCACCACAACGTCGGCGGGCTCCCCGACGACATGAAGATGAAGCTCGTCGAGCCCTTGCGGCTTCTCTTCAAGGACGAGGTGCGGCGCGTCGGCGAGGAGCTCGGCATGGCGGAGCGCATGGTGTGGCGGCAGCCGTTCCCGGGGCCGGGCCTCGCGATCCGGGTCATCGGCGCGGTGACGGAGGAGCGGCTCGAGATTCTCCGGGACGCGGACGCGATCCTCCAGGAGGAGGTGCGGCGCGCCGGGCTCTACCGCGAGCTCTGGCAGTCGTTCGCCGTGCTGCCTGCGATCCGCTCGGTCGGCGTCCAGGGCGACGAGCGGACGTACGGCTATCCCGTCGTGATCCGTGCCGTGACGAGCGACGACGCGATGACCGCCGACTGGGCACGACTTCCGTACGACCTGATCGAGACGATCTCCGGGCGCATCGTCAACGAGATCCCCGGCGTCAACCGTGTCGTGCTCGACGTGACGTCGAAGCCGCCGGCGACGATCGAGTGGGAGTAGCAGCGCCGGACCGCGTCGTCGACCGGCTTGCCGAGGCTCGCATCGGCTCGACGTACAACCAGTACGCACGCTCCGAGCTCTGCCGAAGGCGACTTCGCGACTATCTGGCGGCGCGCGCGGGCGCCGAGACGATCCTCGTCGGCGAGGCCGCCGGCTACCGGGGCGCCCGCGTGAGCGGGCTCGCATTCACGTCGGAGCGGCAGCTGACGGGCACCGGGCCCGCCGAGGCGAGCGCGACGATCGTGCACCGCGTGCTCGCCGAGCTCGGCCTCGAGGACGACGTGCTCCTGTGGAACGTGGTGCCGACGCACCCGGGAACCGCCTGCTCCAACCGCCGGCCTACGCGCGACGAGATCGCCGCGTCGCGGGTGTTCCTCGACGCGCTGAGCTGCGGGCGCCGCGCCGTCGCCGTCGGCCGCGTCGCCGCCGAGACGCTCGACGGTGCGCCGTACGTCCGCCATCCGTCGCACGGCGGCGCGGCGCGGTTCGCCGAAGGCGTGCGGCGTACACTCGCCCGATGAGTGCGGGCCGATGAGTGAGGGCCGATGAGCGCGGGCCGATGAGTACGGCAGCGTCGCCCATGGCCGGGGACGTTCGCAGGAACGCGTTCCTCCTGGCGGCGTGCCTCGTCGCGAACTCGGGTGCGTTCCAGCTCGCCGCGGCGCTCAGCTCGGTCACGCTCGTCGCGGTCACAGGCGTGAAAGGCGTGCTCGGGCTCGGGCCTGCGATCTTCCTCACCGCCGGGGCGATCGCCGTCGGCCCGGCCGGCCGGGCGATGGACCGCGTCGGCCGGATGCCGGTGATCCGAATCGCCTTCGGCGGCGGTGCAGCCGGCTGCGGCACGGTCGCGGGCGGCTGCGCCACGTCGTCGGCCGTGCTCGTGTGCGCCGGTCTCGCGCTCGTCGGCGCGTCGGCGTCGGTTGTGCAGCTGTCGCGCGCGGCGGCCGCCGAGATGTTCCCGCCCGAGCGTCGCGCGCGCGGCATGTCGTTCGTGCTCTTCGGTGCGGTGTCGGGCGCCGTCTGGGGGCCGCTCGTCTTCGGCCCGCTCTTCGCGCACCGCTCGACGCTCGCGCACGCGCTCGCGGCGCCGTGGCTGATCGGCATCCCGTTCATGCTCGCCGGGCTCGCAGTCGCGAGCCTCGTGCGGCCCGATCCGAAGGACATCTCTGCGAGCTACCCGAGCGTGCACGACGACGGAGGCCCGGCCGCGCCGCTGCGGGAGATCCTGCGTCGTCCCGGCATCATCGCCGCGATCGTGGCCGTCGTCGCGAGCTTCGCCGTGATGGCGTCGGTGATGAACCTCTCCGGCTACGTCGCGTTCGGCCGCGGGCACCACCAGGGCGACGTCTTCACGATGATCAGCGTGCACATCCTCGGCATGTACGGGCTCGTCCTCGTCGTCGGCGACATCATCGACCGCTTCGGGCGGCGGCGAGCGCTCGTCGGCGGCCTCGCGGTCATGACTGCGTCGAATGCGGCGCTCGTTTGGCTCGGCGGCGTCGGCGGCATGAGCTTCGCGCTGCTCGGGCTCGGCCTCGGCTGGTGCTTCTCCTACGTCGCCGCGACGACGGAGCTCGTCGAGCTGACGGCCGCGTCCGAGCGGGGCCGCCTCGTCGGCTTCTCCGATCTCTGCGCGAGCCTCACGGCGGCCGCGCTCGCCCTCCTCGGCGGCCTCGTCTACACCGCCGCCGGGGTGGCCGCGCTCGCCCTCTCCGCCGCCGCGCTCGCGGCGCTGCCGGGGCTCTGGCTCGCCGGCCGCCCCGCCGTCGTGCCGCTGCCGGCCACGGAGTAGATTCCGCTACAATCCCGCCCCGGCGGACGCCTGGTCCGCCACTTTTCTGTGATGAAGACCTATTCCGCCAAGCCGGCCGAGATCACGCGCGAGTGGTACCTCGTCGACGCCGACGGGAAGACCCTCGGCCGTCTGGCGACCCAGATCGCCGACACGCTCCGTGGCAAGCGGAAGCCGATCTACACGCCACACGTCGACACAGGCGACTTCGTCGTCGTCGTGAACGCCGAGAAGGTTCGGGTCACCGGCGCGAAGCTCGACCAGAAGATGTACCACCGCCACTCCGGCTACCCGGGCGGCCTCAAGAGCCGCACGCTGCGCGAGCAGCTCGACCGGCGACCGACCGAGGTGCTCCGCATCGCAGTGAAGGGCATGCTGCCGAAGAACAAGCTCGCACGGCACCAGATCACGAAGCTGAAGATCTACGCCGGCCCGGAGCACCCGCACGAGTCCCAGAATCCCAAGCCACTCGATCTGGAGCAGTGAGTTGAGCCAAATCGCCCAGAATCAGAGCGCCCCGAATCAAATCGCTCAGTACCGCGGCACCGGCAAGCGCAAGACCTCCGTCGCGCGCGTGATCCTGCGTCCCGGAGACGGCACGACGTGGGTGAACGGTCGCACGCTCGAGGAGTACTTTCCGCGCAACATCTGGCGGACGATCGCCGTCTCGCCGCTGAAGGTCGCGGGGCTCGAGGGGCAGTACGACCTGCGCGTCCGCGTGCACGGCGGCGGCCTCACCGGCCAGGCCGGCGCGGTCCGCCACGGCATCGCGCGCGCGCTCGTCGAGGCGAATCCGGACCTGCGCGTCTCGCTGAAGCGCGAGGGCTTCCTGACGCGCGACGCGCGCCAGGTGGAGCGCAAGAAGGCAGGCCTGCACAAGGCCCGCAAGGCTCCGCAGTTCTCCAAGCGGTAACTGGGTCGCCGACTCGTCGGCCCGCCGGCCGCTAAGGTCCGGCGCCGTGGCGCGGAACTACTTCGGCACCGACGGTGTGCGCGGCATCGTCGGCGAGGTCGTCACCCCGGAGCTCGTCGAGCGGCTCGGCAAGGCGTCGGCGCTCTGGTCGGGTCGCGGCCGCGTCTTCGTCGGCCGCGACACGCGCGCATCGGGCAAAGAGCTCGAGGAGGCGTTCGCGCGCGGCGTCGCGTCCGCGGGCGGCTCAGCGGTGCTTGCCGGCGTCGTGCCGACGCCCGCCGTCGCGCTGCTCCGCCTCGATCTGGGCGTCGTGATCACGGCGTCGCACAACCCGCCCGAGTACAACGGCGTCAAGTTCTTCGACGCCTCCGGGCGGAAGCTCAGCGACGTCGCCGAGGAGGAGATCGAGGAGCTGCTCGACGCGCCGGCGCCCGGCGGCGGCGAGATCGACCGGGTCGGGATCGCGGTCGACAGCTATCTCGAGCACGTGCTCGAGCGGTTCGGCTCCGACCTCGAGGGCGTCCGCATCGCCGTCGACTGCGCGAACGGCGCCTACGCCGGCATCGCGCCACGCGCGTTCGAGTCGCTCGGCGCCGAGGTCGAGACGATCGGCAACGAGCCGGACGGGTCGAACATCAACGTCGGCTGCGGCGCAACCGATCTCGCCGCGCTGCAGGCCCTCGTCACGAGCGGAGGCTTCGACCTGGGTGTTGCGTTCGACGGCGACGGCGACCGCGTGCTCGCGATCGACGAGCGCGGAGCGGTCGTCGACGGCGACCAGATCGTCGCCATCCTCGCGCTGCACCTCGGTGTCGATCTCGTCGCAGTCACGACGATGACGAACCTCGGCTTCCACCGGCTGATGGACGAGCGCGGCGTGCGAGTCGTCACGACGGACGTCGGCGACCGCTACGTGCTCGAGGCGCTCTACGACGCCGGCGGCATTCTCGGCGGCGAGCAGTCGGGGCACATCATCTGCCTGCGCGACCACGTGACGGGTGACGGGCTCGCGTCGTCGCTCCTCCTCTGCGAGGCCCTCGGAGGCCGCACGCTCTCCGACGCGGCGGCCGTCATGGAGCGCTATCCGCAGGCCAAGCGGAATCTGCTTCGCTCCGGGCGAGGCCCGCTACCGCAGGGGCTCCTCGACCGGCTCGCCGCCGAGAACGAGACGCTGAACGGCGACGGGCGCGTGCTCGTCCGGCCGTCGGGCACCGAGCCCCTCGTCCGGGTGCTCGCGGAGGCCGCGACGGAGAAGGACGCGGAATCCCTCTGTGCTAGGATCGCGGCGCTCGTGACCCAGGAGCTCGGCTGACCCGACCGCGACGGCGCGGTGGGGATCCAGAGGCCGGGCTCGTCGCGTTTCTGGGCAGAATCATCATTCGGACGGCGATTCTTGCGGCCTGGCAGGGGAAGAGAGGCGAAGATGTGCGGAATCATCGGGTACGTCGGGGGTCGTGAGGCGAAGCCGCTGCTCCTGAGCGGGCTCCGCCGGCTCGAATACCGCGGCTACGACTCGGCCGGCATCGCCCTTCGCGAGAGCGACGGGCTCGACTACGTCCGCGCCGTCGGCAACTTGCAGAATCTCGTCGACGCGGCCGGCCCGAACGGCTCCGTCGCGCAGCACGGTCTCGGGCACACGCGTTGGGCGACACACGGGGCCGTCACCGAGCAGAACGCGCATCCGCTCGTCGGCTGCGACGCGAGCAAGCTCGCGATCGTGCTGAACGGGATCGTCGAGAACTACCGCGAGCTGCGCGAGGGGCTCATCGCGGAGGGGCACACGTTCACGTCCGAGACCGACGCCGAAGTCGTCGTGCACATGCTCGAACAGGAGTACGACGGCGACCTCGTGCAGGCGCTCATCCGTGTCTACCCGCGACTCGAAGGCCACTTCACGATCGTCGCGATCCATCACGACAATCCCGACGTGCTCGCGGGGGTGCGCCACCAGACGCCGCTCGTCGTCGGCCTCGGCGACGGCGAGAACTTCCTCGCCTCGAACGTCGCCGCATTCCTCAGCGAGACGCGCCGCGCGGTCTTTCCCGACGACGGCGAGATCGTCGAGATCACGCCGGCCGGAGCGCGCTTCTTCAAGAACGGCGCCGAGATCCAGCATCCCGAGGTCGAGCACCTCGACTGGGACGAGGACAACGCCGAGAAGGGCGGCTACGAGACGTTCATGCTGAAGGAGATCTACGAGCAGCCGGAAGCGGTGCGCCAGACGATCGGCGAACGCGTGCGCGGTCATGCGTTGATGCTCGAGGCGCTCGGGCTCTCCGAGCTCGAGGTCAGAAACCTCCGCCGCATCGTCATCGTCGCCGCGGGCACCTCGTACCACGCCGGCGTCGTCGGCCGCTACATCATCGAGGAGTGGGGCCGCATCCCCGTCGAACCCGACATCGCGAGCGAATGGATCTACCGCAACCCGGTTCTGTCGAAGGACACGCTCGTGATCGGCATCTCGCAATCCGGGGAGTCGCGCGACACCGTCAACGCGATGAAGCTGGCTCGCGACCGCGGAGCCCGCACGCTCGCGATCACGAACATGATGGGCACGCAGATCACACGCGAGGTCGACGCGACGCTGTACACGCGCTGCGGCATCGAGATCGGCGTCGCGGCCTCCAAGACCTTCACCGCCCAGGTCGCGCTGCTCAGCCTGCTCGCGCTGCGTCTCGCCGAGATCCGTCAGACGCTGCCGCAGGACGACATCGACTTCGTGATCGACCGGCTGCACGAGCTGCCCGAGAAGATCGCCGAGTTCCTCGACGGCGACCATCCCGTCGACGAGATCGCGCAGCGCTTCTACGACAAGCCGTTCTTCCTCTATCTCGGCCGGCACATCGGGCTCCCCGTGGCGCTCGAGGGAGCGCTGAAGCTCAAGGAGATCTCGTACATCCCGACCGACGCGTACTCGGCCGGCGAGATGAAGCACGGCCCGATCGCGATGCTCGACGAAGGGACGCCCGTCGTCGTCGTGGCGACGAACATCCACGTCTACGACAAGATCGTCTCGAACATCCAGGAGACACGCGCGCGCGGCGCGCACGTGATCGCGATCGCAACC
>Ga0207657_10006667_pt1 | contig 11945 bp, 11 predicted proteins | sample KBSC33metaG_FD_184316 | JGI IMG/M metagenome (GOLD analysis project Ga0207657, IMG submission 184316) | Corn rhizosphere microbial communities from Kellogg Biological Station, Michigan, USA - KBS C3-3 metaG (SPAdes) (version 2) | ecosystem: Host-associated > Plants > Roots > Rhizosphere > Soil ...
TCCAGATCTCGATCGCCTCGGTGTCGGGACCGAGGCCGAGCTCCTCGTCGCCGCCGAACACGGTCACCCAGATCGTGTCCGGGTCGAAGCCGAAGCCGTCCAGCGACAGCTCCCATGCGAAGTCGATCGCCTCCTGCTTGAAGTAGTCGCCGAAGGCGAAGTTGCCGAGCATCTCGAAGCAGGTCAGGTGCCGGGCGGTGCTCCCGACCTCCTCGATGTCGGGGGTCCGGAAGCAGCGCTGACAGGACGTCAGCCGCGGCGCCGGCGGCGTCTCGCGACCGAGGAAGTAGGGCTGAAACGGCTGCATCCCGGCGGTCGTGAGCAGCACGCTGGGGTCGTCGGCGGCGGGGACCAGCGACGCCGAGGGCACGCGCAGGTGGCCGCGCTCCTCGAAGAACGACATGTAGGTCTCGCGGATCTGCTCCGATTCCATCGACGCAGCAGCGTATCTAGGCGATCGTGGCGCCGAGGACTCCGCACCCCGGCAATCCCGCGGCTGGCAGCGGCCCCGGCGGGTACGATCGTCGCGTGATCGGGCGGGCGGGAGCAGTTGCCTTTGCGGCGTTTGCTGTCGCGAAGAATGGCAATCCGACCGCGGATATCGCGGTCGATTTGCACTTCTTTGGCCCGGGGAGCGACGCTCAGGCGATCGTGCCGTGTCCGACGACCAGGTCGCCGTCACAGAGGACCGCGGTCTGGCCCGGCGCCGGCCCCCGCGCGGGGGCCTCGAGCTCGAGGTCGAGGCGATCGTGGCGGCCGGGGCCCGGGGCTTCGGGGCCGCCGATCCGGCAGGCGAGCGGCCGCGAGCGGTAACGCAGCTTGACCGCGCCGACCCGGGCCCCGGGCCGGTGCAGGGTCGCGTCGCGGATCCGCACCCGGCGGGTGTCGAGATCGGCCTCGCCGCCGACGACGACGCGGTTGGTGGTGGCGTCGGTGGCGAGGACGTAGAGGGGCTCCGGCGCGGCGATGCCGAGGCCGCGGCGCTGGCCGACCGTGAAGCGGTGGTGACCCGAATGGCGGCCGACGACGTTGCCGGCCGTGTCGACGACCTCGCCCTCGCGATCGTCGAGGCCGCCGTGACGGGCGAGGAAGCCGGCCTTGCCGACGCCGGCGAGGAAGCAGAGGTCCTGGCTCTCGGCCTTGTCGGCGACGGCGAGGCCGGCGGCGGCGGCGATCGCGCGGACCTCGGGCTTCGTCAGCCCGCCGAGCGGGAAGCGCAGTCGCGCGAGCACCGCCGGCGGCAGGCCGGCGAGCATGTAGGTCTGGTCCTTGCCGGGGTCGGCGGCGGCGGTCAGGAGCGCGCCGGAGCCGTCGTCCCGGGTCCGCGCGTAGTGACCGGTCGCAAGGCCGGTGGCGCCGAGCTGCTCGGCGATCCGGACCATCGGCTCGATCCGGATTCGGCCGTTGCAGCGGATGCAGGGATTCGGCGTCTCCCCGGCCGCGTAGCCGGCCAGGAACGGCTCGACGACGCCGGCGCGGAACCGGTCGCGGAGGTCGACGGTCAGATGCGGGATGCCCTGCGCCTGGGCGACCGAGCGGGCGACGCGGACTGCGTCGGCGGAGCAGCAGCTCCGCTCGCCGTCGTTGGCGGGATCCGACCAGAGCTCGAGGGTGACGGCGAAGACGTCGGCGCCCGCCTCCCGCTCGCGGAGGGCGGCGACGGCACTGTCGACGCCGCCGCTGACGGCGACGAGCACCCGCTCGCGGCCGTCGCCGGGCGGCGCCAGGATCGCTCCCTCGGCGCTCGCGACCGCGGCGCCGAGCGCCCGGTGAGCGGCCTCGGCCGCGAGGTCGGCGGCGTGGGCGCCGACCGCGCTGAGCCCGCCGAGCTCGGCGGCGATCGCTGCGGCATCGAGCAGCCCCGCCTCGCGAAGGCCCGCGCCGTCGAGCAGCTCGGCCGTAGCCGCCGCAGCGGCCCGGGCTGCAGCGCAGCCGCTCGCCTCGAAGCGGACGTCGGCCGCCCGGCCCTCATCGAGCCGCAGCGAGATCGCGATCAGATCGCCGCAGGCGGCTCCTCCGGCGCTGCCGCGGGCGCTGCCGGTCAGCGGCTCCCCGCGCCGGGAGGAGTCGTCGAGGTAGGCCTCGAAGGCGGTGGCGTCCATGCGCTGAAGCGTAGAGCGGGCACGGGCCCGCCCCAACCGCCGCGACGTTACGGGTAGCTCGGGACCTGCTTACCGTCGTAGAGGGCGTCGTCGACGGCCTGGTTGACGCTCCGCGGGCCGCGGAAGCCGTATGAGACGGCGGCCGTCGGGACGGAGTCGGTCAGCTTCCGGGGCCGGACCACGACCAGGGCCGGGGTCCGGCTGACCGAGACGCCGGCGGTGACACGCGCGTACTTGGCGATGTCCTTGACGTCGACGACGAAGACCTCGACGTCGTCGCGCGAGCGCAGCGTGTCGGTGAACTGCTCGAGCTGCCTGTCGGAGAGGCCCTTCGGATCGACGACGAGAAGCGCGATCGCCTTGTTTCGAGCGAAGGCGACGAGCACGTTCTCGGGCAGGCCCTTCGAGGGCAGCAGGCCGTCGGCGGTCGCATCGCCGGCCGGCGGCGTGACCGTGTCGGTCTCGGGGACGGCCGGAGCGGTGCCCGACGCGGACGCGCCGGCCGAGGGCGACGGAGTCGAGGCAGAGGCGGACGGGTCGCCGGTCGCAGCCGGGTCGCTAGTCGTCGCCGCTGCCGGGGACGTGGTCGTGGCCGCCGGCTGCTCGTCCTTCTTGAGGACCGAGGTGAAGAGGATCACCGCGAAGACGACCGCGCAGACGCCGAGGACGGCGAGCTGGACCATCGGGTTCTCGTTGAGCGCCTTTCTCATCGGGCGCTCCCGAGGACCGGGAAGGAGTTGGGCTCCAGCTCGCCGGTGCCGCCCGGCTTCTGAACCCTGGGATACAGGGGGGAACCTGCCAGCACGCCCAAGAGCGCACCGGACGACGGCTCCCGAGCCAATCGTGTTGGTTCACAATTAGAGCGGCTGTCGTACGAGTTCGAGCCCATGGGCAAACTACCAAGGCAGTTCGGCCGTCCGCCCGAAAACCTTGAGCCCGCCGGACGTCTCCCCCCGGACCTGGGTCATCTCAACCGCGCTATGTGTAGGCAGGATTACCCAGGTGGGCGGGTTTCGAAGGCGTCGAGGGCCGTCTCGGGGTCGTCGGCCACGGTCATCGAGCTGACGAGGTTGCCGTCGAACTCGAACAGGAGGGCGATCGGGGAGCTGTCGCCAACCTCGCCCTCGGCTCGCCAGACGTACTCGACCGAGCCGAGCACGAGCACCGCATCGCCGCGGGTGTGGGTGGCGGCGACGGTGTAGCGCCGCTCGAGGTGGTCGTAGCGCTTCTCCGCCCAGGCGATCGCGGCCCCGATCCCCTTGTGGATGCTGCGGCCGGTCCTGATCTCGGCGAGCGGCGCGAACGTGGCGGCGATCAGCTCCGGATCGCTCGCGTTGATCGCGGCGACGGCCCTCGCGGCCTGCTCGGCGCGCTCGCCGCTCACTGCGGGGCGGGACTCCTGACCGTGATGCCGAGCTCGCGGAGCTGGCGCTCATCGACCGGCGCCGGAGCGCCGGTCAGCGGATCGCCGCCGGAGGCGGTCTTCGGGAAGGCGATCACGTCGCGGATCGACTCGGCGCCGGCGGCGAGGGCGCAGATCCGGTCGATCCCGTAGGCGATGCCGCCGTGCGGCGGGGCGCCGTAGCGAAGCGCCTCGAGCAGGAAGCCGAAGCGGGCCTCGGCCTCCTCGGCATCGATCCCGAGCAGCGCCAGCACGCGCTCCTGATCGCCGGGGTCGCTGATCCGGATCGACCCGCCGCCGATCTCGCTGCCGTTCCAGACGAGGTCGTAGGCACGGGCGCGGATCGCGCCGGGGTCGGACTCGTCGAGCTCGCCGTCGAATGCCGTGAACGGATGATGAAGCGGCGTCCAGCGCTCCTCTTGGCCGTCCCATTCGAGCAGCGGCCAGTCGACGATCCAGCAGAACGCGTTCTCATCGGCCGGGACCTCGTCCCAGCGCTCGGCCAGCCGGACCCGCATCGTGCCGAGCACCTGGTTGGCGACGGCGGGTTCGTCGGCGACGATCAGGAGCAGATCGCCCTCGGCTGCGCCGAGCGCCCCGTTCAGCTCGGCGAGCTCGGCGTCGGTGAGGAACTTCGCGGTCGGCGAACGCCAGCCGTCTCCCTCGCGGAACGCCCAGACGAGCCCCTTGGCGCCGAGCTCCTGGGCGTCTGAGATCAGGCCGTCGAGCTCCGAGCGCGGCAGCTCGCGGCGGCCGGCGTTCATCCCCTTGACGATCCCGCCGCCGTCGATAGTGCCGCGGAAGACCCGGAACTCGGTCTCGCGGAGGTGGTCGGAGAGGTCGGTCAGCTCCATCCCGAAGCGGACGTCGGGCCGGTCGGTGCCGAATCGGGCGATCGCGTCGGCGTGGGCGATCCGCGGGATCGGCAGCCCGACCTCGATCCCGGCGGCTCCGAGCACGTGCGCCATCAGCCGCTCGTTCGCCTCGATCACGTCCTCGACCTCGACGAACGACATCTCGATGTCGAGCTGGGTGAAGTCGGGCTGGCGGTCGGCGCGGAGGTCCTCGTCGCGGAAGCAGCGGGCGATCTGGTAGTAGCGCTCGAACCCGGCCACCATCAGGAGCTGCTTGAAGAGCTGCGGCGACTGCGGCAGCGCGTAGAAGGAGCCCTGCTGGAGGCGGCTCGGGACGAGGAAGTCGCGGGCGCCCTCGGGGGTCGAGCGGGTCAGGATCGGCGTCTCGATCTCGACGAAGCCGTCGCCGTCGAGCTGCTCGCGCATCGCCGCGACGAGCTTGGCCCGGAGCTGCAGCGCTTCCTGCATCGGTTCGCGGCGCAGGTCGAGGTAGCGGTAGCGCAAACGCGTCTCCTCCCCCGCCTCGCTGCCGCCGCGCCCCTCGATCTGAAACGGCGGCGTCGCCGAGTCGGAGAGCAGCTCCGCTTCGGCGACCCGGACCTCGTAAGCGCCGGTCGGGAGCTCGGGATTGACGGTCTCGGGCGAGCGCTCGACGACCGGGCCGCGGACGCTGATCACGTCCTCGGGGCGGAGCTTGTGGCCGAGCTCGAAGGCGCTGCCGGCGTCGTCGGGATCGAAGACGAGCTGGACGAGCCCGGTCCGGTCGCGGAGATCGATGAAGACGAGCCCGCCGTGGTCGCGGCGGCGGTTCACCCAGCCGGCGAGCCGGGCCTCGGAGCCGACGGCGTCGGCGGTCACCTGACCCGCCCAGGTGTCGCGGTAGCGGTTGCCGCGCTGGGCGGGGAACTCGGGGGTATCGCCTGGATCGGTCACGGTTGCGCAGTCTCGCAGCAGCTCAGGGCCGACCCGTCAGCGGCCGCCGCCGCCGAGCTCGGCGGCGATCGCGCCGGGATCGACGTCGCGCTGATCGCCGCTCGACATGTCGCGCAGCTTCGCCGTGCCGTCGCCCTCGAGGATCAGCGCGTGGCGGGCGCCGGAGCGGTCCGCCTGCTTCATCTGCCCCTTGAAGCTGCGCTCGGCGAGGTCGAGGTCGGCGGCGAGTCCGTCGTCGCGGAGCCGCCGGACGAGCGCCGAAGCGGCAGCGCGGTCGCCGCCGGTGACGACGAAGACGTCGATCGTCTCCGGCTCCGGGCGCGTCTCCATCGCCAGCAGGATCCGCTCGACCCCGGCCGCCCAGCCGACCGCAGGCGTGGCGGGCCCGCCGAGCAGCTCGACGAGCCCGTCGTAGCGGCCGCCGCCGCCAAGCCCGGACTGGGCGCCGAGTCGGTCGCAGGTGAACTCGAAGACCGTCCGGTTGTAGTAGTCGAGGCCGCGCACGAGCGAGCCGTCGAGCGTGTAGGCGACGCCCGCCTCGTCGAGCAGCTCGCGGACCGCCGCGAAGTGCTCGGCGTCCTCGCCGCCGAGGCGGTCGAGCATCCGCGGCGCGTTCTCCATCACAGTCCTGGTCCCGGCGTGGTCGGAATCGAAGGCGCGCATCGGGTTCGAGTCGATCCGCTCGCGGACCTCATCGGAGAGATCCGATTCGTGATCGCGGAGAAACCCGCGGAGCTCGTCGCGGTAGTCGGCGCGCGCCTCCGGCGAGCCGAGCGAGGAGAGCAGCAGCTCGGCGTCGGGGATGCCGACGTCGGTGAGGATCCGGTCGAGGAGGATGATCAGCTCTGCATCGACGAGCGGCGATGCGGAGCCGATCGCCTCGGCCCCGATCTGGTTGAACTCGCGGAAGCGCCCCTCCTGGGGTCGCTCGTAGCGGAAGAACGGCCCCTCGTAGGCGAGCTTCACCGGCTGCGGCAGCCGGTGCATGCCGTGCGCGATGTAGGCGCGGCAGATCGGCGCCGTCCCCTCGGGCCGGAGCGTGACCGAGCGCCCACCCTGGTCGTCGAAGGTGAACATCTCCTTGCGGACGATGTCGGTGGACTCGCCGACGCCACGCTCGAACAGTCCCGTGTCCTCGAAGATCGGCGTCTCGATCCGGGCGTAGCCGGCGGCGCGCAGCCGCTCCCGGGCAGCGCCGCTGACGGTGGCGCGGGCAGCCTCGTCGGCCGGGAGCACGTCGAAGGTGCCCTTCGGTGCCTGGTGCTTGGCGGCCACGGCTGCCGGAAGCTACTCGGCGGCGGCCGGGAGGTCGGCGAGGAAGGGGTTCGACGCGATCTCGCGCTCGAGCGTCGTCAGCCCCATGTGCCCGGGGAAGACCATCGTCTCCGCCGGATGGGCGTCGATCAGGTCGCGGATGCTCGCCGCCAGCGTCGGCCAGTCGCCGCCGGGGAGATCGACGCGGCCGACCGAGCCCTGGAAGAGGACGTCGCCGCTGAAGATCGCGCTCTCGTCGGGGATCGAGTAGGTGAGGTGGCCGATGCTGTGGCCGGGGGTGAAGATCACGTCGATCTCGAAGCCGGCCAGATCGAGACGCTCGCCGCCGCCGAGCGTCTCGTCGGCGTCGTAGCCCTCGTAGGGGCCGATCCCGGGGATCGGCGTCCATTTCATGATGTCGGCGAGCATCGGCGTCTCGAGCTCCGGGCAGTACACGGTCGCCCCGGTCGCCTGCGCGACCGGGGTCACCGCGCCGACGTGGTCGACGTGCGTGTGGGTGAGCAGGATCGCCTCGACGTCGAGGCCGAGCTCATCGATCGCCGCGAGCAGGCGCGGGGCCTCGTCGCCGGGATCGACTACCAGCGCCTGCTCGGCGCCGTCGCGGCGGACGAAGTAGGTGTTCTCGGCGAACGGTCCGACCGTGAAGCTGCGGACGTCCATCGCCGTCAGCCCGCCTTCTCGGTCTGCTTGGCCTCGCGTTCCTGCTTCTGGCGGGCCATCCGGCGGTTGTAGAAGAACGACTCGGTGTAGAAGCCGAGCGGGATGTAGAAGACGGCGGCGATTATCGTCAGCACGATCGCGCCGGCGAGCGGCTGCCCGAACAGCAGCGAGACCGGCAGCAGCAGGGCGGCGAAGAGGAGGCCGCGGATCGCCGAGCCGCGCCAGGTCGGCGCCACGTCGCGGCGGTCGACCGGCTGGCTCTTCTTGCCGCCCTTGCCGCGCGAGCGCGCCTGCGCCATCGCCTCCTGGCGATTGCGGGGCCGTCGGCCCGGCCGGCGCTGGATGCTCCCGGTCTGGGTGCCGCGATGCTTGCGGCGGCGGCGTTTCGCGTTTCCCGGCATCGGGGGGCGATTCTAGTTAGAACCTGCCTCAGAGCCCCGCGCGTCCGCCTGGCGAGTGCCGGAGGAGTGCCGAACGGGTGACGCAGCCGGCGTGGCGTGGCAGCGCCACGCGAGCCGGCGAGGATCCCGAGCGGCGCCCTCCGGCGCCGCCAGGCGGGCGTGGGGGGTTTGAGGCGGGTTCTCAGGCGCCAGCGGTCGCCGCGAGCCGCGCCTCGATCGTCTGGCCGTGCGGATCGCCGCCGGCCAGCTCCAGATCGGCCCGCCAGCCGGCGAGCGCCGCCTCGGGGACGAGGCCGACGAGCTCGGCCGCCACCGGCCGCGTCCCGAGCGGTTCGCCGAGCCGTGCGGTCAGCGCGACGACCTCGGCGAGCGGCACCGCGACCGGGTCGTGGACGTTCGTGGAGATCTGGATCCGGCCGGGGCCGAGCTCGATCGCGATCGCCCGGACCCCGGGCGGGCCGCCGCCGGACTCGCGCAACTCCGCCGCGATCGCGGTGCCGTCGGCGAGCGTCACGCCCGGCGACAGCTCGAGGTTGAAGGCGGCGAGCGGCGGCCGCGCCGTGACGAGGACGCCGCCGCCGGTCGGGTGCGGGACCCCCGGGCCGTAGTCAGGCGTGAGATCGCCCTCGCGCATCCGGCGGGTCAGCTCGACGTGGCCGCCCCGGCGAAAGTGGGCGCGTTCACGGCGCTCCGGCGTGCTCGCCAGCTCGCCGTAGAGGAAGACCGGCAGGGCGAGCGCGCCGAGCTGCTCGGCGACCGCGCGGGCGAGGTCGACCGCTCGCGGGCGGAGCGCCTCGCGATGCCAGACGATCGGGCAGACGTCGATCGAGCCGATTCGCGGGTGCGCGCCGACCTGGCGGGTGACGTCGATCTGCCCGACCGCGAGGTCCGCGAGGCGGACGAGTGCCGGCAACAGCGACGCCTCATCGCCGGCGAGGGTGAAGACGGTGCGGTTGTGGACCGGATCGGAGTGCTCGTCGAGCAGCGCGACCCGCGAGCCGAGACTGCTCCGGAGCTCGTCGACCACTGTCCCGTCGGTCCCCTCGGAGACGTTCGGGACGGCGAGCAGGCGGTTGTCGGGCGAGCCTGGCAGCGCCGATCAGACGAGCAGCTCGCCGTCGCGGACGACCTCTGTGCCGTCCACGGTCAGCGTCGGTCGCATGACGACGCAGTCGAGGTGGACCGGGACCTGGATCCGGCCGCCGATCGCAGCCGATGCGCCGAACGCGACGTGGACGGTGCCGAGCAGCTTCTCGTCCTCGAGCACGTTGCCGGTCAGCTCCGCCTTCTCGTTCGTGCCGACGCCGAGCTCGGCGATGATGCGGCCGTCCTCGCTGTCGGCGGTGAGAAGCTCGACGAGCGCGGCACCCTCGGCCCCGCTTGCGTCGCTGAGCCGCCCCGCGGTGACGGTCAGCGCCACCGGCTCTGCCGGGATCCCGACCCCGGCGATCGTCCCGTCGACGACGAGCGCCCCGTCGCAGGCGCGGTCGTCGGGCGAGATGAAGCCCTCGCCGCAGGGCAGGTTCCCGAACGCCCCCGGCGCGGTCAGCTCGCCGGCATCGGGGATCGCGGTCCGCCCCTCGAGCCCGAGCCGGAGGTCGCTGCCGTTCGCGCAGGTGATCCGCGCCTCGGTGCCGGCGTCGAGGATCGCCGCGATCGCGTTGCCGCGGCGACGGAGCTCGTCCATGTCGGCGCTCATCACCCGGGCGAGCATCTCCTCGGTGACCCCGGGTAGCGTCGCGATCCGCGCTCCGGCCTCCGAGGCCGCCTTGCGGGCGGCGGTGTGGGAGAGCGACTGGACCGTCGGAGCGAGGACGACGTCGGCGCCGCGCATCGCCGCCGCGACCGGGCCGGGCGGCTCGGCGGCATGCGTGTCGCGCTCGGCCATCAGCGCCAGGACAGCGTCGGCGCCGGCGCGGCCCGCCTCGCCGCGAAGCCGCTCGCCGAGGCCGAGCGTCGCCGGGTTGGCGACGACGAGGACGTCCTCCCCGGACTTGACGCCGAGGCAGTCGTTGACGACGGTGGCGACAGCGCGCTCGAGGTCGTCGCGGGTCGGCTCGCTCACAGTCCGCCGACCCTAGCGCGCGCAACGCACGCGACGCGGCGGCCGTTGATGATCGGGATCGATCATCTAGCCTCGGCGGCGATGGCGCGCAGCGTCTACTACGCCGCGATGAGCCTCGACGGCTACATCGCCGACCTCGACGAGAACCTCGAGTGGCTGACCGGGTTCGACGGCCCCGGCTACGCCGGCGACGCCGAGCATCGCGGGCCGATGGAGTCCTCCTACCCCGCCTTCATGGAGGGCATCGGCGCGCTGGTGATGGGATCGAAGACCTACGAGTTCATCCTCGGCCAGAGCTGGGCGTACGGCGATCTCCCGGTCTGGGTGCTGACCTCGCGCGAGCTGCCGGCGGTCGAGGAGGCGAGCGGGCTCCGCTTCGCTTCCGGGCCGGTGACCGCGATCCACGACGAGGCGATGGAGGCGGCGACCGGCAAGGACCTCTGGGTCGTCGGTGGCGGCAACGTCGCCACGCAATACCTCGAGGCCGGGCTGCTCGACGTCGTCCAGGTGACGATCGTGCCGGTGGTCCTCGGCGACGGGTTGCCGCTCTTCGCCGGGCCGGTCCCGCCGCTGAAGCTGATCGACGTGACGCCCTACGGGAACGGGATGGTGGAGCTGACCTACGAGGTCGTGATGTGAGCGATCAGGCCTGTGCAGCGGCCACCGCTGCGACTGCCTCGCGCTCGAAGTCGCGAAGCCCGCGCGGGATGTCGAGCTCGAGCGGATCCTCGCTGAAGGTCGGCTCGAGGCCGGCCAGCCGCTCGGCGATCGCGAGGTTGCAGAACGGAAGCTGCTCGAGGCTGTAGCCGCCTTCGAGGGCGACGACGAGGCGACCGTCGCAGAGCTCGTCGGCGAGCGCCATCGCCCGGCCGGTCAGCTCGCGGAAGCCCTCGGTGGTGACGCTCATCCGCCCGAGCGGGTCGGAGGCGGCCGGGTCCTGGCCGGCTGAGAGGAACAGCAGGTCGGGACCGAAATCGCGGAGCGCCGGCTCGACGACCTCCGCAAACGCGTGGGCGTAGCCGGCATCGCCGCTGCCGGCCGGCAGCGGGACGTTGACCGTGCTCCCCTCCCCCGCCCCGGCCCCGCGATCACCGGTACGGCCGCGCCCGACCGGGTAGAGGTCGTCCTGGTGCAGGGAGACGAAGAGGACCGACGGGTCGCTCCAGAAGATCGTCTCGGTGCCGTTGCCGTGATGGACGTCCCAGTCGACGATCGCGATCCGCTCGGCACCGGTCCGCTGGGCGTGGCGGGCGGCGATCGCGACGTTGTTGAAGAGGCAGAAGCCCATCGGCTCGCTCGCGGTCGCGTGGTGGCCGGGCGGGCGGACGATCGCGAACCCGTTGCCGGCGCTGCCGTCGAGGACCGCGTCGGTGACGGCAAGGACGTTGCCGGCCGCGAGCAGCGCCGGCTCCCACGAGTCGGGGCCGACCCGGGCCTCGGGGCCGACGGTCGCGAACCGGCGCTCGGCGCTGGCCCGCTCGATCCGCTCGATCATCGCCGGCTCGTGAACGAGCTCGAGCTCCTCCCTGGTCGCGCTCCGCGACTCGAGCCGCGGCAGCGCGTCCAGGACCCCCGCCCGCTCGAGCACCCGGATCGTCCGCGCCTGCCGTTCCGGCCGCTCGAAGTGCGGCACGTCGAGCCACTCCGACGCCGGCCGGCGGACCAGCATCGAGCCGTTGTCGTGGGCGAGGCAGCGCTCGTCCCAGGCGAGGACGGTGCTCATCCGGCCAGCTTCCCAGAGCGAAGCCGCGCCCGCCGCCCCGCATGGACGGCGGGCATGACGGCGTCGCTCAGTTCAGCTCGGCCGAGTCGATCTTCCAGGTGCCGTCCTCGTTGACGAGCGTGTACTTGCTGGTGACCTCCTCGCCACCGGAGGTGACGCTGACCCCTTCGGGGCCGCCGCCGACGATCGCAGTGGCCTTGTCGTTGACGTACTCGATGTCGGTGACGTCGATGTCGTCCTCGCTGTAGGCGGGTGGGGAGAAGCTGGCCTCGAACGTTTCGCAGGCCTGCTTCGGGTCGTCGTTGAACGTCTGCTCCTCGAGGAACTTGTCCGTCATCAGGTCGCAGTCGCCCTCCGTCAGCCACGTCTTGATCGTCGTCTCGATCGCGTCGAGGTCGCTGCCGTCGCTCGTCGTCGAGGTCGTCGAAGCGTCGGTCGAGGTCGTCACGGCCGTGGCCCCAGCCTCCGTGCTGGTCGAATCGTCGCTGCCGCAGCCAGCCGCGACCGCAGCGAGCGCGGCGACGCAGAGC
>Ga0207657_10006669_pt1 | contig 11942 bp, 8 predicted proteins | sample KBSC33metaG_FD_184316 | JGI IMG/M metagenome (GOLD analysis project Ga0207657, IMG submission 184316) | Corn rhizosphere microbial communities from Kellogg Biological Station, Michigan, USA - KBS C3-3 metaG (SPAdes) (version 2) | ecosystem: Host-associated > Plants > Roots > Rhizosphere > Soil ...
CGTGGTGTCGATTCCCGATTGGGGGGAGACGCCGTTCGCGGCGCGCGAAGGCCGTGATGCCGCACGCATCGCCCGCGAGATCGACGCCTTCAATGCCGCTGCGTGCGCGGACGCGGGCAGCGGCGGCGCCCATTGGGTCGATGTCACAACTGCTTCGCGTGCGCCCGAAGCGCGCGCGGAGCTGGTCGGCGACGGACTGCATCCGTCCGGCGCACAGTACGCGCGCTGGACCGAGACGATCTTGCCATTTGCGCGTGCGGTGTTGCATGCGGACCTATGACTAGATCTGTCGCAGAATATGAGACTCGGGAAGTTTAGGGTGTAACGAAATATCCTCAGGGGGCGAGTTTGGACGCATGGGCGCACAGCGCGGGGCCGGACGGATCGAAGCCGCCACATCTGCTGGCGGATCATCTGCGTGCTGTCTCGGGGTTGGCGGCTGAGTTTGCGGACACGTTTCGTGCCGCCGATTGGGGACGTTTGGCAGGCCTGTGGCACGATCTCGGCAAATACCGGCCGGGGTTCCAGCGCTATATCCGGCAAACGTGCGATCCCGATGCACATATAGAGCAGCGTGTGGCAGGGCGGGACAAAACCCACTCCCTCGCGGGTGCAGCGCATGCCGTGGCGGAACTCGGTCCGCAACACGGCATGCTGCTGGCATTCCTCATCGCCGGACATCATGCCGGATTGCCCGACTTGCATGAAGGAGACGGCGCGGGCGCAAGCCTGAAAGCACGATTCGCCAGCGAAGACGGCAGACGTGAGTGCGCAGAGGCGATCTCGCAAGAAATTCCGGCCGACGTTCTTGCCGGCGAAAAGCCCGAATCATCGATCCCGGGGAACGCGGACGGTTTCGCGCTGTGGCTGCGTATGCTGTTTTCGTGTCTTGTCGATGCCGATTTCCTTGATACCGAGGCGTATTTCTCCCCGGAGCAAACAGCGGCACGTGGGCGCTATCCTGCGCTCGCGGACATGCAGCGCGCGCTCAACGCTCATCTGGATTCCTTCTCCCGACGTGCCGCGGACGGCATATCGGTGGTCGATGCGCATCGCGCGGAAGTGCTGGCAGCCTGCCGCGCCAAAGCTTCGTTGCCTCCGGGCTTCTTCACCCTCACCGTGCCCACCGGCGGCGGCAAAACCTTGTCGTCGCTGGCCTTCGCGCTTGCGCACGCGCTGAAACACGGCAAGCGCCGCATCATCTACGCCATTCCCTACACCAGCATCATCGAACAGAACGCGCAGGTGTTTCGGCAGGTATTTGCGCCGCTTGGCGAGGATGTTGTCGTTGAGCATCACAGCAACCTGGATATCGACGAAAAGAAAGAAGATCACGCCAACCGGTTGGCGTCCGAGAATTGGGACGCACCGCTGATCGTCACCACCAACGTGCAGCTGTTCGAGTCGCTGCATGCCGCGCGCACCAGCCAATGCCGCAAGCTGCACAATCTGGTGGACAGCGTGATTGTGCTGGACGAGGCCCAGATGCTGCCGCGTGGATTTCTCGCGCCGACCTTGCGCGTGCTGAAGCTGCTGGTGGCGCATTACGGTGTCACCGTGGTGCTGTGCACGGCAACCCAACCCATGCTGGCGTCGCGCCGCGAGCCGGTGACCGGTCGTTTGCGATTTGACGGCATCGACGATGCACGCGAAATCGTTGACGCACCTGATGCACTGTTCGACGCGCTGCGGCGCGTGGATATCCGCCTCCCGGCCGATTTCAATGCCCACCGGTCATGGGACGAGATCGCCGAAGACATTCGCCAACACGATTGCGTGCTGACCATCGTCAATACCCGCAAAGATGCCCGACACCTTTTTGAACTGCTGCATGACGACGATGTGGTGCATCTGTCCGCTTTGATGTGTGCCCAACATCGCAGCGCAGTCATCGTCAGTATTCGGAAACGGCTGGATGCGCGGTGCAGCGGAACCTCGAACCGCCCGTTGCGCGTGATCAGCACGCAACTGGTCGAAGCTGGCGTCGATCTGGATTTTCCCGCTGTTTATCGTGCGCTTGCGGGCCTGGATTCCATCGCTCAGGCGGCCGGTCGTTGCAATCGCGAGGGCAGGTTGGCAGGCATGGGGCTAGTTCACGTATTCGTGCCGCCCACGCCGCCGCCGCCGGGCTTGCTGCTTCAGGGCGCACAGACCACGCGTGAGCTCGCCGCCAGTGGAAATCAACTTGATCCATTGGCGCCGAATACGTTCCGCCGCTATTTCGATCTGCTCTATGGCAAAGGTGAGTTGGATGAAAAGGACATATTGGGCCTGCTCAAGCCCGATCGCGCTGCGTTTCGCACCGCCGCGGAACGGTTTCGCCTGATCGACGATGCCAGCGAGTCCGTGATCGTACCGTTCAACCCGGACGGTGGTTTGAACGAAGCCAGTCCCGTGCACGGCTGGCTTGGCACCTTAGCGAAAAATGGCGACGTGAAATGGGCGCGGCGCAAGTTGCAGCGTTACACCGTCAACGTGCCGCATTGGCTGTTCAAGCGGCTGGTGGAGCAAGGTGATGTTGCGGAACACGCCGGACTGTGGCTGGCCTTGGACAGCCGCTACGATCCGACATTCGGTTTACTGTTGCCCGACGATCACGGCAAACCGGCTGACTTCGTGTTTGGAGGGGGATGAGATGACGCAAAAAGGATTCTGTCTGGAAGTCCATGGCGACTACGCGTGCTTCACCCGCCCGGAGATGAAGGTGGAGCGGGTGAGCTACGACGTGATCACGCCGTCAGCGGCCCGCGCGATCTTCGAGGCCATCCTGTGGAAGCCGGCGATCCGCTGGCAGGTCACGAAAATCGAAGTCTGCATGCCGATCCGCTGGATTTCGGTGCGACGCAACGAAGTGGGTGCGGTGGTATCGACGCGCAATGTCGAAGCCGCGATGCGCACGGGCACTGGCGACTTGGGCCTGTACGTCGAGGACGAGCGCCAGCAGCGCGCCGGATTGTTCCTGCGGGACGTGTGTTATCGCCTGCATGCGTGCTTCGAACGCGTGGACGCGGCGTTGCACAAACCCAACTTCCCGCACCTCGCCGGCCAGTTCGACGTTGCCGCCGAGCGGGACTTGGTCGCGCAACCAGAGACCGATGCCAAATACGCCTCGATGTTTGAACGCCGCGCACGCAAAGGCCAGTGTTTCAACCAGCCCTACCTCGGTACCCGTGAATTTTCTTGCGCGTTCCGGTTAATCGACCCGCAAGCAGAACCCTTCATCCCGCCTGATGATCTGCACGGCGAGCGTGGCCTCGGCTGGATGCTTTACGACATGGATTTCGGCTCGCCGCCGCACGCGAGCCCTCGACCGTTGTTCTTTCGCGCAAGGTTGCGTGATGGTGTGCTGGACGTGCCGCCACGCGACAGCGAGGAGGTACGCGGATGATTCTGCAAGCGCTCAATGATTACTACCAACGCCAAGGCACGCATCAGGCCGAAACGGTCGATGCAGGTGCGACCATCGCCCCGCAAGGGTTCGAGAACAAGGAGATTCCTTTCGTCATCGTGCTCAACGGGTCTGGCGCGCTGGTGCAGATCGACGACACCCGCAGCGGTGACGGCAAGAAGAAGCAGGCGCGTTCGTTTCTTGTTCCGCAGGGGGCCAAGAAGTCCGTGAACGTGGCGGCTAATCTGCTGTGGGGTAATGCCGAGTACGTGTTTGGCATTCCCGATACGAAGAAGCTTGCGGACAATCAGCATAAGGGCACCGAAGCGCGATATCGCAACCGTCTTGCGGAAATGCACCAGGCCTTCGTGGATCTGATCAATGCCCGGCTGGCCACGGTGCCGGACGACGCGGGTGTCGCTGCGGTGGGGGCCTTTCTGGACAAGATCGATTTCGAACGCTTGTCCAAAGAAGCGGTTTGGCCAGAGATCGAAGGCAAGAACCCCAACCTGACATTCCGGCTCGTTGGCGACGCCAGCGACGTGCCTGTCTGCGCCCGTCCGGCCGTCGTTGCGGATTTGCAAAAGGCCGAAGCGATTCCGGGCGCGCAAGCGCAGGTCTCGGGCTTCTGTCTGATTTCCGGCCGACCCGACACGATCGAGCGCCTGCATCCGGCCATCAAGGGTGTGTGGGGTGCGCAAACCTCAGGCGCGAATATCGTTTCGTTCAATCTTGCCGCCTTCAACTCCTATGGCAAGGCGCAGGGTGACAACGCGCCGGTCGGCGAGCAGGCGGCCTTCGCCTACACCACCGCGCTCAATTATCTGTTGCGCAAAGGCTCGCCGCAGCGCCTGCAGGTTGGCGACGCTTCCACCGTGTTCTGGGCCGCCGACCCGTGCGGTTTCGAAAACGATTTCGCTGCGCTGTTCGGCGGTGGTGACAAGGACGATCCCGATCGCGGCGTGCAAGCGGTGCACAATCTGCTCGAAGCCACCAAGACTGGAGTCTATCTGCCAGCTGGCAAGGACACGCGGTTCTTCGTGCTCGGCCTTGCGCCCAATGCGGCGCGCATTGCCGTGCGCTTCTGGCAAGCCGGACCCGTCAGAGAATTCGCTCTAAACATCGCGCAACATTTCAGGGATATCAAAATCGACAGGGGCGCTTACGAAAGGGAGAACCTGCCGCTGTGGCGTCTGCTCAGTTCCACGGCCTTGCAGGGCAAGTCCGAGAACGTGCCTCCCGATCTTGCCGGCGACACCATGCGTGCGATCCTCGCCGGCCTGCCGTATCCCGCGATGCTGCTGCAGGCTGCCGTGCGGCGTTGTCGCGCTGAGCAGGCCATCACCTATCCGCGCGCCGCCATAATCAAGGCTGCGCTCACCCGGCTATTCCGCCAACGCAAGGAAAAGGAGCTTACCGTGAGCCTCGATAAGAGCAACACCGACCCGGGTTATCGCCTGGGCCGTCTTTTTTCCGCGCTTGAGCGCATCCAGAACGCAGCGCAGCCGGGCATTAACGCCACCATTCGCGACCGCTACTACGGCGCGGCCAGCAGTTCGCCGTCCAGCGTATTTCCCGTGCTGCTGCGCCTGAAAAACCATCACTTGGGGAAACTGGACGGTGCGCTGGCAACCTGGTTCGAAAAATTGTTCGGAGAGATTTTTTCGGGTTTGAAAGGGTTTCCGTCACACCTGAGCCTGCAAGAGCAGGGATTGTTCGCCATTGGTTACTACCACCAACAACAGGATTTCTTCGCCGGCAAGTCCAAACCGGCTGCCACATCCACCGATTCCACCACAGGGGAGCAATGACATGAGCCTCGACCATCGTTACGACTTTGTGCTGCTTTTCGACGTCAAGGATGGCAACCCCAACGGTGACCCCGATGCAGGCAACTTGCCGCGTCTCGATGCCGAAACGGGCCATGGCTTAGTTACCGACGTTTGCTTGAAACGCAAGGTGCGCAATTTCGTGGGCCTCCTCAAGAACGAGCAGCCGCCGTTCGAGATTTACGTGAAGGAAAAGGCTGTACTCAACAACCAGAATCGCAAGGCTTACGTTGCAATAGGGCGCGAAGATGTGCTGGAAGGTGACGGCAAGAAACGCAAAGGCGGCGATGCTGTGGATGAAGCCCGAGCGTGGATGTGCAAGAACTTCTATGACGTCCGCACGTTTGGCGCAGTCATGTCCACGGGCGTCAATTGTGGTCAGGTGCGTGGCCCTGCGCAGATGACGTTCGGCCGCTCGGTCAATCCAATCGTCGCGCTCGAACACTCAATTACGCGGATGGCTGTCGCGACCGAAGCGGAAGCAGAAAAGCAGGGCGGCGACAACCGCACCATGGGCCGCAAGTTCACCGTGCCGTATGGGCTGTACGTTGCACATGGATTCGTTTCCGCGCCGCTGGCGACGCAGACCGGTTTCTCGCAAGACGATCTGGAACTGCTGTGGCAAGCGCTAGCCAGCATGTTCGAGCACGACCGCTCCGCTGCGCGCGGCGAAATGGCTACGCGTGGGCTGTACGTGTTCAAGCACGATTCAAAGCTCGGCAACGCACCGGCGCACGAGTTGTTTGACCGCATCAGGCCCAAGCTGAGAGATGGGGTCGCTTCTCCACGATCGTTCGGGGATTATGTCGTTGAAGTGAACGACGCCGGTCTGAGTGGGGTCGAACTGTTGCGTTTGGTGGGTTGAGCCCCCATCAGGCGTATTGGCATACACTGGTTCTCGCCCGGCCTGGAGCAAGCAATGTCGCTCCTGATCGGTGCGCACAGGCCAAACGAGGGTCGGGTCATGGTCGAAAAGCCAAATTGGCATGGTCGTATCGTTTCGGATCCGGAAGTTCTCGGCGGAAAGCCGTGCGTCGCTGGCACCCGCATTTCAGTTGAGCTGATCCTGGGTTGGCTCGCCGCGGGCTGGACGTTCGAACAGCTGCTCGAAGCCTATCCGCACATCACGCGAGATGATGTGCTTGCCGCCTTGGCGTTCGCGGCCGAAATGATGCACGACGAAAAATACCTCGCCGCACACAAGGCCGCATAGTGTCCGCGCCGGCAATGCCGAGGCTGCTGGCTGACGAGAACTTTCCGCTTCCCTCCGTACGCATGCTGCGCGAGCATGGGTTGGACGTACTTGCGGTCGTCGAAGCGTGCCCGCGCGCTTCTGATACGGGCATTCTTCAACTCGCGTGTGATCAAGGCCGCTGGATCGCAACGTATGACAGGGATTACGGGGAACTCGTTTTCAGGCAAGGGTTGCGATCGCCCCCAGCGATTCTGTTTTTCCGCCAAGAGCCTTTCCCTGCTACGCGTGCGGCCGGCCTGATATTGAATTTGCTTTCGCGGGAGGCCGAGCTGGCGGGGCATCTCGTCGTGGTCGGCGAACGATCATTGCGCCTGCGCAAGCTGCCAGTGTGACGCCCGATCCCATTCCCATCTCGGCGCTTCAGCATTGGAGCTACTGCCCGCGCCAATGTGCGTTGATCCACGTCGAGCAGGCCTTCGCCGACAACGTGTTCACTGCGCGCGGCAATGCCGCCCACACCAAGGTCGACCATTCCCACGTGGAACGCGCCGGTACCGTCCGCGTTGAGCGCGGCATGCCGCTGTGGTCGGAACGGTTGGGCCTGGTCGGCAAGGCCGATGTGGTCGAATTCGATGCCGAAGGCACGCCCTATCCGGTTGAGTACAAGCACGGTCCGCGTCGGCAGCACATTCATGATGACATCCAGCTTGCGGCACAAGCCCTGTGTCTGGAAGAGATGACCGGCAAACAGGTGCCGCTTGGCGCCATCTATCACTTTCGTTCACGCAGGCGGCGCGAGGTGAAGATCGATGCCCGCCTGCGCGAAGCGACCGAATGCGCGACAGGAGCCGTTCGTGAGCTGCTCGAAGCAGGCAACTTGCCGCCACCCGTGAACGACGCGCGCTGCCGCCATTGTTCACTGATCGAGCTTTGTCAGCCAGCGGCGTTGGCTGCGCGGCAGCGTTACCACGCTCTACTGGATGAATTGCACGAGCCATCATGAGCCACACTCTGCTCAACACCCTGTATGTGATGACCGCCGGGAGTTATCTGCACCTCGACAACGATACGGTGCGGATCGAGGTGGAGCGCGCGACGAAGCTGCGCGTTCCCCTGCACCACCTGCAAGCTATCGTCACCTTCGGGGATGTGCTGACCTCGCCGGCTCTGGTAGGGCGTTGCGCACAAGACGGCATCGGCATGACGCTACTTGACCGCAATGGCCGGTTCCGCGCGCGTGTAGAGGGCCCCGTCAGCGGCAATGTGCTGCTGCGCAAGGCCCAATTCGAAGCGTCTGCCGATCCAGCTGTGGCGCTGAACCTTGCGCGCAATCTCGTCGCCGGCAAGTTGCGCAACAGTCGGATCGTGTTGCAGCGCGGTGCGCGTGAGGCCAAGACCGACGCGGACAAGCAGGCGCTGGATGCCGCGGTACTCAAGTTCGAGGCATCGCTGCGTGCTGTGAACGGCGCGCGCGACGTCGATACGTTGCGGGGCATCGAGGGCGAAGCTGCGCGCAGTTACTTCGCGGCCATCAAGCACATCATCCGCGCTGATGCACGCGACAACTTCGCGATGGACGGTCGCAGTCGGCGCCCGCCGCGCGATCGCTTCAACGCGTTGCTTTCGTTTTTGTACACCTTGCTTACCCATGAATGCTGCAGCGCGCTGGAAACCGTCGGGCTCGACCCGCAAATAGGATTTCTGCATGTATTGCGACCCGGCCGGCCTGCGCTGGCTTTGGACCTGGTGGAGGAGTTCCGTGCCGTGCTGGCCGATCGCGTAGCGCTCACTCTCGTCAATCGCGGCCAGATCAAGACCAAAGACTTTCGGATCACCGAGGGTGGGGCCGTGTTGATGGATGACACTACCCGACGCACTGTCAGCATTGCCTGGCAAGAGAAGAAGCAGGAGGCCCTGACGCATCCCTTGCTGGAGTCGGAAGTGCCGATTGGTTTGCTGCCGCAAATTCAGGCGCGCCTGCTGGCGCGAACGTTGCGTGGCGAGACCGAAGCCTATCTTCCCTTCATGGCACACTGAGCAATGCTCGTCATCGCCTGCTACGACGTTTCCACTGAAACCCGTGAGGGGCGACGGCGTCTACGCCGCGTCGCCAAGACTTGTGAGGCCGTCGGTCAGCGTGTGCAAAAGTCCGTGTTCGAGTGCAAGGTAGATGCCATGCAGTTCGAGGAACTGGAACGGCGATTGCTGGACATTATCGAACCGACCGAAGACTGCCTGCGGTTTTATCGGTTGACGGAACCCGTTGACCTGCATGTCAAGGAACACGGCAACTTCAAGGCCGTGGATTTCGACGCGCCCTTGGTGATTTGATCGTGCGCGAACCCCGAGTGATCTCGAAAACCCATACCCTTTCGCGCAGCGGCCAAAGGCCGGTGCAGAGCCCGGTTTCGCTTGCGACGACAGCGCGCTCGCCCGCAGAATGGGTCCGCCGGACCAGGTTCGCGCAGACAGGGGAGAAACTCCTTGTCTGCTCGCGCTTTGGCTTGGTGGAGTCACCCGCTCCGATCGGAGCGGGTGTGGATTGAAACACCGGCTACGTCGGCGCCAACGCCTTCACCGCGCAGGTCACCCGCTCCGATCGGAGCGGGTGTGGATTGAAACTGTGACTGGCCGGATTGGCTTCAGGCGGCTACGGGTCACCCGCTCCGATCGGAGCGGGTGTGGATTGAAACTTCGCGACGCGAGATGAACTCGCCGGCGGTGCGGGTCACCCGCTCCGATCGGAGCGGGTGTGGATTGAAACCGCTGCGCCCAGTCCCTTAAATCGCGCAGCGTTTGTCACCCGCTCCGATCGGAGCGGGTGTGGATTGAAACCCAGCCCAGATCGGCTTCCGGCATGTTGCTGTGGGTCACCCGCTCCGATCGGAGCGGGTGTGGATTGAAACATCAACCCGGACTTCGTGAAGTGCGCGGTGTTGCGGTCACCCGCTCCGATCGGAGCGGGTGTGGATTGAAACCAGGCCAAGGCGCTCGACCAGCAGGCCAGCACGCAGTCACCCGCTCCGATCGGAGCGGGTGTGGATTGAAACTTCGATTCCCTTTGATCAGAATTTTATACGACGTGTCACCCGCTCCGATCGGAGCGGGTGTGGATTGAAACTACGCGCACGATAAGTGTCAACGCGAAAGAATCCGCGTCACCCGCTCCGATCGGAGCGGGTGTGGATTGAAACCCTTATCCTTTTCGGTGCGGTCATAGCCATTGCGGGTCACCCGCTCCGATCGGAGCGGGTGTGGATTGAAACATATAATCACCCTTTCCGGCATCACATAAGACCGCGTCACCCGCTCCGATCGGAGCGGGTGTGGATTGAAACTTCGCGTTGAGAGTCCATCTTGTGATTATGCACGGGTCACCCGCTCCGATCGGAGCGGGTGTGGATTGAAACATCGTGATTTTGCGGACGGGTTCAACGGTATCTGCGTCACCCGCTCCGATCGGAGCGGGTGTGGATTGAAACAGCCATTCCATGGCGACAATCGCGGGCACGGAGGCGTCACCCGCTCCGATCGGAGCGGGTGTGGATTGAAACTTGGCTGCGCCCGAAGACGAGGTGTTGTTTGGTGGTGTCACCCGCTCCGATCGGAGCGGGTGTGGATTGAAACATCGCAAGGGGCGGGCCGGAAACACGCTGGCGCGCATGTCACCCGCTCCGATCGGAGCGGGTGTGGATTGAAACCCTGATAACCGGGCTGGACGGGCATCAGCCGCGCCGTCACCCGCTCCGATCGGAGCGGGTGTGGATTGAAACATGTAATTGGACAGGTTTGTCCACGGCAACTGCGAGTCACCCGCTCCGATCGGAGCGGGTGTGGATTGAAACCCTGATAACCGGGCTGGACGGGCATCAGCCGCGGTCACCCGCTCCGATCGGAGCGGGTGTGGATTGAAACACGTAGCTCGTGGATGCGTCGGGGGCGAAACTTGGTCACCCGCTCCGATCGGAGCGGGTGTGGATTGAAACAACCTCGCCGGCGGCGATATCTGGTGGACCGATGGTGTCACCCGCTCCGATCGGAGCGGGTGTGGATTGAAACACCTGATGCGAAATTGGCGGACGGCGTGAATGAGGGTCACCCGCTCCGATCGGAGCGGGTGTGGATTGAAACCCTACGACCCGAAAACGCGCGCCGCGCTGCGCTCGGTCACCCGCTCCGATCGGAGCGGGTGTGGATTGAAACTCCGGATACCAGCAATTATCGTCATCCCACCCCTTGTCACCCGCTCCGATCGGAGCGGGTGTGGATTGAAACAATATCGTGGTGCGCACGCGGCTTTGCCCTGTGGTGTCACCCGCTCCGATCGGAGCGGGTGTGGATTGAAACCGCCGGTGGCGATGCGCGGAGCGATGCTCGACGCGCGTCACCCGCTCCGATCGGAGCGGGTGTGGATTGAAACCTCGCTATTTGGCGCTAACAATTCATTCCAGCGGTCACCCGCTCCGATCGGAGCGGGTGTGGATTGAAACCTACTATGGGTAAGACCCTACCCAATTCCGGCAACGTCACCCGCTCCGATCGGAGCGGGTGTGGATTGAAACATCACAGCCCAGAGCTTGGAGCACTCGATCCGCGTCACCCGCTCCGATCGGAGCGGGTGTGGATTGAAACGCGTTGAAACGCGCAGATGCACGACTCGAGGACAGTCACCCGCTCCGATCGGAGCGGGTGTGGATTGAAACACGAAGTCCGGGTTGATGAACGTGATGGTGCCCGGTCACCCGCTCCGATCGGAGCGGGTGTGGATTGAAACATCCCGAGCAAGATCGATGACAACGCGCACCTTAAGGTCACCCGCTCCGATCGGAGCGGGTGTGGATTGAAACCAGCACTGACGAGGCGCATCCACCCCTTCGGGCGAGGTCACCCGCTCCGATCGGAGCGGGTGTGGATTGAAACATTGCCGCCTCCATGGGTGTCAGCGAGGCCACGGGTCACCCGCTCCGATCGGAGCGGGTGTGGATTGAAACATGTGTGCACCTCGCAGCGTTCGGCCAGTTCATCGTCACCCGCTCCGATCGGAGCGGGTGTGGATTGAAACATCGTCTTCGGCGACGAATATCGCCACGCAGGGCAGTCACCCGCTCCGATCGGAGCGGGTGTGGATTGAAACACGTTTGCGCAGCGTCAATCCAGACATCCCGTGCGTCACCCGCTCCGATCGGAGCGGGTGTGGATTGAAACGCGGGGCAGCCTGACGGCTGGTGGGCCGGCGGATAGTCACCCGCTCCGATCGGAGCGGGTGTGGATTGAAACCGATGATGGATGCCGCCGGCGTCATCCACGGCCTGGTCACCCGCTCCGATCGGAGCGGGTGTGGATTGAAACTGGGCGAACTACATGGGCGGTTTGTGGCAAAACCCGTCACCCGCTCCGATCGGAGCGGGTGTGGATTGAAACAGGGCCTGCGCGATGTCGCGCGGCGACTGCCCAGTCACCCGCTCCGATCGGAGCGGGTGTGGATTGAAACACGACCATCCACGCTGGTCGATCACGGTGTGCCTGTCAC
>Ga0207657_10006670_pt1 | contig 11940 bp, 12 predicted proteins | sample KBSC33metaG_FD_184316 | JGI IMG/M metagenome (GOLD analysis project Ga0207657, IMG submission 184316) | Corn rhizosphere microbial communities from Kellogg Biological Station, Michigan, USA - KBS C3-3 metaG (SPAdes) (version 2) | ecosystem: Host-associated > Plants > Roots > Rhizosphere > Soil ...
GGAAAGCGTGGCGCTGCACGACCTGGACAACACGCGCCGCTTCATCGACCAGGTGCGCAACTTCGGCGTGAAGGTGGCGCTGGACGATTTCGGCGCGGGCTACACGTCGTTCTCGTACCTGAAGGAATTGCCGGCCGACGTGCTCAAGATCGACGGCAACTTCATCGTCAACATCAACGCGCACCCGGCCAACGTGGCCATCGTGGAAGCGATCGTCAGCCTGGCGGGCAACCTGGGCATGCGCACCATCGCCGAGTGGGCCGAGGACGCGGCCACGATCCGCACCCTGGCGGAGATCGGCGTCGACTACGTGCAGGGCTATGCGGTGGCGCGCTCGCAGCCGGCGGACAAGCTGCTGACGGCCAGTTCATCGGCCAGTTTCATCCAGGCCGACGACGTGCTGCAGCTCGTACGGACGCTGGGGCAGTCGGCCAACGAGCCAAATTTGCTGGGCTTCGGATTCGACGAGCACCTGCTGTAGGGCGGACCGGGGCGCGCAGCCGGGTCTCCCGTCCACGCGTCCAAGAGACGCTGGTTGAACGCGTGGACGGCGGAGCCGTCCACCCTACGGTCGGGCGCTGTTTTTCAACGCGAACATTCCACCTAATTCAGGCCCGCCAGCCTCGGCCTCGCATCCTGCAGCATCAACATCCGCCGCGCTTCCTTCAACGTGGCAACGTCGCGCGCCAGCTTCACGGGCGCCGCAAGATTCGGCTTCTTCCATGCCACACGGGGCAGCTCCGCCGCGGGCAACACGTGGCGCTCGCGGTCCGGCACACCGGTGTCGCGCGCCAACGGCACGCTGGTGGAACCGGACGCGCAAGGCTGGTCCGTCAGGGTGACGTGACCGTCGCTGTCCACACATTTGACGATCTCGCCGGCCAGTGCCGGCACCGCCAGCAGCGCGGCGGCGATCATGCTCAGCAGTCTAACTGGGCGCTTCATGATGTTCTCCTGTGCTAGGCTCAAATGGTGCCCGTCGCGGCCGGTTCCATCTGTTCGGTGCCTCACCCTGTCCGCATCAAACGTCGGCGGACTTGGCCGAACCTTTGGCCGGTATCCCATTCCAAGCTTCGAACCCGTCCGAAAGGATCGACGATGGAGAAACTCACCCGGCGTACCTTCTTCAAGGCCGCAGGTGCCACCGCTGCGGTCGCCGCGGCCAAGGCTCATGCGCTCGCGCCCGACGACGCCCCGCATGCACACGGCGCCACCGCCGCGCCGGCACCCGGCGGCGCACCGGCCCAGCCCGCGTACCTGTTCCTCCGTCCCGACGAGGCGCGCTTCGTCGAAGCGGCCGTTGCGCGCCTGATCCCACTCGACGGCAACGGCCCCGGCGCGCTCGAGGCCGGCGTGCCGAACTACATCGACCGCCAGCTGGGCGGCGCATGGGGCGCGGGCGAGCGCCTGTACCGCAGCGGGCCATGGCAGCCGGGCTTGCCGGGGCAGGGCTACCAGCTGCCGTTCACGCCGGCCGAGCTGTTCCGCAATGCCGTGCGTGCCGTCAACGACGACGTGCAGAAGCGCCTCAGCACGACGTTCGACAGGCTGTCTGGCGCCGACCAGGACGCGTATCTGGAAACGCTGCAGACGGGCAATCGCGATCTGAACGGCGTGCCCGCCCACACGTTCTTCGAATCGCTGCTGGCGCTGACGATCGAAGGTTATTTCGCCGACCCGATCTACGGCGGCAACAAGGACATGGTGTCGTGGAAGATGATCGGCTTCCCCGGCGCCTACGCGAGCTTCTACCACCTCGTCGACCAGCACGGCATCCTGTTCACGCGCCCGCCGATGAGCATGGGCGAGGACAACCGGCGCATGGTCCACATCCAGCCCGTGGCCGCGCAGCCGAAGGCCGTCGGCCCGAACCCCGTCGCGGGCACGCCGGAGGTGGCGCACGGTGCGGCCAACAAGAAGAAAGGGGGCCGCTGATGGCGACGCGTCTCAAGGAAGTGGATGCCGTGCTCGTGGGCGTCGGCCTCGTCGGCACGATGCTCGGACGCGAGCTGACGAAAGCCGGTCTGAAGGTCGTCGGCCTGGAGCGGGGCAACGCGCAGGCCACCGTGCCCGACTTCCAGGGCCCGCACATGCACGACGAGCTGCGCTACGCCGTGCGCAAGGCCTTCATGCAGGACAACACGAAGGAAGCGATGACCTTCCGCAACAACGTGAACCAGGTCGCGCTGCCGATCCGGCGCTGGGAAAGCTTCCTGCCCGGCACGGGCCTCGGTGGCGCGGCCGTGCACTGGAACGGCCAGACGTACCGCTTCCAGGACGACGAATTCAAGATGCGCAGCCACAGCGAGCAGCGCTACGGCAAGGGCTTCATCGACGCCGAGCTCAACGTGCAGGACTGGGGCGTGACGGCGGCCGACATGGAGCCCTACTACGACCGCTTCGAGTACCTGCTGGGCACGAGCGGCCAGGCCGGCAACGTCAAGGGCCAGAAGATCGCGGGCGGCAATCCGTTCGAGGACCCGCGCTCGCGCCCGTACCCGACGCCGCCGATGAAGGAACCGTACGGCTCCGCCATCTTCCGCAAGGCCGCGGCCAGCCTCGGCTACCACCCGTTCCCGCAGCCGTCGTCGAACCTCAGCCAGCAGTACACGAACCCAGAGGGACTCACCCTGCAGGCCTGCATGTTCTGCGGCTATTGCGAGCGCTTCGGCTGCGAGCACTACGCGAAGTCGTCGCCGCAGACGATCCTGCTGCCGGTCCTCCTGAAGGACAAGAACTTCACGTTGCGCACGCAGTCGCAGGTGCTGCGCATCAATCTCGCGAAGGACAAGAAGACGGCAACGGGCGTCACCTACGTCGACGCGGCCGGGCGCGAATTCGAGCAGCCCGCCAAGCTCGTCATCCTGTGCTCGTTCGCGCTGAACAACGTGCGGATGCTGCTGCTGTCCGGCATCGGCCAGCCTTACGATCCGAAGACGGGGCAGGGCGTCGTCGGGCGCAACTACGCGTACCAGACGATGAGCGCCGTGCAGGTGTTCTTCGACGAATCCGTCAACATCAACCCGTTCATGCGCTCCGGTGCGAACGGCACACTGATCGCCGATTTCGTCGGCGACAACTTCGACCACGGTCCGCACAAATTCATCGGCGGCGCCTATTTCGGCGACGTGATGACGAACGGCCGCCCCATCGAATTCCACCCGACGCCGCCCGGCACGCCGGCCTGGGGCGCGAAGTGGAAGGAGGCTGTCGTGCGCCACTACAACCACACCGTCGTGCTGAACGTGCACGGCAGCTCCATGTCGAGCCGGAATAATTATCTCGACCTCGACCCCACGTACAAGGATGCGTGGGGCCAGCCGCTGCTGCGCATCACGTTCGACTTCCCCGCGAACGACTTGCGCATGTCGGCCTACGTCACGGACAAGGCCCTCGGCGTCGGCAAGGCGATGGGCGGGCGCCAGGTCGCGGGCGCCGGGCGCAAGGGGCCGTACGGCGTCACGCAATACCAGACGACGCACAACACGGGCGGCACCGTGATGGGACTCGATCCGAAAACGAGTGTCGTCAACCGCTACCTGCAAAGCTGGGACGTTGCGAACCTCTTCATCATCGGCGCGTCGAACTTCCCGCAGAACGCCACCTACAACCCGACGGACACCGTGGGCGCGCTGGCGTACATGGCGGCCGAGGCCATCGTCAACCGCTATCTGAAGGCGCCGGGGCAGGCGTTGGTGCAGGCATGAAGGCGACGTCGCTCCGCTACGGCGCCATCGCGCTCGCACTCGCGCTCCTCGCGGCCTGCCACCGCGGCGGGCACGTTCCCGATACGCCGAAGGTGCAGGCGAACCATCCGGTCGCGGCCGCCTCCGCCAACCCAGCGGCGGCCGAGCCGGGCGCGCAGGGCGGCGCCGGCAACCTCGCCCAGCAGAACGCGGGCGGCGGCGAAGCCAATGCGCTCGGCCTGCCCGGCGCGGCCGCGGCCCCCGCGCAAGGCCAGCCCAACGTGCAGGCCGGACAGCAGCTCGCGACGAACGGTACGCCGAACGGCGTCACGGCGTGCGTGGGCTGCCACGGCGCGCAGGGCGAGGGCAACGCAGCCGGCGGCTTCCCGCGCATCGCGGGCCAGTCAGCGGCGTACCTCGGCAAGCAGCTGGGCGCGTACGCGAACGGCGCGCGCGTGAACCCGATCATGCAGCCGATCGCGAAGGCGATGAACGCGGTGCAGATCCGCGACGTCAGCGCCTACTATGCGTCGCTGGGCGATGCGCCTACCGCCGTGCCCGCCGCCGCGCCGGCCGCGGCGGATGCGGGTGCCGCCAAGCCTGCCGCCAGGGGCCTCGACCGCGGGCGCACGCTGTCTGCCATCGGCGACAGCGCGCTGGGCGTGCAGGCCTGCGCCAACTGCCACGGCCCGGGCGGCGTGGGCAACCAGCCCGCGTATCCGTACCTGGCGGGCCAGCACGCGAACTACCTGACGGCGGCGATGGCGGCATGGAAGAACGGCGCGCGCAAGACGGACAGCAGCGGCCAGATGACGCACATCGCGCAGTCCTTGGCCGACGCCGACGTGGCCGCGCTGTCTGCCTATTTCAGCGCCCAGCCGGCACCGCCGTCGGCCGCGCAGTGGGTCAACATTCCGGTCGGCTCCAGCCAGCGTCCGGCCGTGGCGGCAGCGGCGAATGCAGCCGGCCCGCGTGGCACGGGCGGATCGACGGTGCGCACGACGGGCACGGAGCAGGGCGCCGCAACGACGGGCGGCGCGCAGGGGCCGGGTGGTGGAGGCGGCACGCAGGGCACGCAGCCGCAGCAGGAGACGCCGCCGCCGAGGAAATGAGCGGGAGCGGAGGTGGCTCGGCGCAGGCCGTGAGCCAACAAAAGGTCTGCTCGTTGGTGATGGCCTCGGGGCCTGTTGGACTGTCCGTTATCGAGCGGTTGCGCCCGTTTCCTACCGTCTGCTTCTTGCGACTGTCTCCGGTGCGGATCACAAATGCCGGCGCGCGGCACAAGTGGCTTTTATGTGCTCAATAGACGTGCCCATCTTTTTGAAATCGACCGGATATTCGAGCCGCAAGTCATTTCCACTCGTGCATCCGGTCACATCGGGGTTCAGTGCCAACCACGCCTCGAAAGTCCAATGCGCAGGCAGGGCGCGTTTTTGGAGATCCTGGGCGATAGCAATCCATTCCGAAGACTCTTCATTCTTTGTGCACACATTCAGCCACAACGTTGGATCGCTGCCCCATTGAATAAACGTGGCGCGTGAATCCCACGTAACGTCGTCGCCTGAAACAGAAGCCGAAAAGCCCTTTTCAGCGAGGTAAGCACTGAACGATGCTCGCAACTGCTGACCAAGCTGAACATTTCCGGCTGACTGGTACGTCAAGCAGGACGGATAACTTTTGATCGCGATCGATAGCCACGTCAAACCGACTGCCGCCACGAGTGCAGTCAACGCGGCAGCGCCTGCCAGAAAAGGCCATCTACGGCTGACGAAATGTTTGGGGCGCATTGTCGTGGTCTCACCACAGGTCCGAGTTACTCCCCGATTCGTAGCTAACCGAGGAAAAGAACGGCCACTTCGATGAATCGCGCTGTGTGACTTGCGCCCAGGCTTCGCGGTGCGCATATAGGAGTCTTTCGCACCACTGTTCAATCGATTTGGGCATTAGGGTCGGGTCAGATTTTACTGCCTCAAAAAACTCGCGGCCTTTCGCCACAACATAGCACCTGGCGTAAAGGAAACCGTCATCTGAACCGCCGGAATCACCAGCGTTGTCCGCGTAGACTTCGCCATCGATTGCATATAGGTGCAGTGCCAGTTGTTCTTCAAATGCGAAAAGATCCTCTTCAGACTTCTTGACCAAAGCTTCGTGCAGAGGGTGAATCGCTCTGTCTTCGTTGCCATTATCAAGCGCATCAACATCAATGAGCCCAATCAATTTCCAAAAATTAGTTTCGTGCATGAGGTGTTTGCTAACATGTACGGCGTTGTAAGACACTAAGCCCGAACGACCGCTGCAGGGTCAGTGCGGCAAGCCTGCCAACCAGTGATTGATTTCTCCAAGCGCTTTGTCCTCGATCCCAAGGAAGCCGTGCGGTGAATGCCCGCTGCATTCGGCCTGCCTGTCACCGCCGCCGTCGGTCGATTCTACGGCGATGAAATTGAAATGATTTTTGTCGGCCAACTGCTTCGCAGCGTAGAACATCGCTGCCGGGCAGGTGTCATTGCGGTTTGATAAAACCAGGACGCGGAGCTTCGTTCCGTCTGCTTCCAGGCCGGAGACACCCGCTCGGTCTTTCCGGGCAATTGCCACGGGTGATGTCAGCACAAATGTGTCAGCGAGACCGGGATTGTGCTCAAGCACGTTGCCGACGGAACTCGTTCCACGGCTCGTCCCGACCAGCGCGATTCTGGACGACGGGAAGCGCTTTCGAAGCGCTTGCACCGCCGCCTCGACGTCGCGCAGTGAATCCTTGCTGTGACGGAATCCGTCCTCGACGCCGTTCGCGTAATCCGATGGCGTGTCGATCATCACGGCGGCATCACCCTGCTGGAACCAATACGACGCCGTTCTGATAAGGAAATTCCCACGAAGCGTGGTCGGCCCGTCGGCTTTCAGATGTAAAGCGCCGTCATCGCCGGCGAATAGAATGATGACCCATGGCGGCGTCGCGCTCGGCGCTTGGATATAGAGATTTTCGGTGACCCCGTCACGACTCGGCACGCTCAACAATTCACCAGATGGCACGGCTGCATTACCCGCCGGTCCTTGCGGTTCGCCCGCCCACGCTGTGGCTGCGAATAACATCCCCAATCCGACTGCAATACGCTTCATTTGCTTTGTTCGAATATTCTGCATTGGTAATCTCACCGTTGTAGAGCGTGTTAGAAGTTGAGTTCAGGCGATGCTACCGGGCCCCCAACGAGCATAACAGGTTGCAAACGGGGAAAAGTCACGGACGGTCACGATCAGCCATCTTCGTCGCTGGACGCCTTCATATCGGCTGTGACAATCCGCGTATTATCGAGCTCGCCTGATCGCTATGATGTCAGGGCCCTCATTCGCTAATACCTGAGTTGGAGATCGCATGCACTGGAACGACTGGCCTATCGTCTGCTGGACACTCGCAACGCTGTTGTGTCTTCTGAAACGAAGGTGGATAGACGCGTTTTCGTCCGCGTGTTTTGCTGCGTTCATGATCTTCGACAGAATGTCGCCGACTGCGGTCCCAGCGCAACTCAAGTGGATTTTCTTTCTTACGGGCGCGATTGTCATCGCCTCCCAGGTCACGAAAGAGTATCGGAACTACAAGGAAAGTTTGGCCGCCAGGTAGTGTTCCGTTTCGCAGCAGTGACCGCTTCAGAGCGCCCCGTGTTTCAAGAGTTTCCCACTATCGCGTTTGCTCGTAGGTAGATGATCGCCCGAACCTGCGCGCGCCTGCGCCTCCCCGCGATGCGCCCGCGCACACATGACGACGCCAGCCACCAGCAGCGCGAGCGCAACTCCCTCAAGCACCGTCGGCCAACGACCCTCCCACAGATAGCCATACAGCGACGCGAAGATCGTCTCGAATACGATCATCTGCCCCGTCAGCGCGAGTGGCAGCGCGCGGCTCGCGATGTTCCACAAGCCATTGCCCAGCACGGAACAGAACAGCGCCATCGCGCCCGCGAGGCCGGCGAAACGAAGCCAGTCGCCGCCCGCATGGACGAGCGTGTCGCCGTAAAACGCGGGCACGGCCAGCACGACGGCTTCGAGGCCCGTGACGACGCCCGTCAGCAGGCTCCAGTCCTGCGCCGACACGTGCCCGAGCCGGCCCAGCCAGCGGCTGTTGCTGACGGCATAGGTCGTCCACGACACGAGCGCGCCGCCCGCGCACAGTAAGCCCGTCAGCGAGCCCCAGCCGGACGACGCCAGCGTCTGCCAGCTGATGCAGACGAGCCCGGCAGCGCTGCATGCCAGCGACGGCAGCAGTGCGCGCAGCGATGGCGAATGCTGCGCGCGGCTGCCGACGAGGGTGACGGCGAGCGGCAGCAGGCCGATCACGAAGGCCGTCATCGCGACGCCGCCCGTCTGGACGGCCTGCGCCAGCAGGACGTAATACAGGATGTTGCCGATGAAGCTGAGCCAGGCGAGGACGCGCCACTCGGCCCAGCCCAGCGCGCCCCGCAGCCGGCGCCACGACGGTGCCACGAGCACGGCGGCGACGAGGCCGTACGCCAGGTAGCGTCCGGCCGCCAATTGCAGCGGCGGGAAGTCGGCGGCCAGCTTCGGCGCGAGGAAGACGAGGCCCCAGAACGCGCCGGCGACGATGCCGGCCGCGATGCCGAGGAAGGTGTTATGCGTGTTCACGAGAGGTGCTCCGATGCGGAAAGCCGCTATTGTCCGCGTGACCGGGCGGCTCGTCTTGGCACGGGCTCCTCGATTATTGACCTGATCTCGCTCAAAACCGTTGTCAAATCGGCCTAGATAATTTCCGCATGGAAATGTTAAGATTATGCATCGCGCATCGCTGCCGCCGTGCGGCGCATGCAACGCGCAGAGCATCCCGGAACGAACGATCATGTCAGTCAAAAAAGCCGATCCCAAACCACGTTTCGATTACCTCGTCTTCCTCGACGTGATCGTCGTCGCCTGCATCCTCGTGGTCGCGGGGCGGCCCGACGGGCTGGCGATCACGGTCAGCGCCATCGTCGTGGCGGCATGCGCGCTCGTCTATCGCTGCACGGCCGGCGCGGCGTCGTACGTAACGCGCAAGTCGAGCGCGCCGGCAGCGCCGCCGCAAGAAGTCGACCGCGCGTTCACGCCGACGACCTACGAGGCGCCGCAGGAAAGCGTGACGGTCGACGCAAAAAAATCGTCCTGGCTGCGCGACAACGGCTAGCGGCCGGACGCGTTACCCGGTCATGGTCCGGCCCGGCCGGCGTTCGCGCGGCGGTACGCTCCCGGCGTCATTCCCGTCGCGTCGCGCAATGCCCGCGTCAGCGCGGTCTGGTCGGAAAATCCCGCTGCCAGCGCGATCTCCGCGATGGGACGGGACGTGTCGGCCAGCCACGCGCGGGCGCGGGCGAGGCGGACGTCGCGCAGCCACGCGTGCGGGCTCGTGTCGCGCTCCGCGCGGAACAGCGCGTGCAGGCGGCTGACGGAGAGGCCGGCGCTCCTGGCCATTGCGTCCGTCGTCCACGCGAGGCCGGGCTCCGCCTCGACCTTGGCCAGCAGGGCGGCGAGGCGCGACGCAGGGCGGGGCACGTCCAGCGCGAGCGTGTCGAGCAGCAGCGGCACCCAGCCCTGCAGCAGTGCGGGCCGCGGCGCCGCCTGCGCGCGCATCACGCCCATGAATTCGACGAGCTTGCGCGCGCCGGGGCCCAGCGGCATGAACGGGCGCTCCAGCAGGCGGTCCCAGGCCGGGTGGGACAGGGCAGCCGCGTCGACGTCGAGGATCAGCGATTCGTTCGGGCCGTGCGCGCACTGCGCGTGCCAGGCACCGGGCGCGACGCAGGCGCCGCGCAGCGGATCGAGGCGGTCCTGCCGGCCTTCGATGTCGAGCAGCACGGCGCCGCCGAGGGGCAGCACGAGCTGGGCGTAGGCGTGGCGGTCGGCACCGGTGTCGGCGCCGTAGCTGCGCACGTGCAAGGAAGTTTCCATAACCCGCGAGTCTAGCATCGATGGGCCGATGGAGATTGTCCGACGAGACCTACACGTCGACGAGAAAAAATAAATGCGGCTGCCCCTTGCAGGCCAGCCCGTCGTCCCAATTTGCCATCGTGTTACGGCGCTCCGGCGCCGGTCTCCTCTGTCTCCTCCAAGTGCAAACTTGGATTTACCGCCCGGCGCAGCGATGCGCGGGCGGTTTCTTTTATGTGGACGTGAAAAGGGCGGCATCCTCGCGGACACCGCCCTCGTCGTCGACCCGGTCAGCGTGCCCCGGTCAGCCTGCCGGGGCGCCGTCCGCTCAGCCGCGGTTCGGATTGTTCGGGTGCGCATCCTCGCGGTTCGGGATGCCGTCGCCGTCGCGGTCGCCGCGACGCCAGCCGCCGCGCTCCATCACCCAGTGGCCGTCGCGTTCGACCCACGTCGGCACATGGTAGACATAGCCGCGGCGTTCGCGCAGCCATTTGCCGGGAACCCATACGTGGTGGCGGTGGCGCCATTCCCAGTGACCCGGTGCCCAGACGTAACCATGACGCGGCGCGGGCACGACTTCCTCACGCGGCGGCGGCGGCGCGGTGCGGATGATGACGTCGGCACTTGCGGGCAGCGCGACGCTGCCGAACGAGCCGGCGACCAGTGCGGCAATCAACAGTTTTTTCATCTTGGCCTCCTCGAAAGTGGTTGTGGGCCAACTGTACTGCCGCGTTGCGGGCGCGACCGTGCGGCGGCGCGCATAACGGTGCAAGTCGAGGTGCGGGGAAGAAACTCAGGGGGCGAGCGGCAGCGCGAACTGCAGCACGAGGCCGCCGCCGTCGCGGTTGCGTACCGTGAGCTCGGCGTTGTGGCGCGTGATGACGCGTTCGACGATGGCGAGGCCCAGGCCCGCGCCGTTGGCCTGGCCGCGCGCGCTGTCGAGGCGGGTGAACGGACGCAGCAATTGCTCGATCTGGTCGTCCGGCACGCCCGTGCCGTGGTCGTTGATCTCGACGACGGCGCGGCGGCCGTGGCCCGTCATCTTGACGTGCAGGGCGATGTCGATTTCCGTCACGTCCGCGCCCGGCGTCTTGCCGTAGCGGCGCGCATTCTCGATGACGTTGTTGATCACGCGGCGCAGGTCCGTCGCGTTGCCCATCACGTGGACGTCCGGTTCGATGTCAGTCGTCGTGCGCACGTCCGCGATGCGGCCCGCGGCGTGCGCGCAGTCTTCCAGCAGCGCCGACAGGTCGACGGACACGAACGTTGCGCTTTCGGTGGGGCGCGCGAAGTCGAGGAACTGGCCGATGATGGCGTCCATCTGGGCGATGTCCGATTGCATGCCGGTGCGCGCCTCGTCCGACAGCGGCGCCATTTCCACCTCCAGCTGCATGCGCGCGAGCGGCGTGCGCAGGTCATGCGAGATGCCGGCCAGGATGATGGCGCGGTCCTTCTCGAGCTGCTGCAGGTCGTCGACCATCTGGTTGAAGCTGCGGTTCGCCTCGGTGATTTCCTGCGGGCCTTTTTCCGGCAGCGGGGCGGGGCGCTTGCCTTGTGCGATCGCGCGCGCGGCCGCGGTCAGGCGCGCGAGCGGCAGGTTCACGAGGCTCGAGATCAGCGCGGCGCCCAGCAGCGACAGCACGCCCACGACGGTGGCCCAGCCGAGCCATTGCACGCGCGTGAGACCGGGGAGCTTGTCGCGCTCCAGCATGAGCCAGTACTTGTCGCCGTCGATGTCGAAGCTGACCCAGAAACCGGGGATGTCGTTGACCATGCGCGAGAAGCGCGTGTCCGGCCCCAGCTTGTCGCGCACGATCGCGGCCACTTCCGGCATCAGCGAATTCGGCGGCGGCGGCTCGACGGTGTCCGTCGGCTTCACGTCGTAGATGCGGATGCCTTCGTTCGACACGAGCTCGAACAGCAGCTCGCGCCGCAGGTCGGGCGCGGAGTGCGTCAGCGCGGCCTTCGTGATGGTGACGACGGAGACGAGCAGCTCGGCCGTCTGCTCCACCTGCGGTCCGCGCTGGAACACGTTGAGCATGCCGATCCACGAGGCCATCGACAGGCCCGTGAGGACGGACAGCAGGAAGAAGGTGCGCCAGAACAGGCCGCTCTTCATCCTGCCGATCAGGCGCGGCACGGGCTGCTGCTTCGGGGTTGATGCGAACACTAGCGCGGCTGGCCTTCAGGGATGAACACGTAGCCCAGGCCCCACACGGTCTGGATGTACAGCGGGCTCGATGGATCGGGTTCGATCAGCTTGCGCAGGCGCGAGATCTGCACGTCCAGCGAGCGGTCGAACACTTCGTATTCGCGGCCGCGCGCCAGTTCCATCAGCTTCTCGCGCGAC
>Ga0207657_10006674_pt1 | contig 11934 bp, 10 predicted proteins | sample KBSC33metaG_FD_184316 | JGI IMG/M metagenome (GOLD analysis project Ga0207657, IMG submission 184316) | Corn rhizosphere microbial communities from Kellogg Biological Station, Michigan, USA - KBS C3-3 metaG (SPAdes) (version 2) | ecosystem: Host-associated > Plants > Roots > Rhizosphere > Soil ...
CGATCGCAAAGGCTGCCGACCTCGCGCACGGTCTGAAGACGCCGCTCGCCGTCCTCGCGCAGGACGTCGACCGCGCCAGGGCGTCCGAACAATCCGAGCTGGCTGACTCCATCCAGCACCAGGTCGAGCGCATGCGGCGGCAGATCGACTCGCATCTGGCGCAGGCGCGAGCGACCGCGTCGGGCATTGCCGCGGGCACGCACGCCGGCGTCGCCGAGGCCGCACACGCGCTTGCACGCACGATGCAGCGCCTCTACGCCGACCGCGCGCTCGCGATCTCCATCGACGTGCCGTCCGATCAGAGCGTGCGGGTGCCGACAGAAGATCTCGAGGAGATGCTCGGCAACCTGCTCGACAACGCGTGCAAATGGGCGCGCCAGCGGATCACGATCGCCGCTCATTCAACCGGTGCGGATCTGACGATCATCGTGGACGATGACGGCCCGGGGCTCGACGCCTCGATGCGCGAGGCCGTGCTGCGCCGCGGCGTCCGCGCCGACGAAGCCGCCCCCGGATCCGGATTGGGGCTGGCCATCGTCGCCGACCTCGCCGAGCTGTATGAGGGCGCCGTGTCGCTGGGATCGTCGCCTGGCGGAGGTCTGCGCGCGGTGCTGCGGCTGCCAGCGGCGCCGCAGGGATGAACGGCGCTCGGCTGAAGCCTTCGCGCTACATCCATCCCGCCACCGCTACGGGCCGACGACGGCGTCTTCGGAGGGCTCCGCGTCCGCCTTCCGCCGGTGCTGCGCCACGCGAAACGCGGCATCGACGCGCTGCGGCTGGACGCTGCCGTTCAGCGATCCGCCATCGCGCAGAATCAGGTGGGGCGAGATGATTCGCCCCTGCACGTCGCCGGACGCCGCGACCTCCACGATGTCGCTTGCGAGAATCGTCCCCTGAAACGACCCCTGCACCGTCACGTCCGCGGCGACGATGTCGCCGGTCACGGCCGCGCCGCTCGCGATCGTCACGCGCTGGCGCTCGGCCCAGATGCCGCCGTTCACGGTGCCGGCGATGAGCAGCTCCTCGCCCGACTCGATATCGCCGCGCAACGCGAGCGTGGCAGGAATGGCCGCAATCGATCTCGACTTCATGTGTTGGCTACGATCCACTGCCCTGCGTCACCGTATATGTCACGCCGCCGATCACGATGTGACCGACGCGCTTCGGACCAGAATTGTCGTTCGCCCGCACCTTCACGGCGCCGGGACCTGCCGCGGCCGTCGTCGACTTCACGATCAGCCAGTCGGCATCCGATGCCGCCGTCCACGTGCACGTCGCGTTGGGCGGCGTCACCATGATGGTCCAATTCGCCTCCGGTCCGCCAACGTAGATCGCCGCCTTGTCGAGCGCCACCGTGGAGCACGGCACGCCAGCCGGCGATCCCGCGGACGTCGTGAAGCTCGTGATGGCGCCGGTGCGAAAGAGACCCGCGGCCGTATAGCCGACGATCTTCCAGTAGTACGTGTGGCCCGGCAGCAAAGGACCAGGCACCGTGATGCTGCGCGTGCCGTTGCCGTAATCCGGCCCGGTCGACATGAACAGGCCCGGGTTCGGTGTGTCGCCGAAATAAATATCGTAGCTCCAGGCCCAGCTGCCGCCGTTCCACGTGAGCGACGCGGCGCCGGCATCGACACCGATCGCCGTGTCGGCTGGCGAGACGTTCACCGGCTTGTCGGGGCCCATCGGCGCGAACGGCTCGGTCTCCTGCACACCGCCCGGCGCGCCGTTGGTCCATTTTCGCGCAAACACCGCCTGCAGCGCGATCCACGTCTCGGAGTCGGTCGTGAAAAGATTCGCCTCGAGCTGGTTGTCGTCGCTCGCGGTCGACCAGTTGGACGTGCCGAAAATGGTCGTCGTCGAATCGTGCAGGCAGACGGTTTTCTGATGGTTCAGGCCGATGTGATGCTGCTGCCGAATCGTCAGCAGTCCCGGATACTCCTGGCCGGCGAGGTACAGGCGATCCACATTGTAGGCGTCGCGCGATCGATCGGCGTTGCGGTACTCGCCCTTGTCGATGTACGCGTTGACGACGACACCGCGCTGGAGCGCCTGGATCAGATGGTCGATCGGACGATCGTCGGTCCAGCGGAACACCTGCACGTCGATCTGCGACGTCTCGGCGTCGAGCAGCGGCAGCAGCCGGTTCGTGTAGCTGTCGGCCGGCGGAAAGTTCAGCTCGGGGCTGACGGGATACGTGTCGTGGAGACGCGTCAGCGGTTCCGGCACGTTCGCGAAGTCGGCGTAATCGTTCGTGTTCGTCCAGATGTCGTCGAACGTGGTCATGAACGACTGCACGAAGCGCGTGGAGAAGTAAATCACTTCGTCTTCGTAGTTGACGTAGGGCGTTTCGGGCACGAACTCGTAGGGCGTGAAGTTGGCGCCGGAGAACTCGACGGTGTTCTGCCCCGTGAAGATCATCAGCTTCCAGTGGCAGATGTCACCGGCCGTGCGCTGGCGCATCTGCACGCCCGCCGCGGCCATGTCGGCGATGTACTGCGCGTTGCCAGAAAAGCTCGCGTTCGCGCGCGGATCCATGATCATGCGGACCGGCACGCCTCGTTTGCGTGCGCGGATCAGCGCGGCGGGAATCCGCGCATCCTTGATCACCCAGACCCCGACGTCGATTCCGACCTGCTCGCCGTCGATCAGGGCAACGAGCGGCACGCGGCAGTTGGACACCGAGGTGTCGCAGAAGCGCTCCTGCGCGAGGGCGACGGGCGCGGTAAGGCCCATCAGAAGCGACACGAGGAGCATGGGACGAACAATCCGTTTGATCATGGAGCACCGTCGCAGCGAAACGGCTCAGTTGCGTTTCGCCATCATCTGTTCAGTTAGCCAACTCGGCCGTATTGGCTACCAGCGCGGAAATCCTCGGAAACAGAAGGGCTTCCGCGTCGGCGGGCGGGCTGGGAGCAAAGATGAGGCCGACGGCTCAGCTGGAGCCGCGACGTGCACGGAGAATTTTCAGCGGATGCCGCCGCCAGGCGCGGTGGCCGGCGTCGCCGCGCCTTGATGACAGGTGAAGCAGGTCACCTTGCCGAGGCGCGACTCGTCTTTCCCCGGTTTGTAGTCGGGAAAGTACTGGTGGTTGATCGCGTTCACCATTTCGAGCATGCGGCGCGCGGTGTCCTTCTTCGGATTCGCGTCGCTGGCGAAATTGCCACGGGCGTGGCAGTAGCCGCAGTTCACGCCGAGCGCGACGACCATGAAGTTCATCTCGTCCTGAAACTCGGGGACGGTCAGCCCCTTGAGGATGTGAACGCCGGGCGTGTCCATCATCGCGGGTGTAGGTGCGGCGTCCTGCGCGGCGGCGGCGGCGAGAAACGCGGAGACGAGCAGCAGGCAGACGAAGCAAGCGGTGCGCATGGAACCGGAAGTATAGCCCGTGCGGCGGGTCCTCGGACCCGCGGGAGCGGCCCGTTTCATTCCGCGGCGCCGCACGACCAGGCGGCCACGGTGCGCGCGATGACGCGGCACGCGGTGAGCATCTCTTCGACGTCGATTGTCTCGTCAACCGCGTGCGCCTGCGCGACGTCGCCCGGCCCATAGAGAACGGCCGGCATGCGCGCATGGTTGGTGAACAGCCGCAGATCCGATCCGTAGGTGACGCCTTCCACCATCGGCGGCACGCCGGTCGCTTGCTCGTGTTGCCGGCCGAGCAGCGTCACAATCGGGGCATCGAGCGGCGTCTCTCCCGATTCGAACTGCCCTTCGATCCACTCGACGCGCGGCGTGTGCTCGCGCAGCCAGACGTCGGCGTCTGCCGCCGCGGCAATCGCCGTTTCCAGCGCGCGCCTCGCCTCGTGCACCGATTCGCCGGGGAAGACGCCGAAGCGTCCTTCCGCAACCGCCTCGTTGGGCACCGTGGACGGCCAGTCGCCGGATCGCACGATCCCCACGCTGACGGGCGCCACCTGCAGCGGATCGTCGTACAGCGGATGGCGGAATCGTGCGTGCCGCTCGCGTTCCAGATTGTCGATCGCCGCGAGCAGGAGGCGAAGATTGTCGATGGCGCTGACGCCCGATCGCTTGAGCGCGCCATGCGCCGAACGGCCCGGCACGATGAGCCGGAACGTCAACGCGCCGGCCTGGACCGGGCACAGCCGCAGCTTCGTGGGCTCGAGGATGATCGCCGCATCTGCGCGATACCCGCGCTCGATCGTCGTCAACGTGCCGACGCCGCCGCTCTCCTCGCCGCTGACCGTCTCGATCAGCACATCGGCGCCGGGCGTGAGTCCGGCCCGCTGCAGCGCCGCAATCGCATAGACGCCGCAGGCGACGCCGCCTTTCATATCGCACGACCCGCGGCCGTACAGGCGGTTGCCCTCGATCCGTGCGCTCCAGGGCGAGTGGGTCCACAGCGCTTCGTTCCCCGGCGAGACGACGTCGAGGTGGCCGTTGAGCACGATCGACCGGGCCTCCGGCAGCCGTGTCGACGCGCGCCAGATCCCGATCGCATTCGGCCGATCCTCGATCGGGAGGCCGTCGTCGCAAAACGCCGGATGCGACGCGAGCTCCGCGCGGGTGGCCGACACGAGTGCCACGTCGAGGCCGAGCGCCCGCATCGCATCGGCGGCGCAGGCTTGCGCCGGTGCTTCCATTCCCGGCGTGCTCGGGATGCGAACGAGTCGCCGCGCAAAGGCGATCAGATCGCCCCGCAGATCGGCCACCGCGCGATCGATGGCGTCGAAAATCCCCGGTCCATTTGACGCTTGCATCGTGTGCGTATTCTCTCCTCGAAACATGGAATAAGCTATCGGGGTGTCGTCAACAAGCGAGGACCGCATGAAAACAGATCACGGGCATCCCACCGTCGCCCGGCGCTCGTTCCTGTTCCGCGTCAGTACGGCGGCTGCGGCGCTCGGACTCGGGTCCACGGCGGCACACGCGCGCGAGCAGACCGCATCGTCCGCCTCTGTCACGCCGGCAACGCCGTCCGCGCCCTGGCAGCCGGCGCGTCACCCGCAAGACGACTGGTTCGATCAGCTGCCGGGCAAGCATCGCTTCTTCTTCGACGCGACAACGGTGAATGGCGTCCAGGAGTCGACGATGTTCGCGTCGAACTATTACGGCGCGAACAAGAGCGGCTACGGACTCAACGACGCCGATCTGGCCGTGATCGTCGGCGTCCGGCATCATGCGACGCCGTTCGCGTTCACCGACGCGATGTGGGCGAAGTACGGCGAGGCATGGGGCGAGCGGCTCGACTTCAACGATCCCAAGACGAAGAAGCGGCCGGTGGTCAACGTGTATCTGTCGGATCTCGAAGGACTGACCAAGCACGGCGCGCACTTCGCGGTGTGCGACATGGCGACGCACGCGTACGCGAGCATGGCGGCGCGGCGGATCAGCGGCGACTTCGAGGAGATCTACAAGGAGCTGCGCGCCAACTGTCTGGCGAACTGTCATTTCGTACCGGCCGGCATCGTCGGCGTCAACCGCGCGCAGGAGCGCGGCTATTCCATCGCGTACGTGGGTTGAGGGCTCTTCATTCATGCGTGTGATTGTCTGCGTGCTCGCGCTCGCCGTTCTTCCGCTCGTCGCCGGCTGCGGTTCTTCGTCTCCAACGACCCCGTCCACGTCGGTCGGTACGTTCACTCAGACGGACCTCGTCGTCGGCACGGGGGCCGATGCAACCGTCGGCAAGCTGGTCACCGTCAATTACACGGGCTGGCTGTACGACACCAGCAAGACCGACGGCAAAGGCACGCAATTCGATAGCTCGATCGGGAAGCAGCCGTTCCCGTTCACGCTCGGCGCCGGCCAGGTGATCAAGGGCTGGGATCAAGGCGTCGTCGGCATGAAAATCGGCGGATCGAGGCGGCTGATCATTCCGCCGGATCTCGCATATGGCGCGTCGGGCAGCGGCCCGATTCCACCAAATGCCACGCTGGTGTTCGACATCAGCCTGCTCAGCGTTCAGTGAGCGCGTGATGCGTGTGGGATGCGCGCTCGGCCTGACGCTCGTCGTCGCGGCGACCGGGTGCACGCGCCAGGCGCCGCCGAATGCGGCGGCTGCGCTCGTCCCCGCGACATCGACGATGGTGACGGCGTGGGAGGTACCGAAGAATCCACTGACGGATCGATCGCTCGGCGACTCGCCGACTGCGCGCGAGATCCGCTGGGGCTATCAGCTCTTCACCAACACGCCGAAAGAGGCGCCGGCGCTCGCGCACGGACAGATTGCGTGTAGCAATTGCCATCTGAACGCGGGCCAGCGCGATCGCGCGCTCCCGCTGGTCGGTGTCGCCGGCATGTTTCCCGAGCCGAACAAACGATCCGGCCGCACCTACCAGCTCGTCGATCGCATCGTCGACTGCTTCTGGCGAAGCGAGAACGGCACCGCGACGCCTGACGCGATCGCGACTCCGGCTTCGAAGGAAGTCGTCGCGATCGCTGCCTACATCGACTGGATCTCCGACGGCTACGCGGCGGGACATAATCCGCCGTGGCGCGGCCACAACACCATCGCCGCGGATCATCTGATCCCGATCGATCGGCTGGACGCGGCCGCTGGCGGCACGCTGTTCAACGACAGATGCACATCGTGCCACGGCGCCGACGGCCAGGGCGTCTGGATCGGTGACAAGAAAGCGGCGCCGCTCTGGGGTCCCGCGTCGTGGAACGACGGCGCGGGCGCCGCGCGCGTCTACACGCTTGCGGGAATGATCCGTTATTCGATGCCGTATCTCGATCCCGGCAGCCTGACCGACGAGGAGGCACAGCAGATCGCGGCGTACATCACGTCGAAGCCGCGGCCCGAGTATCCGTTCAAGGCGAAGGACTATCTCTCGTCGCCGCTGCCGGCCGACGCGGTCTATTATCGGCGCTGACGCTCGTCAGGCCGCGCGCAGTCCCCACGCGCGTTCCCCGTCGCATTCACGGTGGGCATTGGATCCGCCGGGTCCGGCCAGAACACCCGCGAGAGGTAATGCAGCGCGACGCCGGCTCCCCAGCGGTTCGGCGTCGTCCAGATCAGCGTGACCACAATCGCCGCGAACGCAAGCGCACCGAGCGCGTGCGAGAACGCACCGAGGTTGAAGTAGACGATGACAATCGCTACGGCAACGGGCAAACGGTCGCCGATGATCGTGAAGAACCAGGTATCGCCTTCGTGCGGCTCGAAGACGAGGCCGCAGTGCGAGCAGCGCACGAGCTGCGTCCAACCGGTGAACAGCGGGCCGACGCCGCAGTGCGGACACCGTTTGCGCAGCCCGCGCTGCAGCGCGGGCACGATCCGCCTCGTGTCGATCATGGATGTGCCATCATGGTCGTCGGCGCCTCGACGACGCGCGAGGAAAGGAGTCATTCGGATGGCGACCGTGCAGATCCGCTACATCGTCCATGATGTCGATGCGGCGATCGCGTTCTATTGTCAGCATCTGGGCTTCCATGAGGTGATGCACCCAGCGCCGGCCTTTGCCATGCTGTCGCGCGGCGACCTCCGCCTCGTGCTGAGCGCGCCGAATCCGGCGGCGGGCGGAGGCCAGCCGATGCCCGACGGCACCGCACAAACGCCGGGAGGCTGGAACCGGTTCGCGGTTGAAGTCAGCGATCTCGCGGCGACCGTCGCGGCCCTTCGCGCGGCCGGCGCGCATTTTCGCAACGCCGTCGTGACCGGCGTAGGCGGCAAGCAGATCATCGTCGATGACCCATCGGGCAATCCGATCGAGCTGTTCGAGCCGACCATCCCTGAAGCGCGCCTTGACGCCCGGACGTAGCGTACCGGATCGACGGCCGGCCACACCGGCGGGCTACTTCCCGTACGCCTTCGTCGCGCCAGTCCGATGATTCGTCACGGTGAAGCGGCCGTCGGCGCCCGCGCGCACCTTGATCCAGTGGCTGGTGGCGCCGTCGTCGTCGTTGGCGATTAGCGCGGGGTCCGAGTTCTGCGCCCCTTCCGCACGCGACGCGTGCAGCTGCCAGACATCGACGCCGAGCCCGTGCAGCGACGCCAGCGCGTCCGCCGCGCCGCCTTTCGCGGCGCCGTTGTTGCTGACGACGACGCGCGGGTGGACGGCCGCCAGAAACGCCGGCACGTTGGAATCGGAATTGGTGTGGTGCGGCACGAGGTAGAGATCCACCGGTCCGATGAGATTCGTCGGACATGCAAGGCGGCCGAGAGGATTCCAATTCAAATCGCCGAGATCCAGAAAGCGGAACGCGCCGAACGTGACGCGGACGCCGAGCGAGCGCGCGTTCTCTGACGGGTCGTCGGCACGCGCGGCGAACGAGGCGCACGCAGGATTCGGCTGGCCGGCGCCTTCGAGCGGCTTCGAGAGCAGCGCGCCGCCCGCGCTGACGACGTCCACCGTCACACCGGAAAACGGTACTCGATCGCCGGGCTTCGGCTGCACGTGGACACCTTTGCCGCGCGCCGCGGCGTACGCCTGGTACGGCGCGACCGTCGTCTCGGCCGTCTCGCGCGGGCTTCCGTAGTCGACGAACGTGCGGATCGGAATGCGTCGCGCCAGCGCCGGCGCGCCGCCGTCGTGATCGCCGTGAAAGTGCGTGATCAGCAGCGTGTCGATCCGCGTCAGGCCGGCGTCGCGCACAGCATCCATGACGCGCGCCGGGTCACGGTCGCCGAATCCTGCGTAGCCAGCGTCGATCAGGAGCGACTCGCCCGCCGGCGTAGCCACCAGCGTCGACTGCCCGCCTTCGACGTCGATGAAATAGATATCCAGCGTGTCGCGCGCCGCGGCGCTCACGACGACGCCCGCCGTCAGTGCGGCGAGCACGAGAGCCGATCGCCACCGCTTCATCATTTCTTCCCTGTCGACGGGCTCCATTCAGCCGATCGCGATTATACAAGCGGCGTCAGCGCGCGTCTGGCGCGGGCAATCCATTAGAATGCGGCGTGCTCATCGGCCTTTTCAGGAGTCTGGCATGCGTCCCGTTCGATCATTTCGCGTTCTGATCATTCTCTCCACGATCGTGGCGACCGCGCTGTCGCTGGCGCTGCACGCACAACCGCGCGCGGCGCTCGATCCCTCGCTGTTCTCGACGCTCAGATTCCGGAGCATCGGCCCGGCCAACACCGGCGGCCGCGTCGACGACTTCGCGGTCGCGCGGGTACCGGGCGCGCCCGACACGATCTACGTCGGCACCGCGAGCGGCGGAATCTTCAAGAGCACGAACCAGGGCACGTCGTGGACGCCGATCTTCGACCGCGTCGACGCGATGATGTCGATCGGCGATCTCGCCGTCGCGCCGTCGAATCCGAACGTTGTCTGGGCGGGCACCGGCGAAGCGAACAACCGGCAGAGCTCGTCCTGGGGTGACGGTGTCTACAAGTCGGTGGACGCCGGCCGCACGTGGACGCACGTGGGCCTCGATCAGACGCGCCACATCGGCCGTATTGTGATCCATCCCCGCAATCCGGAGATCGTGTACGTCGCGGCGGTCGGACATCTGTGGGGCTCGAACGCCGAGCGCGGCGTCTTCAAGACCGGCGACGGCGGACGCACGTGGCAGAAGGTGCTGTTCGTCGACGACAACACCGGCGCTACCGACATCGTCATGGACCCGCAGGATCCGGAGACGTTGTTCGCGGCGATGTATCAACGCCAGCGGAAGGCATGGGGGTTCAACGGCGGCGGTCCCGGCAGCAACATCTACCGCACGACGGACGGCGGCGCCACCTGGACGAAGCTGTCCTCCGGTCTGCCCAAGGGCGACAAGGGACGCATCGGCCTCGACCTTTTTCACGGCGACGGCCGCATCGTCTTCGCCGTGATCGAGGCGGCTGGACACGACAGCGGGGTGTATCGCAGTACCGATCGCGGCGACACCTGGACGCAGCTGGGCTCGCTCAACCCACGGCCCCTCTACTACAGTCAGATCAGGATCGATCCCAAGGACAAGAGCCGCGTCTACCTCCTCGGCTCGAACCGCGGCTTCTACATCTCCGACGATGGCGGCCGTGATTTCAAGGAGGTGTTCAGCACGGTCCATTCCGAGGATCATGCGCTCTGGATCGATCCTGACGACACCAATCATCTGATTGTCGGCGGCGACGGCGGCGTCTCGATCTCGTGGGATCGCGGCGCCACGTGGGAATTCCGGGACAACCTGCCGATCGGCCAGTTCTACGAGATCAGCGCCGACATGGCGGATCCGTTCAACGTCTGCGGCGGTCTGCAAGACAACGGACACTGGTGCGTCCCGAGCGCCACGCGCAACCGCAACGGCATCGCCAATCGCGACGCCTTCAACATCGGCAGCGGCGACGGCTTCTACGCGCGCATCGATCCGGGCGATCCGCACATCGTCGTCATCGAGTCGCAGGAAGGGCGCGCCAACCGCGTGGATCTGCGGACGCTCGAACGTCAGGCGATCGCGCCGGTGACGCGACACATCGCGCGCACCGCCGATCGTCCGGCGCGCGGCGAGCCGGCGGCCGACGACGAGCGCGAGCGCTGGAACTGGAACACGCCGATCGTGATGTCGAGCGCCGATCCGAAGGTCCTCTACATCGGCTCCAACATGGTGTTCCGCTCCGCCGACCGGGGCGTCACGTGGAAGGCGATCAGCGGCGATCTCACCGCGCACGTGGACCGCGACACGCTCGAGATGATGGGCGCCCGCGTCGGACCAGATGCGCTCTCGCGGCACGACGGCGTCACCTCGTACTCGACGCTGACGACGATCGGCGAATCGCCGCTCGACGCGAAGGTGCTCTACACCGGCAGCGACGATGGACGCGTGCACGTGACGCGGGATGGCGGCGCGACGTGGAGCGACATCACGTCACGCGTGGCTGGCCTGCCCCCGCAGGCGTACGTCAGCAGCGTGATGCCGTCCCGTCATGTGGCGTCGCGCGTCTACACAACGTTCGACAACCACTACAACGATGACTACCGCGCGCTCGTGTTCGTGAGCGACGACTACGGGCAGACGTGGCGATCGATCGCCAGCAATCTGCCCCAGACCTCCGTTCATCGTCTGCGCGAGGATCCGAGCAATCCGCGGCTGCTCTTTCTCGGCCACGAACGCGGTCTGCACGTGTCGCTGGATGGCGGCGCCAGCTGGACGCCGCTCAGCGCGAACATGCCGAATGTTCCGGTCGACGATCTGCTGATTCACCCTCGCGATCACGCGCTCGTCCTCGGCACGCACGGGCGCGGCGTGTGGATCTTGGACGACATCGCCCCGATCGAGGCGCTCACGCCTGCCGCGATCGCCTCGGACGCCTTTCTCGTACCGCCCGCGCACGCGCGGCTGCTCAGCATTTACAACCCGCAGGCCTGGTACGGCGCCGGCCAGTACTTCGCGCCGAACCCGGATTTCGGCGCGGTGCTCGTCTATTACTTGCGCAATGGCGCGACCGGCGACGCGACGATCTCGATCCGCGACGCGAGCGGCGCGGTCGTCCGGACGCTGCAAGGTCCGGCCCGCCGCGGCCTCAACCGCGTGAGCTGGGATCTCCGCATGGATCCTCCGCTCGCCGACGGCGATCGCGAATCGCCCGCAGGCGCCGGCGGATTCGGCGGATCGCCGACCGGCCCGACCGTGCTGCCCGGCACGTACGCCGTCAGTCTGAAAGCCGGCGGCCGCGCCATGACAGGCTCGGTCGTCGTCGATACCGATCCGCGCGTGACGTTCTCACAGGCCGATCGGGAGATGCGTCAGTCGGCGCTCGTCGATCTGTATCAATTGCAGAAGACGCTGGCCTCCGCGCGGAAGGCGGCGCGCATGCTCGCCGCGCAGACCGAGACGATGAAAAAGGAAGTCGCCGCGCCGGTGGGGTCGCTCGACGCGCTGGCCGATCATCTGTCGCGGATCCAGGCGGATCTCGGGGCGCACGCGAACGCCGCATCCGGGCTCTCACGATCGATCGAAGGCTACTCGGGCCTGCCGACGGCGGATCAGCGCCGGCAGATCGATTGGCTCTTCGAGGACACGACCGGCGGCGTCACCGCGCTCAATCAC
>Ga0207657_10006679_pt1 | contig 11929 bp, 9 predicted proteins | sample KBSC33metaG_FD_184316 | JGI IMG/M metagenome (GOLD analysis project Ga0207657, IMG submission 184316) | Corn rhizosphere microbial communities from Kellogg Biological Station, Michigan, USA - KBS C3-3 metaG (SPAdes) (version 2) | ecosystem: Host-associated > Plants > Roots > Rhizosphere > Soil ...
GCCTCGGCGACGAAGCCGCGGTACCACGCGTCGTCTGGATCGTCGGACTCGAGCACGCGCCTGTACGTCTGCGCGAGCTGCGGGTTCCGCAGCGTGTCGCCCACCGGCAGGTAGAGCTCCGCGGACGTCGTCCACTCCTCGCGGAAGAGCTGCTCGACGTTGCGGATGGCGCCCGCGATCTGCGGCAGCACGGGGACGCCGTGCTCGGCGTAGTCGATCGCGTACTGCAGGACGTCCGCGAGCTCCATCGTGCCGTGCTCGCGCAGCATCGTCAGCCAGCCGCCGAACGCACCGGGGACGACGGCAGCGAGCGGGCCGGTGCCCGGAACGAGTTGCAGGCCGAGCTCGTCGCGGTAGCGCCCGATCGTCGCGGCCGCCGGCGCGGGCCCCTGCGCGCAGAGGACGCGCGGCTCGCCCCCTGCAGGCCAGACGATCGCGGGCAGGTCGCCGCCGGGGCCGCACAGGTGCGGCTCGACGACCTGCAGCATGAAGCCGGCCGCGACGGCCGCATCGAAGGCGTTGCCGCCTCGTTCGAGCACCGCCATCCCGGTCGCGGATGCGAGCCAGTGCGTCGATGCGACCATCCCGAAGGAGCCGCGCAGCTCGGGACGCGTCGTGAAGCTCATGCCTGCGAGACCATATCGGCGGCGTTCTCGACGAGTCGCGGTGCGGGCCGGTCGCGCGCGACCAGATGACACGCGACGAGGTGACCCGGCGCGAATTCGCGCAACGCCGGATTCTCCTCGTCGGACTGCGGCGCCGACTCCGCGTGCAGCGGGCACCGCGTATGGAAGCGACAACCCGACGGCGGGTCGAGCGGGCTCGGAGGATCGCCCTCGAGCAGGACGTGCCGGCGCGTGCGCTGCACCGCAGGATCGGGAACCAGGGCGGCCGACAGAAGCGCCTGCGTGTACGGGTGCTGCGGGCGTTTGAAGAGCTCCGCGCGCGGCGCCGTCTCGACGATCTCGCCGAGATACATGACCGCGACGCGGTCGCAGAGGAACTCGACGGTGGCGAGGTCGTGCGTGATGAACAGGCACGAAAAGCCCATGTCGCGCTGGAGGTCGCGCAGGAGGTTGAGGATCGCCGCCTGCACCGAGACGTCCAACGCGGAGACCGGCTCGTCGGCGACCAACACGCTCGGCTCGAGGATGAGCGCACGCGCGAGCCCGACGCGCTGGCGCTGCCCGCCCGAGAGCTCGTGCGGATAGCGGAAGCGCAGTTCGCCGCGCAACCCGACCGCGTCGAACATCGTGTCGACCCGCGCATCGAGCGCGCGGCCGCGTGCGATGCCGTGCAGCCGCACCGGTTCGCCGACGATGTCGCCGCACGTCATGCGCGGATTGAGCGACGAGTACGGATCCTGGAACACCATGTGGAGGTCGCGCCGCAGCGGCCGCATGGCACGCCTCGAGAGATGCGTGATGTCTGCTCCGTTGAGCTTGATCGTCCCCGCCGTCGGCTCGATCAACCGGAGCACGCAGTTGGCGACCGTCGACTTGCCGCTGCCGGACTCACCGACGAGCCCGAGCATCTCGGCACGACCGACCGTGAACGAGACACCGTCGACTGCATGCACCACCTGCCCGCGCTTGCTGGGGAATTGCTTGACGAGGTCGACGACCTCCAGTGCCGGCGCATCCGTCATGAGCCCGGATGGAAGCACGCAACCCAGTGCTTCGGTCGCACCTCGCGCAGCTGCGGGATCTCGCTGCGCGTGAGCTCGTCTGCGCGAGGACAGCGGTCGGCGAACGCACATGCATTCGGCAGCTCGCGCAGCGAAGGCACACGGCCCGGGATCTCCTGCAGCCGCCGGCGGGTGTCTTCGCCCTCGTAGGGCCGCGGAATCGCTCCGAGCAACCCGATCGTGTACGGATGCTGCGGATGCGCGAAGAGGTCGTCGACCGGTGCCTCTTCCGCCTTGCGGCCGGCATACATGACGACGACGCGGTCGGCGACGTCGGCGACGACACCGAGGTTGTGCGTGATCAGCACGATCGCGGTGCCCAACCGGTCGCGAATGTCGCGCATCAAGTCGAGGATTCCGGCCTGGATCGTCACATCGAGCGCAGTCGTCGGCTCGTCGGCGATCAGCACCTTCGGGTCGCAGGCGAGCGCGATCGCGATCATCACCCTCTGCCGCATCCCGCCGGAGAGCTGATGCGGATACTCGTCGAGCCTGCGTTCGGGAGCGGGGATGCGCACGAGACGGAGCAGCTCGAGCGCCCGGGCGCGGGCCGCGCGGCGCGAGAGGTCGAGATGGCGACGCAGGACCTCGTCGATCTGATGCCCGACCGTGAACACGGGGTTGAGCGACGTCATCGGCTCCTGGAAGACATAGGAGATCTCGCGCCCGCGCACACGGCGGAGCGAGCGCGGCGCCAGAGTGAGCAGGTCGCGGCCGCCGAAGACTGCGCTTCCGGTCACCGTTGCCGTCTCCGGCAGGAGCCGCGTCAGCGACATGCACGTCACGCTCTTGCCGCAGCCGGACTCGCCGACGATTCCGAGCACCTCACCGGGCGCGAGCGAGAACGACATCTTGTCGACGGCGTGCACGAGGCCGTCGTCGGTGTCGAATCGGACCGAGAGATCCGATACTTCGAGCAGCGGGTCGGCCATCAGCGCGTCGTGCGCGGATCGAGGATGTCGCGTAGCCCGTCGCCGAAAACGTTGAAGGCGAGCACGGCGAGCACGAGCGCGACGCCGGGGAAGATGGCGAGGCGCGGCGCCTGGCTGAGGTAGTCCTGCGCCGTCTGCAGCATCACGCCCCACGAGGTCTGCGGCGGCTGCACGCCGAGGCCGAGGAACGAGAGCACGGCCTCGCCGACGATCGCGCCCGGAATCGTCAGCGTCGCCTGCACGAGCAGCGTGCTCGTCATGTTCGGGAGGATGTGCCGGAAGATGATCGTCCGGTCGGTCGCGCCGTTGGCGATCGCGGCCGGAACGTAGTCCTCCTCGCGCAAGGCGAGCGTCTCGCCGCGCGCGATGCGGATGAAGGCCGGAATCGACCCGATGCCGAGCGCGAGCGTCGCGTTCGTCAACGAGGGGCCGAGGATCGCCGCCAGCCCGACCGCGAGGATGACGAACGGGAACGAGAGCAGCACGTCGGTCGCGCGGGCGATCACGGTGTCGATCCACCCGCGGTAGTAGCCGGCGACCATCCCGATCGGCACGGCGATCGCCATCGCGAGCAGCGTCGCGAGGACGCCGACCTGCATCGACGAGCGGGCGCCCCAGATGACCCGTGAGAGCTCATCGTGGCCGAGCTCGTCCGTCCCGAGCGGGTACCGGCCGCCGGGCTTCGCAAGCGTGTGGTCGAAATCCGTGAAGCCCGAGGTGTGGGGCGCGATCCAGGGCGCAAAGACGGCGACGACGACGAAGCCGAGCACGACGACGAGGCCCGCGACGGCGACCGGACGGCGCAGGAACCGCTTGCGCAGCAGGCGGCGACGGCGCGCACGCGGATCGACGATCGGCGCGCCGTGCGGATCGGCAACCGCACTCACGAGATTCGGATCCTCGGATTGAGCAGCGAGTAGACGACGTCGACGAGCAGGTTGGCGACGACGTAGCCGACGGCGGCGACGAGCACGACACCCTGGATCAACGTGTAGTCACGCTGATTCACCGCTTCGATCGTCAGCCGTCCGAAGCCGGCGATCTGGAACACCGTCTCGGTCACCACGGCGCCGGAGATGAGCGCGCCGAGCTGGAGGCCCATGACCGTCGTCACCGTGATGAGGCTGTTGCGCAGGGCGTGATGGCCGACGACCCGCCACTCGCTCAACCCCTTGGCGCGGGCCGTGCGCACGTAGTCGGCCTCGAGCGAGGTGAGCATCGAGGACCGCATCTGGCGCATCAGCACGGCGGAGAAGCCGGCACTGAGCACGAGCGCGGGCATGATCATGTGCTCGAGGTTGTCGAGGGGATGCGCCCAGCCGACGTAGCCACCCGCCGGTAACCAGTGCAGGTCGACGGCGAACCAGATGATGGCGAGCAACCCGAGCCAGAAGTGCGGCACCGAGAGGCCGACCAGCGCGACGCCGGTCGTCGCGTGGTCGCTCGGTTTGCCGCGCCGGACCGCGGCGATCACCCCCGCCGGTATGCCGACGAGCGTCGCGAGGAGCATGCTCAGCGCTGCGAGCTCGAGCGTGATCGGGAGCCGGCTGACGATCGTGTGCGACACCGAGAGCTCGCGCTGGTCGACACCGAGGTCGCCGTGTAGTGCGAGCCAGATCCAATGCCCGTACTGCACCGGGACCGGCCGGTCGAGCAGGTACTTGTGGCGGATCTGTGCGAGGAGCGCGGGGTCGCGGCTCTCCGCGCCGAGTGCGATGGCAGGGTCGCCCGGAATCGCCCGCACACCGAGAAACACGAGCATGCTGGCGATCACGAGAACGACGAGGGCGGCTCCCGCGCGTCTGATCAGGAAGCCGCCCATCGTCTGCTGGACCTACTTGAACTGCGCGAACGCGACCCGGAGGAGGGTGTCCGGGTACATGGTGACGCCCTTCAGCGACTTGTCGAGGCCGGCGCGCGTCACCCCGTGGTAGAGGTAGATCAGCGGCCGGTCGGACAGGATGATCTTCTCGGCCGCTCGGTACAGCGTCTTGCGTGCTTTCTCCGTCGACGCCTTGCGGGCGTTGTTGAGGATCAGGTCGAGCCGCGGGTTCGTGTAGCCGCTGTCGTTCTGCGAGCCCGTCGTCGCGACGAACTGGTAGATGTTGCCGTCCGGATCGACGCGACCCGACCAGCCGATCTGGAACGTGTCGTACGTCCCCGCGTCGGCCTTGCTGAGCGACGTGACGAAGTCGGTCGAGTCGATGACGACGTTGATCCCGACCGCCTGCTCTTCCGATTGCATGAACTGCGCCTGGCGGAGCGCCACCGAGCCCGTCGGAACCATCAGATGGATGGTCGGGTTCGAGACGCCGGACTGCTGCACGAGCTTCTTCGCCTGCGCGGGGTTGTACGGCGTGCATTTGATGCTCGGGTCGTACCACGCGCTCGAGGGCGAGATCGGCGTGCAGCCCGGCAGCACCGTGCCGCCGAAGACGACCTTGTTCATCGCCTTGCGGTCGATCGCCATCTCGAACGCCTCGCGCAGCTTGTCGCTCGAGGCGATCGGCGTGCCGACGTTCGAGTAGCCCTTGAGCAGGCCGTTCTTGTTCCCGATGTTGAGGGTCAGTCCCTGGTAGCCGAGCGACGTCTCCTTGATCACCCGCAGCGACGGGGTATGGACGATCCCCTGGAGCTCGGTCGAGGCGATGCCGTCGAGCGCCTGCAGGTCGCCCGCCTTCAGCGCTGCAGCGGCGGCGGCGGCGTCGTTCTCCACCTTGAAGATGATCTTGTCGAGGTGGACGTCTTTCTTGTCGTAGTAGTCCGGCGACTTGACAACGGTGATGGTGTCGCCGGCGACGCGGTTGTCGTACATGAACGGACCGACGCAGATCGGGTTGGTTGCGAACTTGTCGCCGAGCTTGTCGATCTGCGCGGGCGACATGATCATTCCGGCGCGGTCGGCGAGCTGAGCGGTCAACGGCGAGTACGGCGTCTTCAGATGGAAGACGACGGTGTACTGACCCTGCGCGGTGACGGTGTCGACCGGCGAGATCTCGCTCGCCCGCGCCGAGCCCTTCAGCGTCTGGTCGCGCTGGATCGTCTTGACGACCGCGTCCGCGTTGAAGGGCGTGCCGTCGTTGAACTTGATCCCCTTGCGGAGCGGGATCGTCACGGTCAGCTTGTCCTTCGAGATCGTCGGCAACTTGGACGCAAGCTGCGGGACGATCTGCGCCTTGGAGTTGAGGTCGTAGAGCTTCTCGCAGAAGGTCAGGAAGACCTCGCGGCCCGAGAAGGTGCGCGCGAGCGTCGGGTCGAGTGCGTCCGGCTCACCGGCGGTGAGCCCGACGGTGATCGTGCCGCCCTCTTTCGCGACAGCCGCGTGGTGCGCCCCCGCCGCGGCGGTGAGGGAGAGGGCGAACAGGACGGCCACGCCGAGGAGCGCGACGCGTCCACGAGTGCCTTTCATCGCTATGCGTCCTTCCTGTGAGGTGACTTGGGCGTCGGCGGGTCAGGAAGAGACCGATGCTAGATCTGGATCCACTTGCTAGTCAAATGGATACAACCTCTGGTACGGTCGGGCTCGTGACCGAGACGGCTGAGCGTCGAGCACTCGTCGACAAGCTCGCCTCCGACCTCCAGCGCCGGGTGCTGAACGGAGACATTCCCTCCGGCACGCGGCTGCGGCAGAACGCGCTCGCCGCCGAGTTCGGCGTCAGCCGGACACCGATTCGCGAAGCGCTGCGGAAGCTCCAGGCGGAGGGGCTCATCGAGCTCCAGCCCCATCGCGGCGCGCTCGTGCGGGGCTTGTCCCCGCGCGAGATCCGCCAGGCCTACGAGGTGCGCGCGGAGCTCGAGGCGCTGGCGGCCGAGCTCGCGGCGATGCGGATCCGCCACGATGAGCTCGACCAGCTGAACCAGGCGCAGGAGCAGTTCCGCGAAGGGCTCGCCCGGACCGTCGAGGCGCGCGAGCAGGGAGGCGACACGGGCGGCAACCAGGCGGCGCGGTGGGGTCGGGCCAACGACCAGTTCCACCAGGTGATCCAGGAGGCTGCCGGCAACGACGTGCTGGTCGAGCAGCTCGAACATCTCCATCGCAGCTTCCCGCGCGACCTGAGCAGGATCGTGCTCTCCGAGAGCACACCGCTCCTGCGCGCGAACGTGCTCGAGCACGAGGAGATCGTCGCCGCCCTCGAGCGGCGCGATGCGGCCGCCGCCCGCGAGCTGATGCGGCGCCACGTGCGCCATGCGGGTGAGCTCGTGACGCTGCGCTTCGAGCAGCGAGCCGTCTGAGAGCTACGACTGGAACTTCGCCAGGTCGGGATCCATGAAGGTCCCGGGCTTCGGCGGTTGCACGCGCACCGGCGCTCCGAAGCCGAAGAGCCGTGCACGCAACGAGAGCGACGTCGAATGGTCGGCCGTGCGGCCGGTCAGGAGAAAGTCGTGAATGCGGCCGTCCCTGCCGACGACGATCCGCACGTGCAGGCCGCGGAACTCGAAGCCGCCGCCGAGCTGATGCAACGCGGTACGGACGACAGGGTCGTCGTACGCAACCGGGCCGGCGAACCCGTGCGCGCCGACGGGCTGCAGCTTCGCCTCGCTGACGACGCTCAGGAGCGGCGACGGCGTCAGCGAGCGCAGGGTCGAGAGGACGTGCGAGTGCTGCGGCATCCCGTCGATGCGGAGGCGCAGCCACTTGACGCCGCCGAGCACGACGATGCCCCGCGGCGCGCCTTCATAGACGAAGTGCGGGTCGCGCATGATCGAGGCGGACTGCAGTCCCATTGCGATATGGGCGACGAGCTTGTCGCGCGCCGCCCCGCCCGCGATCTCGAGCGTCATCGGATTCCGGGCGTGCGTCAGCGTGACCATGACCCGGTAGTGCACCGACGGCGCGTCGGCCGTCCGCGAGAGGTCGAGACTCCGCGCGTTGCCGCCGCCGGCTGCGGCGAACGTGAACGCGAGTGCTCCCAGGAGGGCGAGAGGGAACGCGATGAGGGCCGTCTTCCACACGCTGCAGGGAGAACGCCCTGCAACGGGCGCCGGGTACGGCTATTCCGGCACGAGCCAGACGGCGCCGAGCGGCGGCAGCGTCAGAAGCGCGGAAAACGGCTGGTCGTGCCACGGCACCGGCTCCGCCTCGACGGCGCCCATGTTGCCGACTCCTGAGCCGCCGTAATAGCTCGAGTCGCTGTTCAGGAGCTCGCGCCAGCGGCAGCACATCGGCATGCCGACCCGGTAGTCGTAGCGCGGGACGGGCGACATGTTGAGAACGCAGACGACCGGCTTCTCGCCGCTCGCGTCCACGCGCGCGAACGCCAGCACGTTGTTCTGCGCATCGTTCGCCTCGAGCCAGCGGAACCCGGCCGGGTCGAAGTCGATCTCGTACAGCGCCGGCTGCGTCCGGTACGCGCGGTTGAGATCGCGGATCAGCGACTGCACGCCGTGATGATCTGCGTGCTCGAGCAGATCCCAATGCAGCGACGAGTCGTAGTTCCACTCGTCCCATTCGCCGAGCTCGCTGCCCATGAAGAGCAGCTTCTTGCCGGGATGCGCCCACATGTACGCATAGAGCGAGCGCACGTTCGCGAACTTCTGCCAGCGGTCGCCCGGCATCTTCGTCAGCATCGAGCCTTTGCCGTGCACGACCTCGTCGTGCGACAGCGGCAGCACGAAGTTCTCGCTGAACGCGTACATGAGCGAGAACGTCAGCGTGTGATGATGGAACCGCCTGTACACCGGGTCCTTCTGGAAGTACGTGAGCGTGTCGTGCATCCACCCCATGTTCCACTTGAACCCGAAGCCGAGCCCGCCGAGGTAGGTCGGGCGCGACACGCCCGGCCATGCGGTCGACTCTTCCGCCGCGGAGAAGACTCCCGGCTCACGCGCATAGATCGTCTCGTTCATCAACTTGAGGAAGTCGACTGCTTCGAGATTCTCCCGACCGCCGAACATGTTCGGCAGCCACTCGCCTTCCTTGCGCGAGTAGTCGAGGTAGAGCATCGACGCGACGGCGTCGACGCGCAGCGCGTCGGCGTGCTGCTCGCGGAGCCAGTAGAGCGCGTTCGAGAGGAGGAAGTTGCGCACCTCGTTGCGCGAGAGGTTGAAGATGAGCGTCCCCCAATCCGGATGCGCGCCTCGCCTCGGATCGGAGTGCTCGTAGAGCGCGGTGCCGTCGAACTGCGCGAGCGCCCAGTCGTCGCGCGGGAAATGCGCCGGAACCCAGTCGAGGATCACGCCGACGCCGTTTCGGTGCAGCCGGTCGACGAAGCAGCGGAAATCGTCGGGCGAGCCGAAGCGCGACGTCGGGGCGAAGTAGCCCGTCACCTGGTATCCCCACGAGCCGGAGAAGGGATGCTCCATCACCGGCATCAGCTCGACGTGCGTGAAGCCGAGGTCGTTCGCGTAATCGGCGAGCTCGTCCGCGAGCTCGAGGTAGTTGAGCGGCCGGTTGTCCTCGAGCGGATTGCGTCGCCATGACGCGAGGTGCACTTCGTAGATGGAGACCGGCTCGCGAAGCCAATCCTTCTGCGCGCGCTGCTGCAGCCACTCGTCGTCGTTCCATTCGTGGCGGTAGTCGTGGATCACCGACGCGTTCGCGGGCGGCACCTCGGTCGCGAACGCAACGGGGTCGGCCTTGATGCGCAGGCGGCCGTCCTGCGCGCGGATCTCGTACTTGTACTTCTGGCCGTCGCCGACGCCGGGGACGAAGAGCTCCCAGATCCCCGACGAGCCGAGCGTCCGCATCGGGTTCAGCCGTCCGTCCCACGAGTTGAAGTCGCCGACGACGGAGACGCTCCGGGCGTTCGGCGCCCAGACCGCGAATGCGGTGCCGACCGCGCCGTCGATCTCTCGCACGTGCGCGCCGAGCCGCTCGTACAGCTCCTCGTGGCGCCCCTCCATCGCGAGGTGGATGTCGAGGTCCCCGAGCGTCGGCAGGAACGAGTACGGATCACGGAGCGTGTACGTGGAGCCGTCCGCGTACTCGACCTCGAGCTCGTACGCGAGCGGCAGCTTCGCCTTCGGCAGGAGCGCCTCCCAGAGCCCCGCCGGATCCTTCAGCTCCGCCTCGACGCCGGCCGGCTGCACGCGAACCGTCTTCGCCTCCGGGCGATACGCGCGCACGACGACGCCGCCGTCGTCGGCTTCGTGCGCGCCGAGGATCCGGTGCGGATCGGCACCGAGCTCGATCACGATGCGGCCACCTGGTCGATGAGTCGGAGTATCCCCGCGACCGGAATCGACACCCATTCCGGGCGGTTGTCGAGCTCGTATCGCAGCTCGTACACGGCTTTCTCGAGCTCGTAGACCGAGAGCATCCTGTCGATCGCAGCTTGACCGGACGGCAGGAGCGTCGCGTCGACGGTCTCGAGGTAGCCCTCGAGGAACGTCGAGCGCGCCTGCTCCTCCCAGTCGTGCGAGCCGCCCGAGGCGATCGCGAGATACGCGAACGAGCGCAGCATCCCCGCCACGTCGCGGAGCGGCGAGCGCTTGCGCCGCCGCTCGGTCAGCGACCGCGCAGGCTCGCCTTCGAAATCGAGGATCACCCAATCGTCCTCCGCCCACATCGTTTGCCCCAGGTGGTAGTCGCCGTGCGTGCGGATGGCCTTCCCGGGCGAGCCCGCGTGCGTGAGCATCCGGAGCTGCTCTCGCACCTCCTCGCCGCGGCCGACGATCGGCTCGAGCAGCTCGTTGTCCTCCGGGAGGGCGAGGAACACGTGCTCGATCTCCTCGTCGACGGTCGCGGTCAACAGCCCGAGCGCCTCGACCGACGGCGTCTCGGGACAGAAGGCGGGGTCGTTGGCGTCGGAGCCGAGGACGGTGTGCATCTCGCCCGTCACCGCGCCGAGACGCCGCAGGCGGGCGAGGAAGTCGTCTGCCGCGCTCTCCATCTCTTCGACGCCGAGCGCCCAGCCGTCGCGTCCGCCCTGCACGAACTCCTGCAGGATGCCGAGCGTCGCCCCGGTCGGGCCGCCGGAATACGCGTACCAGCCGCCGAGGGCCGCGATGTTCGGAAAGCCGTGCTCGGTCAGGAAGCGCAGCATCTCGAGCTCGGGGTTGATCCCCGGCTCGAGCCGGCGGAACGCCTTCAGGATCAACTCGTCGTCGAAGACGATCGACGTGTTCGACTGCTCGGCGCCGACCGAGCGAGCGTCGAGCATCTCGCGCCCGAGGCCGGCAAAGCCCGTGACGGTCCGGAACTCGACGACGCCTTCCTGCCCCTGCAGGGTCAAGCCCCCGCGGATGGCATGCACGAGCTCGCGGGCGAGCGCGGCGTCCTGCAGGCCGTCGAGCCGTAGATCGCCGTCGGCTGCGAGCAGCAGCTGGTAGATCTCGTGCGAGCCGGTGTCGAAGCGGATCTCGACGAGGGCGAGCGAGTACGCCGGGTCGGCCTCGCGCAGGACGACGAGGTCGAGGACCTGCGAGTGCGACACCGTGCGCGACTTCGATCCGTACCAGCGCTGCTCGGTGACGTACTCGATCAGCTCCTGCTCGTCGACCCTCATGCGGCGTCGCCCGGCTTCAGCTGGAACCAGAAGAACCCGCGCGGTGCGAGCGTGAGGAGGTACGGCAGCTCGCCGATCGCCGGAAAGCGCGTGCGGCCGAGCATCTCCTCGGGGATCATCGCGTCATGGGCGCTGAGGTCGAGCTCGACCGCCTGCGCCGAGCGCGCGAGGTTGTGCACGCAGAGGACGATGTCGTCCTCCCAACGGCGGATGTGCGCGAAGATCTTCGTGTTCTCGGGACGCAGCGGCTCGTACGTGCCGAGGCCGAACACCGGATGTTCCTTCCGCAGCGCGATGAAGCGGTGCATCCAGCGCAAGAGCGACGTCGGCGTGCGCAGCTGCGCCTCGACGTTGACGGCCGTGTAGCCGTAGACGGGATCCATCAGCGGCTGCAGGTAGAGCTGTGCCCAGTCGGCGCGAGAGAAACCGGCGTTGCGGTCGCTCGTCCATTGCATCGGCGTCCGGACGCCGTCGCGGTCTCCGAGATACACGTTGTCGCCCATGCCGATCTCGTCCCCGTAATAGAGCACGGGCGAACCCGGGAGCGAGAAGAGGATTGCGTGCATCAGCTCGATCTCGTCCCGGCCGTTGTCGAGCAGCGGCCCCAAACGGCGGCGGATACCGAGGTTGATCTTCATCCGCGGATCCTTCGCGTACTCGGTGTACATGTAGTCGCGCTCTTCGTCGGTCACCATCTCGAGCGTCAGCTCGTCGTGGTTGCGCAGGAACAGGCCCCACTGCGCGTTGTCGGGGATCGGGGGAGTGCGTTCGAGGATCTCGTACATCGGTGTCGCGTCCTCTCTCCGCAGCGACATGAACATGCGCGGCATGACCGGGAAGTGGAACGCCATGTGGCATTCGTC
>Ga0207657_10006682_pt1 | contig 11925 bp, 9 predicted proteins | sample KBSC33metaG_FD_184316 | JGI IMG/M metagenome (GOLD analysis project Ga0207657, IMG submission 184316) | Corn rhizosphere microbial communities from Kellogg Biological Station, Michigan, USA - KBS C3-3 metaG (SPAdes) (version 2) | ecosystem: Host-associated > Plants > Roots > Rhizosphere > Soil ...
GAAAGGACTCGAACCTTCACGGCCGTTAAGCCACTGGCACCTGAAGCCAGCGCGTCTACCAATTCCGCCACCTGGGCCCGATCCGTCGGATCGCGCGAGCCGGCTTCCTTAAAGCCCCGCCTTCGGGCGGTCAACGCCCCGCGTCGCGGCCGATTGCAGCGGCGGGCGGCATCGTCTATCGGCAGGATCATGCAGAACCTCGTCACCGTCTTCGGCGGATCCGGTTTCATCGGCGCGCAGGCCGTGCGGCAACTGGCCAGGGCGGGCTGGCGGATCAGGGTCGCGGTGCGCAATCCGGCCGCCGCCTACGCCATGCGCCTGCACGGCGACGTGGGCCAGATCGACATCGTCCAGGCCAACATCCGGAACGAGCCTTCGGTGCGCCGCGCCCTGGCCGACGCGACGGCGGCGGTGAACCTGGTGGCGGTGATGAACGAGAGCGGACGCCAGGGCTTCCAGGCGCTGCACGTGATGGGCGCCCGGAACGTCGCGGCGGCGGCCAAGGCCCAGGGCGTCGCGCGCATGGTGCAGATGTCGGCCCTGGGCGCCGACCCGAACTCCACGTCGAAGTACGCCCGCACCAAGGCCGAGGGTGAGGCGGCGGTGCGCGAGATTTATCCCGACGCCGTGGTGGTGCGGCCCTCGATCGTGTTCGGGCCGGAGGACAATTTCTTCAACCGCTTCGCCGCCATGGCGCAGCTCAGCCCGGCGCTGCCGCTGATCGGCGGCGGCCACACCCGCTTCCAGCCGGTGTTCGTGGGGGACGTCGGCAAGGCGCTGGCGAAAGCCGTCGCCTCGGACGAGGCGGCCGGCCAGACCTATGAGCTCGGCGGCCCGGCGATCTTCAGCTTCCGCCAGTTGATGGAGCTGATGCTGGCCGAGATCGGCAAGCGGCGGATCCTGCTGCCGCTGCCCTGGCCCGTCGCCGGGATGATCGGAACGGCGGGGGACCTGGCCCGCACGCTGATCACGCCGCCGATCACCTCCGACCAGGTGAAGCTGCTGAGGGCCGACAACGTCGTCAGCGGCGCCCACCCGGGCCTGGCCGAGCTCGGGATCACGCCCACGACGCTGGAGGCGGTGCTGCCGAGCTACCTCTACCGCTACCGCAGGGGCGGCCAGTACGCCGACCAGGAAGACCGCGAGCTGGCGGCGATCTAGGACAGGCGCCCGCGCGCGGCACGCCTCTCCTCCGCCGCCCTATCCTTTGATCCCGTCGTCGCGGCAGGCCCGCTCATGCGCCCTTGCCGGCGCCCGCGGCGCGGCGCTCCGCCAGGCAGACGTGCTTAGAGATTCTGTTCGATGACGCAGGCGTCATTTATTTGACGGGCCGCCTCGTGCGAGGATATCAGCGTCCACGGCCAAGCCATGGCCGCCCAGACGATGCAAACGGGAGCTCCACGATGCGCCGCGCCACGATCGCCACCGCCCTTGGGCTCGCCGTTGCCGCGCCGCTCGGCCTGATCGCCGCCAAGGCCCCGGCCGCGGTTGCGACGGCGACGCCTGCGCCGGGCCACGTCGACAACTTCCGCCTGGTGACCGCAGCGGGCCGTTCCCAGGACCTGTATCGCTATGCCGACGCCAAGGCGGTGGTGCTGGTCATGCACGCGGTGGGCAGCCCCGAGATCCGCAAGATCGCCCCGGCGCTGCAGGCCCTGGACGCCACCTATGGCGCCAAGGGCGTCCCGGTGATGCTGCTGAACTCCAGCGGCAAGGACAGCCGCGAGGCGGTGCTGGCCGAGGCCCGGACGCTGGGCCTGACGATGCCGGTGATGATGGACGACAACCTCCTGGTCGGCGACCAACTGGGCGCGACGCGGGTGTCGGAAGTCTTCGTGATCGACCCGCGGACGTGGAAGGTGGCCTATCACGGCCCGCTGACCGATCGCGACAAGGGCGCGCTGGCGGCGCAGGCCGTGGACGCCCTGATCGCCGGCAAGCCGGTGGCCGTGGCGTCGGCGCCCGTGACGGGCGCGCGGATCGACTTCCCGGGCCGGACCGCCGCGGCCAAGGCGGGCTTCGAGAAGATCTCCTATTCCCGGACCATCGTGCCGATCCTGGAGGCCAAGTGCGTGGCCTGCCACCAGGAGGGCGGCATCGCCCCGTTCGCGATGAACGGCTACCCCATGGTCAAGGGCTTCGCCCCGATGATCCGCGAGACGATCCGCACCGACCGCATGCCGCCGTGGGACGTTGACCCCAAGGTCGGCCATTTCAAGAACGACAAGAGCCTGACGCCGGACGAGATCAAGACCCTCGTCCACTGGGTCGAGGCCGGCGCGCCGCGCGGCGACGGCCCCGACGGGCTGGCGACGACCAGGCACGTGGCTCCGGAATGGCCGCTCGGCAAGCCGGACCTGATCATCGACATCCCGTCCTACAAGATTCCGGCCAGCGGGGTCGTCGACTACCAGTACCCGGTGATGGACAATCCGCTGACGGAAGGCCGCTGGCTGAAGGCCTCGACCGCGCGCGTGGATCAGCGCCAGGGCGTGCACCACATCCTGTCGGGCTATATCCCGGCGGGTCAGGACAAGCTGGGCGGCATGGCCAACTGGGGCGGCAGCGTCGGCGGCTATACGGTCGGCATGGAGAGCATCGTCCAGCCCGCCGGCATCGGGTCCTATATCCCTGGCGGCGGTTCGATCGGCTACCAGATGCACTACACCCCGTTCGGCAAGGAGGTGCTCTCGACCCAGCAGATCGGACTTTACTTCTACAAGCCCGATGAGCTGCCGAAGCTGATCATGCGCGAAAACACCATCGTGCAGATGTTCATCAAGATCCCGCCCAACGCCGAGGCGCACAAGGAAGTGTCCTACCTGGACTTTCCGCATGACGCCCTGCTGTATTCGGCGGTCGTCCACGCCCACTACCGCGGGACCTACTCCAACCTCAGGATCCGCTATCCGAACGGGACGGAGAAGCAGCTGCTGAACGTGCCGCGGTACGACTTCAACTGGCAGCGGATGTACGAGTTCGCCGAGCCCATCAAGGTGCCGGCCGGATCGAAGCTGATCGCCACCTACATCTACGACAACTCGAAGCGCAACCCGGCCAATCCGGATCCGAACAAGGAGGTCGTGTGGGGCGACCAGTCGTTCGAGGAGATGTTCTTCACCCAGCTACGCTATCGCTGGGTCGACGAGACGGTCGCCAAGCAGACGACCTATGACGACGAGATGATGAAAACCCGCCTGATCGGAATGATGGACTCCGACTTCGACGGGAAGATCCAGATCGGCGAGTTGAAGGGCGACGTCGGCGACGCGATCCGGCCCAAGTTCGCCCTGGCTGACCGCAACCACGACGGCGGCATCGACGCCAAGGAATTCGAACCCATCATGAAGATGATGGGGGACGGCCAGCGCCATCGCGGACAGGAGAAGGTCGCCGCCAACTGAACGGCCCGCCCGCGCGCCGCGGAGCGGCGGGACGCCTCAGCGCTGCAGGTTGAGCAGCACCAGGCCAATCCCGCCGATGGCGATGCGCAGCCAGCCGAAGGGGGCGTAGCCGCGGCGGGTGACGATGGCGAGCATGGCCCGGATCACCGCCAGCGCGACGACGAACGAGACGACGAAGCCGATGGCCACGAGCTCGATGTGCCCGTTGACGAGTTCGTGCCGGTTCTTCCAGGCGTCGAGGACGAAGACCCCGAGCATGGTCGGGATGGCCAGGAAGAACGAGAATTCGGCGGCCGCGCGCTTCTCCACCCCCATCAGCATCGCGCCGACGATGGTGGCGCCCGAGCGTGAGGTGCCCGGGATCATCGCCAGGCACTGGAAGAAGCCGATCGCCAGCGAGGTCCCGAGCGGCAGGGCCATGGCGTCGTTGCGCGTCGGGTGCGGGGCGAACCGGTCGATCAGCAGAAGCACGACGCCGCCGACGATCAGCGAGGTGCAGATCAGCGTGGGGCTTTCGAACAGCACCTGCTTGATGAAGTCGTGCAGCGCAAAGCCGATCACCATGGCCGGAAGGAAGGCCAGCAGCACGCTCAGCACGAACCGCCGCGCTCGCGGATCGGACGGCAGCCGCAGGACCACGTTCCATAGGCGCTGGAAGTAGAGCACGACGACGGCCAGGATCGCGCCGAGCTGGATCAGCACGTCGAAGGTGTCCCAGAAGACGTCCTTCAGCCCCAGCGCCTGCTTGCTGAGTAGCAGCATGCCGGTGGAAGAGACGGGAATGAACTCCGTCAGGCCTTCGACGACGCCAAGGATGACGGCGTAGATCCAGTCGGACATCGCGTTCCCCGAAATCGGCCCCGCGCCCCAACGCACGCGGTCCAGGCCGATGCGTCCAGGAATGGGGAACTATGGTGAAGAAGGGGTTTATCGGCCTTTCCCCCTCGCCGCCGCAAAGCCGGCCGTATATCCCTGTCGCACGAACAGCAGTTGGGAATTGAGGCATGGCGTCGGCGGAGGTCCGCCAACTGGACGTGAGCGCGGAGGTGCAGGCAGCGCTGCGGCGGGGCGACCGCGTGGCCGCCCTGGCGCTGGTCGCCGAGGCCGAACGGGCCGCGCCGCGCGACGTCGGGCTGAAGCTGCAACGCGCCATGGTCAGCCGCGCGATGGGCGACCTCTCCGGCGCGCTGGCCGCGCTGGAGGCGGCGCTGCAGATCGACCCTTACGACTACGTGGCCCTGCTCTCCAAGGGCGCGGTCGTCGAGCGGATGCAGGGCGAACGGGCCGCCGCGGCCGTCTACAAGAACGCCCTGACGATCGCCCCGCCCGACGACGAGCTGCCGCCGCCGCTGCGCGCTCCGACCGAACGGGCGCGGCGCGTGGTGGCCGACACCATGGCCGCGCTGGAGGCGCACCTGAAGGCGCGAACCGATGCGGTGAAGGCCGACTGCTCCGAGGCCGGCCGACGGCGGTTCGACGAAAGCGTCGGCATCCTCTCCGGGCGCGCGCGGGTCTACGCCCAGGAGCCGCTGCTGCTGCACTACCCGCGGCTGCCGGCGATCCCGTTCTACGAGCGGTCGCTGTTCCCCTGGCTGCCGGAACTCGAGGCGGCGACCGACACGATCCGCGGGGAGCTGGAGGGCGCGCTGGCGTCCGCCAGGGACGACTTTGCCCCCTACATCGCCTATCCGAAGGACGCGCCGGTCAACCAGTGGGGCGAGCTCAACCACTCCAAGCGCTGGAGCTCCTTCTTCCTGTGGAAGGACGGGGCGCGGCAGGAGGCCGCCTGCCGGCTTTGCCCGAAGACCGCCGCCCTGCTGGAGAGCCTGCCGATGGCCAGTCAGCCGGGCTATGCGCCCACCGCCATGTTCTCGGCGCTGGAGGCCAACACGCGCATCCCGGCGCACACCGGCTCCACCAATGTGCGCCTGCTCTGCCACCTGCCGCTGGTCCTGCCGGGCCCTGCGCGGTTCCGGGTCGGCGCGGAGACCCGCGAGTGGAAGATGGGCCAGGCCTGGGTGTTCGACGACACCATCGAGCACGAGGCGTGGAACGACGCCGACCAGCTGCGGGTGATCCTGATCTTCGACGTCTGGAACCCGTTCCTCGACGAAGGCGAGCGCGAACTGGTCAACGCCCTGCTGGCCGCGCGCCAAGAGTTCTTCGCGCCCTAGCCAAGGCTGCGGTCCCGACCCCCGGACAAAAATGTGCAATGCCGACCGGCGGCTGAGCATCGTAGCTAAACGGGTTGCGACGCGGGCGGGCGGCGGTGGCTGAGTTCAGCGACGAGATCGAAGGCGAAGGCTTCGGCAGCGAGGCGGCCGGAGCGGCAGGGCTCGGTGCTGCCATGGAGGTCGCCGTCGGGCGCCGGCGGGCCAAGACCAAGGGCGGCCCCGATCCGGAGCTGGACGCCTTCCTGCGCGGGCAGGCGCGGCTGGCGGAGCTGCAGGCCGAGCACCTGCACGAGCAGCGCGGCCTGATCATCTCGCGCCTGCGCTGGGGCCGGTTCGGCGACCGCATGCGCGCGCTGCTGCAGGTCATGACCGCTCTGGCGGGCGCCGCCGTGGTCGCCCTGGTGGGGACCATGGCCTGGGCGGCGCACGAAGCTCACGGGCTGGCGATCGAATCCTTTTCCGTCCCGCCGGACCTGGCGAAGACAGGCCTCACCGGCCAGGTCGCCGCCAGCCGCTTCCTGGACAGGCTGCAAGCGCTGCAGACGGCGACGTCGCAGTCGGACCGCCCGAGCCAGTCCTACAGCAGCGACTGGGGCCGAGACTTCAAGGTCGAGATCCCGGAGACCGGCCTCACCTTCTCCGAATTCGACCGGCTGTTGCGCGAGCGGCTGGGTCACGTCAGCCATGTGACCGGCGAGGTGGTGGCTACGCCGACCGGGATCGCCGTCACCGCGCGGATGGGCGACGCGCCGCCCAAGACCTTCACCGGCCCCGCCGACGCCTACGACGATCTGGCCCGCCAGGCGGCCGAGGCCGTCTATCGCGAGAGCCAGCCCTATCGCTACGCCGAGTACCTGGAGGGCGCGGGACGCTGGGACGAGGCCTTTCAGGTCATCGCCGACCTGGCGACCAGCGGCCCGCCGGAAGAACGTGGCTGGGCCTACGCAAAATGGGCCGTGATGGACATCACCGACCATGGCGATCCGGTCGCCGCCTTGCACCACGCGGCGCTGGGTCGAAGCCCCGGCCATGGGTCGGACATCAATGACCAGATCGCCATCGTGAACACCAATGTCTGGATCGGTCACGAGGAGGCCGACTTCGTCTACTCCAGGAGCCTGGCCAAGGACGCGCAGAAGCGCCTGCCCGACACCAGCGAGGTCTTCTATGCGTCGAACAAGCTCTTGGCCCGCGCCTGGATGAGCTATCTCGAGGCGGACTATGCCGCCTCCAGCGCCTTCTGGCGGCAGACCCTTTCGACCACCGGCTACGGAGGCGGAGCGCTGGGCCCGCTGATGGCCACGACCACCGACACCCTGGGACACGACCTGCCGGCCGCGCGGGCCGTGCTCGCCCAAGCGACCGAGACCTCCGACGCGGACCTGGCCTGGTCGATCGCCGTCGGCGCCTTCCCGGCCCTGCCGCGCTACTGGATGGCCGCGGAGGTGGGCCAGTGGGATCAGGCGCTCGCCGAGGCGCGACGGTTCGATGCCGCCCTTGAGGCGGGCAAGGCCAAGAAGCCGGTCTTCGGCCTCATGCAGCAGGTGCTGAGCTGGCAGCTCGAAGCGCTGGCGATGGCGCGCACAGGCGACGTCGCCGGCGCCCAGGCCCTGATCGATCGCACGCCGCTGGACTGCTATCCCTGCCTGCGCGTCCGCGGCCAGATCGCCGCCCAGGCGAAAGACTGGCCGGCCGCCGAGCGCTGGTTCGCCGAGGCAGTGCGCCAAGCGCCCTCGCCACCGCTGGCCTACGTCGAATGGGGCCGCATGCGGCTCGAGAAGGGCGACCCCGACGGCGCCATCGCCGAACTCAGCATCGCCGCCGCCAAGGCGCCGCGCTTCGCCGATCCGCCGCAGGTCTGGGGCGAAGCCCTGATGGCCAAGGGCGACCTCGCCGGTGCATCGAAGAAGTTCGCCGAGGCCGGCAAGCTCGCCCCCAACTGGGGCCGCAACCATCTGAAGGCCGGCGAGGCCCTGACGCGGCTGGGCCGGGTCGATGCGGCAAAGGCGGAATTGCGGGCGGCGGGCGCGCTGGACCTGACGCCCGCAGAGCGCGTCGAGTTGGCATCGGCGCTTCGCCCCTAGGTCTGAGCTTGGCCGCCTAGCCGAACTCCGGCTCCGGGCCGACGTAGTGGGCGCGGGGGCGGATCAGGGTGTCGGCCTGGCCCTGCTCGATGGCGTGGGCGATCCAGCCGGCGCAACGGGCGACGGAGAACAGGGCGAAGGGCGCGTCGTTGGGCAGGCGCAGGGCCTCGCAGCCGGCCATCAGGGTGAAGTCGACGTTGGGCGCCAGGCCGGTGACCGCCAGCACCGCCTCCTGTAGGGCCTTCAGGTCGGCCGGCGGCGTGAACTGCTCCAGCAGCGCCGCAGCGCGCGGATCGCCGTCGGGGTAGAGCATGTGGCCGAACCCCGGCAGGGCGCGATCCTCCACCAGGCGGTTGGCGATGGCCTGGCGCGGACCGAGCTGGGCGGCCTCGGCGGCGAAGGTGCGGACCGCCTGGGTCGCGCCGCCGTGACGCGGGCCGGAAAGCGTCGCGAGCCCCGAGAGCGCGGCGGCGGAAAGCGAGGCGCCGGTCGAGGCCGCGACGCGCGCCGCGAAGGCCGAGGCGTTGAGCTCGTGGTCGGCGACCAGCACCAGGATGCGACGGATCAGGTCCGCGCCCGGGCCGCCGGGGCCGAGCCCCCAGGCCAGCGCCAGACGATTGTGGATCGCCCCGCCGCCGACCTCGCCGGCCACCGCGTCGGCCAGGACGTCGAGCAAGGTCGCCGCCTCCACCGCCAGCACCAGGGCGTTGCGGCCCCGGGCCGGCGGATCGGTTCCCGCCCGGGCGGCCAGCGCCAGGTAGGCGCGGGTGCGCATGTCGGGATGACGCGGCGGGTCGGGCCGCTCGGTGCGCTTCAGCGCCGCGCCGTGGCCGCCGCGCAGCAGCCTGGCTACGGACTCCAGCGTCTCGGTCTCAGCCAGGCGAATGGCGTCGCGGCCGCGGTAGAACAGCCGCCCGCCGGCGACGGTGGTGATCTCCGACGACAGCACCGGCTCGCCCCAGGCGATGGCGCCGGTGGCCACGTCGGAGACCTTGCGGCTGCGAGACTTTCGCTGGGCGAGGGCTGCGATGTCGGCGGCGAGATAGAGGCTGCGCCGCGGGTCGCGCGGGTCAGGCCGCACCTGCACGCGGCCGCGGCTGACATAGGCGTAGAGCGTCTGGGCGCGCACGCCCAGGCGATCGCGGGCGGCCTCTGCGGGGATCCAGTCACCTGTGGCGGGCATTTGGGGCGACGATCATATGTTGATTATATTGATCAAGATTGACGGCTCCATTCTTAGCCCCTTTTTGATGCCGGGCAAGCAAGTCCTGGAGATCGGTCATGTCGGATGGATTGGAAGGCGTCGTCGCCGCGGACACCGTGCTGTCGGAGGTCGACGGACAGGCCGGACGGTTGATCATCCGCGGCCGCTCGCTGGACGAACTGGCGGGGCGCACGACCTACGAGGAGGTCACCCGCCTGCTGTGGGACGGGTTCTTCGACGACCTGCCACGGGACCTGGCGCCCGCCCTGGCCGCGGCGCGACTGGAGGTCTTCGCGGAGGTCTCAGGGCTCGACACCGGCCTGCTCGACCGCACGCCGATCGAGGCGATGCGCGCGCTGACCGCCCGGCTGGCCGATGGCGACGGTCTGAAGGTGGCGCTGCGCCTGGTCGCGGCGCCATCGGTCTTCACCGCCGCGGTGGTGCGCGCTCAGGCGGGCGAGGCGCCGGTCCGGCCCGACCTGACGCTCGGCCACGCCGCCGACACCCTGCGGATGCTGCGCGGCAAGCCCGCCGGCCGGGCCGAGATCGACGCGCTCGACACCTACCTCGTCACTGTCAGCGACCACGGGCTGAACGCCTCAACCTTCGCCGCGCGGGTGATCGCCTCAACCCAGGCGGGCCTCGGCTCGGCCGTGCTGGGCGGGATCAGCGCGCTGAAGGGGCCGCTGCACGGCGGCGCGCCGGGGCCGGTGATCGAGATGCTCGACGAGATCGGCGAGCCTGCGAACGCGCGGGCCTGGATCGAAGCCGCACTGGCGCGAGGCGACCGGCTGATGGGCTTCGGCCACCGCGTCTATCGGGTGCGCGACCCGCGCGCCGACGCGCTGAAGGCCGCCGTGCGCCGGTTGACGGAAGGCTCCAACACCATGCCGCGCCGCCTGGCCTTCGCCGAGGCGGTGGAGGCCGCGGCGCTGGCGATCCTCAAGGAGAAGAAGCCCAATCGGCCGCTCGACACCAACGTCGAATTCTACACCGCGCTCCTGCTGGAGGCGCTGGACTACCCGCCGTCGGCGTTCACGTGCGTGTTCGCGACGGGACGGGTCTCAGGCTGGATTGCGCATGCCCGCGAGCAGTTGGCCGGCGGAAGGCTGATCCGGCCGCAGTCGAGGTATGTGGGGCCGATACCGCGACCCCATCCCTCCTCTTTAGGGGAGGGACAGGCCGCATAGCGGCCAGGGTGGGGAAGTCACGCTCAAGCGCCTGGCTCACAGTCTGGCCCGCACATCCCCACCCGACCTCGGCTTCGCCTCGGCCACCCTCCCCTAAAGAGGAGGGAGAACTGAGAGTCGTTCGCGCTGGCTTACGCCTGCGCGACCACTAGATTCGCCGCATGACGTCCGTCCCGACCCTGCCCGCAGCCCAGACCGCCGCCCTCACACGCCGGGTGACGCTCTATTCGGTGGCGACGGCTGCGCTGCTGGTGACGATCAAGGTGGCGGCCTGGCTGACGTCGGGCTCGCTGGCGCTGCTGGCCTCGGCGGCGGATTCGGGACTGGACCTGCTGGCCTCGCTCACCACCTTCTTCGCGGTGCGCTACGCCGTGGCGCCGCCGGACGCCGAGCACCGCTTCGGCCACGGCAAGGCCGAAGGGTTCGCGAGCCTGGTGCAGGCCGGCCTGGTCTTCGCCTCAGCCGCCCTGATCGCCCGCGAGGCGGTGGGCGACCTCATGAACCCCAAACCCATCCAGGACCAGGGTTGGGCGCTGGGCGTCATGGCGATCTCCATCGTGCTGACGACGCTGCTGATCACCGCGCAAGGCCGGGTGCTGCGCCAGACCTCCTCGGTGGCGGTCTCCGGCGACCGGGCCCACTACGCGGCCGACCTGGCCTCCAACGTCATCGCGCTGGCCGGCATCGGCGCCGCCGCCTGGCTGGGGACCGGCCGGTTCGACGCGGTCGCGGCGCTGGCCATCGCGGCGCTGCTGCTGTGGGGCGCGGTGGGCGTGTTCCGCGAGGCCTCGGGCCAACTGATGGACCACGAGTTGCCCGACGACGTGCGCGCGCGGATCGTCGCCCTGATGACTGAGGACCGGCGGCTGACCGACGTCCACCAACTGCGCACCCGCGCATCGGGCCCTTACGTCCACATGCAGATGCACGTCGACCTCGACCCGGAGCTCAGCCTGGAGGCGGCGCACCAGGTGATCGTGGCGGCGGAGAAGCGCTTGCTGGCGGAATTCCCGTCGGCCGACATCATCATCCATGCCGATCCGCGAGGCCGGGCGGAACCGCATGGCGGCGCCTTCGCTGAAACAAAAGCCGCGAAGTCTCGCCCGGCTGAAACCTAGTAAACGCGCCCTTAACAGGTGGGGCGCTCATTGAGCTGTCCCCTGGTCCCCGCCGCGCCGCCCTACGCATGAATCGCACCCTTCATCACTTTCCGTTGGATCCCGCCTCGCGCCAGGTGCGCCTGGCGCTGGGCGAGAAGCGGCTGGCGTTCACCGAGGTCCAGGTGCGCTACTGGGAACGGCCCAAGGACCTGACGGCGATGAACCCGTCGGGGCTGCTGCCGGTGCTGGTGGAGGGCGAGGGCGATAGGCGGCTGGTGATCTGCGAAAGCCGCGCCATCCTGGGCCACCTGGAGGAGACCGCGCCGGAGCCGGCGCTGTTGGGCCGCGAGCCGAGCGAACGGGCGGAGGCCCGCAGGCTGCTGCAATGGTTCGACGGCAAGTTCCAGTTCGAGGCCGGCGGCTACATCCTGCATGAGAAGCTGGAGAAGCGGCTGCTGGGGATGGGCGCGCCGGACCTGGCCAACCTACGGCGGGGCCGAGAAGGCCTGCGCAACCACATGTTCTACATCGAGGCGCTCTTGCAGGAGCGCGAGTGGCTGGCCGGGCGCAAGCTGTCCCTGGCCGACTTCGCCGCGGCGGCGCACCTGTCGGTGATCGACTATTGCGGCGACATGCCCTGGTCGGGCTTCCCCGCGGCGAAAACCTGGTACATGAAGCTCAAATCCCGGCCCTGTTTCCGGCCGCTGCTGACGGATCGCTGGCCGGGCCTAGCCCCCGCCACGCACTATGACGACCTCGACTTCTGACA
>Ga0207657_10006687_pt1 | contig 11919 bp, 11 predicted proteins | sample KBSC33metaG_FD_184316 | JGI IMG/M metagenome (GOLD analysis project Ga0207657, IMG submission 184316) | Corn rhizosphere microbial communities from Kellogg Biological Station, Michigan, USA - KBS C3-3 metaG (SPAdes) (version 2) | ecosystem: Host-associated > Plants > Roots > Rhizosphere > Soil ...
TCCTATATCAGAAAACTTTATTTCTTTATCAGAAAATCTTTTTCCTATATCAGAAAACTTTATTTCTTTATCAGAAAATCTTTTTCCTATATCAGAAAATCTTTTTCCTATATCAGAAAATCTTTTTTTTATATCAAAAAACTTTTTTCTTTAGTCTTTGTGGGTGTTCGTTGTTCGAAGCGGCCCCAATTTGGCGCAAGGGGGCTTTATATGAGAAGAAATATCATCCTGCTGCAAAAGTAGTTCAAGGAGATGTTTTAGGAATAAAAATTGGAGATGATGTTGGCTATACAAATTCAAGCGGAAATGGCTATGGTGCAAGTAACTTTACGGATAAAGATGGTGGCAAGAAAGTTGCATTTACAATTTATGTCAATGGAAATGCAGTTGGTTCATATGAAGGAAGCGGTAATATTGACATGAAAAAATTTGGAGAATATTTACTCAAGCAATATGGTAACTAAGATAATTTTAATAGCACTATTTTTCTTATGCAGTTTGAAAGGGAAATCTCAAAATGTGAACCTTTATGATTCTCTTTGTGTAAGAAATTTTATTGAGTGTTCAAGCATCAATACGAAAATCAGCTTTGTGCAAAAGAATTTAAAATCCTTTGTTCAAGTTGTAGGCTTTTCTGATTTAATTCTGTTTGATATTGCTAAAAGAACGAAAACCTCAATTGAAATAAAATCAATTAATGGTAATATGAAAGTTTCTGATGAAGTGTTGTCAAAAGAGTTAAATGAACAAATGGAAAAGATAAAGTTAAAAGAGCTATCCCCAGGCTCTCCTTGATTTGCGCAGCTAAATCTAAATAACTTTAGCCTCTGTGGGTGTTCCTTTTTAAGAAGTGGACGCCGCCGGTCTGGTCTCCTGACCAGGGGCAATAAAAATTAAATATTTCAGAAAATCACTGTTTTATTTCATAGATTAGCGTGATGAGTCAAAACTTTCCTGTTTATTCTTCCCAGTTTTTTACAGCTACCATTTATGAGTGCCCGCCCGGATGAACACCGTTCGGACGGGGAATCACTTGCTTAGCGATAACAGGCATAAAGACATAATAATTGACAGTCTTAAATTTTTAGTAGCCGACAAGAGAATTGAACTAAATGCGTTTGTCATAATGAGCAATCATATTCATTTGATCTGGCAACCATTGTTTGGTTTTACGTCATCAGATATTCAGGCATCGTTTATGAAATACACCGCTCAACAGTTAAAACGTTCACTTATTAAAAACGATACAGAAACACTTGCAAATTTTAAAGTAAATAAATATGACCGTGAATACCAGATATGGAAAAGGGAACCATTGGGTATAGAATTGATTTCCGAAGATTTGTTCAAACAAAAATTAGAATATATACCTGCCCGACAAGTCATTCAGGCGGGCATTACAATCCGGTGAAGACGGGGATATGTGAAAAGCCGGAGGATTATTATTATTCATCTGCAAGATTTTACCTTGATGGATTGGATAGTTTTAAAATGATAACACACTTTACAGGTAATTGATCGCTTGATGGTCAGGAGACCAGACGGCGGCATCCAATAATGAACCTCAAATTGAATAGAGATGATTTTTTTAAACGTATTGAGATTTTTGTTTGATTATATTTCAAAAAAGTATAGAAGATGGGGCGAAGCGGATGTGCCTGGGATATATGCATTGGCAATTATTACTCTATTGCAGTTTCTCAATATCGCGACGCTATATACTCTGGGTCTAATTTTTGCACTAATCAAGCCGGATGATATTAACAAATGGTATTTCTATTTTCTATGTCTCCTTTTCTTTTTTATTAATTATCTATTGATATACAGAAACAAAAACTACTCACCATTTAAAAGCGATAATAAATTCTCTCGAAAAGTTCATATAATTGCATTAATTTATGCAATAGGTAGTATCATCCTTTTTCTAATTCCATTTATATATCGTTTATATCATTTATAATTGATTAGCGTAATGAATCAAAACTTTCCGGTTTTAGCCTTTGTGGGTGTTCTTTGTTCGGAGCGGCCCATTATGGATTGCGCCGTCGTCTGGTCTCATGACCAACGACACAGAATGAATTACTTTTAGTATTATTTCATAGATTAGCGTAAAACTTTCCGGTTTATTCTTCACAGTTTATTACTTTCATCTGCGAAGTTTTATCCGGATGGGTTGGATAGTTTTAAAATGCTAACACATACAAGCAATTGGGAGTGACTCGTCCTAAGAAAAGTTTACAGCGGCTGCTTGATGCGGTTGGTCTGAGACCAGACGGCGGCGTCCATTCGAGAGTTTTGACAATCTGAAGGAAAAGGAACACCGACATTGGTTAAGTTTTAAGATGCTGACACATTTTACGGGTAATTGAAGCGGGGTATTTGCTCGATTGGTCGGAGACCAGACGGCGGCGTCCATCGTCAGTTGACATTCTGAAAGGAACACCGACATCGGTCAAAATAAATTTTATGGAAAAGATAATTTTTTGGGAAAAAGTGTCAAATATCAGTGCAGTTTTAGTGGCAATATTATTTGTTACTTTAACTTATTTTGATGAATATATAAAGAAAATTGAAATGATTATAGTAATCTTTTCAATTTTAATGCTTTTCATTTTTGTATTTTCTGAAATTATGAAATTCATTATTAAAAAGAAGCTACAATGATTAATAAAATTTGGAAGAGATATGTAAGAATTGAAAAAATTTTTCAGTTGCTCTTAATTATAAGCATACTAACTCCAATTCTTACTCAATTTTTTTTTAAGTTTAAAATTCCCATAAAAATACAGGGAGATATCTTTTTTTTATCCTTAGGGCTTTTTGTTGGATTTGAAATAAGTAAAAATGAATATACGAGAGCACTAAGAAAAAAAAATGAAGATATTAAAAGTAATAATTGAACTTCCCCTACTTTGGCGCAAGGTTATAGTTTTTGTTAGTGCAAGTGTTTCATACTCGTCCCGTGTTAGTCCAAGTATGTAAAAAGTTCTGTGGCGCAAGTTTTGTAGCCATGGTTTTGTGAGTTAGCCATGCTTGTGCCGCCATCACGAAGCCATTAATTACAATTGTTTTTTACAATAAAGGCATCAGGTATTATGGCATTCAGGATAAATTCATCTTTAAAAACAATCCCTCCTGTCTTATTCTAATGTATCTTTGACGCCAAATTTTCTTCAAAATTCCGAAAGTGGGATGTTTTCATTTTCTGAATGCAAAAGGAAAATAACATAAGAAACATGGATAAAAAGCCGATTAAAAGAAATGAAAATATTGTAAAGCTTTCGCGCGATCATCATGCCAGTCTGCTGTTTTGCTGGAAACTGAGGCAGGGAGTTAAGCAGCATGCGGATGTTGAAAGAATGATAAAATATGTATCCTATTTCTGGACGAAACATTTGGCGCCTCATTTCAGTGAAGAAGAAAAATTTCTTTTTGCCCCTGTAAAAGATGAAAAAGTGCAGAAAGCAATTGATGAACATAAAAAGGTAAAAGAATTGATTAACGAATTGACTGTTAAAGGTTCCCTTCAACGTGAATCTAAATTGTCCCGGTTAGCCGATATGGTAGATGAACACGTGCGTTATGAAGAAAGAATTTTATTTCCTCACCTGGAATCAGAATTATCTGGCGAACAATTAGCGCATATTGGTACATGGATTTCAGATGATCCTTTATTGGATACTTATGAAGATGCCTTCTGGGAAAAACCCGTATCATTATAAACAAACAATTTTTAGTTCAGGCGTATAGCTTTCTGCTGTGTGTTTGCGTACATGCATAGTAGTTATACTTCAAAAATTACAATTTGGAATTATTTGACCCACATAAGAGAGATATTACATTTTCACTTACCTGCTTAAACGAAACAATAACAGTAGCAACTTATAAAGGGGAATTCAGAAACCTGATGGTACTGATTAATGAAAAAATATATGTAGAAGATTTTGGCGAATGCAAGGGAATAGGCAGGTGTGGCACATGTTTGGTAGAAGTAGAAGGATTAGGCGCTTCTGCCTCAGTGATGGAAAGAAATGAAAAAGCTACGCTTGCAAAATGCGCGATCAAAAAGTCTAATCTACGACTGTCATGCCAGTTGATGATAAACGACGCTTTACATAATGCGACCATAAAAGTTGTGGATGAGAGGGAAGACGTAACAGATCTTTGATTAGTAAGAACTATAATTTTTTATTTATCTTCTGTTAGCGTTTTATTAATTTCATCTAAAAGGCCGTCCCTGAATTTATCATCGCCTAACTGCCAGAACATAATTCCATTAAGGCCCTTATCAATTACATATTTTGTTTTTAGCTCAATGGATTTTTTATCGTCAAAAGTGGCAAAGATCTTCTGATCAGGGTTGTAGATGTAGGGCGCTTGTGCTGTAGAATCCCAATGATAAACGAATCCGCTATCGGCTGATAATTGTTTATCAAAATTTTTATAAGACACACCCATTTTATATTTTCCTGGTTGATAAAGCCCAAAAGAAGTATCCGGTACATCTTGCCATACTTTGGCGTAAAACGCAGCGCCTATCACAATTTTATCTGCAGGTACTCCGCGTTTCAACATCAGCGTTATCGCATTATCAGCAGATTCCTTTTGCTGCGGTGTAGAATACAACGGAGTATGGTTGCCGGTAACAGTGGAATAGCCACTGACAAGATCATAAGACATTAAATTAACCCTGTTCACTTTTTTCATTACTTTTTTCCACTCTATTGATTCATCAACGTATTGTGTAAAACCCCCGGAAGCAAAGCTGATCTCATGTTTTTTACCAAGTTTCTTTCGTAATTGATTGACCAGCATGGTGAAATTTTCTTTATCTTCAGGCTGGTACCGGTGCCCCGGAAAACCCTCTATTGCAGGGTATTCCCAGTCAAGATCAATACCGTCAGATCCAAAACTTTTTGTAATCTTTCTTACTGATTTTGCAAATGCTTTCCTGTCTTTTTTTGATGAAAATACATCAGAACAAGTAGCGCAACCGCCCCAGCCACCGATAGAAATTACTACTTTTAATTTAGGATTATCTTTTTTCAGGCTCACCATTTTTTCCAGTGTGGCGCTGTCTCTTGCGTTGGCGATGTGCAACTCATTGCCTTTTAAATGTGCAAAGCAAAAAATAATTTCCGACAGCTTATCTATTTGAAAACTGTCTAAGAGATAAGAAGGGCCTGCATAGTAAGCAATGACAGATATCTTCTTTTGCTGGGCTGAAGAAGATAAGATGGATGCCATAAGAATAGCAAATAGAAACAGGAATTTTAATTTTGACATAAGCAATAAGAAAGGCTTTTTTTGATGTAAATTATTTATGCTGTAAGGTAAAAAATCAACCGCCAGCCGATAAACAAATAAAGTGAATTCTTATTTTTAGTGATCGGCTATAGGTTCGGCAATTTTTTGTTTTATCCATTTTTCCAATTCCATAGCCAGTTTCCTATCATTGCTCAGCCGGGGTACTTTATTTTGTCCGCCGAGCTTTCCTACACTCTTCATGTAATTGATAAATCCATTTTTCTGAATGATGTGGATTTTTAAAGGTTGCAAAATGTTTCCTTTGATAAGATCATCATAGTAAATATTTTTCTTCCTTAAATTCATGTCCACTTTTTGCGCAAATTCTTTCAGATTTGCAGGAGCTTTTTCAAATTCAATATACCATTCATGAAAACTTTTTTCACCGGTTTTAGAAATATTAGGCGCTACAGTAAACTCAGTTATTTTGATGTTTTCTGTTTCAGCGGCTTTTAGCAAAGCGCCTTCTACCTCTTCTCCTATTACATGTTCTCCAAAGGCAGAAATAAAATGCTTCACCCGCCCGGTTACTAAAATACGATACGGATTTTTTGAAACAAACTTTACGGTATCGCCAATATTATAGGCCCACAAGCCCGCATTGCTGCTTACTATCAGTACATAGTTTTTGTTTAACTCCACATCTTTTAATCTAAGACGGGTTGGGTTTTCATTTGCAATTTCTTCAACAGGAACAAATTCGTAAAAAATACCACTATCGGTGTTCAGCAATAAGCCCTTTTCAAACTGGCTATCCTGGAATGCAAAAAAACCTTCACTTGCAGGATACAATTCTATGGTGTCTATCTTTTTACCAATGCTTTCAAAAAGCTTTGCTTTGTAAGGTTCAAAGTTGACACCGCCCTGCACCATTACACTAAAGTCAGGAAAAATGTCTTTTATTTTTTTGCCGGTTTTCTTTTCCAGTTCATCAAAATACATTTGCATCCACGGCGGAATACCACTGATAAGCGTCATCCTTTCTTTGAGGGTTTCCTCTACAATTTTTGATAATTTTTCTTCCCAGTCATCAATGCAATTGGTTTCAAATGTGGGTAATTGGTTCGACCTTAAATATCGTGGAATATGATGATTTACAATTCCGCTCAACCGGCCGGTAGGGATACCTCCTACCCTTTCCAATTCGGGAGAACCACTCAGAAAAATCATTTTCCCGTTTGCAAAATCCGACTTGCCCGTTTGCGCCATATAGCACAGCAGCGCATTTCTTGCAGAGTTGATATGATTGGGAATAGAATCTTTGGTGATAGGAATGTATTTTATACCACTGGTGGTACCGCTTGTTTTTGCGAGATAGATCGGAGAACCTTTCCAGAGAATATTTTGTTTGCCCAATTTTATTTTTTCTATGTAAGGCTTAAAATCTTCATATTCCCTGATGGGTACATTCTTTTTAAAATCATCATAAGATTTAATTGTTTCAAAATGATGTTCTTTGCCAAATTCAGTTTTAGAAGCATTTTTTATCAAACTATTGAAGATGCTGTCCTGATCTGAAACAGCATTCACCATTGATTTCCTTATTTGCTTAAAAATATATAGTGCAAAGGGCTTTGCCAGGTAAGATTTAATTTTTATTTCCATTTCTAAAAGCTATCGTTATGTACAAATTTACAGGAAAAAGTTTTAATCTGTTTTGCGATGTTTTGAATCAAAAATTAAGCCATTAAGATTTGAAATTTGTGGGACTGCACTTTAATTTTCAACCGGATCACGGATGCATTTCTCTTTAACAAAAAGGCATGCCAGTGAACAAACAAATACACAGGATTCTTATTCAGGTTTCGAAATAATAACATAACGCCAAAATGCTTTTTGCCGTTTCTTTGATTATACTGCACGCCGCATGAAAATGTGCAATGATTTTTTTGAGCTTTCAGCTCAAATGTCTTTTGCCACGGATTACACGAATTTCCACGGATTGAAATCCGATAGCTATCGGATTGTTGCACAAATTTATCCAGCGTAAAATATAAACGGAGATTGATTATTTTTGCCCACTTATGTCACAAGGTAAATCAGTAGCCCTACACACATTGGGATGCAAATTAAATTATGCGGAAACTTCTGCCATTGAAAGATTGATGGAAGATGACGGCTTTATAAAAAAAGATTTTGATGAAGAAGCGGATGTATATGTTATCAATACTTGCTCTGTCACTGAAAATGCTGATAAGGAATGCCGGCAATTAGTTCGCAGGATACAACGAAAAAAACCGGAAGCGCTGGTAGTAATTACCGGTTGTTACGCACAGCTTAAACCAAAAGAAATAGCAGCAATTCCCGGAGTTGATTTGGTACTTGGAGCTGCTGAAAAATTTAACATTACTGAACATTTAAAAGAACTCACTCATTGTGACAGCGCCAAAATATGCAGTTGCGAAATAGAAACGGTAGAAGGTTTTCATTCTTCCTTTTCATTGAACGACAGAACCCGTACTTTTTTGAAAGTGCAGGATGGTTGTGATTATAACTGTTCCTTTTGTACCATCCCAATGGCCCGTGGCAGAAGCAGAAGCAATTCTGTTGAGAATATATTATCAGAAATAAAAAAAATCAAGGATGCCGGGGTCAAAGAAATTGTATTAACAGGAATTAACCTGGGTGATTTTGGGAAAGATGGATCCGGTGAAAAAACCGGTGAGAGTTTTTATTCTTTATTACAAACCATTGAAAAAAACGATGGAGTAGAGCGTTACCGGATTTCATCTATTGAACCCAATCTGCTAACAGAAGACATTATACAGTTGGTAGCGAAAAGCAAAAAGATTATGCCCCATTTTCATATTCCGTTACAAAGCGGAAGCAATAAAATATTGGGCATGATGCGTAGAAGATATAAAAGGGAATTGTATGCAGAAAGAATAGCGATGATAAAAAATAAAATTCCCGATTGTTGCATAGGTGTAGATGTTATTACAGGTTTCCCAGGAGAAAGCGATACTGATTTTAAAGACACCGTTGACTTTTTAGTTTCTCTTGACGTTTCTTATTTACATGTGTTTACTTATTCTGAGAGAGCCAATACACATGCATTAAACATAGCTTCTATAGTACCGGTAAACGTGCGGCACGAGCGTACTAAAATCCTTCGATCACTATCTTATAAAAAGATGCAACAGTTTACAGCGTCTCATTCAGGCCAGACCAGGAAAGTATTGTTCGAAGGAAAAAATAAAAACGCTATGATGGAAGGATATACTGATAACTATATCAAAATCACGACACCATTCAGAGAAGAATGGACGAATAAAATCATAGAATGGAAACTATAATTTTTTGATTGATTATTATTAATTTACATTTTTAATTTCTTTTAAAACTGATACAAGAATATGAATAAACTTTTCAGAGGTCTGATAGCAGCCTACGGAGCTAAAAAATTAGGTGGCGGATGTATCAGCACCGTTATTGTTTTTATCATCATTTACGTGGCCCTGGGGCATGTTCATTGCTAATGTTGTGCAGGAACGCAGTTAAGAGAAACAATATTTTTTAGTTTTTTAAGAAAACAGTAAACAAACTTTTTCTACCATTTTTCATTTGTTCATCTGCCACGTCCATGTTTCACGTACGAAGGTTTTTCGTCGCCTTGTTCCCAGTTATCAAATAAGTCCTGCCGCTGTCTTCTTACTTTTTCGTGTTCATGATTATCTTTCCATGGTTTAACATCATCCGGTCTAACTTTCATAGTTGAAACAGCAGGCTTTAGATTAATTTGTTGACCGGTTTGCTTTAAAATGTCTGTCGCATTATTGTGGAAAATATTTTTTTTCATGGCAATTTCTTTTCGATTTATAGTTAAAGTTCCAAAATTAAAATATCAAATAATGTGCCTTTTTGCATCAATCTATTAAGTGTTAGCCAAAAATAAAAAGGTTATTTTTTCTTTCTCCAACTTTCCTACAGAATCTCACAATACCTTTGCGCCTCTTTAAATCACTGAATTGTGAAGAAAATATTTTTACCTGCCGTTTTTTGTATTTTAAGTTTATCCCTTTTAGCCCAGCAATCTACAAATACACGTTTTAAGATTAAAGGAAAATTGATAGATTCAGTTTCACATCAGCCTGTGGAATATGCAACAATTTCTATTTTTTCTGCAGACTCAAAAAAACCCATAAATGGTGCCGTTTCTGACGATAAAGGAAATTTTGTAGTTAATAATGTTGCCGCCGGCACTTATAAAGTGGTTGGAGATTTTATCGGATATAAGGCGCATACTTTATACAATATCACAGTCAACAAAAGCCATCCTGTTGCCGATGTACACAATATCATTTTGCAATCGAAAGCAACCACACTACAAAACATTACTATTTCAGGGCGACCAAAGATTGTTGAAAATAAAATAGATAAATTGATTTTTAATGCCGACCAGGATGTAACTTCTCAAGTGGGCGTGGCTACGGATGTGTTGAAAAAAGTGCCAGAGGTTTCTGTAGATGTAGATGGCAATGTAGAACTGGCGGGTAGTTCGAGCATCCGGTTTTTAATTAACGGTAAACCTTCGGCAGCTTTCGGAAGTGATATCGCAGATGTGTTGCAATCTATTCCCGCCAGCCAGATAAAAAGTATAGAAGTGATCACCACTCCGGGCGCTAAATACGATGCACAAGGGCTTGGAGGAATTATCAATATCATTTTAAAGAAAAATAATTCGCAGGGTGTTAATGGAAACTTGTCTCTCACAGGAGGAACAAGAACTGAAAATGGTTCGTTTAATTTCAATGCGCGTAAAGGAAGTTTTGGAGTAAATGCCTACGTAAGTGGAAATGCCACTTTGAAAGCCCGTTCATTGTCCACATCTGAAAGGACAACGAATGACACTGCAGCTAATAATAAAGTGCTTCTAAACCAGGTGGCTTCTTCTGACGATAAAAGAAGCGGATACCAGACAGGGCTTGGGTTTGACTGGGATCTCAATAAATACAACGGCATTTCAGGTTCTATCGGGTATCAGAATTTTAGCCATACAAGCACCACACTGACCAATCAGTTGCAACAAACCCAAAGCGTGAATAGCACTCTTTTATCCGAGATTGAAAATTCTATTAATTCTGATCACAATTTTCGTTTTCAGAATGTAGATGCCAGCATTAATTATAAAAAAACATTTAAAAAAGAGGACCAGGAATTAGACCTGGCAGTTAATACAAGCCTCGGCGACAGAAATGTCGGAGACAACATTTATCAATACATGCTGCCACAGGATTCACTTTTTTACAGTACCAAAGGAAAAAATCCCGGTACGGAAAAAGAAACCGAAATAAGAGCCGATTATACCCAACCTTTAAAGAAAAATATTCTTCTTGGCGTTGGAAGTAAATTGAGTTTTTATGATATCACGAGCAATTCCTCCGTAACAAAATTGGATGGTTCGGGAAATTACATTATCAATAATTATTTATCAGACAACCTTGGCTACCACCAAAAGGTTTATGCCTTTTACAGCGAACTTACCTTTCCTGTTTTTAAGTTATTCGATGCCAAAATTGGCGGACGCTATGAGCGCACAGAGATTAATTCTTATTATTCCAACGCGCAGCAACAGCAACAGGTGCCGGGATATAATACTTTTGTGCCTTCCATTTTTTTCTCCAAAAAAATAAGCGATAATTCACAAATAAAGCTGAGCTATACAAAAAGAATCGAACGTCCCGATTACAGAGACTTAAATCCGTTTATCAACACAAGCGATCCTAAAAATCTATCTACGGGAAATGTCCATCTTTCGCCTGAAATCGGCAACCGGTATGAGTTGGGATATAATATTGATGTTGACAAAATCGGTTCTTTTATGGTCAATCTTTTCTACCGGATTAATGACCATGATATCCAGGATTACATCGTTTATTATCCTTCTTACCAGGTTGGCGATACCGCCTACCAAGATGTGGCGGTGAGTACCCGGCAGAATATCGGGCGTGAAAATAATTTCGGACTCAATCTTTTTGCTGCTGCAAAATTCTTTTCCAAACTTGATCTGAGAATGAACGCTTTTTTCTATGAAAGGCACACTATCAATACGATTGACAAAGGGTATAATTACAATAGTTTTAATTACCACATTAATCTCAATGCCGATTACCAGTTTTCTAAAACACTGGTGGCCGAATTTTTCGGAAACTTCAGGTCTGCCAGGCACGAGGCCCAGGGTAGTTATCCTTCCTTCACTACTTACAGCTTTGCCTTCCGAAAACAATTTTGGAATAAAAAAGGAAGCCTCGCGATTACCGCTTCAAATCTTTTTCAGAGGGATCTTGTGCAGAAAACAAAAGTCTTTGGCCCTGAGTTTACCATTGACCAAATACGCACGATACCCTTTCGTTCCATCGGACTTAATTTTACCTGGAAGTTCGGAAAATTAGAATTTAAAAAAGATAAAGTGCAGAATGATGACAACTCGAATTCGCCTTCGGATAATGGGTAATTAATCAATTTTAAATATTTCTTCAAATTAAATTTAAGGCCGGTCATTTAAAGGCCGGCCTTAAATTCATTTTTACATTTGGATGGAAGTATCAGATTTCTTTTTCAGCTATCTGATCATTTCATACGTTTTGTATGCACTTTCCCATTCATGCCTAC
>Ga0207657_10006688_pt1 | contig 11917 bp, 7 predicted proteins | sample KBSC33metaG_FD_184316 | JGI IMG/M metagenome (GOLD analysis project Ga0207657, IMG submission 184316) | Corn rhizosphere microbial communities from Kellogg Biological Station, Michigan, USA - KBS C3-3 metaG (SPAdes) (version 2) | ecosystem: Host-associated > Plants > Roots > Rhizosphere > Soil ...
GAAGGTGGAGAAGACGACCTCGCCCCGGACCGAACGGCGCAGGTCGGTGACCTCTTCCGGCCGCTCGCCGACGAGGACGAGCATCAGCGTGACCTCGGGGTGGCTGTTCGCGATGGCGGTGGCGATGGCCTGCAGCACCATCGTCTTACCTGCTTTCGGCGGGGCCACGATGAGCCCGCGCTGGCCCTTGCCGATGGGGGCGAGCAGGTCGATGATCCGGGCCGTCGCCGAGGGGTTCCCGTCTTCCAGCCGCAGCCGCTCGTCGGGATACAGCGGGGTGAGGTCGTCGAAGTGCGGGCGGGGCAGGCCGGGCGGCTTGCCGTTGACCGTGGCTACCGCGAGCAGGGGTCGGAACTTGCCGCGCGCCGTGCCGTTGGGCTGCGGGCGGGCCGTGCCCTCGATCAGGTCGCCCTTCCTGAGCCCGTACTGGCGGATCTGCGCGGCGGAGACGTAGATGTCGTCCGGACCGCGACGGTAGCCGGAGATGCGGACGAAGGCGTGGCCGTCGGCCAGGTCGACGAGGCCGGACACCGCGATGGCGGCCGGAGCCTGCTTAACCTGAGCCGGCGATTCATGGATTGTTGCTGTCATGGGTGAATTTCCTTGGGAATGCGGATGCGCACTGAATTCGCGCATGCGGAGAGAAAGCGCTGGCGCTCCGCTACGGGGATAGCGGCCACGAAAGGCCGTTGACGTGCTCAAACCGGCACGTGAGTCAGTTGGAAGACAACTCGGAGCGCTGCTCGGAAAATCCTTGGAAAGGAGGAGAAAGAATCTCGACGTCAGCTCGAAGAGGGAGCCGGCGGAGGCGCCAGGTGAAATATCACCATACCCGTCAACAGCGGCATCCGCCAGTTAATTCCGCCCGGGTCAGAGCCGGCCGTTCGCCCAGGGTCAGGGCCGGCCGTCCTGAGGCAGGCGCTGGCGCTGGGGCACGATCGTGTACTTCGGGTCCCGGGCCGAAGCCATGCCCGCCTCGAAGATGCCGAACCTGGTCAGCGCCGACGCCGCCAGCAGCGACGCGCCGGACAGCGCGGACAGGGCCCGGCTGCGCCGCCCGAGCAGCGCCCCGGCCAGGCCGCCGGCGGTCAGCCCCTCGGCGACGCGCAGCATCACGCCCGCCCTCCCGGTCTCATACGGCTCGGACAGGGATGCGGGCCCGGGGGTAGCCAGTCGCTTGATCAGCCGCCGCTTGGCGACGAGCTCGGCACCAGCGCCGAGCACGGCCAGCCGCCGGGCGGGTTCGGCGGCGTCCAGCGCGGTGGCGAGCAGGCCCATGCCGCCGGCCGCGCTGGCCGCCGAGCCGGCGAAGACGTACGGCATCTCTCGGTAGCCCGCGTGCCAGGCCGGCACGGCCGTATCGCAGATCAGGGCGGCGGTGTAGGTCGCGATGGCCGGGCCAAGCAGGCCCGCGCCGAGGGTGGCGGCGGCGCCGGCGGCGGGCAGGATCCCGGTCACCTCGGACACCGCGGCGGCGCCCGCGACCGGGCCGTACCCGGCCAGCAGCCAGGAGCCGACGCTCATCGGCGAGCTGGGCTTGAAGACCCGCAGCATGTTGGTGAAGCGCGCGGGCCGGCCCAGGTCGTGGACGAGGGCGGCCGCGGACAGGCTGATCGCGCCGAGCGCGGTCAGCTTGGCCACCCGGGCCACGTCGCGGTGGCCGGACACGTGCGCGCTGGCCGCCAGCACCGAGGAGGCGCCGGCCAGGCCACCGAAGAACAGGTACCCCGCCACGTCCGGCGCCTGCCACACCGGCTCCTTGATCACCGGCCGGCCATAGTACGAGCTGAACTGAGCGTCCGGCACCACAGGATGCTCCAACCCGCGACGGCGCCGACGCCCGGGCCGGGCCGGGGCGGTCACCGCCGCCGCCCTAGGCCGAGTGCGATCGCCGCGCCGGCCAGCCCGGCCGCGGCGATGGCGACGTGTCTCCACATGCTGGGCAGGTCCCGGGTGGTGACCACCGGGTCCGGCGGCAGGCCGTACACCTCGGGCTCGTCCAGGAGCAGGAAGAACGCCCCGCCGCCGCCGATCCCGTCCGCCGGGTCGTCCAGGTACAGCCGCGCCTGGTCCTCGCCGGCCGCGTGCAGGTCGTCGACCCGGAGCCGGGCCCGCTCGCGCAGCTCGTCCAGCGGGCCGAACTGGATCGACTGCGTCGGGCACGCCTTCGCGCAGGCCGGCTCCAGGCCGGCTCCCAGCCGGTCGTAGCACAGCGTGCACTTGTGCGCCTGCCCGTCTTCCTCCCGCCGGGCGATCACGCCGAACGGGCAGGCGGGCACGCAGTAGCCGCAGCCGTTGCACACGTCGTCCTGGACCACCACGGTGCCGAACTCGGTGCGGAACAGCGCGCCGGTCGGGCAGACGTCCAGGCAGGCCGACTCGGTGCAGTGCTTGCACACATCGCTGGACATCAGCCAGCGGATGCCCTCGGCCGGCGGCCGGGCCGGCTGCTCGATGAACGCCACGTGACGCCAGGTCGAGGCGCCCAGGCTGACCGTGTTGTCGTAGGACATTCCGGACAGGCTGATGCCGTCCTCGGGCACCGCGTTCCACTCCTTGCACGCCACCTCGCAGGCCTTGCACCCGATGCAGATGGACGTGTCGGTGAAGAAGCCCATCCGGGGCGGATGGTCGACGTGCCCCGCGCGGGCGGCGGGGTCGGCGCCACTAACGTCAGGGTTCATTACACCTCCGTGCCGGTGTCGTCGGTGATGCCCGCCCGCCGCGCATACCCGCGCACGAGCTCACGCAGCGCGGGCCCGCGCGGCCGCCGCCCCGGGCGGATATCGCAGGCCAGCGCCTTCACCTCCTGGATGTGCACGTTCGGGTCGAGAGCCAGGTGGGCTAGGTCGTTCGCGGAGTCGCCGGTGGACAGGCCATTGGCGCCCCAGTGGTACGGCAGCCCGATCTGGTGGAGCCGGCGGCCCTGCACCTCGATCGGCCGGATCCGCTCGGTGACCAGGACCCGGGCCTCGACCGCGGCTCGCGCCGTGACAATCGTGGCCCAGCCCCCGTTCTCCAGGCCCCGCTCGGCCGCCAGTTCGGGCGAGACCTCGCAGAAGAACTCCGGCTGCAGCTCCGACAGGTAGGGCAGCATGCGCGACATGCCACCGGCGGTGTGGTGCTCGGTGAGCCGGTAGGTGGTGGCGACGTAGGGAAACACCTCGGAGCCGAGTTCGCGGCCGGACGGCTGGAGCGGGTTCCGCGGGTGCCTGATGATCTCGCGGACCGGGTTGCGCTGCTGGCCGTACACCGGGTTGGTGAACGGGGACTCCTGCGGCTCGTAGTGCGCGGGCAGCGGGCCGTCCACCAGGCCGGCCGGGGCGAACAGCCAGCCCTTGCCGTCGGCCTGCAAGATGAACGGGTCGACGCCGGAGATCGCCGCCACGCCGGTGGCGTCCGCGTCGGGCCGGTAGGACGGAGCCCGGTCGGCGATGAAGTCGGCCACGTCGTGCCCGGTCCATTTGCCTTCGTCGGCGTCCCACCAGACCAGCGCCTTGCGCTCGCTCCACGGCTTGCCGTCGGGGTCGGCCGAGGCGCGGTTGTACAGGATCCGCCGGTTGGCCGGCCAGGCCCAGCCCCACTCCGGCGCCACCCAGCTCTGCTCGGATCCCGGCTTGCGGCGGGCCGCCTGGTTCACGCCGTCGGCCCGGACCCCGCAGTAGATCCAGCAGCCGCAGGCGGTCGATCCGTCGTCCTTGAGCTGCGTGTACGACGACAGCGGCTTCCCGTTGGCGTCCCAGCCGTTGACCTCGGCCAGCACGGCCTCGGCGGACGGCTCGGCCAGCGGCCCCTCCACCGGGTAGTCCCAGGTGAGATCCTGCACCGGCCGGTCCATCTCGTCGGCCGAAGCGGCCAGCTTCTCCCGGATCCGGCGGCCGAGGTGGTAGGCGAACCACAGGTCGCTGCGCACGTCCCCGGCCGGCTCGACCGCCTCGTGGTGCCACTGCAGCATCCGCTGGGTGTTGGTGAACGAGCCGTTCTTCTCGGTGTGCGCGGCGGCGGGCAGGAAGAACACCTCGGTGCCGATGTCCTCGGTGCGCATCTCCCCGGTCTCGATCTCCGGGCCGTTCTGCCAGAAGGTGGCGCTCTCGATCATGACCAGGTCGCGGACCACCAGCCAGTCCAGGTTGGCCAGGCCGAACCGCTGCATCCGGCCGTTGGCCGAGCCGACCGCCGGGTTCTCCCCGAACAGGAAGTACCCGGGGCAGTCGCCGGCGATCTGGGCGGCCACGGTCTCGTAGGTGCTGTGGCTGCCGGTCAGCCGGGGCAGGTAGTCGTAGCAGAAGTCGTTGTCCGCCGTAGCCGCCTCGCCCCACCAGGCCTTCAGCAGGCTGACCATGTAGCTGCCCATGTCGGCCCAGAAGCCCTTGTCCGTGCTCTCCGCGTCCACGTAGGTCGCGAGATCCTCGTTCCCGTGCACGTGCGGGGTGGGCAGGTAGCCGGGGAGCAGGTCGAACAGGGTGGGGATGTCGGTGGAGCCCTGGATCGAGGCGTGCCCGCGCAGGGCCAGGATGCCGCCGCCGGGCCGGCCGATGTTGCCGAGCAGCAGCTGGAGGATGGCCGCGGTCCGGATGTACTGCGCGCCCACCGTGTGCTGCGTCCAGCCGACGCTGTAGACGACAGCCGTGGTCCGTTCGGGTCCCGAGTTGTCGGTCACCAGCTGGCAGACCCGCGCGAACACCTCCGGCGGCACCCCGCAGGCCTGCTCGACCATGTCCGGGGTGTACCGGGCGAAGTGCCGCTTCAGCACCTGGAACACGCACCGCGGGTCCTGCAGCGTCTCGTCCCGGTCCGGGTCACGGTGCGCCGCGGCACCACCCGCGCCATGCGCCTCGCCGCGGGCCGCCTGGCGGACCTGGCGGTGCTCAGGCCCGTGGCTGGCGTCTGGCTCTCCGGGCTCGCCGGGCTCTCCGGGTCGGTCGCGGTCCCCCGCGGCGGCGGACACCTCGGCGCCCTGGTAGCGCCAGGTCTCGAAGTCGTAGGTGCGGTGCTCGCGGTCCAGGCCGGAGAACACCCCGTCCAGGTCCTCGGTGTCGGCGAAGTCCTCGGTCAGCAGCGTGGCCGCGTTGGTGTAGTTGAGCACGTAGTCGCGGAAATACTTCTCGCTGGCCAGGACGTAGTTGACGATCCCGCCGAGGAACACGATGTCGGACCCGGCGCGCAGCGGCACGTGCAGGTCGGCCAGCGCGCTGGTGCGGGTGAACCGCGGGTCGACGTGGATGACCGTGGCGCCGCGCGCCTTGGCCTCCATCACCCACTGGAACCCCACCGGGTGGCACTCGGCCATGTTCGAGCCCTCGATCACAATGCAGTCGGCGTTGGCCAGGTCCTGCTGGAACGTTGTCGCGCCGCCGCGGCCGAAGCTAGTCCCCAGACCGGGGACGGTGGAGGAGTGTCATATCCGCGCCTGGTTCTCGATCTGGATCGCGCCCAGCGCGGTGAACAGCTTCTTGATCAGGTAGTTCTCTTCGTTGTCCAGGGTGGCGCCGCCGAGGCTGGCGAAGCCGAGGGTGCGCCGGGTCCGGTCGCCGTCCACCTCCCACCGCCAGCCGCGCCGGCGGGCGGCCAGGACCCGGTCCGCGATCATGTCCATGGCGGTGTCCAGGTCCAGGTCTTCCCACTTCGTCCCGAACGGTCGGCGGTATCTCACCGTGTACTGGCGGGAGCCTCCCGTGGTGAGTTGCAGGCTGGCCGAGCCCTTGGGACAGAGCCTGCCCCGGCTGACCGGGGAATCAGGATCGCCCTCGATCTGGACGACCTTAGAGTCCCTGACGTAAACGTTCTGGCCGCAGCCGACCGCGCAATAGGGGCAGACCGACTTGACCACCGCATCCGCGGTGCTCGTCCGGGCCTGCCGGAACTTACCGCTGTCGGCCGCGGCGCCGAGCCCGCGGCGATCGGGCCCGGTGAGCTGCCGGAAAACCGGCCACGATCCAATCCGCCGCCTGGATCCCATGGCGCCCACACTACCGAAGCCGGATCAGCGTAAACGCAGGCGGCGGCCCATTTCCTTGGTGGAGTAGCCGCCGAGTTCCTCCACCGATGCCTTGAAGCGGTCTGACTGAAGCAGCGACCACAGCGGAGCGAGTTGCGGTGACTCCATCGCGCCGGGCGCGACGACCAGGTCGTAGGGTTCAACGGCGAGCGACACGAAATCCAGTCCGAAAGCCCGGGCCGCCGCCATGATCCCCATCCCCGTATCGGCCCGCCCGGAGGCGATCGCGGCGGCGACCGCCAGGTGCGTCGGCTCCTCCCGGGCATATCCCTCGACCGAAGAGGGCGTTATTTCCAGTTTCCCGAGCATGACGTCCAGCAGTACCCGGGTTCCGGCGCCGCGTTGCCGGTTCACGTACCGGACACCGGGCCGGCGCAGGTCAGCCAGGCCTTCGATTTCCAGCGGGTTTCCGGGCGCCACGATCAGTCCCTGTGACCGTTCCACCAGCCGCACCACGGCCACGTCCGGGCGAGTGCCGCCGAATACCCGGTCCACGTACGGCAGGGTGTATTCGCCGGTCTCCGGGTCGAGCAGGTGCGACCCGGCGATGTGGCACAGTCCGTCGCGCAGTGCCACCAGGCCGCCGAGCGACCCGACGTTCGACGACGCGAGGGTCACCAGCGGGTTGTCGGCGCGTAGCGCGGATGACGCAAGGTCAAGCACCAGGTCGTGTGACCCGATCGCCACGATCGTGCCCGCGATCTCGTCGGGCCCGCGCAGCAACTCGACCGAGACGGAAGAACCCGCGTGGTGCCCTTCCACCCCGGCCGGCACGACCAGCAGCCCGTCGGCCCGGACCAGCGACGTCAGTACCCCGGCACCGCGCGGCAGCGGCGTCGCCACCAGGGAACCGCCGACGGCACCGAGCCGGACCCGCACCCAGTCGTCCATGCCGAGCGGCGATGCGAGCTTGCGGGCCAGCCGGGCCGCCACCCGCGGCCGCTGGCGCGGCGGCGCGCCGGACAGCTCGGCCAGCAGCGGTACCGCGAAGATGTCGAACGTGAGCGCCGCCGATACCGGATAGCCGGGCGCGCCGAGCACCGGCGTGCGCCCGACCACCCCCAGCACGACCGGGTGCCCGGGCCGGACGGCGACCCCGTGCACGGCCAGCGTGCCCTCGGCCGCCACCACCCGCGCCGTGTAATCGTCCCGCCCGGCGCTGGATCCGGCGATCACGATCAGCAGGTCGCACCGGGGGGCGGCCGCTCGCACGGCGGCCGCGATCCGGGCCGGGTCGTCCGGCTCGATCGGCAGCACCTGTGCCTCGCAGCCGGCCTCTCGCGCCTGCTCCGCGAGCATCAGCGAGTTCGTGTCGAGTATCTCGCCCGGGCCCGGCTCGGTGCCGATCGGCCGGACCTCGTCCCCGGTGGGAAGGACGAAGACGAGGGCCTTCCTCCGCACTGTCAGCTGCGTCTGCCCGGCCGCCGCCGCTGCGGCCAGGTCGACGGCCCGCAGCCGGTGGCCTTCCGGCAGGAGCAGCTCACCCGCGCTGACGTCCTCGCCGATCGACCGGACGTGCTGGTACGGGGGAACGGCGGCGCGCAGTTCGGCGCGGTCGGCGTCGTCGTAGTGGACGTGCTCGCGCATGACCACCGCGTCGCGCCCGTCCGGCATCGGGTCGCCGGTGTCCACGACGTCGTAGACGCCCGGCGAGAGCCACTCCGGCGTGGTCTCGCTCGCGCCGAGCGTATCGGCGGCGCGGACGGCGATGCCGTCCATCCCGGCCGCGTCGAACGGCGGCGAGGACCGGACGGCCCACACCGGGGCGGCCGTGACGAACCCGGCCGCCTCGGCCACGGGCACGGTGACCGCGGACAGCCGCTCCGGGCAGCCGGCGGCCTCGCGGGCGGCGCGCCAGGCGGCCAGGGCCTGCGCCGCCGGCACGTCCTTGATGAACGGGCTGTCAGGCATACAGGATCACGTTCACCTCGCTGCCCGCGTCGAGCCCGGTCGCCTCGTCCGGGATCACGATATAGCCGTCGGCCACGGTCAGGACCGACAACAGCGCCGACAGGCCGAACACCGGGACCGCCACGCCGTCGCTGACCTTCACCTGGACGACGTCGAGCCGCCCGGTCGAGGACGCGAGATCGCGAGACAACCGGGCCCGGGTCGAGGGTTCCGGCGGCGGCACCGTGCAGCCGCCGACCAGGCGGACCACCGGCGCCCCGATCAGCCGGAACACCACGAGGGCCGAACGCGGGTTCCCGGGCAGCCCGATGACCGGTACCCCGGCGCATTCGGCCAGCAGGGTGGGCTTTCCGGGCTTGATGGCCAGGCCGTGGCACCAGATGCCAGGCTCGCCGAGGCGGGCGACGGCGCTCGCGGTCTCGTCCCGGGCGCCGACCGATGACCCGGCGGAGATCACGATCACGTCGCTGGCCGGCAGGGCGTCGCGGAGCGCCGTTTCCAGCGCGCCCGGGTCATCAGGCATGATGCCGCCGAAGACGGGCTCGCCGCCTGCGTCCGCCACCAGAGCGGCCAGCGCCACGGCGGTCGCGTCGCGGACCTGCCCGGGCTTCAGCTCCCGCGTGTCCGCCGGGACCACCTCATCTCCGGTGGAGAAGATCGTGACCACGGGTTTGGCGTGCACCGTCACGGACGTTACGCCGGCGGCGGCGAGCATCCCGAGATCCTGGGGGCGGAGCGGCCTCCCGCTGCCGACGATCTCGTCGCCGGGCCTGGCGTCCTCGTCGGCCCGCACCACGCCCTCGCCGGGCGCGACCGGCCGGACCACCTCGATCGTGCCGGGCATCACCTCGGCGGTGTACTCGATCATCACGACCGCGTCGGCGCCGGGCGGGATGACGCCGCCGGTCGGCATGGCCACCGCGCCGCCTTCAGCCACCGCGTCCTCCGGCGCCGCGCCCATGCGGACGGCGCCGGTGACGGTGAGGTAGCCCGGGAGGCCCTCGGAGACGCCGTAGGTGTCGGCGGCGCGGACGGCGTACCCGTCGACGGTGGAGCGCGGGAATCCCGGCAGCGGGTGCGGCGCGGTGACCGGCTGGCCCGGTACCCGGCGCAGCGCCAGGTGCAACGGCACCGTCTCGGTCCTGGTACGCCGGCCTGGGCGGAAGCCAGCCAGGGCCTCGGCGACCGTCCGGGTCGTGAAGAACTCCCGCGAGGCCGCGTCAGCCATGGTCCTCCGCGGGGCCGTGTTCCTCGGCGAGACTCTGTTCCTCGGCCAGCCGGAGCACGCTGATCACCGGTCCGAGCGCGACCTGGCCGAGCCCGCAGATCGAGGTGCGCCGCATCACCTCGGCGAGGCCACGGACGTCGCCGTTCACCTCGGCGGGACCGCCGCCCGCGCCGAGCAGACCGTCGAGGATGACGTGTGCCTTGGCCGAGCCGACCCGGCACGGCACGCACTTGCCGCACGACTCGTCGCGGAAGAACCGCAGGACGTTGACTGCCGCGGCGAGCAGGTCGGTGCCTTCGGCCATGACCACAATCGCGCCCGACCCCAGCATGGAACCCGCCTCCTGCAGCGTGCCGAAGTCCAGCTCCACGTCCAGCTGGTCCGGCCCGATGAAGTTGGAGGACGCGCCGCCCGGCTGGATGGCGCCGAGGCGCTGGCCGCCCGCGACCCCGCCCGCCAGGTCGAGCAGTTCGCGGGCGCTGGTACCCATCGCGACGCAGTACACGCCGGGCCGTTCCACGTGGCCCGAGACCGCGAAGAATTTCAGGCCCGCATGGTCGCCACGCCCCTGCGCCTTCCACCACGGCGCGCCCCTGACGGCGATGACCGGGACGTGGGCGAACGTCTCGACCGAGTTCATCAGCGTGGGCTTGCCGTACAGGCCGTAGGTGCCGGGGAACGGCGGCTTGTTCCGCGGTTCGCCGCGGTGCCCTTCCATGCACTCGATGAGCGCCGACTCCTCGCCGAGGATGTAACCGCCCGGCGAGGTGAACACCTCGACGGACAGCCGCCGGCCGGAACCTCCCGCGTCCGGGCCGATCAGGCCGGCCTTCCGCAGCTGCTCGATCTCGTGGCGGATGACCTGCGCTTCCGGGCCGTACTCGTGCCGGATGAACACCCAGCCCTCTTCGGCGCCGACCGCGACCATGCCGAGCAGCATGCCCTCAAGCACCAGGTGCGGCTGGGTGGCGAGGATCTCCCGGTCCTTGAACGTGCCGGGCTCGGACTCATCGGCGTTGCAGATCACGTACTTGGGCCTGGTTTCCTGCGCCGCGACCAGGTCCCATTTGCGGCCCGTGGGGAAGCCGGCGCCGCCCATGCCCCGCAGTCCGGTGTCCTTGAGCGCGGCGATGATGGTCGTCACGTCCCGGCGGCCGCCCAGCACGTCGCGCAGCACCGCGTACCGATCCCCGGGAGTCGGGTAAGGATCGTTCGGCCAGCGGGCGGGGGAACCGACCGACGGCAGGGCAGGGTGGTCCAGGCCGGTCTCCAGGACAGCGTCGATCCGGACCGGTACCTCGTTCACCGTGCAAGCGGGGGCCATGTCGCAGCGGCCCAGGCAGGATCCCTCGACGACCTCGACGTCGGGATCGGAGCCGTACCGCTCCTTGATCGCAGCGATGCGCTCGTCGGCGCCGCGGAGCCAGCAGGACAGGTCATGGCAGACGCGGAGCTCGGCCTTTACCGGCGGATCGGCGCGGAAGTGCGGGTAGAAGGAGACCAGCCCCTCGATCTCGTACAGCGGCCGGTGCACCTCGCGGGACAGCGCCACGAGCTCCTCGCGGGGCAGCCAGCCGACCCGCTCCTGGATCGCGTTCAGCGCCGGGATCAGGCTCGGGCCGGGGAACTTGCCGGCGCGCGCCTCGACACCTGGAACGCGGGGCCGAGCCTCAGCCATGGGCCTTTTCGATCCGTACCGCGCAGAACTTGAACTCCGGGATCTTCCCGAACGGGTCGATCTCGTCGATCGTCAGCAGGTTCGCCGCCGCCTCCCGGAAGTGGAACGGTATGAAGCAGTTGCCCCGGGCCTCCCGGTGGGAAACCTTGGTCGCCAGTTCGATGGTGCCGCGGCGGGAGCTGACCCGAGCCAGGTCACCGTCTTCCAGGCCAAGCTCGGCGGCGTCGTCCGGGTGGATGAACACCAGCGCCTTCGGGGCGATCGCGTCCAGTGCGTAGGAGCGGCGGGTCATCGACCCGGTGTGCCAGTGCTCCAGCATCCGGCCGGTGTTCAGCACGAACGGGTACTCGCCGTTGGGCAATTCCCTGGCGGGCAGCCACTCGGCGGGCACCAGGTGCGCCAGGCCGTCGTTGGTGTTGAACTTCTCGGTGAACATCACCACGGTGCCGTCGCTGCGCTCCGGGTCCGGGTTGGGGTACAGCTTGCCGGTCAGGCCGAGGTTGTCGTAGGTCAGGTTCTTGTAGCTCGGGATGACCGAGACCATCTCCTCGAAGATGTCCCGCGGCGTTTCGTAGTGCCAGCCGAGCCCGATCCGGTTGGCGACGTCCTGCACGACCTCCCAGTCGACCCGGGCCTGGCCGGGGGTATCCAGCACCTTGCGGCCGAGCTGCACGCGGCGGTCGGTGTTGGTGTAGGTGCCGTCCTTCTCCAGGTAGGAGGAGGCGGGCAGGATGACGTCGGCGAACTCGGCGGTCTCGGTGAGGAAGATGTCCTGCACCACGAGGAAGTCCAGCTTGGACAGGGCCTTGCGCACCTTGTTGATGTTCGGGTCGGACAGGAACGGGTTCTCGCCCAGCATGTACATGCCGCGGACGCCGCCCTTGAGCGCGGAGCCGATGATCTCGGTGACGGTCAGGCCCCTCTTGGGATCGAGGTCGGTGGCGCCCCAGGCCCGCTCGAAGCTGGCCTTGATGCCGGGGTCGTCGGCCTTCTGATAGTCCGGGAAGAACACCGGGATGAGGCCCATATCGGAGGCGCCTTGCACGTTGTTCTGCCCGCGCAGCGGGTGCAGGCCGGCGCCGGGCTTGCCGACGTTCCCGGT
>Ga0207657_10006689_pt1 | contig 11917 bp, 16 predicted proteins | sample KBSC33metaG_FD_184316 | JGI IMG/M metagenome (GOLD analysis project Ga0207657, IMG submission 184316) | Corn rhizosphere microbial communities from Kellogg Biological Station, Michigan, USA - KBS C3-3 metaG (SPAdes) (version 2) | ecosystem: Host-associated > Plants > Roots > Rhizosphere > Soil ...
AGGCAGGTCCGCAAAGGGCCGCGCGGCATGGCGCTGATAGGCATCGAACAGCCGGTTGCTTAGGCAGGATTGAAGGCCGAAACCATCCAGCAGGATGACCAGCAGCCCCGCCGCCAGCAGCAATGCGGGCGGCAGCCACAGGCCGGCGGACCGCAACCAGGTCATTGGAGCCTTTGAAGAATCCATGCCCGCCGCAGCCTATTATCGTTAATGCGGCAGGGCTAGGCACTCTCTTCGCGTCCACAGGCCCCAAGGGGCTACTTGGACGTCACTCTTATGGCGACCTGGGCCAGCAGGACCTTGGCGCCCTTTTTCTTCAACGCGCGATCGGTCACCGCCTGCAACCGGTCGGCGATCACCTCGACATCCGGCTGGCTGTCGGTGCGCACCACATTGGCGGTAAAGGTCATCAGGTTGCGGATATAGGCGTCGCGCAGCACCGGCATGGAGCGGGTGACTTCCTCGCGCAAATGCTCGTTGGGCACATCCAGTCCGGCGCCGATCATCAGCATTCCGGCCACGTGATTGTCCGCCACGATGGTGGTGTAGATCGGGTCCACCATGATGTAGCTCTCGGACTGGGTGGTCTTATGCTCTGGCGCTTTTTGAGCTTTCTCGCCATGCTCGGCGGCTCGCCCAGGCAAGGCAGCCAGGGCGGTCACAGCAAAAACAAGAAGCGCGGCGCGGGTCATAAGCGCCAGTAAGCGCCGGATTGGTAAATCGAATTTTAACGGGAGCGAGAAATGACCAAACAGGGTTTGATGATTTCCACCTTTTCCGCGGCTTTGCTGGCCGCCGGGGCCGCCTTGGCGGCCGACCATCCAGGCCAGAAATTCCAGATTTCGCCGGCCAGCCTGGCCAAGCCATACGCCACCCCGGCGGTGGGCAACCAGCCGTCCCCCATTCCGCGGCCGGCGGGCGCCATGCCGGAAGTCCCCAAGGGGTTTCAGGTCTCGGTTTTCGCCGACAATCTCAGCGACGCCCGCTGGATGGCGGTCGCCCCCAATGGCGACATCTTCCTGGCCGAGCCTCCCGGCGATTACAAAGCCCGTGGCGGCGGCAAGATCACGGTGCTGCGTGACTCCAACAATGACGGCAAGGCGGATCAGCGCTTCACCTTCCTTCCGGCCTCGGCGGGTTTTGTCTATCCCCACGGCTTGGCCTTCCAGGGCGGCTATCTCTATGTCGGCGATGTGCGCGGCATCTGGCGCTTCCCTTATGCCGACGGCCAGACCGCGGCGGGCAAGCCGGAAAAAGTCACCAGCAAGGTGGCGGACCTGCAACCCAAGAATGGGCATATCACCCGCAATATCGCTTTCGGTCCCGATGGCGGGCTCTATCTGGCGCTGGGATCGCGGGACAATATTTCCGATTACAAGCCGGGTGCGCAGGTCTTCAAGATCAATGCCGACGGCAGCATGAGCGAATTTGCCAGCGGCATCCGCAACCCGGTGGGCATCGCCTTCGCGCCCGGCACCAACAATCTGGTGGTCGTCACCAACGAGCGCGATGGGCTGGGCGATGACTTGCCGCCGGACTATCTCACCATCGTCAAGCAGGGCGGCTTTTACGGCTATCCCTATGCCTATATCGGCAAGAATCCCGATCCGGTCTGGGGCGCCAAGGATCCCGGCGGCAAGGTGGCTTCGACCATCACGCCGGATGTGCTGTTCCACGCCCATAGCGCGCCGACCGGGCTTGTTTTCTATACCGGCTCGAACTTTCCCGCCGAATACAAGAACGACGCCTTTGTCTCGCTGCACGGTTCCTGGAACGCGGGCAATCCCACCGGCTACAAGGTGGTGCGGGTGCATTTTTCGGGCGGCAAGCCGGTCAACGGTTATGAGAACTTCGCCACCGGCTTCTGGAACGGGATGGGCAATGCGGGCCAGCCGGCCAAGGTCTGGGGCCGGCCGGTCGGTCTGGCGGTGGCCAAGGACGGCAGCCTGCTGATCGCCGACGATGTGGCGAATGTGGTGTGGCGGGTGACGTATACGGGCAAGTAGGTTTCGGTTCGGTGCCCCATCCTGAGCCCGCATCGCGGGCGAAGGATGGTGGAGCTGAGCGGAATCGAACCGCTGGCCTCCTCATTGCGAACGAGGCGCTCTCCCAACTGAGCTACAGCCCCGAACCGGTCCCCCCAGGTGAGCCGGGGAGGCGGGGTTTGTAGGGATCAGGGCTTTCCCCTGTCAAGCGGGCCCGATTTTCGGGCTTTTCCGGCGCGGTTCCCCCCGGTACAACGGACCTATGCTGAACCCTATCGCCGCCCTGCTGATTGCAGTCCTGGATATCTACAAATGGGTCGTGATCGCGGCCGTGATCGTGAGCTGGCTGACAACCTTCAATGTCATCAACAGCCAGAACAATTTCGTCCGCAGCCTGCTGCGGGCCCTCTATGCCCTGACCGAGCCGGTGTTCCGGCCCATCCGCAGGATCCTGCCGCCGATGGGCGGGCTCGACCTCTCGCCCATCATCGTCTTCCTGATCATCTGGTTCCTGCAATACACGATCCAGTGGGCCTCCTTCCGCTACGGACTCTAGGCCATGACCGCCACCATCATTGACGGCAAGGCCAGTGCCGCGAAGCTGCGCGAGAAGATCGCCGCCGCCACGGCTGACCTGAAGGCAAAGCACGGCCTGCAGCCCGGATTGGCCACGGTCCTGGTGGGCCAGGACCCGGCGTCCGAAGTCTATGTCCGCAACAAGCGCAAGACCGCGGAAAGCCTCGGCTTCAAGTCGGTGCATGTCGAACTGCCCGCCGATGTTGCGCAGGAGGAATTGCTGTCCCGGGTCGCGGCGCTGTCGGCCGACGCATCGGTGCACGGCATCCTGGTGCAACTGCCGCTGCCCAAGCATCTGGACGAAAATGCCGTGCTGGATGCGCTGGACCCCGCCAAGGATGTCGACGCGCTGACGCCCAAGAATGCGGGGCTGTTGCTGTCGGGCCGCGCCCATTTGGTGAGCTGCACGCCGGCGGGCGTGATGCTGCTGCTGAAGGAATATGTGGGCGACATCGCGGGCAAGGAAGCCCTGGTGATCGGCCGCTCGCTGTTGTTCGGCAAGCCCGCCGCGCAATTGCTGCTGGCGGCCAATGCCACCGTCACCATGGCGCATTCGCGTTCCAAGGATCTGCCCGGTCTGGCGCGGCGCGCCGACATCCTGGTGGCCGCCATCGGCAAGCCGGAATTCGTCAAGGGTGATTGGGTCAAGCCCGGTGCCGTGGTGATCGATGTCGGCATCAACCGCGTCGATGCGGGCGAGGGCAAATACAAACTTGTCGGCGATGTCGATTACGATGCCGCCAAGGAGGTCGCGGGCGCCATCACGCCGGTGCCGGGCGGCGTCGGCGCGATGACGATTGTCTGCCTGATGCAAAACACGCTGATCGCGGCTTGCGCGCAAAACGGGTTGCCGCTTCCGACGGCATTGTAACCCAACATGTCATGGCCGGGCTTGACCCGGCCATCCGTGGCGCAGCGTCATCGATGGATGACCGGCTCGGAGGCCGGCCATGACAGGAGAGTTTAGGTTCTCTGCCGCAAATCTTTCGCCAGATCTTCGGGCGATATGGCTTCGTCGTAGAAGTTCACCAGCTTGCCGTCCGGTCCCATCAGATAAAGGACCGAGGAATGGTCGACGCCGTAATTGCCCTTTTCCAAAGGCTTCTTGACGGCATAGACGCGATATTTCTTTTCCGCATCCTTGATCGCCGCTTCGCTGCCGGTCAGGCCGACAAAGCTGGGTCCAAAGGCTTTGACATAGTCCGCCAGCACCTTGGGCGTATCGCGTTCCGGATCGATGGTGATCAGGATGGGTACGATGCGCTGGGATTTGCCGCCCAGCTTTTCCAATGCCTGGGCCATCACCGCCAGGGTGGTGGGACAGACATCGGGGCAGAAGCTGTAGCCGAAATAGATCAACATATAGCGGCCGCGGAAATCTGCGTCCGTCACCGTCTTGCCGGTATGGTCGATCAGGCGGAACGGCCCGCCGACATCGGCCCGCCCGGTGATCACGTTCTTGCCCAATCCCGGCACCAATTCGCTCTGGTGCCACAACAGGCCGCCGGCCAGCGCCGCGACCAGCAGCAGATAGGGGATCAGGGCCTGGCGGTTGCGCAGCATGCTTTTTCCGTGTCCTCCGTCATGCTCTAATCTTTCCGCTCGGAACAGGGAAGTGACATTGGCGCGCAAGGAGATGGTCAGAGGGTTCGCGCAAGGCGCGGGCGCGGGCGGGCGGGTCCGCCTTCGCACCCTGTCGAACCTGCGCTGGCTGGCGGTGGCGGGCCAGTCGGCGGCCTTGTTCCTGGTCTATTTCGCGCTGGGCTATCCCTTGCCCATTCTGTACTGCGCCATCGCCATCGCGGTCAGCGCCGGGCTGAATGTGGTGCTGGCGGTCCGCTATGCCCCAGCCCACCGTCTCACCAATCGCGAGGCAACCTTTTATCTGGCCTTCGACGTGCTGCAATTGGCGGCGCTGCTTTATCTCACGGGCGGCATCGCCAACCCCTTCGCGCTGATGTTCCTGGCACCGGTGGTGATCGCCGCCGCCACCCTGAATCTGGGCAATGTCCTGATCCTGGCCGGCATCGCCTTTGCGTCGGTGTCGTTGATCGCGGTGGCCCACCGTCCGCTGCCCTGGCCGGAGGGTGAGGCTTTGTTGTTGCCGCAACTCTATCAGGCAGGAATCTGGACCGCGCTGGTGATCGGTATCGGTTTTACCTCGGTCTATGCCTGGCGCATTGCGTCGGAATCGGCGCGCATGTCGGCAGGCCTGGCGGCGACTCAATTGGCGCTGGCGCGCGAACACCGGCTGGCGGCGCTGGGCGCCTTGGCCACCGCCGCGGCGCATGAATTGGGAACGCCGCTGGGCACCATCGCCGTGGTGGCGCGGGAACTGGAACGCTCCTTGCCGGCCAATAGCGCGGAGGCCGACGATGCGCGCCTGCTGCGGGAGCAGGCCGAACGCTGCCGCGCCATCATTGCCCGCCTTGCCAATCCCGAGGAAGCGCTGCTGGGCGCGACCGCCCGGCTTCCCTTGGGCGCCTTCCTGGACGACATCGCCACCGCGCATCGCGGCGAGGACCTGGAAATACTGGTGACCGTGACGCCGCCCGAAGTGGGCAGCCATGAGCCGCAAGTCTGGCGGGCGCCCGAACTGCTGCACGGGATCGGCAATATCATCGAGAACGCCGCCGACTTCGCCCAATCGCGGGTGACGGTGAAGTCCGGCTGGGACGAGCAGTTCCTCCACATTTCCGTGGCCGATGACGGCCCGGGCTTTGCGCCGGAAATTTTCGAGGCGCTGGGCGAGCCCTACATCACCTCGCGGCCCGGCCATCACGCGCTGGGCGAAAGCGATATCGGGCCGCAAGGCTCGCTCAGCCAGCATGAGGGCATGGGACTGGGCTTTTTCATCGCCAAGATCCTGCTGGAACAGACCGGGGGCCTGGTTAATGCCGAGAATCCACCCGGCGGCGGGGCGCTGGTTTCCATGCGCTGGCCCCGCGGGGTTATCGATGGACCCCAGCCTCCTGCCCAATCCGAGCCCGATAGCGGCATGTGAATAATTTGACGGGTTTGCAAAAGGGTACTAAAGGCCGCCTCCAGAATGACCTCCGATGATAAGACTCTCCTGCTGGTCGAGGATGACCGCCCCCTGAGGGAACGTTTGGCCCGCGCCATGGAAGCGCGCGGCTTTACCGTCGCCCAGGCGGAATCCGTGGCCGAGGGCAAGGCCCGCGCCAAGGAAGCCCCGCCCGCCTATGCCGTGGTCGATCTCAAGCTGGAGGACGGCAATGGCCTGGATGTGGTAGAAACCCTGCACACCATCCGCCCCGAAAGCCGGGTGGTCGTGCTGACGGGTTTCGGCAATATCGCCACCGCCGTGGCGGCGGTGAAATACGGCGCCATCGATTATCTGCCCAAGCCCGCCGATGCCGACGATATCCTGGCGGCGCTGATGGCGGTGCCGGGTTCCAAGCCCAAGCCGCCGGAAAATCCCATGTCGGCCGACCGGGTGCGCTGGGAGCATATCCAGCGGGTCTATGAATTGTGCGGCCATAACGTGTCGGAGACGGCGCGGCGGCTGAATATGCATCGCCGGACCTTGCAACGTATCCTGGCGAAGCGCAGTCCGCGTTAGCACGCGATCGGCGGATCCCGCCCTGACCGCGCGGCCGGGCTAGGCCATTTCCCGCATCGGATCCAGTGCCGGCAACCTGACATCCTTCAAAGGGTCTTCGCCCGCCACGCCCTGGCGCGACATCGCGTAACGCACGCCCAGGGTTACAAGTCCGAATACGGCAGCGCCCGCGATCATGTCGATCACATAATGGCCGCCCAGGAACGGCACGCCCAGCAGCATCGTAACATTGGCTGTGGCGATGGTATGCCCGATGATGCCGGTGCGGCGCAGGCTATAGGCATAGCCCAGCGCCATCACGGTATGGAATGAGGGAAAACAGATCACGCCCGTCAGCTCCGACAAGTTGAATTCCATCACGCCGCCGCTTTTGAGATGCTTCATGTCGGGCAGAAAGCCGCCATGCGACGACAGGCCGAAAATCTCGAACGGTCCATAAGCGGGCAAGACGATGGCGATCAGGTTGGTGACGATCGCCGACAGGAAAATGATCCAGAAGACCTCGCGCAAGGCCATCACGCGCGACATCAATCCCAGCAGCAGGCACATGTAAAGCGCCTGATAGGTCAGGCTGTCATAGAGCAATCGTTGCGCCGTCATCAGGACGGGATGCGCACTGAGAAAATGCCAGCCGGCCAGCCAGTCAAAACCCAGGGCACGGTCCAGCGCCAGCAATTGGCGGTCCACCAACGGTCCGGATGCGGCCATGCACAAGTAAGAGAACACCCGGAACACAAGGGCCATGCAAAGAGACAAAGCGAGATATTCCGCCATCAGACTGCCGCGCCGGTAGGCGAACAGGCGCAGGCCAAGCGCCGCGGCCAGCACCGTTCCCGAAATCAGCGCGTCATCCCAGCTTGCATGCAGGCGAAAGCCCGTTGCCTGAATCCAGGCAATTTCGACAAGCCCAACGGCCAGAAGCGCCAGCCATTCGGGCAGGAATTCAAAAGACAGCAGTTTGCTGGTGGCAGGGAACCGCATGGGCGTCCAGAATGATGGCGCGCCGATTTTGGACCTTGTGTCGTTAGCGCCTGGTTAGTTTTTTGGATTTTTTGGCGGGCTTGCGGGCTTTTTTGGCCGGTTTTTCCGCCAGTTGGGCGGCGCGTCCGGCCAGGATTTCCTTCAAGAGCTTGGGCGTCAGGGCCGCCAGCCGCGCCAGGATGAACGGAAAATTGCGATAATGGTCGGTGATGTAGAAAAGCTTGGGCTCGGCCTCCAGCATCATGTCGCGCATTTCCATGGACGAGACGCGCAAGGCCATGGCGTCTTCCTTGTCATGCACCTTGGTCAGGAACTGGCCATGCAGGAACACGGCCGGCTTTTTGAACCACAGCACTTCCTCGGTGCCGGGAATTGCGAGCGCGATCTTCCAGCCGTCACTTCTGGATATCGGCATCAGGCAAAACCAGGTTGGGCGTTTGCGCCAGGGCCAGCGCTTCGAGATGGCGCGACAGCCGCTCCGACGCGCAGCGCGCGAAACTGATGGTGACGGCCTTGCGGCGGCTGGCGTGCAATGATTGCGCTTCGGCTTCCTTGATGATGGAACCGCCATAGCGGTCGGCCACGATCAGTCCGGTTTGATGCGGCACATGCTCGTCGGGAAAATCCGGCGGAATGGCGAAATAAAACAGGTCGCAATAATCCAGATACTCCGGCCATTTGCTGTCGCCGCGCAGATCGGCCAGCGCCACCTTGATCTCCACCCCCAGCATTTCGCCGCCGGGACCGATGGCGGCGACATCCAGCCGCCGCCCATTGGGCAAGGTGAATTCCAGAATGGGCGAGTAGCCCTCTTCCAACAGAAGGCGGCTCACCCCGCGCGCGACTTCAGCGGCGGTGGAGGAAGAAATCAAATTCTATCACCCATTTCTCACCATGGGCGGCCTTGAGCCGCCCATCCAGAGCCACAAGTTCGATCACGCAGTTTGAGATCCTGGATGGCCGGGTCAAGCCCGGCCATGGAGAGTGGGGTTTACAGACTGCCCTTGGAGGAAGGCGATGCGCCGTCCAATCTCTCGTCGGGCGTGATCGCTTGCCGCAATGACCGGGCAAGACCCTTGAAGCAGGTCTCGACGATGTGATGGCTGTTATCGGCATAGAGATTTTCGATATGCAGGCACACCCCGGCATTCTGGGCGAAAGCCTGGAACCATTCCTTGAACAGTTCGGTGTCCATCTCTCCCAGCTTGGGCTTGGGAATTTTGACATGCCAGATCAGGTAAGGCCGGTTGGAAATGTCGATCGCCACCCGGGTCAGCGCCTCATCCATCGGGATCAGGGCGGAACCGAAACGGGTGATGCCGGAAAAATCGCCCAAGGCCTGCTTCACCGCGCTCCCGATGACGATGGCGGTGTCCTCGGTGGTGTGGTGATAATCGACATGCAGGTCGCCGGTGGCCCGGACCTTGAGGTCGATCATGGAGTGGCGGGCAAAGCTCTCCAGCATGTGATCCAGGAAACCGATGCCGGTATCGATGTCGGCATCGCCGGTCCCGTCCAGGTCCAGGGAGACCGAGATCTCGGTCTCGCGGGTCTTGCGTTCGACGGTGGCGGTGCGCATTGCGGGCTTTCAATTGTTTTCGGCTGTATAGCACGGGTATCTTAATGGGGAATCCCCTGCGGCAAAACAGGATATGTCATATTTGACATATCTGGTTGACCCCCCTGCCAAACCCTGTAAAGAGGGGCCTCCTTAAGGAATAGGATCAGCAGCATGGCGCGTTCCGATTATCTGTTCACCTCCGAAAGCGTTTCGGAGGGTCATCCCGACAAGGTGAGCGACCGCATCTCGGATGAGGTGGTGGACCTGTTCTTCCGCGAAGGCCCCAAGGAAGGCATGAGCCCCTGGGACATCCGCGCCGCCTGCGAAACGCTTTGCACCACCAACCGCGTGGTGATCGCGGGCGAGACCCGTGGCCCCAAGCGCGTGGGCGCCGGCATGGTGGAAGATGTTGCCCGCCAGGCGATCAAGGACATCGGTTACGAGCAGGACGGCTTCCACTGGAAGAATGCCCAGGTCGAAGTGTTGCTGCATGCCCAGTCGGCCCACATCGCCCAGGGCGTCGATGCCAGCGGCAACAAGGATGAAGGCGCGGGCGACCAGGGCATCATGTTCGGCTATGCCTGCCGCGAGACCCCGGCCCTGATGCCGGCGCCGCTCTATTACAGCCACAAAATCCTCAAATTGCTGGCCGATGCGCGTCATGCGGGCAAGGAACCGACCTTGCTGCCCGACGCCAAATCGCAGGTCACCTTGCGCTATGCCGGCGGCAAGCCGGTGGAAGCGACCCAGATCGTGCTCTCCACCCAGCACGCCCATGAATCCCAGACCAGCGCCGATATCCGCAAGATCGTCGAGCCCTATATTCGTCAGGCGCTCCCCAAAGAGTGGATCAACGAAAAGACCGTCTGGCACATCAATCCCACCGGTTCCTTTGTCATCGGCGGGCCCGATGGCGATTGCGGCCTGACCGGGCGCAAGATCATCGTCGACACTTACGGCGGCGCGGCCCCGCATGGCGGCGGCGCTTTCTCCGGCAAGGACTCCACCAAGGTGGATCGCTCGGCCGCTTACGCCGCGCGCTATCTCGCCAAGAATGTCGTGGCCTCGGGCCTGGCGGACCGCTGCACCATCCAGCTCGCCTATGCCATCGGCGTGGCCGAGCCGCTCAGCGTCTATGTCGACACCCATGGCACCAGCAAGATCGATGAGGCCAGGCTGGAGCTGATCCTGCCGCAGCTGATGAACCTCAAGCCGCGCGGCATCCGCGAGCATCTGGATCTCAACAAGCCGATCTTTGCCCGTACCTCCGCCTATGGTCATTTCGGCCGGGAGCCGGACGCCGATGGCGGCTTCTCCTGGGAGAAGACCGACCTGGCCGACCAGATCAAGGCTGCGGTCTAAGATTTCGTAGTACGCATTTTCCGCCTCCACGCTCGCGCGTGGGGGCGGAATGCTGTTTAAGGCCCTTCATGTCAGGCCCTGACTCCGACCACCCCGACCGTAATCGCCGCAAGCTGTATGGCCGGCGCAAGGGGCCAAAGTTGTCTGGACGCCAGGCGGAGTTGCGCCGAACACTGTTAAGCGAGCTCGCCTATCAGGTCGGCGGGCCCCCGCTGAAACAGTTTCCGAACAGCGTTCGTGACGTCTGGCTGGAGGTTGGTTTTGGTGCCGGCGAGCATCTGATCTGGCAGGCCCAGCAGCATCCCGATGTCGGGATGATCGGCGCCGAACCCTATGAGATGGGTGTCGCCAAGCTACTGACAAAGCTCGAAGAAAATCCCCTGAACACTGTTCGTATTCACGAAGGGGATGGGCGGGACATCATCGAGGCTTTGCCGGATCAAAGCCTGGGCCGCTTTTTTCTGCTGTTTCCCGATCCCTGGCCCAAGACCCGGCATCACAAACGCCGTTTTCTGCAGACGGAAATGCTGGATCAATTGTTCCGGGTGCTGCGCCCCGGCGCGGAACTGCGCTTTGCCACCGACGACAAATCCTATCTTCCCTATGCCCTGGAACGGCTGATGGCCCATCCCGGCTTTGATTGGCTGGTCCAGGGTCCTTCGGACTGGAAAAGCCGCCCCGCCGACTGGCCGCCGACCCGCTATGAAACCAAGGCGATCAAGGGTCCACCGACCTTTTTGCGCTTTGTGCGGCGCCAGGCTTAAGGGCCTTCGCTTTCCACCCCGAGCCGGATAAAACCGCCCAATGGAGAAGCCCCCCACCTACGACCAGAGCCCCGAGGAAAAACGCGCCATTTTCGGGATGCATATCGGCGATCTGGGGCTGGTGCTGATTGCCTTTCTCTGCACGGTTACCGTCGTATTGATCCTGTTTTCGCCGTCCCCCGCCGACCGGCTGCAGAAAGCCCAGGCCCGGCAGGCCGTGGAAAAAGCCCGGCAGGAGCAGGCCCTGCGGCAGAAAAAGATCGATGCCGACGTCGCCACGGGCGAAGTCAGCATGGAAATTCACCCCCCCAGGAAGCCCTGACCCTTGTATTTAGGGGGTCCGGGGCGTAAATAGCGCCCATCCCAAACAACAAATATTCGTTGTGTGGCGGCCGGTCCGGCCGCCGCGGGCAAGAGGCTTTTTAATTTGGTCGTCACGGCGGCAACACATCTGGAACCGGTCTTTGAACCCGTCATCGAACAGGCGGGCTTCAAGCTGGTGCGCCTGCGCATGATGGGCGGCGCCTCCCGCACCTTGCAGGTGATGGCCGAGCGTCCTGACGGCAGCATGGATGTGGAAGGCTGCTCGATCCTGTCCCACGCGCTTCTGGATTTCATCGAGGCGCAAAACCCGATCGAGGGCGATTATGAGATCGAAGTCTCCTCGCCCGGGATCGACCGGCCCCTCACCCGGCCAGGCGATTTCGCGCGCTGGTCGGGCCATGAAGCCAAGATCGAACTCAACACGCTCATCGAAGGCCGCAAGCGCTTCCGCGCCACCCTGCTGGGCCTGGACGGCCAGGATGTCGTGATCCGCGACACCAGCATCGGAAAGGCCGACATCAAATTTCCGTTTCGCGCCGTCGCCAACGCGAAGCTCGTTCTCACCGACAAGCTCATCAACGAACATTCAAAGACGCGCAGCATCGCGCAACAGGAGAAGTAAAATGGCAGGTACCGTAGCCGCCAACCGGCTCGAACTTTTGCAGATCGCCGACGCCGTCGCGCGTGACAAATCCATCGACAAGCAGGTGGTGCTGACCGCGATGGAAGAGGCGATGCAGCGCGCCGCCAAGGCCCATTACGGCACCGAGAACGACATCAA
>Ga0207657_10006690_pt1 | contig 11917 bp, 12 predicted proteins | sample KBSC33metaG_FD_184316 | JGI IMG/M metagenome (GOLD analysis project Ga0207657, IMG submission 184316) | Corn rhizosphere microbial communities from Kellogg Biological Station, Michigan, USA - KBS C3-3 metaG (SPAdes) (version 2) | ecosystem: Host-associated > Plants > Roots > Rhizosphere > Soil ...
GCTTCAGTTCGCCAACGTGGCTGCGATGGTTCCGAGCTTCAGCGACGGCATCGAGGTCGACATTCCGGTCGCGTGCACGTACGACCTCGAGATCGCCGCGACCAGCTACTTCCACGGGTTACAACAGGGCGACATCCCGTTTCTGCTCCTGTTCAGCGGGACGATCTTCACCCGCGGGGAGACCGGCTTCAGCGTGGCCCAGGTGCCCTGGCACAAGGAGGCGAACTACCACGTGCCGGTGACCGAATGGCGGGCGATGATGGACGCGTTCTACCCCAACAGCGGCTGGTTGCGGCTGCGCCTAGACACGCTGGAGGCACTGCGTGCGTTCAAGACCGCCCGAGCTCTGCCGACCTGGGAGCTGGCCGTGACGACTCTGCTCGCCGAAGCCGCCGACTCCGCGCCGGGCGAATCGTGACCGGGCGGCCCAGCAGTGGTGCGGCCCCGACGGGCGACCCGTTCGCCTCAGTGCGCGAGGTAGCCGACGCGCTGCTGTACGAGGGTTACGTTCTCTACCCGTACCGCGCATCGTCGGGGAAGAACACGAACCGCTGGCAGTTCGGCGTTTTGATGCCGCCCGGCTATGTGGCCGACGATCCCTCGGAACGGTCCGGTAACCAGACGGAGATGGTATTCGAGGCTGATGCTGATGCCACTCTCCGGGTGCGGACGCGCTTCTTGCACGCGCAGCATCGCACCGGCGGCGATCAGCCGGAGTGGGACGAGGCGGTCGACCGGCAGGTCGACGTTCAGGTGCCAATCGCGGAGCTTTCGGCGCAAGTTCGGGAGTGGCCGTTCGCGGTCGATGCGGAGGCCGGGGATTCAGCTGGTGTGCACCGGGAGGCTCGCGCGATCGCCGGTGCTATTGCCATCGGCGTAACGGAGCTGCCTGGACCGTTCGGCGCGCGCCGGCTCACGGTCTCGGTGGAGAATCGAACCGCGGGAAGCTTTCGCGGCCGCGATGACGCACTGCGCAGCGCCCTCGTCGCGGCGCACACGTTCTGCGCCCTCGAACCGGGACGATTCCTGTCGATGACCGATCCGCCGGAGTGGGCTGCGCTCGATGTCGCCGGCTGTCGGAACGACGGCACCTGGCCGGTGCTGGGCAGCTCTCCGTCGGTGATGCTGTCCTCACCGATCATCCTCGAGGATAACCCCCAGATCGCGCCCGAGAGTCCGGGCGCGCTCTATGACGCGACTGAGATCGACGAGATCCTCACCTTGCGAACCATGACCCTCACCGATGCGGAGAAAGCCGAGGCGCGCGCGACCGACCCCCGAGCGGCGGCGGTGATCGACCAGGTCGACACCTTGCCGCCGGAACACCTCGATCGGCTGCACGGTGCGGTGCGATATCTCCGGCAGGTCACCGGCGAGGAGACCCGACCCAACCACGATCCGACGGACAGTGCGCCCCCGCAACCCGACACGTTCCTGACGCCAGGCACACCGTGGTGGGACCCCGGGGCAGACCGGTCTGTGTCCCCGGAGACGGATGCCATCGTGATCGACGGCGTGCGGGTCGCCCGCGGGTCCAAGGTCAGGCTGCGGCCGGGCGCACGTCACACGGACGCTCAGGACATGTTCCTCGCCGGCCGCGTGGCGACGGTTCAGGCGGTTTTCTTCGATGTTGACGGTGCGCAGCACCTGGGCGTGACGCCGGACGATGACGAGGAGTGGGCCGAGATCCAGCGCTGGCACGGCCGGTATCTCTACTTTGCGCCTGACGAGGTGCAACCAGCCGACGTCGAGTCGGCCTCCGACGGCGAACCAACTTCGGACGGCGAGCCATGAGCCGAATGCTGGTCGCAGGCATCGGAAACATTTTTCGGAGCGACGATGGATTCGGCGTCGAGGTCGTGCGCCAATTAGCCGGTCGACCGCATCCCGATGGCGTAGAAATTGCTGACTACGGAATTCGGGGGGTTCACCTCGCCTACCGGCTGCTGGACGGGTACGACGTTCTCGTCCTCATCGACGCGGCCCCCCGCGGGCACCCGCCGGGAACTGTCACCCTCGTCGAAGTCGATCAAAGCCAGCTGGCGGGCGCTGGACCGGCCGTTACGAGTGGCGCCAGCCCGCTCGTTGACGCCCACGGAATGGATCCGGCCACGATGATTGCCCATCTCGGCGCACTCGGTGGACGGGTGGCGTCGGTGCTCATCATTGCCTGCGAACCTGAGATCATCGAGGAAGGCATCGGCCTGAGCGCGACCGTGCAGGCCGCGGTGCCCGACGCCATCGCCCTTGTCGAGCATGTCATGCAGCAGAACGACGGATCGCCGGAGGAGGTGACAACGTCATGAGTCTCGTGATCAAGCTGGCAGTGGTGGGCATCATTGCGGCGGCGGTCGTGGCCGCCTTCCCAGACGTCAAGCGCTACCTGGAAATCCGCCACATGTGACTCGGCTGCCTGACCGCGCCGGGGCGCTCAGGCGAGAGTAACGTCCGATGAGTTCGACTGGTTTGGACCGTTCGGCACACGTGCGGCCCGGTCGATTCGACGCCGGACTCTCCTTGCGGCGCCGCCGGACCGGCGACCACGAGGGCCGCGCAGGGCGGTATCGGGGATGGGGCACGCCATGGCGGGATGCGGCGCGGCGGACCGGCACCACCGCGGTGTTGAGCCGTCCCGCGTGCGGTACGTGCTGACAGTCACCGGTCTGGTGCAGGGCGTCGGATTCCGTCCTTACGTCTATGCGCTCGCCCGCGAGCTCGGTCTGTCCGGATCGGTGGGCAACGCGGCCAACGGGGTGATCGTCGAGGTCGAGGGTGGTGCGCCGGTTGTGGCGGAGTTCCGTCGTCGGCTCGGGCCGGAGGCCCCCGTTCTTGCCCACGTCGAGACAGTGACCGCACAGCTGGTGCCTTGTCGCGGTGGCACCGAGTTCATCATCCAGCCATCTCGGCCCGGGCCGGGGCGGACGCTGGTTTCGCCCGACGTTGCCACCTGCGAGGCCTGCCGGGCGGAACTGGCTGATCCAGCCGATCGCCGATACCGGCACCCCTTCATCAGCTGCACCAATTGCGGACCGCGCTTCACCGTCGTGGTTGATCTCCCGTACGACCGGCCGATGACCACGATGGCGGAGCTACCGTTGTGCTCCGCGTGCGCTGCCGAGTACGCCGATCCCGCCAACCGACGATTCCATGCCCAGACGGTCGCGTGCCCGGACTGCGGGCCGGTCCTCACGTTGCGTCGTCCCGGCGAGCCGGACCTGCAGGGAAACGCTGCGATCGCGGAGACGCGTCGGCTGATCGATGCCGGCGCGATCGTTGCCGTTAAGGGAATCGGCGGCTATCACTTGGCCTGTGCCGCGACCGACGACATCGCCGTTTCTGCTTTGCGTAAGCGGAAGGACCGCGGCGACAAGCCGTTCGCCGTGATGGTGCCCGACCTTGAGACCGCCCGCGCGATCGCTGAGGTCGGCGACGCGGAAAGTGGTCTCCTGCAAGACGATCGACGACCGGTCGTATTGTTGCCGAAGCGCCGTGACCCGTCGCTCAAGTTGGCGGACGCGGTCGCACCCACCCATCCGGACATCGGCGTCATGATCGCCTATTCGCCGATACACCACCTGTTGTTCGGCCTATCCGGAGACGCGCCGGGCCCGCAGGTGCTGGTGATGACGAGTGGCAACGTGGCCGGCGAGCCGATCGTCACCGACGATGCGGATGCACTCGACCGCCTCGGCGGCATCGCCGATGCGTGGCTCGCTCACGACCGGCGCATTTACGTGCCTTGCGACGACTCGGTCGTGCGCGTTACCGCGGGCGAGCAGCTGCCAGTCCGCCGGTCGCGCGGCTTCGCTCCCATGCCGTTGGCCTTGCCGGTAGAGGTCGTGCCCGCACTTGCGGTAGGCGGCGATCTGAAGAACACGTTCTCGGTTGGGGTTGAGCGGTACGTCTGGCTGTCCGCCCACGTCGGCGACATGGACGACCTCGCGACTCTCAAGGCGTTCGACAAGGCGACCAGCCACCTCCAGGCGATCACATCGACCCGGCCCGAGGTGGTCATTGCCGACCGGCATCCAGCTTATCGCAGCGCGACCTGGGCCCGGCGGAATCCGGCCGGGTTGCCGGTGCGGACCGTTCAGCACCACCACGCGCATGTGGCTTCCGCCATGGCCGAGAACGGCCACGACGGGCGCACGCGGGTGATCGGAGTCGCGTTCGACGGCACCGGCTACGGGGACGACCATGCGGTATGGGGCGGCGAGGTCCTCCTCGCTGACTATGACGGCTATGAGCGCGCGGCCCACCTGCGCTATGTCTCGCTGCCCGGTGGAGACGCCGGCGTACGCAATCCGTGCCGGATGGCCCTCTCCCACCTGCATAGTGCCGGGGTGCCGTGGGATCCCGGGCTGCCCTGCGTGGCCGTGTGCACCCCGACTGAGCGAGGCGTGCTCGCTCGGCAGCTGGAGACGGGCATCGGCTGTGCGCCGACGTCGAGCATGGGCCGCTTGTTCGACGCGATGTCGTCCCTGGCCGGCGTGTGTCATCGGGTCGCGTACGAAGCCGAGGCCGCGATGCGGTTCGAGGGCCTGGCCCGCAGCGTGATGGAGTCGGGTGTTGCGGCCTATTCGTTCGGGCTGACCGACGACCCGCCGGGTCCCGCGCAGCTTGACCCCGGACCGGTGATCGCAGCGGCGGCGGCCGACGTTCAGTCCGGGGTCGAGCCCGCCGTGATATCCGCGCGGTTTCACCTCGCCGTCGCGCGACTGGTGATCGACGTTGCGATGCGTATCCGTGATCGCACGAGGGTCAACACCGTGGCCTTGTCCGGCGGCGTTTTCCTCAATGCCTGGCTGACCTCACTGACTGTCGGAGGCTTAGCCGAGGTCGGCTTCCAGGTGTTGCGCCATCGGCTCGTACCGCCGAGCGACGCCGGCTTGGCCTTGGGGCAGCTTGTCGTCGGTGCACACATCCGACAGCAGGCAGAACATCGCACAGCCGGGAACTCGACACCAACCCCATTGGAGGAACCATGTGCTTAGCCGTCCCGGGCAAGGTGCTCGACATCTGGGAGCGGGATCAGACTCGGATGGCGAAGGTCGACTTCGGTGGAGTCGAGAAGGATGTCTGCCTGGAGTTCGTGCCGGACATCGAGGTTGGTGAGTACACGATCGTGCATGTCGGGTTCGCACTGCAGCGGCTCGACGAGAAGTCGGCGATGGAGACGCTCGCTCTGTTCAGGGAGCTGGGCGAGCTTGACAAAGAGTTCGGCGACGCCTGGGCCCAGGCCGCTCGCGACAATGGCCGGGAGGTGCCGGAATGAAGTACCTCGATGAATTCAACGACCCGGAGCTGGCCAAGCGGCTGCTCGACGATATCCATGCCACCGTGAAACAACCGTGGGCGATCATGGAGGTCTGCGGCGGCCAAACGCATTCGATCATCCGGCACGGCATCGACCAGCTCATTCCCGATCAGGTCGAGATGATCCACGGCCCCGGCTGCCCGGTCTGCGTCACGCCGCTCGAGCTCATCGACAAGGCACTGGAGATTGCCTCGCGGCCAGAGGTGATCTTCTGCTCGTTCGGCGACATGCTCCGCGTGCCGGGAAGCGGCCGGGACCTGTTCCGGGTGAAGAGCGAGGGTGGCGATATCCGGGTCGTGTACTCACCGCTCGATGCGCTCAAGCTCGCCCGGGAAAACCCTGATCGAGAAGTGGTTTTCTTCGGTATCGGGTTCGAGACGACGGCCCCGCCCAATGCGATGGCGGTGTTCCAGGCCAAGCGGCTCGGCGTCCCGAACTTCAGCATGCTCGTATCGCATGTGCGGGTTCCGCCGGCTATCGACGCGATCATGCAATCACCGGCCTGTCGGGTGCAGGCGTTTTTAGCGGCCGGTCACGTGTGCAGTGTCATGGGCACGCAAGAGTATCCGCCGCTGGTAGAGCGTTATTCCGTACCCATCGTCGTGACCGGATTCGAGCCCTTGGACATCCTCGAGGGCATTCGGCACACGGTGCACCAGTTGGAACGGGGCGAGTCCTATCTGGACAACGCATACGCGCGGGCCGTCCCGCCGGAGGGCAACCTGGCTGCCCGGAAGCTGCTGTCGGAGGTATTCACGGTTACCGATCGCGGATGGCGTGGCATCGGTGTCATCCCGGATAGCGGCTGGCGCCTCTCCGAGACGTATCGGGATTTCGATGCCGAGTACCGGTTCCAGGTGGGTGATATCCACACTGACGAATCGGCCGTGTGCCGCAGCGGTGAGGTGTTGCAGGGTCTGATCAAGCCGCACGAATGCGCGGCGTTCGGCACGCAGTGCACGCCGCGCAACCCGCTCGGGGCGACGATGGTCTCGAGTGAGGGCGCGTGCGCTGCGTACTACCTCTACCGCCGGCTCAATACGCCTTCGACGTCCCAACGGGAGGTGGCCTCGATTGGCTGAGGCAGTCGACGCCCAGCCGCTGGATTTCGAGGGCTGGGCTTGCCCGGTGCCGCTGCGTGACAGTCCCACGATCGTGATGGGACACGGCGGTGGCGGTCAGATGTCCGCCGAACTCATCGAGCACCTGTTCGTGCCGGCATTCGGGTCAAGCCCTGGTGGCCTCGCCGACTCGGCGGTGGTGGAGCTGGGTGGCGCGAGAATCGCCTTCTCAACCGACACATTCGTTGTCCGACCGCTGTTCTTCCCGGGCGGTTCCATCGGGCACTTGGCGGTCAATGGCACGATCAACGATCTGGCGATGAGCGGGGCCACGCCGGCGCACCTGTCGTGCGGGTTCGTTCTGGAAGAAGGGACCGAGCTCGGCATCGTGGGCCGAGTGGCGAGCGATATGGGGGCGGCCGCGCGCGCCGCGGGGGTCACGATCGTCACCGGTGACACCAAAGTGGTGGACTCCGGTCACGGTGACCAGGTCTATGTGAACACCGCGGGCCTGGGCCTAGTCCCATCGGGCGTGGACATTCGGCCGGACCGCGCTCGACCGGGCGACGTGGTGATCGTCAGCGGTGCCATCGGAGTACACGGGATCGCGATCATGAGTGTCCGAGAAGGGCTCGGATTCGGCTCCGAGATCACAAGTGACACCGCAGCGCTGCACCCGTTGGTCGCCGCCATGCTGGCGGTCACACCCGACTTGCATGCGCTCCGCGATCCGACCCGAGGCGGCTTGGCGACATCGCTCAACGAGATCGCGACCGCGTCGGGCGTCGGCGTGCGCCTCGTGGAGAAGGCCATTCCGGTGCCGGCCGAAGTCGGCAACGCCTGCTCGATGCTGGGCCTCGACCCGCTGTACGTGGCGAACGAGGGCAAGCTCGTGGCGTTCGTGCCCCGCGAGCACAGCGACGCCGTCTTGGCGGCGATGCGGGCCCATCCGCTTGGCGGTGGCGCCGCCATCATCGGCGAGTGTGTGGAGGACCACCCGTCGATGGTGGTCGTGACGACGACGTTCGGTGGCACTCGCGTCGTCGACACGCCACTCGGGGAGCAACTACCGCGGATCTGCTAATCGATCGGGGGCGGACGATCGGGGCACGGTTCGTCCCTTCCAGGCGCCCCCGTGGCCTCGATGGTGCTGCCGGGCCGAGTCGATCGTCATCGCCAGGTAGCCGACCGCAATGAGCGGCAGCAGGACTGCGCGCGCCGGCGACAGGCGGTAGAAGCGCAGCATCGGGACGTAGGTCGCGGCCATGATCGTCCAGGCGGCCGCGCCCAACGCCGCGAGAAGTGCGTCTCCCGCTGCCAGTCCGGCCGCTGCCGCCGTGGGAGGAACGACGTAGACGAGCAGTAAACCCAGGACGGTGCCCGCGAGCAGCCAGGGCGAGCACCGCAATTGGGTGTAGGCGCTGCGGCTGATCATCGCCCACAGGTCGGCCAGGCGTGAGTACGGTCGCACGCTGTGGATATCGCTGCTCAGCCCGAGCCAGATGCGAGAGCCGGGCCGGCGACCTTTGACGAGGTGCCCCAGAGCGACGTCGTCGATGAGCGCGTCGGCAATACGGGGCAGACCCCCGGCCTCCTGCAGTGCCACCGCCCGGACGAGCATGCAGCCGCCTGCGGCTGCGGCCACGGTCGACGCGGGCTGGTTGACCCGGGAGAACGGATACAGCTGCGCGAAGAAGTAAACGAACGCGGGGATGACGAGCCGCTCCCACCGGCTGTTCGTCCGCAGCCGCACCATCTGAGACACCAGGTCGAGGCCGTGCACACCCGCGGCGGTGACAAGGGAGCTGAGCGCGTTGGTGGGGAAGCGCACGTCGGCGTCGGTGAAGAGCAGGTACTCGGGCGTCCCGGCCGAGCGGACGCCGACCGCCATGGCCGCGACCTTGCCGGCCCAGCCCGGCGGCGGCCCGTCCCCCCGTACAACGTACGCACCGATGCGGCGAGCGACGGCCCCCGTACCGTCGGAACTTGCGTCATCCACGACTACCACTCGAAATCGTCCTGGGTAATCCTGCACGAGCAGGCTGGGCAGAGTCGTCGGCAGGATTTCGGCTTCGTCGCGCGCCGGCACGATCGCCGTCACATCTGGCCACCCGCCGGCCGGGTCGGAGCTCGACGCCGTCGGCAGACGCACCGCGGTGCTCCAGAACCGGCCGCGGCCGAGCGCGAGGTAGATCCACGTCGTGAGCGCTAGCGCGGCCAGCACGACGACGGTGATCACTGTCCTATTGTCGGACCCGTGCCCGGGACCCGGTCGGCGCGGTAAGCCTGATCCATGCGCATCGTCGATCTCTCGATACCGATCGATACGGACACCCAGGTGTTTCCTGGTGATCCGGTTCCTGCCTTCGCTCCGGCGTCCACCCTCGCCGTCGAGGGGTACAACGTGCAGCACGTTGCGCTTGGCACGCACACCGGTACGCACGTCGACGCTCCGTATCACGTCCGCGCGAGCGGTGCCCGGGTCGACGAGCTGCCGATCGACCGGTTCGTCGCCCCGGCGGGCGTCGTGGATCTGCGTGGCCGGGCTCCGCGATCGGCGATAAGCCGGAGCGACCTGGCCGGCACCCCCTGGCCGCCGGGCGGCGCCGCCGTGCTGCACACCGGCTGGTCGCGCCATCGCGGAACGCCTGGGTACTTCGATCACCCTTTTCTCCTGCCCGACGCGGCCCAGTTCCTGCTCGACGCCGGCGTACGAATGCTTGCTCTGGACACACCCAATCCGGATCCCACTGACCTCGGCGGGAGCGGCCCGGCCCGGCTGCCTGTCCACGGCCTGGTGGCCGACGCCGGTGGCATCATCGTCGAGAACCTGACCGCCCTGGAGAGCATCGGCTTCGCCGATCCGTGGCTGTCCGTGCTGCCGCTTCGGATAGCGGGGGCGGACGGCGCGCCCTGCCGGGCCGTCGCCTTCACGATTTCGGACTGAACGGGAATTGAGTCGACTCGACTCATGTTTACCCTACGACCGGCCCATGTCGGCCGGGATTTCTTAGCGATGGAGAGGTGAAGATGAGCAGTCTGACATTGTGGAGCAGCCCGTTGGCCGACTTCGACACCGTCGTGCGGCGGACCTTCGGTCCTAGCGCGTTCGGTTCGGTGCGGCGGACGTTCGGTTTCACGCCAGCCGCGGAGGTGACTCGCGACGGCTCGGACGCGGTATTGCGGCTCGAGCTGCCGGGCGTCGACGTATCGAAGGACGTCGTCGTCGAGGTCGTGAATGGCCAGCTGGTCGTTCGTGGCGAGCGGCGCGACGAGCGTGCGTCGTCCGAGCACGGCCGCACGGTGCGTGAGGTGCGGTACGGATCGTTTCGGCGCGCTTTTGCGCTGCCGGCCCAGGTCACCGGTGACGACGTCACCGCGACGTACGACGCGGGAGTTCTGACGATCCGCGTTGCCGGCGCGCACGCCGGTATCGCCGGTCGCCGCATCGCCGTGACGACCGGGACGCCCGAGACCACGCCGGCCGAGCCGGCCGAGGTCGAGACTCCGGCCGAGTCAGGCGAGCAGCCCGCCGCCTGATCGTTCCACCACCCGCAGGCCCGGTCCCCCAGGGGCCGGGCCTGTTGGTATGTGAACCCGAGCACGATTCCGACTGCGAGCAGGCCAGCCCCGATCCATGCAAGGAGGGTCGCGGCGGCGGGGTGCGCCCAGCAGCACGCACACCACCGGTGGCAGCGGCGACAGGCGCACTGTCGGCGAGCGGTCCCGCCCGATCGAACCGGTGACGCTGGCCGGTACCCGCCTCGTGGCAACGGATGGCCGTGGGTAGAGTAGGTTGTAGTACTGCAACCGTTGTTGTATCGCACCATGAATGCGCTCAGCAGAGACTCGCGCGCAGTCACTGGTTCGCGATGGAAGGATCCTGGGTCAAAGATAGAAGGCCTCGGGTTAGAGGAGAAAGTGACTATCACCGAACAAGACACACAGTCCAGGTTCAGCGCATATGCGGACATGACCACGGGGGTCGTGCAAGCCCGAGGCGTACTAGACCGTGAGACGCTCCACGTGCTAACCGGCGCGATCGATCTTCTGGTGAGTGGGGGACACCGCACCGTGACGGTAGATCTCGCTGAGGTCTCCTGCGTCGACCAAGCCGCCGTGGTCCTGTTCGCCGCCCTGCAACACGGGCTGTACACGCACGATGGCGAGCTCCGGCTGACCAACGCGTGCGCCGAAGTCCGTGACGCATTGGTCAACGGGCAAATCACGTATGCCGACAACGCGTCTTAGCTGAGGCAGCTAGGCCGAACGCCGTACGCTGGCTGTGCCCGAGATGCGTTCGGTTGGGAGAATATTTGTTGAACTGCAACCATTTGTGAGAGGTTACCGAGATGGCACGCGAGGGCGGCACAACGGCGACCAGCCGCCGCCGCGCTGCAGAGGTCGATGCGATCCTCGCCGCTACTCGGGTGTTGGTGGCCGTTAGCGCACAGTCGATCGAATCCGTCGAGCACATCGTCACCCTGACCCAGTTACGCGCGTTGGTGACAATCGCCAGTCATGACACCCTCAACCTGGCTGGACTGGCGAATGCGCTTGACGTCCATCCGTCGAGCGCGACCCGCGTTTGCGACCGTCTTGTTGCCGCCGGCCTGCTGGACCGCCGGGATGCAGTCGAGGATCGCCGGCACTTGAATCTAGCGTTGACCCCGAAAGGCCGCATGCTGGTCGACACGGTGATGGACGATCGGCGGGTCAAGATCGAGGCGATCATGCGACGAATTCCCGAACGCCGGCGGCGCGAGGTCGTCGAGGCCTTCGGTGCGTTCGCTGCCGCGGCCCACGAATTCGATCCCAGCGATCTCTGGGCCCTGGGCTGGCAAAGCTAGCGGCAGGTCGCCCGGTGAACGCGCTACATACGCTTCAGCGACCTCCAGTGGACACGACTGTCCCGCTAGTCCGTCGCCGCCGGCGTGACCGGGCGGAGGATCTGTTCGATCGCCTGGTGCGCGGCGCTGGACCCGAGTTCGCCGTGCCGGTGCTGACACCAGCCGAGCGGAGTCGCGCCGAAGCGCGAGTCGCGGAGCGCAGGATCTGCGCCGCGTGCGAGTAGGTGCCGCACGGTGTCGACCTGGCCGCTGTAAGCCGCCTCGTGTAATGCGGTGGAGCCGTCCCGGTCCAGGCCGTCGACGGGCGCGCCAGCGGCAAGGAGTTGATCAATGACCGCTAGGTGGCCGTGTTCGGCTGCGATGCGGAGCGCGGCCACTCGGTCGGCTCCCGAGAGCTCGGCCAGCGGCCACCCGTCCAGCGAGCCGGAGGCGGCGGCGTGCACAAGATCGCGCGCTCCCGCTTCGGTCAGCACCTCTGCCACTCCGGTCATACCGAACACTGCGGCATGCCGCAGCGCGGTACCGCCGGGCACTCCGCCGCTGGTCTCGCCCGATACCGCCTCGCGGTCAGCCCCCTCGGCAATCAGCACGGCCGCGAGCTCAGCATCGCCGTAGCTGGCAGCCGTGATCAGGGGAGTCTCCGCATCCCCTGGCAGTCCGTCGACTGGCGCTCCCGCCGCGATCAGCAT
>Ga0207657_10006693_pt1 | contig 11912 bp, 13 predicted proteins | sample KBSC33metaG_FD_184316 | JGI IMG/M metagenome (GOLD analysis project Ga0207657, IMG submission 184316) | Corn rhizosphere microbial communities from Kellogg Biological Station, Michigan, USA - KBS C3-3 metaG (SPAdes) (version 2) | ecosystem: Host-associated > Plants > Roots > Rhizosphere > Soil ...
CTACAAGCGCTACATCACGGACGACCTCGACCCCGTCTACATCGACGACGAGATCGCCGTGCTGGGCGTGAACACGGCGCGCTCGCTCACGTTCAAGGACGGCCGCGTCAACAAGGAGCAGGTGGAGAAAATCCGCGCCACGTTGTCGGGCCTGGCGCCCGACATCACCCGCGTGGTCGTGACGCACCATCCGTTCGACTTGCCGAGGGGCGAGGAAAACAAGGGGGCCAAGGAGGACGACCTCGTCGACCGCGCGCACATGGCGATGGACGTGTTCGCGGAACTCGGTGTCGACCTGTTAATGGCCGGCCACCTGCACATGAGCCACGCGGGCAATACGCAGGCGCGCTACAAGATCAGCGAGTATGCGGCGCTCGTCGTGCAAGCCGGCACGGCGACGTCCACGCGCGGGCGCGGCGAAGTGAATTCGTTCAACGTGATCCGCGTCGAGCCGCTGCGCATCGAGGTCGACCGCTACGGCTGGGACAGCGTGCACGCGAAGTTCCAGCTGCTCGTCACGGAAAAGTTCATGCGCAGCGGGAACGTCTGGAGCGAGGTGCCGGACGGCATGATGGCGGCGGGGCTCTGATTCAGCGGCCGCCGTTCGATTTCTGCTTGTCGCTCGAGCGCCGCTGTTCGACCCGGCCTTGCACGAACGAACCGATGAAGGCGCCCAGTGTCAGCTTCGTCAGGTCGAGGAACGCGGACGAGTTCGCGTTCGTCGACGCGATGGAGATCAGCGAAAAGACGAGCGTCAGGAATACGGTCGTCAGCGGCAGGCCCGTCACGCCCAGCTTCGTGAAATTACCTGAGATGCCCGTCAGCGCGCGCAGCCGCACGTACTGGTCGATCGGTTCGGGCTTGCCGTCGAGGACGGCTTGCTCGACGAGCGGCAGGTCGTCGTAGGGGATGGTCGCCGTCGATCCCATGTGCGCGGACACGAGCAAGCCCTTGCCCAGCAGCGCGGCGACGACGGCGATGAACAGCAGGCTCATGGGCCCCGCCTCCTGGCCCGCCAGTTCGAGCCAGGTCAGCGCACGGGGCAGCAACCCCGCGCCCAGCGACTGGTGCAGTTGCAGGTAGACGATGATGCAGAAACAGACTGCCGAGACGACGACGAACGTATAGCCGGACACGCGCAGGAAGTGGTCCGGTTGGTGATGGCGTTGCAGGGGCGAGTCCGTTTGAATCTGGCCTTCTTTGACGACAATACTGGTGTCCACGGGAGCCTCCATCGGGTTGGGATCGACAGCGCGAGCGCTAGATCCAATACTCGCCCAGGCGCGACATCCATTCCTTGATCCGATCCGACCAGGGCCTGTGCCGCCACCGCTCCAACGTGACTTCCTTCGAGTCGCGCAGGTCTTCGTCGAATGCGCTCTCCATCGCGGTACCGAACGCCGGGTCGATGACGACGACGTTCAGCTCGTAGTTGTGGATGAAGCTGCGGCGGTCGATGTTGGCCGAGCCGATCGTCGACCAGCCGCCGTCGATGACGGCCGTCTTGGCGTGCAGCACGGCGATCTGCAGCTCGAAGATGCGCACGCCGCCCGCGAGCAGCTGGTCGTAGAACGCCTGGCCCGCGTAGCGGATCAGGCCGTGGTCCGACACGCCCGGCAGCACGAGCCGCACGTCCACGCCCCGTTTCGCGGCGGCGATCAGCGCGTCGACGATCTGCTGGTCGGGCACGAAATACGCCGACGTGATGTGGATCGATTTCTTCGCCTCGCTGATCGCGACGACGAGCGCTTTATAGATGTCCGATTCGTGGTCCGGGTCGGATGCGAGCACGCGCACGATCTTGTCGCCGGCCGGCGCGAGTTTCGGGAAATACTCGGCCTGCGGCAATTCGCCGCCTTCCTGCTGCACCCACAGGTCGATGAACGACCATTGCAGCGGCGCGACGGCCGGGCCTTCGATCTTGACGTGCGTGTCGCGCCAGCCGACCTTGTCGCCGTCGTCCGGCTTGTGGCGCGAGCGGAACAGCGAGCTGTTCGCATACGTGCTGCTGATGTTGATGCCGCCCGTGAACGCGACCTTGCCGTCGACGACCATCAGCTTGCGGTGGTTGCGGTTGTTCAGCTCCCACTTGCCGCGCGCCTTCGCGGGGTTCACGGGATTGAAGATCAGCACCTGGATGCCGGCCTGGCGCATGCGGTCGAAGAACGCGGCCGGCGTGGCGAGGCCGCCCACGGCGTCGACCATCACGTTCACCGCGACGCCCTGGCGGCGCTTCTCGATCAGCAGGTCGGCGAACTCGTTGCCGATCTGGTCCTGGTCGAAGATATAGGTTTCCAGGTTGATGGAGCTGGTGGCGACACGCGCCGCGGCCATCATCTCGCGCATCGTGGCGGGGCCGTCGAACAGCAGGGTCACCTTGTTGCCCGCGATGAGGGGCACACCGGTCGCCTGTTCTTCCAGCGCGGCCAGCGCCTTCAGGTCGCCGTTCGCGTTGGCCCAGCGCTTTGCGGCGAGGGCCGATGCCTTCCTGGGCGGCAGCGCACCCTTGGTCGTTTCGATCGTGGGCGTGGCTTTCGCGGACGCGTCCGGGTCGACGTCCGGCAGCGACTTGCACGCGACGACGCCGCAGCAGAGGCACAGGAGCAGCAGCCGGGCGAACGAAGGAAGGCGGCGCAGCAGGGAAGTCATTTGACACCTCGCGGAGTGGCCGGCGCCGCGTCGTCGAGGTCGCGCGGTCCGATGAAGAAGTCGAGCGGCGCCGCGCGCAGCCGGCGGCCCAGCGCCTGCAGCAGCCGCAGGCCGTTGTGGAAGCGCACCTTGCGCGCCCGCAGGGCCACCCATAGCGCGAGCCCGAAGCTCACCAGCAGGTTGACCATGCCGATCAGCGCGATGCCGACAAAAGTGATGGCGACCGTCTCCGCATCGACCCGCTGGCCGAGCCCGACATAGCCGATGGCGAAATTGGCGGACGAAAACGTCACGTGGCGGACGTCCAGCGGCAGGCCGAGGAGGAAGCCGACGGTGGCCGTCGTGCCCATCAGCACGCCGAACACGAAGTTGCCCATCAGGCCGCCGAGATTGTCCTCGACGTAGCGGGCGAAGCGGGCGCGCCGCTCCTCGCCGAGCAGGCGGCGCAGCCAGCGCAGCTGTTGCACGCGCTGGCCCATCCGCGTGTACATGGCCTTGTTGTCGTAATAGCCGGACACGAGCCCGGACACGAACAGCCACACGCCCGCGATCGCCGCATGCAGCAGCGCGAGCGAGTGCCACGGGTGGCTGTCCGCGATCAGGTGCGCCGCTTTCGCCGGGGTCACGAGGTGCGTGCCGAAGATCCAGTACCAGGCGAGGGCGAGGGCCCAGGCGACGGGAATGACGGTCGCAAGGTTGCCCAGCACGGCGACGATCTGCGTCCGGAACACTTTATTGACGAGCGCCGCCATGCTGTCGACGTCGACCTGGCGCCGGCCACCACCGCGGCCGCCGCCGCGCTGCGTCGTCTCGTGCAGCGCGGCCGCGATGCGCGCCGCCGTCATCGCCGGCTGCTTGGTGGCGATGGTGAAGTGCAGCACGTGCACGAGCATGAAGCCGGCCGCGTAGTTGAGGCTGTAGAACAGCGCCTCGATCAGCGGCGCACGGTGCTGGTACGAGATCAGGATCTTGATCAGCGCCATGAAGCCGATGACGATGCCGGCGCCGGCCGACGATGCGAACATGCCGCCCAGGTCGGCGCGCCGCTCGGCGATGTAGTGCTCGCCCGTGCGGCTTGCGTTTTCCGTGACGTTGCGGGCCAGCAGGTCGACGTTGTCGCGCAGCAGGCCGCGGATCTCGTATTTCGTGTTGTGCGCCTCGGCCAGTTCCTGCGCGAGGTCGACGGCCGCCGCGCGCCGCAGGCTCGTCGGCGGTTCGGCCGGCGGCGTCGCCTCGTTCGCGAGCGCTTCCACGTCGACGGTGGGCGCGGACGGCAGTTCGCCGCTCGTGTCGACGAGGAACAGCAGCTTGCGCAGGCGGTCGATGCTTTGCGTGAGCGCGACGAGCAGGTACGTCAGCGCGACACTGGTGCCGGAGGCGAGGGCGCCGCGGCGGATTTTTTGTACGACGGCTTCGCACTGGTCGAGCATGACGAGCAGGTGGCGCGCGTCTTCCATCGTGTCGGTCTCGCCCGCGGTCAGCCGGCCGTAGTCGTCGAGGTATTTGTTCGCCTCGATGTTTTGCATGAGGAAGGGCGAGTCGACTTCCTCGATTTCCCGGTGCGCGTGGATCAGGCGGGGCTCCAGCCCGAGCGCGCACACGCGGCACGACAACGTGCGGATGGCGTCCAGCAGGCCCGCCAGCACGACTTGTTTCGCGCGCGCGGGCTCGTCCGCGTCCGCCTCCGCGTCGGCGGGCGGCGCGGCGTTCGCCACGACGTCGAACAGTTCGAGCCAGTCGGCGTTCGGCACGGCGCGGATCCACTCGTAGTCGTCGTCGCGGCACAGGACGCGGTCGAGCGTGTCGGACAGGTACAGCTCGTCGAGCGCGGGCGGCAGGATGCGGTACGCGATGCGCTTTTTCAGCTCCGTGAAAAAGCCGTCGTTCGACAGGATGCCCACGTCGGAATAGAGGCTCGTGTGGCGGCGCGTTTCCAGCAGCCGCGTCACATGGCGGCGCAGCGCCCACGCCTGGCCCGGATGGCCTTTCAGGAGCTGGGTCAACGTGCGCACCTGGGCGATCGCGTAGTCGTGGTCGCGGGCGCGGCGCGGGCGCAGCCGGTCGACGAGGTCGACGAGGAGGTCGACGCGGTCGCTGTCCGGATCGAGGCGTTCGAGAATCGGGAGCATGGAAAACATTCGCGGCAAGGAAATGTCAGTGTACGCGCGGACATCCCCGGTCACTGTACGCTGACGAACCGAGCGGACGGGCCTGCGTTACACTGGATGCTTGACGTCATCCGTGGAGAGCATATGTACCTGACTTACTACAACGGGCAATGGGCCGAAGGAAATACGCCGCTGTTCGGCGCGATGGACCACAGCGTGTGGCTCGGTTCGTCCGTCTTCGATGGCGCCCGCGCGCTGCGCGGCCACTTGCCGGACCTGCGTCCGCACCTGGAGCGCGTCGTGACGTCGGCCGAGAAGCTCGGCCTGACCTGCCCGTTGAGCGTGGACGAGATGGAAGCGCTGGTGCGCGAAGGCGTCGCGCGCTTTCCGGCGGATGCGGAACTGTATATCCGCCCGCTCGTGTTCGCATCGGAAGGTTTCCTGATCCCGACGGCGGAAGCGGCCGCCTTCGCGCTCACGCTGTTCGACGCGCCGCTGCCGCCGTTCGCCGGCTTTTCCGCGTGCCTGTCGCCGCTGCGCCGCCCGGAGCCGACGATGGCCCCGACGGATGCCAAGGCGTCCGCGCTGTACGCCAACACGGCGCGCGCGCTGCGCGACGCGAAGGCACGCGGCTTCGACAACGCCGTCCTGCTGGACGCGGCGGGCAACGTGGCGGAGTTTGCGACGTCGAACCTGTTCCTCGTCACGCACGACGGCGAGGTCGTCACGCCGGCGCTGAACGGCACGTTCCTGGCCGGCATCACGCGCGCCCGCGTGATCGCGTTGCTGGCCGAGGCCGGCGTCAACGTGGTGGAGCGCACGGTCAAGCCGGAAGAGCTGGACACGGCCCGCGAAATCTTCAGCACCGGCAACTACGGCAAGGTCACGCCGTGCACGCGCTACGAGACGCGCGAGCTGCCCGCAGGGCCGGTCGCGCGGCAGGCCCGCGAGGGCTATCTCGCTTTTACGGAAACGACCTGACGCAGGCGGGGCCCGGCGCTACTTCGCGCGCGGGACGGCGAGGGGACGGATGTTGCCGCAGTCGGCCGACAGCCAGGTGCCGGTGACGTCCATGTCCATGTCCCTGGGGCGGCCCTGCTCCTCGCTGTGCATCTTCATGTGGGCCCGGTAGCTCTTGTCGCCGTCCGTCGTCATGTCGCCTTCGCCGCTCACGCGCGGCTTCGTGCACGTGAACGCGATGTGGCCGCGGCTGGGCGACTGCTGCGTGAACGTCTGCTTGCAATCGCCTTGGTGGACGGGGAATTCCTTGCGCTCCACCATCTCGCGCGTCATGCACACCTTCGTCTGCAGCGCGCCGCCGGCGCCCACGTCCACCTGCACGCCGTGCTGCTGCATCATCTTCTGCATTTGCTCGCGCTGTTCGGGCGGCATGTTCGCCATGTGCTGCTGCATCGCCGACATGGCCTGCTGCAGCTCCGGGTCGCTCGACGTCATCTTGTTCGACATCGACCACAGGCCGGGCTTCATGGTCTGGGCGCCGGCCGGGAGCGCGGCGCCGAGCGCGAAGAAGGCGCAGGCCGACAGGATGGCGCGGGTCATGGATGGGTTCATCGTGATCGTCTCCTTTTGGCTATTGTCGCGGCGGGTCGCATGACCGACCAGCACCATGCGTGGGGGCATCACGACGCTTCGCCGTGGCGGCCCAGCACCGTGCGTTCCAGATGCAGCAGCAACAGGACGGTCTTGACGTCGACGATGTCGCCCGTGCCGATCATCGCGAGGGCGTCGTCGAAATCCAGTTCCACGACGTCGATGTCCTCGCCTTCCTCGCGGTTGCCGCCGCCGTCGCCGCAGCGCTTGTCGCGCTCGTATTCGGCGACGAACAGGTGCAGGCGTTCCGTCGTCGATGCGGGGCTGACGTACAACTGCAGCGCGGGCTGCACCGCGTCGATCGCGTAGCCCGTCTCCTCGCGCGCCTCCGCCAGCGCGCGCGCGGCCGGGTCGGCGCCGTCCAGCATGCCGGCCGCCGCCTCGAGCAGGAAGCCATCGTGGCCCGCGAGCCGCGCGCCGAGGCGGAACTGGCGCGTCAGCACGACGGAGCGGTGTGCGCGGTTGTACAGCAGCACGGCGGCGCCGTCGGCGTTGTCGTAGATTTCGCGCGATTGCACCTGCAGCTCGCCATCGCGGCGGCGCTGCATGTAGGTGACGTTTTTCAGCGGCAGAAAATGGTCCGAGAGGATTTCCTCGCGGACGATGCGCACGGTGTCGTCTGACATGGCCTCTCCATTATGGTTGACATGGCAAGAGGATACACCGTGCGCGGGGTGGGCGGGCGCGCGCCGCCCCGGGCTCGTCAGCCCTGCTGCGCGGGTTCGCTCACGAAGATCTCGACGCGGCGGTTGCGTGCGCGGCCGGCCGGGTCGTCGTTCGGCGCGACCGGCTCGCGCGCGGCGCGGCCTTCGACCGTGACGCGGGCCGGATTCACGCCGCGCGCCGTCAGGTAGTCGCGCGTGTGGGCGGCGCGGTCGAGCGACAGCGGCTGGTTGATCTGGTCGCCGCCCGTGTTGTCCGTGTGGCCGATGATCGTGACGTTCGTGGCCGGGTTCTCGTTCAGCGTCTGGGCGAAGCGGTCGAGGATCGGGCGGAAATTCGGCTTGATGTCGGAGCGGTTCGTGTCGAACGAGACGTCGCTCGGGATGTCGAGTTTCAGGCGGTTGTCGGACGTTTGCGAGACCTGCACGCCGGTACCGCGCGTGGCCTGTTCCATCGCCTGGCGCTGCTGTTCCATGTGGCGCGACCAGACGTTGCCGGCGACGGCGCCGGCCGCCGCGCCCAGGATCGCGCCGCGCGTGGCCCGGCCGGATCCGCCGCCGCCCGTCGAGGCGCCGAGGATCGCGCCGAGGCCGGCGCCGACGCCCGCACCGGTGGCGGTGCCGCGCTGCGTCTGGTTCATGTCGGCGCAACCGGAGGCCGCGACGGCGAAGGCGGTGGCGCACAGGGTTGAACGGATCAGGGTGGTTTTCATGGTGGACTCCTTGATAAAAAATATCCGTTTCGTAGGCGCACCCTCGACAGGGCGCGTCCGCGAAACGGATCGGTCAGTCCGCAGCGCGCTGCGGTTCGGCACGGGGTACCGTGCCTGGGTGCTGTGTTATATGCCTCGGCCACTGATCAGGCGCACCAGGATCATGATGACGGCAACGACCAGCAGAATATGGATGAAACCGCCGACGGTGTAGGAGGTTACCAGACCGAGCAGCCACAGAATGATGAGAATGACGGCAATAGTGTAAAGCATGATGATGTCCTCATGGTTGACGGCGATGGGGTGACGGCACTGCGGCCGTGTTTCCAGTATCGATGCAACCGGTCAGGCGATCCGTACGATGCCGTACATTACGTCGCGCTTTTTTGTTCCTTATGCAAGCCCGGGATCCAGCCCATGAAGCCCATGAGGCCGAGGACGCCGATCAGGCAGGTCAGCAGGCCGCCCGTGATGAGGAAGAAGACGTCTTGCACCGCCATGTCGCCCGGCGCCGCCTGCGGGACGGGGCCCGTGCTGACGAGGCCGAAGGCCGTCAGCAGAACTCCCCAGAGAATGATGCCGATCCATGCCACGCTGTTCATGTCGCGTCCTTTCGCTTGAGTTAACTCTGCCGTATGAAGCTGAGGTCGATTCTTATGTGGGCAGGCAAACTGCTCCGTGCGCTGCCGCACATTGCGAAAAAGAAAACTTAGTGAGCGATCGTACAAGGTGCAAACCCATGCGCGCGGCATGGCGCCGATGCCGGATGCATGACGGCGGTGTGGGATAGCACGCGATATCAACATAGCACGCGGCAGCGCAAAAAAAAACGGGGCCGAAGCCCCGCTGTTGCTGCTTTGGCACGTCTTCAGGCGGACCGCAGCGTGCCCTTGACAATGCGGACGCGGTCGCCCGTGCGCCACGGCGGCGCGCTGTGCTGGTGGAACGTGCGCAGGGTGCCGTCGTCCAGGCGGACGCGGATCTCGTAGCTCGTATCGGCCTTCATATTGCCTTCGACCTGGTTGCCCATGACGGCACCGCCGACGGCACCGGCCACCGTGGCCAGCTGCCGGCCGTGCCCGCTGCCCACCTGGTTGCCGAGCAGGCCGCCGAGGAGGGCGCCACCCGCAGCACCCACGCCGCTGCCCTGGGCGCGCGTCTTGATCACGCGGATCGATTCCACGTTGCCGCAGTTGCCGCACCAGTTGCTCTGCGTGTCGGCCTCGGCCACGCGGGTCGACTTGTGCGCGGCGCGCGGTGCCGGCGCCCCTTCGGCCGGCGCATAACGGGGCGCCGGCGCTGCGGCAGGCGCGGCCGGGTAGTCGCTGCCGGACGACGTCGCGCCCTGGCTGCCGCCGTAGCCATACGCCGTGTTCGGTGCCGCGTAGGATTGGGCACCGGACGGGGCCGGATACGTGGATGGTGCCGGCGCGGCCGAATAGGCGGGCTGCGGTTGCGCGGCAAGCGGCGCGGCGGGTGTGGCGTAGCCCGGCTGGCCCGGCTGCTGCAGGCCGGCCGACAGGGCGGCGCGGTCGGCGTCGTTCAGGTGGCTGCGGTTGCCGCCCGTCGACGACGGCAGCCAGCCCATGATCGCGGCCGTGCCGAGGGCGCAGAACAGGATGACGGCGATCGCGGCGGCGATCAGCAGCGGATGTTGCCTGGCCCGGGCGGGCGTGTGGGGGTGCGTGTCCATGGCTTTCCTTTCGGGTATCGAGAGGGACGCAGGGGCAGGTTGCACCCCTGGGTCCGGTACGTTTCCATTGTCCCTGGCAACAACACACCGTTCCGTGCGTCACCGTACATACTTGCCCTGGCACGGCCGGTACGCTGACTGAAAGTTGTTTGCAAATGTTTCCGGTCGGTGTAATTACCTGATGTCGAACCTCTGCCACCATGTGAACCGATGAAGTCCAACCGCGAGGGTCCGATGAATTCAGCCGCTCCACCTCTGGTCGCCGAGCACAATGCCAACCTGCTGCTGGCCGCGCTGCCGCCGCAGGAACTGGCCCGGATGCTGCCGGCCCTCGACCAGGTCAAGGTGGAGGTGGGCGCCACCCTGTGCGAGCCGGGAGACATGATCCGCCACGTTTATTTTCCGCACGACTGCCTGATCTCGCTGATGGCCGTGGCGGAAGGGCGCATGACGCTCGAAGTGGGCCTCGTCGGACGCGAAGGCATGTTGGGCGCCACCGTCGCCCTCGGCCACGACACGACGCAGGTGCGTGCCGTCGTGCAGCGCGCGGGCAGCGCGAGCCGCATCGATGCCGAGCGCCTGCGCACCGAATTCGCCCGCAACCCCGTCCTGCAGCGCGTGCTGTACCGCTACACGGACGCGCTGCTCGCGCAGGCCATCCAGATCGCCGTCTGCAGCCGCTACCACGTGCTGGAAGCGCGGCTGGCGCGCTCGCTGCTCGTCACGCGCGACCGGCTGCAATCCGACAAATTCCACCTCACGCACGAATTCCTCGCGCACGCGCTGGGCGTGCGCCGCGTGGGCGTCACGAAGGCGGCCAGCGCGCTGCAGCAGCAGGGCCTGATCAACTACAGCCGGGGCAATATCGAGATCCTCGACCCGGAACGCCTCGCGGCGGCCGCGTGCACGTGCTACGAGATCGTGCGCGAGGCGGGTGCTGGCATCGGCGCCCCCGTTCTGGTCTGATGCGCGCGGCACACAGGCGCGCCAGCGGAACGCGTCGATAAAGCGTTGGAGGGGGTATGTGGACGGTGGGCACAGGGTGCCCACCCTACCGTGTCAGCGACCCGAAAGAACAACGCCCCGGCATGCGGGGCGTTGTCGTTACTGCGCTACGAACGGCGATCAGTGCGTCGTCTTGACCTGGTTGCCGATCACGCCGCCCACGGCTGCGCCACCGATGGTGCCGGCAGCGCTGCCGCCCGTCAGCGCGCCGCCGACGACTGCACCTGCGCCCGCGCCGATCGCGGTGTTGCGGTCCTGCTTCGACATGCCGGCGCAGCCGGTCAGGCCCATGGCTGCGGTTGCCAGCGATGCGGTCACGATGATGGTCTTGATGGTTTTCATGATGATCTCCTTAAGGTGGGTTGCTTACGCTTCTACACGGTGCCAAAACTCACTTCAGGCGCAGCTCATTCCTGACCGATCTGACGCCCCTCACGGTGCGCGCGGCCGCGGCGGCCGCCGCCACGTCGTCCGCCGAGCCCACGAATCCGCTCAGCCGGACGACCCCCTGGTCCGTGTCGACATCGATCTCGTTTGCTTTCAGGCTGGCATCGCCGAGGAGGGCGGCCTTCACGCCGGCCGTGATGCCGGCGTCGTCGGTCCGCTGGACGGCCGCCGTCGGGCGGTCCGTCGCGCATCCCGCGATCCCGCACAGGACCAGGGCCGCCAGCAGCGCCGTTGTCGAAACCGCCGCCGGGGTCTTGCCTTTGCCGAATCGTGTCATTACCGTCCTGCTTTCCTCGCGATGCTTGCCTGGCGTTCGGGAACGGCGCCGGCCTTACCATGCGTTCAGAATAAATCTCTCGTGCATAGCGGTCTGTACGACAAATAACACTGTGTCATCCCCGCCTCAACGTTTGGCGCTCTTCCCAGGCGGCGGGGCCACAGGCTTCGCGCCCGCCTGCGCCAGCAGCGCGCTGCACGGGCTGTCCTTGCCCGGTCCCGTGTTGATCAACGGCAGCAGGGCGGCGGCCGGTGCCGCGACGATGGCCAGTGCGGCCGCGGCACCGCCCTTCAGCGCGAGCACTTTCTTGTCGAGCGACAGGTCGGGATGCTTGAACGTGCCGCGCACGAAGAACGGCGTGCGCAAGGTGAAGATGCGCAGCCCCTTCGTCTCCGGCTTGATGCGCAGGTCGAGCTGCTCGGTCGACATATTCACCCAGCCATTGATGTCGACGATCGCGTCGTCCGTGTCGAGCACGAACGTGCGCGTGCGCGCCACGCCGTCCTTCACGCCGAGGTCGGCGGCGAGGCAGTTCAGCTTGACCTCCTTGTCGCCGAACAGCTTCGTGATGATCACGTTGCCCACGTTCAGCCCCGCCTCCTCGAGCAGCAGCTTGCTGACGACGCCCTGGCTGACGAGGCCCTTCACTTCGCCGTTCGCGTCGGCCAGCATGGCGCCCACGGAATCGCCCGTCGCCGTCAGCTTCGCCTCGCCATAGATCGAGCCGACCGTCGCCTGCATCTTTTC
>Ga0207657_10006694_pt1 | contig 11912 bp, 11 predicted proteins | sample KBSC33metaG_FD_184316 | JGI IMG/M metagenome (GOLD analysis project Ga0207657, IMG submission 184316) | Corn rhizosphere microbial communities from Kellogg Biological Station, Michigan, USA - KBS C3-3 metaG (SPAdes) (version 2) | ecosystem: Host-associated > Plants > Roots > Rhizosphere > Soil ...
GTCGACGCCGGTGCCGTCCGACTTCACGCGAACCTTCACGTTGTAGTCGACGACGCGTTTCACGGGCACCAGAACCTTCATGACGCAGAACTCCTCAGGCAATTGACGTTAACGTAAACGGAATGGATTCTAGAGGTCTGGCAGCTGCGCGACCCGGTCCCGAACCGATTATCCAAGAATAAAACGAACGATCGTGCTATTTTAGATCAAGCGCTCCAGGATTCCAATAGACTTCGCAGCAATGTCGCGCCCAGCCCACCCTGTCCACGTGTCTTCCTCCGCCTTGCCGCAGCCGGTTCGCATCGGCATCTTCGACTCCGGCGTCGGCGGCCTGTCGGTGGCGCAGGCGATCCGCGCGCGCCTGCCGCACGCCGAACTGCTGTACGCCGCCGACACGGCCCACGCCCCCTACGGCGACCGCAGCGAGGACTTCCTGTGCGACCGCTCGGAGCGCATCGCGCGCTTCCTTTGCGACCAGGGCGCGCAGATGATCGTCGTTGCCTGCAACACCGCCACCGCCGCGGCCGTCGCCCGCCTGCGCGCGACCTGGACAGCGATGCCGGTGGTGGGCGTCGAACCCGGCGTCAAGCCCGCGGTGGCGCTGAGCGCAACGCGCCGCGTCGGCGTGCTTGCCACCACGCGCACGCTGGCCAGCGAGAAGTTCCAGCGCCTGGCCCAGGCGCATGCCGAGGGCGCCACGCTGGTGCTGCAGCCCTGCCCCGGCCTGGCCGACGCCATCGAGACCGCCGATGCCCAGGGCAGCGGCATCGAGCAGCTCGTCGAGCGCTATTGCGCGCCGCTGCGCGAGGCCGGCGTCGACGTCGCCGTGCTCGGTTGCACCCATTACGTGTTCGCCCGCGAGCTGTTCGAACGCGCCCTGCCCGGCGTGCAACTGGTCGACACCGCCGAGGCCATCGCGCGCCAGACCGCCCGCTTCGCCGACGACCTGGTCGACCGCGGCGAAGCGGTGGTGACTGCGGCCATCGAGCCTGCATGGCAGGCCTGGAGCAGCGGCTCGCCGCAGGTGCTCGCCAACTTCGCCCAACGCTGGCTGGATCTGCGCGTGACCGTGCAGGACATGCACTGCTGACCGTGGCCACGCCTGCCCCGGGCGCGCGTGACGCGTCGCGCGCGCGCCCGTCGACCACGGTGCAGCCGCTGCGCAGCGCCACGCTGACACGCTGCATGTATTGCCTCTCGACCGGCACACCGCGCACCGAGGAACACCTGATCCCGCGCGCCCTCGGCGGCCGCGCCACGCTGCGCGACGCGGTGTGCGAGCCGTGCCGGCGCCTCACGGGACGCCTCGAACAGGCGACGCTGGAGCGCGAATTCCTCGTTCCCAAGACGCTCCTCGCATTGAAGCGGCGACGCGCACGCGGCAAGGGCCCGAGCCGGATGCCCGCCGTGACGCTCGCGGGCGAGGACGCGCCGTCCGAACACGGCGCCGACACGTTCCCACGCCGCTTCTCGCTGGCAACCTTCGAACCGGCAGGCCTGCTCGCGGACATCGATCGCGCGGCCACCACGCCCGCCATCGACTTCATCGATTGCCGCCTGAACCTGGGCACGCCGACGCGCGAGACGGTGGCGGCGACACGCCCGCTGGCCGACCCGCACGCCTACGCCTGGACGATCGCCAAATGGGCCTACGCCCTGGCGGTGGCCGAACGCGGGCTGGACTGCTGCGACACACGCGCGATACGTGACTTGATGCTGGGGCGCCGCGCCGACGCCTTCGCGTTCGTGGGCACGCCCGCGTCGCGCGAACCCGAGTCGCGCGAGTGGCTCCATGGCCATGCGGTGCGCGAGGACGGGCCCTGGCTGACGCTCACGCTGGCGCTGTTCGCCTCGGCCGGCATGCGGCCTTACGAGGTCGTCATCGGAAGCCTGAATGAACGGCTGGTGCCCGGGGCAGGATTGAACAGCAGCCTGCACGGCGCATGAGCTTGACATCTTGCCGGCGTTCGCACTCGTGTTCCCTAGTTTGTTGGCCAGAAAGGGACCGCTGCCGAGATTCCGTGCGTTGCGGGCGACCTCCAGTCGTCTTAAGGTCAACGAAACTCACCGTTGACAGCGCGACTTCGAAGCGACGAGTGATCGGAACACCTGCCCACAGGAGGCTGGGCCTGAAAGGATAGTGCGACGTGGCTGCTAAGGCGGCTTCGCTGCCCTCCGTAAGGGCATCCCGGGCAGGAGGTTGCATTCACTCGGCTCGCTCCACGTTATCGCTCCGCGTTCGTCGATCGACGACGAGCAAGCGATATGTTGAAACTCACCGGCTGGTGTGGTAACGATCGCTCTCCAAGCCCTTGCGCGAATTAGCTTGCGATCAGCGGCCTCCGGCTTGATTCCCACGTTGAGACTATTCTTTCGAAAGATGCTGGGGTATAGCAGAGCATCTGCATTCGGAAACACTTCATCGAGTACTACTTTAGCCAGCGCGATGGTGATCGGATATATAAGCGGATCGATTTCCGTAATGAAGCGGCACACGTAAGTATGAATGAGATCCAAATTGGCCGCACCCGAAGCAGTCAGTTGGAACTGCTGCTTGATAATAACCAAACCTTCTCTTCCTAGGAGGAATGGAGGCTCTTTATAATCGAGGTGCGTGAGTCCCAAATGCGGAGTGACAAATTCCTCTCCCTCACGCAATTGATATTCAAGCACACCAAAGGACGCACCAGGCTCAATCCGACTTTCTAGCAATACTAGCGGCAGATCATGAGCTGCGTAAAGAATTTGCTGGCCTACATCGTTTAACCGTCCGAGCGCTGTTATTCGCTCTGCACCGGGATAATCCAATCTTGAGACGTTGTCGCACGGCTCTTCCAATGGCAGCCTAACAAGTCGCCAAAGACTAATGCGGTCTCGAGTTGCGATGGGTTTAAAGATCGCACCGAGCAACAGTCCCTTCGCAGCTTCGAAAAAGTCAGCGGGCCGTTGAGACTGCATCGTCAAAGAAAGCAGCTCGTGCGCGCGATTACAGATATCTAGCGGATCCCTTTGGTCAAGGATGGCCGCAGTCCGGACGATGTCGTCAGCGCTTGGCTCCATAGATCCTTTCATTGCAGGCGACGGTTTCGCGGAGACAAGTGAAAGTCAAAGCGCGACGCTGGTCTTCCACATTGCATTTCCTGAGAGAGGTGGAGACTTCATGCGCATGCGACAGTGGTGCCCCGGGGCGGACTCGAACCGCCATGCCCGTGAGGGCGCGGGATTTTAAGTCCCGAGTGTCTGACCAATTTCACCACCGGGGCGCCGGCGCATTGTCGCAGCAGCGGCAACGCCGACCCTGGTCCACCGCTTGCCCTTGCCAGCTCGACGTTTGGCCTTGGGAGCAAGCGATGGATTGGCATTGCATCAATTTGACGCGAGGCAGGACTGCGGAGACCGAGGCCGCGGACCTCGTGCTGGCGCTCGAAGACGCCTACGGCAGTGCGGGAGAACCCCCAGCCGCCGAAGTCTTCCTGTCCCACCGCCCGATCGGCGGCTACGCGTTCTACCTGTCTCCCGAAGCTGCCAGCATGGCGCCAAGCGTGCTGCAACGTTTCCATGCGGTGACCTGCGATCCGCCGGCGGATCTGCATCGGTGCACGCCGATGCTGCTCTGAGGCCCGGATCGATCCGATCTTCAAACGGTGTGGTTCGGATTCCTGCCGTCGGACTGCTTGTAGCCATCGCCCGAGTAACGAAACACCACGCTTTCGGCGACGTTGTGGACCGACTTCGCATGGGTGGCGGGATCTTCGACCAGCTCCTGCCCATCGAAATCAATGACGACGTCGCCGCGATCCGAATCGGCCCTCGGCGCTATGCGCCACTTTCCGCCAATGTCGAAGCAGTTGTCGGGCGTCAGTGCCTGGGAGGTCGCAGGCGCGAGGTCCTTGGCCCCTTCCAGCATTTCCTTGCAACCTTCGGCGACGCCGAGCGACTCCGATGACAACGCCGCGTCCGCGAGGACGAGCGACGCAGCGTCCGAACCAATCTCGAGTACGTCCAACCCGACGACGCAATAGCCCTGTCCGCACCAGCCCGACTCGACGATCAGCGCACGCCTCCTCGGCCCGAGGTCGGCCTGCTTGACCGTTCCGACCTCTCCATTCGATCCCTGCCACAGGATCGAATCGCGCCGATGCGTGACGAACCAGCGTCCGCCGCGCAGCTCGAACCAGTAGGCGCCGAGATTGCCCGGCTCGGCATGGCTGCCGGCCGGATTGCCGGCGTCGTCGGAGATCGTGCCGGTGACGGCGAGCACGCGGTGCGTCGCGTCCAGCGCGAGCACCTGGGCCGGCGACATCGCCACCATCTTGACGTCGTGCCCCTTCGGGTCGGGTCCGGCGAGGGACACCAGGTAGGGGTGGTCACCGCGCCAGTCTGGAAAGGCCTCCTGCATCAATGCCTGCGGGCTGTCTTCGGGGGCACCCCGAGCGATGGCCGACGCGGCGGACCCTGCCAATGCGACCGGCGCGGCGGGCGCAGAAGCCATCGGCATTGGCGCGGCTGCCGGTGGGACGTGGCGTTGGCAGGCCGTCAGGCCCCACACGAGGGCCAGGGCGACCAAACGGAATGGAGCGACGCGACGCATGCTGAGCATGCTACCTGCGAGCCGACGGGCGCGGCCCAGGTCCGCCAGATGCGACGCCTATCGAAGCAATCCGCGCGTCAACAGCAGGCATTGGAATGCAAACAGTCCGATGATGAGGGCGAAAGCCACGTAGAAGTCGGGCCCGAGATTGCTCAGGGGGCCATTGCTCCATAGCAGATTCAGGAGAGCAATCGCCCAGAGAACGGTCAGGACGAGCGACTCCTTCCTCTTGGCCAGGATGGCAATTCCCGTCGCGACCTTCAGGAGCATCGCGGGTAGAAGCCGATAAGGCGACATGAGCGGCGCGATGATCGAGCGATCGACCAGGAGATCCCACGACCGGCTGAGCCAATAGGCGCTGATCAGCCCGGAAATGAGGATCAGGGCGCCGGCAACGTAGCGAAGAACGAACAGCCAGGGAAACGTCTTGCGGGTCGCGGGCGCACCGGGGGCAGGCTCGAGTGGCGTCTTGGGCGGTGCGAAGCGATTGGATGTGTTCACTGGATGGACTTGGAGACGTTGCGGCAAGCATAGCGTCTCCCCGATCCGGCCCTTCGCAATCGGCCGCTCCCGGCCGGACTCGAGCATCTCGACGCGAGCCTGCCCTCGGCCAGCCAGGATCACCAAGCCAGACCGCAGGGCAGCGCTTCCGGCCCGAACAGGAAGTGCAACACCCGGCGCCGGCTGGTGCCGGAAGCCTTCGACGAGGCGTGCAATACCAACGGGCGCATGAGCAGCGCGTCGCCGCGTGCAGCAGGAATGGTGACGCCCTTCGCCCGACCCAGCAGCGCCGCCTGCGCCGGCTCGACGCGTCCGAGTTCCTGCGAGCCGGGAACGACCCTCAGCGGGCCGTCTTCGAGCGCGCAGGCATCGATGTGGATCCGCACCGCAAGCAATTGCGCGAGCACGACGTCTTGCGGCTGCACGAAGATCGCACCCTCCTTCTCGCTCCACCCTGAAAGCGCCGGGTGATCGACCCGTTCGGCAACCGGAATGCTCAGATCCTGGTGGATGGCGACCAGCCAGTTCCTGGAAGCCGATTTCTCGAAGACGCTGCACTGAACCGCTCGCGCCCGCTCCGGAAGTGCAGCACGCACGGCTGGATGAGCCATCACCTTCTCGGCCAGCGCAGCGCACCATGTCTCGTGCAGCAGGCGCCTGGACCCCGCGCCGCCCGCCTGCAGCGGCTCGAGCGAGCGTGCGACGGCATCGCATTCCTGCTCGTTCAACAATGCCTGGACCAGGGCGACGCCGTCGGTGGAAAGACGCATTCTTCAGTGGGAGCTCGTCGACACGTACCGAGCTTATCGCGCCGCCTGGCGGCCTCGCTGCCTCGTCAAGCCTCGTCCGAACAAAGGGCGAGCCGCTTCGTCGACCTGGGCGTCGCCTTTGCGCGGGCGCGATCGCCCAGCCACTTCAAGGCCTCGTCCACCGCCGGCCCGTAAGGCGTGCCGATCGCCAGGCGCACGAAGTGATCGAAGCGCCGGCCGTTGGAGAACATCGAGCCGGGCGAGATCTTGATGCCGGCTGCGAGCGCGGCGTCGAAGAGGTCGTCGCCGTGGACGCCGTCGGGCAGCTCGATCCAGAGCAGCAGTCCGCCGGCCGGCGGCGAGACGCGCGTGCCCTCGGGGAAGTGGCGGGCGATGCCCTCGAGGTAGTCGTTGCGGCGCCGGGCGAGCACCTCGCGCATCTGCTGGCGGTGGCGGTCCCAGGCGGTGCCGGCGAGAAAGCTTGCGAGCGTCATCTGCGGCAAGTCCTCGTTGAAGCGCGTCTGCGTGTACTTGAGCATCTCGACGCGCGCCTGCCAGCGGCCGGCCAGCGTCCAGCCCACGCGCAGTCCGGGCGCGAGATTCTTGTTCAGGGACTGGCAGTAGATGACGTGGCCGGACCGGCACCAGCTCTTGGCCGCGTAGGCCTGCACGCCAGGCGCCATCATGTCGGCATAGGTGTCGTCCTCGATCAGCGCGATGTCGTGGCGCTCGCACAGCCGCACGAGGCGTTCCTTCTGGCTGTCCGGCATCACGCAGCCGAGCGGGTTGTGCACGGTGGGCATGGCCAGCACGGCGCGCAGGCGGCCGCCTTGTTCGGCGTCGCGCTGCAGCGCGAATTCGAGCGCGTCGACCGACAGGCCGGTGCGCGGGCTGGTCGGAATCTCGAGGGCGCGCAAGCCGAGCGCCTCCAGGTTCTGCAGCATGCCGTAGAAGGTCGGGGACTCGACCGCGACGGTGTCGCCCGGCTGCGTCACGGCGCGCAACGCCAGGTTCAGCGCCTCGATGCAGCCGTGGGTGACGACGATCTCGTCGGCGCGCGCGTGGATGCCGCGATCGAGCGCGCGTCGCGCCAGCGCCGCCTTCAGCGTGGGGTGGCCGTGGCGGCGCGAGGTGCTGGTGAGAAGCTCGGGATGGCGGCGGAGCAGCTGCTGCGCCGTGCGCGAGAGGACGGGGGTCGGATAGAGCTCCGGCGGACCCACCGCGAGCGCGAGGTTCAGGCGGCTGCCGCGCGCCTCGCCGCGCGCGAGGATGGCCGAGAGCCGCGCGTGGATGCCCACGTAGTCGGCTTCGCTGGGCTCGACCGGCATCTCGCGCGCCGGCGCCAGGCTGGCGCGGCGCGGGCGCTGCACAAAGTAGCCCGAACGCGGGCGCGCCTGCAGCCAGCCCAGATCCTCCAGGTGCCGGCAGACCTGCAAGGCCGTCGACAGGCTGACCTCGTGGTCGCGCATCAGCCGTCGCACGGAAGGAAAGCGGGTGTCGACTGCGAGCGTGCCGTCCTGCAACGCGGCAAGGTAGTGGTCGGCGATACGGCGATAGAGCGTGGACATGGCGCGCCCGCATCATCGCGCACCGCGCCGGCATCGAACAGGTACAGCTTCCCGCAGCTGTCACCGATACAGTTTGCGTCCGCCGGCCCTGTTATGGCGCGCTCGGCGGATCGCTGTGGCTGTCGCGACGCGGAACTTGCACGCAAAGTGGCGGCATGACTCTCAACCTCGCCTTCCCCCTCTGGCTGCGCCGCAGCGCGAGTCCGCGCACTGAACGGTCACGAACCCTGGAGCTGCTCGCCGGCCAGCGGCGCGACGTCGAGCTCGCGCCCGGTGGCGGCTTGCGGCTGGCCGCAGGCGAGCTCGTCCTGCTGCGCCCGCCGCGCTGGCTGGCCGATGCCCTCGTGTCGCCACCTCCGCTGGTCCTTCACGAAGGAGATACCTGGGCCAGTATGGATCGCGAGTGCGTCACGCTGCTCGCGAGCGAGGCCTGCCGCGTGACCCTGAGCCGGCGCTAGTGCAGCCTGCCACCGCCTGGCAATACCGCATTCAGGTCAGCCGGGTCCGCCCGCGCAATCGATGAGACCGCCGCGCGAGCGTCCGACGGCCCCGCGGCATGCACGGACCGTCCTGCCTGAGCAACACGCATGTTGCGCACCGACGACGCACGGCGCTGTCGTGTCATCGACCCGTCTCCGCGCTGTCACACAACGTGGCGAGAGTCCGCCCAGCCAAAACCTGAGGACTCCTCCCATGACGCATTTCGACCGTTCACTGCCCACCGTTTGCCCGACCCCAAGAAGGATGACCGCGATGGCGAGCCTGCTCATCGCCGCATTCGGCGCCTGGTCGCTGGACGCCGGTGCCGCTTCCGAACAGCACGACTCTTCACGACTTGTCGCGCCGGCCAGCAAGTTGCCGGACCACGAGGAGTTCGAGGCCACGCTGAACGTTCCCTTTGCCGCCAGGAGCGGCAGGGCCGCGCGTGAGCTTGAACTGCGGTTCGAATACCCGGGCCTGGCCTTGCAGCACCTCGTCGGCTGGGAGTTGACCGTGCGCGATGCGCGCGGCGTCAGCGTGCGCCGGATGGTGGGTGAAGCGAGCCTGCTGCAGCACCCGGTCACGCGGACGGTTCATTGGGACGGCCGCTCCGACACCGGCCAGGCGCTGCCCGAGGGCCGCTACACCGTGACCCTGCGCGCCGGCGCGCTGCAAGCCCAGCGCCTGGCAGCGACGGGCGCCAGCGTCGGGGATCGTGTCGCGGCGATCCTGGCCGACCGCGCCGCGGCCGTCGAAACGCAGTCCTGGGACTTCCTGGTCGGCCGCACACCGGTCGCCCAGACGGCGCCGTTCGCCATGCTGGCGCAAGGCACGCACTCCGGCGCCAATGACGCCATCGCGGGATACCTGCACCCACTGTCGGCCTCCGCGACCTCGTCGCTTCCCTACACCATCTACTACGCCAACCTGCACAGCCAGACCTCCGACTCCGATGGTGGCGGCGACGTCGCGACCTGCACCGACGCGCAAGCCCCGCAGACCGGCGCCTACGGCCCCGCCGACGCGTACGCCTATGCGAAGGCCGCCGGCCTGGACATCCTGGTGACCTCGGAGCACAACCACCTGTACGACGGATCGACCGGAACGAACTCCGGCGGCGACGCCAACGCCGCGATCGCGCGCTACCAGGCGGGCCTGGGCGCCGCCAGCAGCTTCAACGCCGCCAACCCCAACTTCCTGGCCGTCTACGGCATGGAGTGGGGCGTGATCAGCAACGGCGGCCACATGAACATCTTCAACAGCAACCAGCTGTTCGGATGGGAATACAACGCCAGCAACCAGCTGTTCGGCGACGCCTTCACGGCCAAGAGCGACTACGCCGCGATCTACGCCACGATGCGGCAGAAGGGACTGATCGGCCAGTTCAACCATCCGGCGTCGTCCGGGCAGTTCGTCATCAACGGCACGAACCTGGCCTACAACGCCGACGGCGACCAGGTGATGGTGCTGGCCGAGGTGCTCAACTCCTCGGCGTTCTCGTCGAACACGTCCGAGACGGAATCGGGCAGGAGCAGCTACGAGCCGGCCTTCAACACGCTGCTCGAACGCGGCTATCACGTGGCGCCGTCCAGCGACCAGGACAACCACTGCGCCAACTGGGGCCGCTCGTACACGAACCGCACCGGCATCCTGATCCCCAACGGCACGCCGCTGTCGATGAGCAGCTTCATCGCGGCGCTGCAGGCACGCCACGTCTTCGCGACGATGGACAAGACGGGCCAGGTCGTCCTGACCGCCAATGGCTACATCATGGGCGACCGCTTCAGCAACAGCGGCACGCTGGCCCTGAACGTCGGCTACGCGAGCACCAGCGGACACTCGGCCGCGACCGTCCAGATCATCGAGGGCGTGCCGGGCAGCAACGGCAGCACCGACGTGCTGGCCAGCACGGGCAGCGTGACCGTCACGCCCGCCACCGGCAACCACTTCTATTACGCCAAGGTGACGCAGGACGACGGCAGGATCCTGTGGAGCGCGCCGGTGTGGGTGACGCAGGGGACGGGCGGCGGCACGCCGGACACGACGCCGCCGACCGCGACCGCCTCCGAGTCGGGCACGTCGGGCAGCATCACGTTGTCCGCGACCGCGACCGACAACGTGGGCGTCACGCGTGTCGACTTCCTGGTCGATGGTGCGCTGGTGGGCAGCGCCAGCGAGGCGCCCTACACGCTGTCGCTGGACTCCACGACGCTGTCCAACGCGAGCCACTCGCTGCTCGCCAAGGCCTACGACGCGGCCGGCAACGTGGGCACGTCGGCGGCCTACACGTTCAGCGTCAGCAACGGCGGCGGCTCGATGAACGAGACCGAGTCGAACGGCAGCATCTCTTCCGCCAACACCGTGGGATCGAACACGACGATCACGGGCACGATGGGCAGCAGCACCGACAAGGACTACTTCAAGGTCGCGCTCGCCGCCAGCCAGAGCCTGAAGGTGGACATGACCGGCCCGGTCGGCAAGGACTACGACCTGTACCTTGTCGACGCGAGCGGCAACATCCTCGCGTCCTCCGAGGGCAGCACGGCGACCGAAAGCGTGACCTACAGGAACGGGACGTCGGCCAGGACGGTCTACATCGAGGTGGTGGCCTACAGCGGCAGCAGCACGACGCTGCAGTACACGCTGAAGATCTCGCATCCCTGAGCCTCGCGAGCGCGCCGGCAGGCTGCCGGCGCGCGGCAATACTGAAGCGGCGTCGCGATAATCGCGCGCATGCCGATCGCCGCCACCCATCTCGAGATCTTCACCGCCTGGAGCCGCGGCTGGGCCATCACCCGCGAGGTGGCGCCGCCGGTCCCGCACGCCGACGGACTGTGCATCGAGGTCGGCATGCCGCGCCAGTTGCGGCGCTACGTTTTCCCGCAGGCCTCGCCGGCCTTGCGCGCGCTGGGCGAGACCGTCGCCGAGCCCTGGGTCTTTCTGAAGGCCTGCGCGACGAGCGACGAGCTGCGCGCGCTGCTGCCGCTGCACTGGCAGATGCAGGACGAGCACTACCTGATGACGTGCGACGACCGGCCGTTCGCCGGCAGCGGCGCCGTCGCGCCGGGCTACTCGCTGCAGGTCGACGACGCCGCCGCGACAACGCGTCGCGCCCACGTGGCGGTGCTCGCGCCCGATGGCGCCCTCGCCGCCTCCGGCCACCTCGCGCTCGACGAACGCTTCGCGATCTACGACCGCATCGTCACCGAGCCCGCGCACCAGCGGCGCGGCCTCGGGCGCGCGGTGATGCACGCGCTGCGGGCGCTCGCGCGCGCGCACGGGCGTCACGCGAACGTGCTGGTGGCCACGGCCCAAGGACGGGCGCTGTACGAGAGCCTCGGCTGGCGCCTGCATGCGCCCTGGGCCACGGCTGTCATCCGCGGGCCGGACGAGGCCATCTGCTGAACGCACCGAAGCCCTGACCCGCGCGAGCGTCACGCCGCCAGCGGCTGCCCCGAATCATTGGCCGCGGTTTCAGGGCCGAGGTCGGGTGCGGCAACGGCCGTACCGCGGGACGCGCTGCCGTCCCCGCGTTCGCGACGGCGCCGCCATGCGAGAGCCGACACCGCCACTGCGAGCACGCACACGGCGCCGGCGAACGCCCGGCCCCACGGCGCCGCATCGGCCCGCGCCGTCGACAAGCTGTCGCCCAGCAGATCCTGCGCCTTGCCGATGTCCTCGACCAATCGGGCGACCGCCGGCGCGTCGACCTGATCCTTGCCGATCTCCAGCGCGTAGTCGGCCGTCAGCACCCGATCCTGAATGCGCAGCGACTTGCTGAACCTGAACGCGTCCTTGGCCACGGTCTTGTCGAAGCGGCGTTCCGGCCAGGCCTGTGGCAGTTGCACGCGCAGCTGCTCGCGCAGCGACTGCGGGCCGTGCAGCGACAGCGGCATCGTGCGCAGCGGCTCGGCCGGTGCGCGCAGCTCGTTGTCCATCTCCGGGACGCGCAGCGCGGCCTGGCGCGCGCCCTGGCCGTCGGCTGGCCAGAAGTCCTTGACCGCGTAGTGTTCGGTGACGACG
>Ga0207657_10006697_pt1 | contig 11909 bp, 6 predicted proteins | sample KBSC33metaG_FD_184316 | JGI IMG/M metagenome (GOLD analysis project Ga0207657, IMG submission 184316) | Corn rhizosphere microbial communities from Kellogg Biological Station, Michigan, USA - KBS C3-3 metaG (SPAdes) (version 2) | ecosystem: Host-associated > Plants > Roots > Rhizosphere > Soil ...
CCCAGCTGCAACTGGCGCATCGGGATCGTGGGAGGGAACCCATTGAGCTGACCAGCCAAGCCGCTAATGGTGCCAAAACCCGCGTGGGCCGCTCCGGGCGGTGCGCCGGGGATTGCAGCGCCTGCCAAGATGTTGCCCTGGGGTTGTCCCCAGTTCGGATGGTTCAACAGATTGAAAGCTTCGGCTCGGAACTGAAGCTGGTGATGCTCGTTGTAGGGCATGCGGAAGTTCTTGTGTACTTCGGCATTGACGGTGAAAATTCCCGGAGAAATCCCAATGTCCCGTCCGACATTGCCGAAACTTCCAAACGGGGCTTCGACGAAGGCGGCGCGATTGTACCAGCCGCCGGGGGCTTGATTCGCTGCGTTTACATTGGTCCCTGACACGTAGTTTGGCCGGTCGTATCCGGTCTGGGTGTTGGAATTATCTACGCCGCCGATGGTGATTGTCTGCGGTAGGCCGCTTTGAAGCGTCACGATTCCGCCGACTTGCCAGCCGCCGATGATTGCATTCGCGAACGAATTGTTGATGTTCAGCGGCTTTCCCTTGCCGACGGGCAACTCATAGAGAGGGGATACAATCAGGCGATGGCGGGTGTCGAATGAGGATAGGCCGCGCTCGCACCGGATGCAATCGCTGTTCTGCGGGAATAGAGTGTCATAACCCTGCACGCGAATTCCGCTGGTGTCGTCGATCGATTTGGAATAGGTATAGGCGCTGGTCAGGCTCAAGCCCTGGCTGAAACGCCGCGTGACCCTCACAGCAAGCGAGTTGTATTCGGCATTGCCCATATCTTCGACCGTCTGAATGAACGTATAGTCGTGGAACGGAAGATGTGAGGCCGAGGTCCCCACGGGTGACGGTACTCCCTGGTTTTGGTTCCAGAAGCCGGCGAGGTGGTGGCTTACTGACCCCATATATCCGGCTTCCACCGACCAGTTCTCGCCGAACTGGCGTTGGACGTTTAAGATGTACTGCAGGGAATAACCCGTGTGAAAGGCGGGGTTGACAGAGTAGGCGTAAGGCCCTGACGTGATGTTTACCGTTGTGCCCCCGGTTGCAGGAAAGGCGTTGGCGTAGGTAAACGGTCCCGAAGCGGTAGTTTCTACGGGCGAGTTGCGGACGGCAAGGTTACGTCCAAGATCGAAAAACGTGGAGTTGGAGTTATCCTGGCTGTAGAACTTTCCAAATCCCGCGCGAATCACAGTCTTGGCGTCGGGCGAATAGGCGATTCCGAAGCGGGGGGCGAAATTATTGTGACGCGTGTCCATGAGCTGGTTCGGAAGGAGCCCATTGCTACATTGCACAGGAGTCGCAAGCCAGCGGACCGAGATGGGTGGTGGTCCGGCATACGGATCCGTGCAGTTGCCTTGCCGGACAAAGTATGGCCAGTCCGACTGCGGCGCGTTTGGGGTCAAGATGTTATGCGGCACATAGACTGTGAACAGGTTATTAGTCAGGTCAGTAAAGGGCGGCACTAATTCATAGCGCAGGCCGAGGGACAGGGTGAGCTTGGATGTGACCTTCCAGGTGTCGTCGATGAAGGCATACTCGTTGTTGCGTTGGAAGTCCGCTGCGGCAGCGGCCACGGCTACTGTGGGTTGATAGATATCGCCCAGCAGGAATTCGGCGAAGGCGTCGCCGCCAGTGCCCGTTGCGCTCCTGGTCGAGAAGGCGTTGAAGGCGTATTGGCCGCGAGTGTACTGATTGCCGAACTGGTCGTAATTCTGGCGATCGTATTCGAAACCGACTTTGAAGCTGTGCTTGCCCTTGTTCCAGGAGATATTGTCGACGAACTGAGTGGTGTTGTTCTGGTTTTGGTAAGGACCATCGGAATTATCCCCGAAGCCGCTGTAGCCACCTTGATTGAAGCTTACGCTCGGGATGCCCCAAGTAACTCCAGGGCCGGCCGGCAGATTGGGGAGCGCCAGTTGCTGGACGTAGTTGGTGTTGAACGCCCCGAGGGCGGCTTGGGCATTGAAGAACCGCGTGTATCCGAAACGCGCTTCGTTAACGAGATTGGGCGAGAGGATGCGCGTGTTCGAACCGAGGTACTGCTCATAACCGACGCTGGTCTTGGCACCGCTGACGTTAATGGTCTGCTGGGATTGATCTTCAACACCCCAACTATAGCGGCCGGTCCATTGCGATTTGGCGGATTCGACGAAATCCATACGCAAAACAAAGCCGTCACGGCTTAAGGGCGAGGCCTCGTCCTGGACAAAGTTTTGGGTAAAGCCCGGCAGCGTTGCGGAGTTGTAGTACTGCAAAAGCTTCTGCGAGTACGGATTGATCGATCCCGGGGGAAGAGTGTTGTTCGGGTAGGGAATATGCGTGGTTGGATCGTAAATAATATTTGAAATTTGGCTGAAGTTACCTTGGAACATGAGGGGGGTGGGCACGGAAAAAACGCCCTGCGTAATCTGCCGTTGCACCAGCCATTCATCATTCGCCATGAAAAACAGCCTGTCCTTGCCGTTGAAGAGCTTGGGAATAGAGACGGGGCCATCGATCTCGAAGCCGTAATCGTTCCACTTGAAGGGTGAAACCCCGGGACGCTTGGCGGTAAACGCATAGGGTTTGGCATCGAAATCGTTGTTGCGGACGAACTCAAACAGCGAACCGTGATACGCGTTGCCGCCGGATTTAGTCAGCACGTTGATCTGCGTGGCCTCATGGCCGAACTCAGCGGGATACACTCCGGTCTGCACTTTGAATTCCTGCAAGGCATCAATCGAAGGGAGCACGACATAGGTGTTGAAATTGGGATCGGTGTTGTTTACGCCATCGAGTGTATAGTAGTCGAACACGATGCGGTTCCCGCCGGCGGAAATCGACTGGCCCGCGCGGTCACCGCCCTGCCGTGAGCCAGCCTGACCGGACGCCGGCGCGAGGTTGCTGACATTCGGAGCCAGTGTAACCAGATTCAGGTATTCGCGGCCATTGAGCGGAAGCTCGACGATGTTTTTGTTTTCGATAACCGTGCCGACCGTCGCGTTTTCAGATTGCAACAGAGCGGCGGTAGCAGAAACTTCCACGGTTTCGCTCACCTGGCCGACCTGGAGCGTGAGATCCAAGCGCACGGACTGTTGCACCTGAACTTCGACGTTGGTGCTGCTAGCGGTTCGAAATCCCGGATGTTCAACTTTGATGTTGTAGACGCCGGGCGGCACCGAAGTGAAAGTGTATAATCCATCGCCAGAGGTGTCCGCAGTACGGAGCGCGTTGGTGGCGGTGTTGGTTAAAGTGACAGCTGCAGTAGGTACAGCGGCTCCGCTTGGATCGGTTACCCGTCCCGAGATGTCGCCGAAAGTTTGTCCTAGCAGAGGAAGCCCGAAACAAAGAAACAACCCTAGAAACCACTTGGTTCGCATGTCGAATTCACCTCACTCTAGAATTCACTGATTGCAATCACAACCTCGCCATGGATTTAACCGAAACACTTACGAGTGAACACAGACCTAACAGCGAAAAGCTGTTCGTACTGTCATTTCCTCAACCCCGAATTTAAAGCTCAGGGACCCCACGAAACACCGGGGAGCGTATCACAAATATTGCTGAATTGCAACCCCCCTTTAGTGTTTTTTTGTAGATCCATTCGGCAAATAAGACGCCGTCTTAGCTGCGTCACGCGTGCAACTTGCTAAGAGTAGCGCCTAAGATGGGCCGTGAGAACAATGCACAAAATGCACCGACCGAGCCGACGTTAGAACTGTTAGCGGGCTGGGAATGAGGTGCGCGGGGCTTGGAATCGCATGAGCCGCGTCGAACGCGAGCCGTGCTAGAGCTCTTGCTGATTGCACCCACTCGATTCGCCGCTGGAGTATGATAGCCAGCATGCGCTTTTTCTCGGCCGTGTCGACTACAATCCTATTCACCGTTGTAACGGCGTTGGCGCAGGATGTCGGGTCCACGCGCGCCGATTGGCCGCACTACGGCGGTTCCCCGTATTCATGGCGCTATAGCGCCCTGGATCAAATCAACACCAGCAACGTAAAATCACTCACGCCCGCTTGGATGTTCCAGACGGGAGACTATGCGGAGAACCTGCAAGCCACGCCGATAGTGGTGGACGGAGTGATGTACCTGATTACCGCGCAGGCACATGTGTTCGCTCTGGATGCGGCGACCGGTCGTGAGATCTGGAACTACCGATATCCTCCCGTACCGCGCAGCATTCCAGGTTTTATCGGGAATCGCGGAGTCGCGGTGGGCGATGGCAAGGTCTTCTTCGGCACCAAAGATGACTATATGGTCGCGCTCGATCAGAAGACCGGGCACCTGTTGTGGAAAGTCAATATTGATGACGCGCGGCAGTGCGGCTGCAATGTCACCGCCGCGCCAATGGTTGTGAAGGACAAAGTCATCGTCGGCGGAACCGGCGGTGACGGAGCGCATCGTGGATACATCACGGCGTTCAATACTCGCACCGGGCGCCTCGCATGGCGCTGGTATGTGATCCCCGGTCCCGGCGAAAAAGGGCACGAGACCTGGAAGGGCGACAGCTGGAGATTCGGAGGCGGCGCCCCCTGGATGACCGGCTCCTACGATCCTGCGCTGAACCTGCTCTATTGGGGCACCGGCAATGCAGCGGCCGATTTCTACGACACGGAGCGAGTGGCTGTCGGCGCAGATAAGAGCAAGGATGTGAATCTCTACACCGCCAGCGTGGTTGCCCTGGACCCCGATACCGGCAAGCTTCGTTGGCACTACCAGGAAGTCCCAGACGATGTGTGGGATTACGATTCCTCTTATGAAGTGGTCCTGATCGACCGCGAATTTCGCGGCCGCATGCGGCAGGCTCTTGTGCACGTGAACAAGAGCGGACTCACGTCGGTTCTCGATCGAGTGACCGGCGAATTTCTGGGAGCCTTCTCCGTTCCTGAAGTGCGAACCTGGATCGCCGGCATCACGGAAGACGGCAAATTGGTAGGACGCAATGAACCGGCAATGGGCAAGACGATTTCTGTTTGCCCTAGCGCAGCCGGCGCGAAGAGCTGGAACTCCACTGCCTATTCGCCGCGCACCGGTTTTCTCTACGTGCCGGTCAATGAAATGTGCAATGACATCACGCCCAACAATCACCCGGCAGATGAAGGGAAGAACTACATGAATGGCGACTTCCCGTTCAAACTGCCTGCGGGCCGGTCCACTTTCAGCCATGTCGATGCCTGGGATCCGGTCACAGGTAAACGTGCCTGGAGCATGCCATACAAATACGTGTTGCTGGCGTCGATGCTCGCCACAGCAGGCGATTTGGTGTTCACCGGAAATCCGGAAGGCGACTTTTTCGCTCTGGATGCAAGGAATGGAAACAAATTGTGGAGTTATCAAACCGGTGCGGGACATCGCGGATCGGCGGTCTCGTATTCCGTGAATGGGCGGCAGTACATTGCGACTCCGACTGGATGGCATTCGTCGGTTGTGGGAGCTTTGGCTCAATCATTATTTCCCGACCAAGATTGGCGGCTGGGCTCGACGCTAGTGGTCTTTGCCCTGCCGGAGGGATCGCGATGAGGATGTCATGCATACGATTGACGCTCTACGTCATGACTCCGCTCGCGCTGTCCGTGCCGTGTCAGGCGCAGAACGTGGCCAACGTGGTGAAGCAAGGTGAAGCGGTCTTCTCGAAGACTTGCGCCACGGGTTATTGCCATGGAATCCGTGGCGGCCCAAGTGGCGCTCCGCGTTTGGCGGCCCGGGGCTTCGATCAGGCTTATATCAGCAAGGTAGTCACGCAGGGCGTACCGGATACCGGTATGGCGTCTTTCAGCAGCAGATTATCGCCTCCGGATTTAGTAGCGGTGATTGCGTATGTAGCGACGTTGAACGGCATCGCCAATCCCGACGTGAGTATGGACGGCGCGGGGGACGCCGTTTCCAGTCGACCCACGTTGACCGGCGAGGCCGCTCGCGGCGCTCGGCTATTCTCGGAAGCTGTACGAAGCTTCGGACGATGCTCGACGTGCCATGAAGCGGGCGGGTTCGGGATTCCGGTGGCGGCTCCGCTCGCAAAAGTGCCGGCATCCACCGCGGACCTCAAAGCGCTAGCGACCCCCGATGTGAAGACCGGCTCAATGGGCGGAGAAAGTATGCCGGTACTGGTATTGAGCCAGGGCAAGCAGAGCGTCGTATTCTATGACCTCACATCTGCCCCTCCCGTGCAGCGAAATGCCGAACCTGGCGCGGTGAAATTCACGGATGGCAGCAAGTGGCGGCATTCTTCGGTGATCGGAGCCTACAACGATTCCGAACTGGCCGCGATTCTCGATTATTTGCGCGCTGTCATCAAGCCGTAGAGGAAGAACTTGTCGGTGGAGCGAACCCAACCGCTCCAGCCGAGGTCCACTAGACGCCGCTCCAACACGGAAGGCTGATAAAAGACTTTCACAATATTGAACTCGCGGCCATCGTTGAGTCTCCGTCGAGATACACCCGATTCGTCAAGCGGTCCATGGTCTTTCGCGGTCGATGTCGGCTCCGGAAGGCTGTCGATGAAGAATGCCTGTCCGCCTGGCTTAAGCGCCGCTCGCACCAGCGCCCAGAACTCGTCGAATCGCGCGGGCGGAACGTGCGAAAGCCAAAATGAGAAGAAGACAATGTCGAAAGTTGTGGGCGGAACCCACGAGAAAATGTCGGCGACATGGTATTCGACATTGGCCGAACCCACTCGCTCGCGATTGATGGCAATGGTTTCCGGCGAAGCATCCACCGCCGTTACGTGCCGGTTGCCTTCCGCCAGTCGCTGCGTCCAGAGACCGGTTCCGCATGCGAGTTCCAGCACATCTCCGCCACGAACGGCAGAACGGAGTTGGACTTCGATCTCGGCCGCCTCCGCCAGCCATTGATCGCGATGCTCGGGGCCGCGATCATATCGTCCCTGCCGCAGGAACCATTCGTCGTACTCGTGCGCGCGAGCTCGATAGTAGGCTTTCTGCTCGTCTAAAATCACGCGGTCTTCCATTTTCTCATTCTATCCTCGCCATGAATTCCCAATCCGCACACGATCGGGTAAACTTAGCTGAATCGAGGATTGTAATGAATCATCGCCCGGTAAGTCGCAGAGAATTTCTGGCCGCAACCGCTGCCTTGGTGGCCGCGAGCGCCACGGCCGAGCAAACAGCCATACCGATTATCGACACACACATTCATTTCTTCGACACTACTCGTCCGCAGGGCGTGCCTTACTCGGGAAACGGAGTGAAGAATCTGCCGATCGCGAACCCGGCGTCGTTCCGGCGCGTGGGTGTTCCGCTGGGCGTAGTCGGCGCCATCGAGGTTGAGGCCAGCCCATGGATCGAAGACAACTTGTGGGTGTTGGAGGAGTCCAATAAAGACAAACTCATCGTAGGAACTATTGGCGATCTCGAGCCCGAGAAGCCGGAATTTCGCGAATACCTGGGCCGCTACCACAAGGACCCCCTGTTTCGAGGTATTCGTTGTGGAAACCTCTGGGGCCGGAGCCTGACCGCACAGGTCGAGCAGCCGGCGTTCATTGCGGGCATCAAAGAGCTGGCGGCTGCGGACCTAACTATGGATACGGCCAACCCGACGGTGGAACTGATTCAAACGATCGTGCGGTTGACCGATAAAGTGCCGGAGCTGCGAGTGGTGATCGACCACTTGCCGGGCATAGAGCCGCCCACCGAAGCAGCAGCCCTCCGTGCGTATGAGAACAACCTGCGCACCCTAGCCAAACGAAATGTATTCGTAAAAGTTTCTGCAGTTGCGCGTCAGGTCGCGGGCAAGGTTCCCACCGATCTGAAGTTTTACAAGCCGCGGCTCGATATGATTTGGGACATTTTCGGCGAGGATCGCCTGGTGTACGGCAGCGACTGGCCGAACAGCGCCGGCAATTGGGTTCCCTATGCCACGGAACTGGCGCTGGTCCGGGAATATTTTATGGCCAAGGGGCGACCGGCCGCCGAAAAATATTTCTGGAAGAATTCAATTGCGGCCTATAAATGGGTGAAGCGCGATCCCAAACAACCGCAGCTACCGGCATAGACTTCAGTCGATTTTGGAGGAATCTTTTCGTGCACAACGTATTGGTCTACGGGGACTCGATGACTTGGGGAATCATCCCCGACACCAGGAACCGATTCGCCTTTGATGAGCGCTGGCCCGGCGTGCTCGAAAATCAACTTCGAGATTCCGGCAAGAACGTGAGAATCATCGAGGATTGTTTGAACGGCCGTCGCACGGTTTGGGAAGATCCATTCAGGCCGGGCAGAAATGGACGTCAAGGTCTAGCGCAACGGGTTGAGATCCACTCGCCGCTATCGCTGGTGATCGTGATGCTCGGAACCAACGACTTTCAGTTCTCGCACCCTTACAACAATGCTTGGGCGGCGGCGCAAGGAATCGTAGCGCTGGTGAATGAAATCCGGAACGCGCCGATCGAGCCGGGGATGCCGATTGCTCCCGTTCTAGTGGTGTGCCCACCGCCGATCGGTTCGCCGAAGGGTTTGATCGCCGAGAAGTTCTTGGGTGCGGCCGAGAGATGCCGCGGACTGGCGGATGCCTATCGCGAGGTCACTTCCAGCTTGGGCTGCCACTTCTTCGATGCCGGGAGTGTGACTGCGTCGAGCCGCGTCGACGGTATCCATCTGGATGCCGATCAGCACGTCACGTTGGGAAAGGCACTCGTGTCTGTGGTCTCTCCGATTCTGTCAGAGCAGGCTACGGCAGCGCGAACGTGAACAGCGCCGAGTCGGTCGAAACCGCAACGTATTGCTTGCCGTCGACGCTGTAGGAGATCGGTGAAGCATTGATCTCAGCCCCGGTCTGGTAGTGCCAGAGCTCTGCGCCGGTGCGGGCGTCGAGGGCGATCAGGTTGCCATCCTTAGCTGACGCGAAGACCACGCCGCCCGCTGTCGATAGCACGCCGGCTCCAACTGAACCCTGATACAAATCGAAATTCCACTTGATGGCGCCGGTCTGCGGATCGATGGCGCGAATCGCGCCGGGAAAGAGGCCGGGTTCTTCCTGTTGGCCAGTCCCCGTGTAGGGATCGCCCGGACGCGGCTCCTTCGTGATGCTCGAGTAGAGCGCGCAGGATTCGCGCACTGCTAAATAGAAAAGATTCGTTTGCGGATCCCACGAAGGCGAGGCCCAATTGGTGGCTCCGGACTGATCCGGGCACACATTAACGCCCTGCGGAGTCGGGTCCATGCCAGGAACCAGGACGGGACGGCCGCGGTCGTCGAGACCTTTGGCCCACGTCTGCTTCGCGAAGGGCTTGCCCATCAGAAACTCGCCCGTGTCGCGATCGAGCACGTAGAAGAACGCGTTGCGGTCGGCGTGCAAAATCAGATGCCGCATCTTCCCCTGGAAGGTGGCGTTAACCAGAACATTCGTTTCGGTGGCGTCCCAATCGTGCGTGTCATGCGGTGTGAATTGGAAGTACCATTTGAGCTTGCCGGTTGCCGGATTGAGCGCCAGGATGCTGCACGTGTAAAGATTGTCACCGGCGCGCACCGATCCATCGTAGTCGGGCGACGGATTCCCGGTGGCCCAGAACAGCGTGTCGGTGTCGGCATCGTAGGTGCCGGTCATCCAGGTAGGGCCACCGCCAAAGTTCGCTGAGTCGCCGGCCCAGGTGGAGCGGGCGGGATCGCCTTTTTCGGCCACGACATGGATGCGCCACAGCCGCTTGCCGGTCGCAGCGTCGTAGGCGTCGACGAAACCGGTGAGTGCGCACTCGCCAGCCGTGATGCCGACAATGATCTTGCCGTCGATGGCGAGCGGCGCGTGCGTGATGGATGTGCCAGTTTTATAATCGTCTACCGCGACGTCCCAGAGTGGATTTCCAGTCTTGGCATCCAGCGCGACCAGATGCGAGTCGAGCGTCGCCATATACAAACTGTTGCCTAAGACCGCGAAGCCGCGATTCGTCATCACGGTGCAATTCGCATGGATGTCGGAGGGCAGGCGGCGCGTATATTGCCAAATAGCACGTCCAGTACGGGCATCGAGCGCGGCGGCAGTGTTGCGAGGCCCGGTGACATACATGACGCCATCGACAACCAGAGGCGTGGTCTCCGCTCGCGTGGAGCCAAACTGGTAGGCCCAAGTGCTACGCAGCGTATGGACGTTGGCAGGAGTGATGGAGGAAAGGCCGCTATAGTGTGTACCGTTCAAGTCGCCCCAATAAGTAAGCCAGTTTTGCGGCTCCTTGGCGGCTGCCTTCAATCTCGCGAAAGTAACACCGTCACTGCTCGCACCGGCGGACACGGCGTTCACCGCGGGAGCGTCCTTCAGAAATGCGATCACGTCGTCCAACTGCGAACCCGATACGGCGCCTTCCGGCATTAGCGACTTCCCCGTCAGTCTCACGCTGGCCGCATCTTTTTTCGCAAGCAAATGTAGTTTTTCCGTTTCATCCATGACCTGCACGGAAAAAGTGTCTTGGTTCTTGAGGACGCCATTAATCTGGCTGCCGTTCCGCAGACGAACCTCCACGGCCTCGAATCCGCGTATCTGTTCGCGATGCGGCTGCGCAATCGCGAGTTGCAACTCGCGGGCTGTCCTCGCCTCTCCTATATGGCTCAAGTCCGGACCCAACCGTCCGCCATGCCCTTGATACATGTGGCAGCGGCTGCAATTCCCCGCTCCGAAAAACACCTGCTGTCCATTAGCCGCGTTGCCGGTAACCGGCAGATCGGGACCGCCCGCGCTCAAAGACCGCAAATAAGCCACGATCGCACGCGCGTTCTCTGCCGGCATCGGAAACGCCGGCATCTGAGTGCCGGGAATCCCGCCGGTAATGTTGTCGGCCATTTCGGATTCGAGCGATCCGTGGCGCAGCCTGCCGGTGAGGTTTGGCCCGCGTCCGCCCTTCGCGTTCTGCCCGTGGCAAGCCGTGCAGTTGGATTCAAACAGCCGCTGTCCTGCGGCTACTCGTGCAGCATCGGGCGTTTGGGCCAGTGCTGAAGGCCCGCCGCTGAAGAGCTGCGCGACAAATAATAATCCAACAGTACTGCTGCGAACGAACATTGATTGATCTCCCTATATCCTTGCAAGCCGAGTTATTGTAGCATTCCGGGTTACAGCTTCAGCCGGCACACCACTCCCACATCGTCGCAATACCACATCCAGCCATCGCGGATGCTCATGCCATGCGGCAAGGGATCGGAATCCGCGAGCTGAATCTTCTCGACCATTTCGCCGGTGTCGGGGTCGTGCTTGAAGAAGGCGTTCAGATTGGAGTCGGCTACCCACAGATACTTGCCTTCCCATCCGATGCCATGAGGCCGGTTACCGGCCGTCGGGAAACGCTTCTCCACAATCCATTCCTTCGGATCGACACGAAACACCATGCGCGCAGGCGGCACTGCCATCCACAACTTGCCATCTCGCCATTCCTGTCCGTGCGCGCCGGTACCGAGCGCCCGGCTCCCCAGCAATTGTCCCGCCTGGAAGCCACCCACTTTGCTTGGGTCGGCGACTTGAGCGGAATCAGGCGCCTTTTGCGGCGGGCGCTGCCGCGGTTTCGCCAGCGGGCTGCTGCGGGCCGGCGGATCGCCAACCATTTTGTAAATCACTCCTGCCCCAGGCGTAAAATTGCGGCTGATGGTCTTGCCGGTGGTAGCGTCGCAGTGAACAATTTCGCGGCTATAAGTGGAACCGATCCAGAGAGTGCCGTTCTCAAACGTGAGGCCGCTTGACCGGTCCGTCTCCGTTTCAAATGACCGCAACACACGGCCATCGTCGTACGCTACCAGATACACCTTATTGCCGGCCGCTTGATCGATGATCCATAGACCGTCGGGAGTGGCCTGCAAGCCGTTCGGCTGCGACCCTTTTGGCGATTTAAATACAATCTCTACCTTCCCAACCCGGCGAGCTTTGATGGAGCCCAGCGAGGCCGCCGCCAGCGCCGAAAAGCCGCTGCGGCTGGCGATCAA
>Ga0207657_10006698_pt1 | contig 11904 bp, 13 predicted proteins | sample KBSC33metaG_FD_184316 | JGI IMG/M metagenome (GOLD analysis project Ga0207657, IMG submission 184316) | Corn rhizosphere microbial communities from Kellogg Biological Station, Michigan, USA - KBS C3-3 metaG (SPAdes) (version 2) | ecosystem: Host-associated > Plants > Roots > Rhizosphere > Soil ...
GTCCAGCGTCATGTCCCGCAGCGCCGCCCCGGCCTCGATCATCCGCAGCACGAGGCCTGTGGACCCGATCTTGAGCAGCATCGTGGTCTCGCTCATGTTGGAATCACCGACGATTACGTGCAGGCGCCGGAAGCGCTCGGCGTCGGCGTGCGGCTCGTCCCGGGTGTTGATAATCGGCCGGGACCGGGTGGTGGCCGACGACACCCCCTCCCAGATGTGATCGGCGCGCTGGCTCACGCAGTACACGGTGCCGCGCGGCGTCTGCAGCACCTTCCCGGCGCCGCAGATCATCTGCCGGGTAACCAGGAACGGCGTCAGGATGCCCGTCAGCCGCCCCAGATCCTGATGCCGCGGGACCAGGTAGTTCTCATGGCAGCCGTAGGAGTTCCCGGCGGAGTCGGTGTTGTTCTTGAACAGGTAGATGTCCCCGCCGATCCCCTCCGCGCGCAGCCGGCGGCCGGCGTCCGCCACCAGCCCCTCCAGGATCCGCTCGCCCGCCTTGTCGTGCGTGACCAGGTCGACCACGCTGTCGCACTCCGGGGTGGCGTACTCGGGATGACTGCCCACGTCAAGATAGAGGCGGCTGCCGTTGCGCAGGAAGACGTTGCTGCTCCGCCCCCATGACACAACGCCCCGGAACAGGTAGCGCGCTACCTCATCCGGAGACAGTCGCCGCTGCCCGCGGAAGCTACAGGTGAGGCCGTACTCAGTCTCGACCCCGAATATCCGCCGGTCCATGTGCCTAACCTACGTTCCCCGCGGCCGGCAGGTCTTATCGCGGCGGACCGGCGCGCCCTATTGTGGGGGTGTGCCCAGCGGACCGCGCCTGCGCCAGGTCGCCCTGGTGGCGCGCGACTGCGGCCAGGTGGCTGGTGAACTGCGCCGGGTCTTCGGCTGGCCGCCGCCCTTTCACGATCCGGGGGTCGGACAGTTCGGCCTGACCAACGCGGTGTTCGCGGTGGGCGACACGTTCGTGGAGGTGGTGGCCCCCGCGCGGCCGGGCACCACCGCCGGCCGGTACCTCGAGCGGCGCGGCGGTGACGGCGGGTACATGGCGATATTCCAGGTCAGGGACCTGGCGGCGGCCCGTCGCCGGGTCGCCGGGCTGGGGGTGCGGGTGGTCTGGACCGCCGAACTGCCCGACATCGCCGCGACTCACCTTCATCCCGGGGACGTCCCCGGCGCCATCGTGTCCCTGGACTGGGCGGACCCGGAGCAATCGTGGAGGTGGGCGGGCCCGTCGTGGACGGGGCGGGTGCCCGACCATGCTCCCGGCGGCGTGACCGGGCTGACGATCGAGGTCAGCGACCCGGCCGCCGCGGCACGGCGCTGGGCGGCGGTGCTCGGGATCCCCTCGCCCGGCCGCGGGCCCGCCACGGCAGACGGGTCCGCCACGGCAGACAGGCCCATGACGGCAGACGGGCCCGCCACGGTAGACAGGCCCACGACGGCAGACGGGCCCGCCACGGTAGACCTGCCGGACTCGGGCCAGCGGCTGCGGTTCGTGCCGGCCGGGGCTGGTCGTGGCGAGGGCATCACCGAGGTGACCATCGCCGGACTGCCCGCCAAAGGCGGTGCGGGGCCATGGGTGATCGGCGGGGTCCGCTTCGCCGGCGAGGAAGGATGACATGACCGCGATCGATACAGGGACCGATGATCTGCGCGCCGAGATCGACAGCGGCGTCGCGGTGATCACCATGAACCGGCCGGACCGGCGGAACGCCTTCTCCCAGGCCATGGTGTCCGCCCTGGGGGCGGTCCTGGCCCAGGTGGAGACCGACGACGCGGTCGGCTGCGTCGTGCTGACCGGGGCGGGCGGCGCCTTCTGCGCCGGCGGCGATGTCAAGAGCATGGCCGCCCCGGCCGCGGACCGCGGGAACGGTGCCGGCCCGTCCCTCGACGCCCGCATCCACCGCCAGCGGCTGAACCAGCGGGCCACCAGCGGCCGCCTGTGGAGCATGCCCAAGCCCACGATCGCGGCCATCGGGGGGCCCGCGGCCGGCGCTGGCCTGTCGCTCGCGCTCGCCTGTGATCTGCGCTACGCGGCGTCGGGGGCGGTGCTGACCACCGCCTTCGCCAAGGTCGCGTTCGCCGGGGACTACGGCGGGACCTGGTTTCTCACCCAGCTGGTCGGCAGCAGCAAGGCCAAAGAGCTCTACTACTTCTCCGAACGGCTCAGCGCCGAAGAAGCCGAGCGATTGGGGATCGTCAACGCCGTCTTCCCGCCCGTCGACTTCGAACGGGAGGTCATGGAGCGCGCCCGCCGGCTGGCCCAGGGGCCGTCGATCGCTTACCGCTACATGAAGGAGAACCTGAACCGCGCCGTAACCGGCGAGCTGGGTGAATGCATGGACCTGGAAGTGACCCACCATGCGCACACCGGGCTCACCGAGGACCACCGCGAAGCCGCCCAAGCCTTCGTCGACAAACGCGAACCGCGTTTCCGCGGCCGGTAACCGTCCCGCCCGGCAGGCATTGAACCAAACCCCGGTCAATTACTCAGCAATTCCCGCCGGATCGCGATCCTCCTGTTATGCAGAATGTCCAGGCATTGCATTGACAGTCCATACCGGCTCCGTGACACTTTTCCCTCATGGAAGAAGCCGCTGATAAAAACCTGGTCGTGGGGCTCGGTTTCGACGCGGCCCGGGGTTATGCGCTGGCCGACCAGACGAGCCCGGCGCTGGCTGGCGCGGCCGGGGCCCTGACCGACACCACGATGACCGGTGAACGGGTCACCGAACTGCGCATTCACGGCGTCTCGGGATCCAACGGCCCGACCATGCTGGAGCACCCGCAGGCGCTGCAGGTGGCCGGCGACGGCGTGGCGGGGTTCTTCCGGCGGTGGAGCCCGGACGGCCCTGGCCGGCCCAGCGTGCCGTGGAAGCTGGAGGCTTACTCGTGGGGCGGGCTGACCGAGGCGCCGCTGGCCTCGGCGTCCTGGCTGGTGCTGGCCCCGTTCATGATGTACAACGTCGCCTACTTCATGCTGCCGCCCACCGTGGCGGGCAGTGAGCCCATGGTCATCGAGGGTCCGGAACCGCACATTCGCCGCGATCGGGGCCACCAGATCGCGCACGCGCTGCTGAGGCTGCTGGCCCTGGCGGCGACGATCCAGTTCGTGAGCGCGGCCGCGACCGTGACCATGAGCACGGTCGCCTGGCAGGCGGCCGACCAGATGAACCCGCTGCTGCCGACCTGGATGGGCTGGTACGAGTCATGGACCGCCGGGTGGCGGGTCGCCCTGGCGCTCGTGTTCACCGGCCTGATCGTGGTCCTGCTGTGGATGATCAGCGTCAGGACCACGAGCAAGTACGAGGCACGGATCAGTGTCGCGCGGCCCAAGCTGAACGAGGACTGGATGCTGACCCAGCCGACCTTCTGGCGGGGGAACGTCCTGGTCACTCGGCAGCGCTCGCTCCACGTGGCCGCGGCGGGCGCCTCGGTGGCGCTGATCGCCGTCCTGCCTTCCGGCCATCCGGCCGTGGTCCGGTGGGTGGCGATCGTCGTGGCCGCGGCGGTTCTCGTGGCCGCGGTCGTCATGAGCACGATGCCGCTGGCCGACCGCTACACGGTCACCGTGGTCAACGGAGGAGAGCCGGACGCGGCCCGCCCGGGCGGGCGGATGCCGGTCGGCAGGTCGGCCGACTGGTGGTGCCGGCGCGTCCTGCACGCCGCGCTGGCCTCCCTGGTCATCTCGGTGGTGGCGAGCGGCTGGACCGAACAGCAGCACGATCGGCACCCGGGAGCACTGCCGGGCCTGACCACGTTCCTCGTCGTCCTGCTGCTCGCGCAGGGGGTCTTGCTCGTCGCGCTGGGCGTCGTGGTCAGCGGCCTGGCCCGGCGGGCCCGCGCGGCAGGCTTCGACCGCGCCATCCGTCCCTACCTGGGCGGTAACCTCGCCACGCTGATGGCGACGCTGGGCTTCACCCTCGGCGGGCTGCTCACCGCCGTGATCAACTTCGGCGTGACCCGCCTGCTCGGAACGGCCGAACCCAGCGACGTTCACTTCATGACCGTGCCGAAGGATGCGCTCGCCATGCCCTGGCCGGTATTCGCCTTCGGTGCCGCGCCCATCGGGCTGCTGGCCGGCGCGATCGCAGCGGGCATCGTGCTGTATCTCCGCTACCGGCGCAACACCCGCGCGTTCTCGTCCGTAGCCGCCGGCGGCCCATCGCCGGTAGCCGCCACTTACGCCGGCTCCACTGCGGGCGCCCCGGACGGCAACGCGAACACCGGCGACGGCGACGCCTACAAGCAGCGCCGCGGCGCCATCGCCAAAGCCTGGGCCGTCGGCCTGCTCGTCGACGACGCCGATCTCGCCACCGCGCTGGCCGTGGGCGGCGCCCTCGCCCTGGTGCTCGCCGCCGAGATCATCGCGGCGGTCTACGTCATCACCGCCGGTCCGGACAGCAAGCCGTACGAGGCCTGGCACGGCCTGGCCGCCGTGGTCTCGCTCATCGCCATCGCGGTGGCCGGCTGGCTGCTCACGCTGCTGCGCCAGGACTACTCCGACCCGGCCAAGCGCAAGACGATCGGCGCGCTGTGGGACGTGGGCACCTTCTGGCCCAGGGCGGTCCACCCGCTCGCCCCGCCCTGCTACGCCGAACGTGCCATACCCGAGGTAGTGGACCGCATCCGCCTGCTGACCGGCCATATCAGCCACGACCCAGACGACGTCGCGACGCTGAAGTACCAGGCCGGGCTGCCGGACCTGGGCCGCACCACCGGCCTGACCGTGCCGTCCGGCCCGCTGCTGCTGACCGGCTACAGCCAGGGTTCGGTCATCGCGCCGGCCGTTGTCGCCCAGCTGCCCGCCGACGTCCTGCCCGAAGTCGCCCTGCTCACGCTGGCCTGCCCGGCCCAGCGACTGTACGGACGGGCCTTCCCCGCCTACTTCGGCCAGCGCCAGCTCACGGAGCTGGCCCGCCTGCTCGACGCGGACCCGAAACCCGGGCGCTGGAAGAACCTGCGCCGCCGCAGCGACTACATCGGATCGTTCATCTTCGCCGAGCCAGAGCCCCGGCTGGACGAGGACTACCTGCGCCACCACATCGACCAGCCGTGCCTGGATCCCCCCGTCCTGGTCCAGGACGCGAACCCGAGCCCGCCGCCCACCCACCGCCACTCCCAGTTCTGGCCCGACCCGCGCACCACCGAGGTCGGGAAGCACCTGGTCGAGCTGCTGAGCGACGAGCCCCCTGCTCAGCTAGCCCAGCGCGGCGACGGCAGCCACGACCAGTTCCCAGAAACGCCCGGCATCTAGCCCGACCGCGACCCGCGAAGGCGAGCGACGCCTTCCCCGTCGCGGTCAACCCAGGCTAAGCGTCTATCGGTGTCACTAGTGACCAGAACACCTGTACGTCGAAATGGCCACTCGACGGGTCGGGATCGCCGTAGATCTCCCAGCGAGGGCCTGCCAGCCTGTACCCGTTCGCCTTGCTCCACTCGCACACCGCCTGATGAGTGTCGCCGATCGTGGCGATCGGGCCGGTGTGGGTAGCGGTGGCGGCTAGGCCGCCCGGGAGCGCCGACGGGATGACATGAGCGGCGGGATCGAATGAGCCACTTACCTGAACGCCTACTTCGACGTTGGGAACATCGTCCTTGTACAGCATGATGTTGTGGCCCTGCTGGTAAAGCCCTGCCGGAGCGCCGCCGCGAAGAAAGCTCCACACCGTGTCCAGCATCGGCCTCCACATTGCCGGGAACTCCGCCCACGTGGTCGTCGCGGCTACCACCGCCGTCGGCGTTGGCTCGACGGTCTTCACGGTGACATCGACGGTCATGGCGCGGCCGACCGCGGAATTGTCGTCAGGCGGTAGAACCGGTCGGCCGGGTCGGCCATCTCGGTCTCGCGGGGGAGGACCGCGAGGATCCGCGCACCGCCCGCCGCGTGCCGCGCGGCCAGTCGCTCGCGGTCGGCACAGGCGAACGCGAGGTGCCCGGTCACGCGGTCATCCAGGCCGGCCCGCCGTAGTTCCAGCCGCACCGGTTGCGCCGAACGGTCTCCACCCTGCCCCTCCCACCCGGTCAGCGCGGTCCAGAACGAGCGCTCGCGCTCGAAGGAGCCTGTCGGTACGTCCAGCCAGAACTGGTCCGCGCGGCTGGCACCCCCGCCGTCGAGCCGTACCGGCCTGGGCACGCTGTGCTCGCCGTGCCAGCGCACCAGGCAGAACGTGAACCCGCCCGGGCTGGCCGAGATGACGAGGCCCAGTTCCCGGTGCAGCACCTTCGCCCCCAGTGCGACCGCGCGTTCGGCCGCCTGCTCCACCGAAGCGAGGGCGGGATCCACGTGCAGGTCCAGGTGGTGGCCGCCGCTGCGGCCGGCGACGCGCTGCACCCGCAGGTACGCGTCTCCGTCCGCTGGCAGCAGCGTGGCGAATTCCCCCGCCGCGCCCCGGAACGGCGACAGCGTGCTGCCCGTCACCTCGCGCCAGAACGCCACCCCGGCGCCGAACGAGTCAGCCGGGAAGTCCAGGAACACGGTCAGCCACCGGACCGGGATCGCGGTCACGGCCTGCGTGCCTTCGGCAGCGACGCGACCACCAGGTCGTAGGAGTCGCCGAGCAAGTCGGCCACCATCTCGTCGGGCACCGAGCCGTCCAGCGTGATCGTGTTCCAGTGCCGCTTGTTCAGGTGATACCCGGGCGTGATCGCCTCGTACGCCGAACGCAGCTGGACCGCGAGCTCCGGATCACACTTCAGGCTCACCTGCAGCGGCTCGGCGTCCAGGCTGCACAGCGCGAACATCTTCCCGCTGACCTTGAACACCGACACCTCGTCCCCGAACGGGAACTCCTCGCTCGCCCCCGCCAGCCCCAGGCACCGCTCCCTGAGCCCTTCCGCCGTCAACTCGCGCCCGGCCATGATGCTCCCAATTCCATCAGCCTCTTCTGCATCACAATTCGCTCACCAGTACGATCTTCGTCGGGGTAACGTGGTTGATTCGGGCTTCGTGGTTGATTTGGGGGACCATAGTGCACCAAATCAACCGCATAACCCCGATCAACCACGATATTTCGCAATCTACAGACCTCACGCTGCACTTACTCACCAAGCACCACATCGGCATCGTCGTCCAGGCGTGTCTAGACCGTGAAGGCGGCGCGGAATCGGGCCAGGGCGCGGTCGCTGTCGCCGTCGGCGGCCCAGGCCTCCAGGCCGACGGTGCCGGTGTAGCCCATCTCGTTCAGCGCGGCGGCCACGGCGGGGTAGTTGATCTCGCCGGTACCCGGCTCGCGCCGGCCGGGCACGTCGGCGACCTGGATCTCGCCGATCAGCGGCCCGGCCCGCCGGACCAGCTCGATCAGGTTCCCCTCGCCGATCTGCGCGTGGTAGAGGTCGAGCATCAGCCGGACCCGCGGATGCCCGACGGCTTCGACCAGGGCGAGCGTGTCGGCGGCGCGGGCGAACGGGACGCCGGGGTGGTCCACCGCGGTATTGAGATTCTCCAGGCAGAACGTGACCCCGGCCCGTTCGGCCATATCGCCGAGACGGGTCAGGGTGCGCGCGGCCGAAATCCACAGCGGACCCGGCATGTCCTCGCCCGGCACCACCGGCAGGCCCTTGCCGTCCAGCCCGGTGCCGTGCAGGTTCAGCCGGGGGCAATCGAGCGTCTGCGCCACCGCGATGGACTCCTGCGCGGTCCGGATCAGCTCGTCGGCGCCGGCACCGAAGTCGCCCCTGATGTAACCGGTCATGGACGAGAACATCGCCCCGGTCGCGGCCAGCGCCTCGACGTCGTGCCGGGTCCAGTCCCAGATCTCGGCGTCGAAGCCGGCCTCGGCGATCCGCTGGACCCGTTCGGTGATGGGCAGGTCGAGGAAGATCATCTCGGCGCAAACGGCCAGTCGCATCGGCATGCTCCTTCCGTATGATGCCGTCATGTCAGAGTCAACACCAGCGGGGGTACCCGCCGCGACGTTCCCCATCACTACCGGCCTCGGCCTGCCGGGCGCGGTCATCGAGAGAGACCTGGGGCTCGCCTTCGGCCTCGTCGTGCGGAGCATGGGCTTCGCCAAGTCGTTCGGCGCCGGGCTCACCTCGCTGCGTCAGGGCGAGGTCCCGCAGTACACCCGGCTGCTCGAGGACAGCCGCCGGCACGCCATCGACCGCATGGTCGAGAACGCGCGGCTGCTCGGCGCGAACGCGATCGTCGCCATGCGGTTCGACTCGTCAGAGATCAGCCAGCAGCTGACGGAGATCGTGGCCTACGGGACCGCGGTCGTCGTCCGGCCTGCCGGGTAGCCGTGCCCGGCGCACGGCCGCTGGTCTCCGACGCCGACCGCGAGCGGCTGATCGCGCTGCTGCGCGAGCACTACGCGGCGGGACTGTTCGGCCTGGACGAGCTGGACCGCCGAGTCGGGACGGTGCTGGGCGCCCAGTTCCTGGACCAGGCGGCCGCCGCGGTCGCCGACCTGCCCGCGGTCGCGCCGGGGACGGGCGCCGCCGGGAGCGCGCCGCCGCGGCGAGCCAGGCGGCGGCGCGGGCACGGGCATGCCGATCAGCCCGCCGCGGGCTGGGTTCCCACCAGTGAGCGATTCCGCGACCCCAGCACCAGCATGGTCATGCGGGTCTGGGTCGACCCGGCCGACCAGAGCCGTCACTACGTGCCGGAACCCGAGTCATAAGTCAGCGAGCGGGCCGGTAGGTCGCGATCAGCGTGCCGGTGCTGGTCGGGGTGGCCTCGGCCAGCTCGAACGTGGCCGGCGCGGCGTCGTCGGGGAACAAGCGCCTGCGGCCGCCGCCGGCCACCACCGGGCTGATCATCAGCGTGAGCTCGTCCAGCAGGCCCGCCTCGATCAGCGACCGGACCAGCGACGGGCTGCCGCCGACGCCGATGGTCCCGCCGTCCTGCTCGCGCAGATCCGCCACGAAGTCGGTGACCGGGCCCTTGATCAGCGTGCTGTTCGGCCACTGCTCCACGGTGTCGAGCGTGGTGGAGGCGACGTACTTCTGGGTGCCGTTGATCCAGCTGGCGAACGGCTCGTCGGTCGAGGTCGGCCAGTACCCGGCCCACTCGGTGAACGTCACCCGGCCGAGCAGCACCGCGTCCTGCCCGTCGAGCATCCGCGACAACGCCGCGCCCATCTCCTCGTCGAAGGCGGGCTGCCACTCGTTTGGCCTCTCGACCACGCCGTCGATCGAGCTGAACAGTCCCGCGTACACCTTGCGCATGTGATGAATCCCCTCGTATCGATCGGAACGGTCAGTGCCGGGTAGCCTGCCCGGCTGCATCGAACTGCCTGAGGGCGGGTGCGAGCACGTCGGCTTCGACGTTGTGCTGGGCTCCCTCCACCGCCTGCAGCGAGGCGGTGGGCAGCAGGCCGGCCAGGGCCCGCGCCGCGGCGATCAGCCACGGCTCGGTGCCGCGTCCGTACATGACCAGGGTGGGCACGGTGACGGCGGCCCAGCGATCGGCCGGCAAGGGCTGGCCGCTCATCGTGTCGCCCATGATGCGGCCGTCGTAGGCGATGGTGGGGGCGACCGCCTCCAGGGCGGGCCAGAACGGGCTCTCCCGCAGGCCGGCCAGTACCTCGGCCGGCATCCCGACCGCGCCGGTCATGAACAGCTCAACCGCGTCGCCCGGGCGGCCCGCGGCCACGGCCGCGTCCAATCGCTCGACGTAGTCGGCCGGCCGTGGCGGGCGGCTGTCGTCGACCACGAACGGCGGCTCGAACAGCGCGAGCCGCGTGATCGGCAGCCCGGCCGCGGCGGCATCCAGGGCCAGGACCGCGCCGGAGGAGAAGCCGCAGACGAACGCCGGCCCGCCCGCCTCGTCGATCAGGGCGGCTACGTCCTCGATCTCGCGTTGCACCGAGTACGGGGGAGTGTCGCCGCTCTCCCCGCGGCCCCGGCGGTCGTAGGCGTACGTCCGGAAGTCGTCTCGCAGCAGCGCGCCCACCTGCGCGGCAATCGGCGACGTGGCCCGGTACGCCGTCGCGCCGTCGATCATGATCAGCGGCGGCCCGTCGCCCCAGGCGTCGAAGCCGATAGCCGTGCCGTCCGCGGAAAATACCGTGCTCATCGTGATCCCCTCGTCCCGTTACCCTCGTCCCCGTACTGGTACTGAACGGTACCGTACTCCTTCCGTGCGGTACTGTACAGTACTAATCGCCGGAAGACCTCAGGAGGACCCGTGGCCCTTCAGCCGGGCGCTGCCCAGGTTCAGCTGAGCGCCGCTCCGGATCAGGCGGAAACCGGCCGGTCCGAGCGCAGGCGGCAGGCGATCATCAAGGCGGCCACCGAGGTGTTCGTCCGGCACGGCTACCTCGGCGCGACCACCGACGAGGTCGCCGCCCGCGCGTCGGTGTCCAAGCAGACCCTCTACAAGCACTTCGCCGACAAGCAGCACCTGTTCGCCGAGGTCATCCTGGACGCGAGTGTCCAGGTCGTGGACGGGCTGTCCAGCGCGGTGGCCAGCACGCTGGACGACGCGCAGGACGTGCGCCAGGGATTGCGCGCTCTCGCGGACGGGTTCCTGCGCGGCCTGCTGCAGCCGGACGTGCTGCGGTTGCGCCGGCTCGTGATCGCCGAAGCCGACCGCTTCCCCGAGATCGGCCGAGCCTGGTTCGACCGCGGTTTCAACCGCGCCCTGGTGATCCTGGGCGAGGCGATGCGGCGCCTGGCCGACCGCGGGCTCCTGCAGGGCCTGGCCGACCCGGCCCTGGCCGCCTATCAGTTCGCCGGGCTCGTCATGTACCAGCCGATGAACCAGGTCATGTTCGGGGGCACGGACGCGCTCCCGCCTGAAGACCAGCTCAACCGCATCGCGGACGCCGCCGTGGACATGTTCCTCGCCACTTACGGGCAGGGTTCTGTCTCACCGAGCCGACCGCCGAGCCGGTAGTACAGGTCTTCCCCGAAGCTGGTCGGAAGCGGGTCTTTCACGGCCAGCTTGTAATCGCGGCGCCCGTCGGGCTGGCGTTCGGCTCGCAGGAGCAGGGTGGAATCCGCCTGCTGGCGGTGGAAGTGCTCGGCGAAGCCGAACCGGTGGGTGACGAAGAACACCGTGGACCTCCCCGAACAGGGCCGGGGAGATCGCGCTCCTCGCGGTCACCCGCGATCGCGGCCACGATCTGGTCCAGGTTCAGGTCCCGCGCGAAGGAGCGATCCGTTGCGATATCCCCGGCCGCCCGCGCCCCAGCGGACAGCAATCCCGGGCTTCCGAGTGAAGACTGTGCCATTGGCATGCCCTGCCATCCAGCCTCTAAGGCGGTTAGCAGGAGCCATCAGCCACACGGGCAACTTCGGCGAGCTCCATCGCCGTACTTCTCATTGTGCTCGTCCGGCGAATACGGAAATAAGCTGGTGATCATGAACGATTTACGCTATTATGTTCTATAGAAATCATTCTTCCGAACGGGTGGTGCTCCATGCCTCCGGAACCGGTTCCCGCGGACCCTGGGTGGGACGAGGATCTCGCCTGGCTGGACCGCGACCCGGAACGGGAGACCTGGCTGGACCGGGCCCGCGAGCACGACGAGCCCCCGCTGGACGAGGAATACGAGAACTACGAGCCGCTCACCGATGAGGAGCTGGCGGAGATCCGCGAGGCGGCCGCCGATGAGCTGCTCGCGGTCGAGGCGGCCACCACCGGCCGGCGCGGACCGGGTCAGCCCGGCTCGGCGCGGGTGTTCCCCGGCGAGTCGTGCAGCCCGGCGGCCGCGTTCGGCCCGGGGATGGTCTTCGACGTGCTGCCCGGCTGTGCGCAGCTGGCGGTCGCCGCCGACGCCGCCGTAGCGGACGACCGGTTCGCCGGCATCTCCGAGGGCGAGCTGGTGGGGATGCTGTGCGCGTGGGACCGGGTTGAGGCCCACGCCGCGGCCCGCAAGCTGGCCGTCGTCGCCGAGCTGGACCGGCGGAACCCTGAGCCGGAGGATGCGGAGTTCACCGCGGACG
>Ga0207657_10006699_pt1 | contig 11904 bp, 11 predicted proteins | sample KBSC33metaG_FD_184316 | JGI IMG/M metagenome (GOLD analysis project Ga0207657, IMG submission 184316) | Corn rhizosphere microbial communities from Kellogg Biological Station, Michigan, USA - KBS C3-3 metaG (SPAdes) (version 2) | ecosystem: Host-associated > Plants > Roots > Rhizosphere > Soil ...
GACGGCGTCCCAGGTCGAGCGCCGCGCCGCCCGGAGCGCTCCTTCCTCGAGCCGCCGCCGCAGCGCGGGGTCTCCGAGCACCTTTGTGATCGCCTCCGCCGTCGCGTCGACGTCGTACGGCACGACGAGCGCCTCGCCCGGCTCGAACGACGCGGCGACCCCGCACCGGTCGGACACGATCACAGCCGTCCCCACCGACGCCGCCTCGGCTGCGACGAGCCCGAAGTTCTCTCCGCCCGAGGCGAGGACGAATACGTCGGCCCGCCGATAGAGGTCGAACGGCGGGCCTGGCGTGGGCGGGAGGAGATGCACGCGGCCGGCGGTCCGCAAGTCCGCCTGCGCGGCCTCGATGACAGCGAGCGTCCCGTGCCGGTCGTCCGGACCGACGAGGACCACGTGGACATTGGGTAGCCTCCGCGCCGCCTCCAGGAGGTGCTCGACGCCCTTCTCCGCGGCAATCCGGCCCACGTAGAGGACGACCTGCGCGCCGTCGGGCACGACGCCTGCGAGCGGATCGAGGTCTCCCGGAGGTGGCGGCTCGGGGAAGGCGTTCGTGCGGATCCGAACCCGTCGCGGATCGGCGCCCGCTGCCACGACGTCGTCGCGCTCCTTCGGTGACGACACGACCACAAGCCCCGCGCCCGATGCGACGCCCCGCGTCACGGTGGAGTCGAACAGCCGCTTCAGGGCCACCTTTCGCAACCGCGGCGCGAACATCCCGACCGGCTCGAAGAGATACGGAACGCGGCGCATGCGGCACCACGCGGCGACACCTGTCGTTACCGGGTCGCGGAAGCCCATCACGTGGGTCACGTCGGGTCGCGGGAGGCGGCGGAGCTCGAGCGGCAGCGTCGGCGTGATCCCCATCCACCGGTACCGCAGCGGCGTCGCGAGGTACGTCACGCGCGCTCCGTCGACCGTCTCGACCCGCGTGCGCCCGCCGGGGCGTCCTGCGACGTCGGTCAGCGTCGTCGTCACCACCTCGACGACGTGCCCTCGCGCGACGAGCCGCGTGACGAGCTCGCGCGCCACGACCACAGGCCCCCCGAACGCGTGGGCCGGCCAGTACGCGGGGCTCGCGAGCAGGATGCGCATCCGCGCGGACCCTACGCCGGGCGTGCGTTAGCGTGAGAAGTCGATGAGCGCCCGCCCGCGGATCCTCGTCCTCAACCAGTACTACTGGCCCGGCGTCGAGGCGACGGCGCAGCTGCTCGCGCAGCTGTGCGAGGCGCTGGCCCGCGACTACGACGTCACCGTCGTCACCGGTCATCTCCACGGCCACGAGCTGCCGGACGAGGAGGAGCGGAACGGCGTCAGGATCGTCCGCGTGCGCTCGACGACCTACGAGCGCTCGCAACTGCACCACCGCGCCGCCAACTACGGCAGCTATCTCGGCGAGTCCGTTCGCACGGCGCTGCGCGGCGAGCGGCCCGACCTCGTCCTCTGCATGACCGACCCACCGGTCGTCGGGGACATCGGGCTCGTCGTCGCGCGGCGGTTCGATGTCCCGCTGCTCGTCATCAGCCAGGACGTCTTCCCCGAGATCGCCGAGCGCGTCAAGCGGCTCGAGCACCCGCTCGTGCTCGGAGCGCTGCGCAAGCTCGTGGGGCTCTATCTGCGTCGCGCCGACCGGGTCGTCGCGATCGGCGAGACGATGAAGCTGCGCCTGGTGCACAAGGGCGCGCGTGAAGGGCGGATCGAGGTGATCCCCAACTGGGTCGATACCACCGAGATCCAGCCGCACCCCCGTCGGAACGCCTGGTCGGCCGCGCGCGGGTTGGACGACGAGCTCGTGGTCATGCATTCCGGGAACATCGGGCACGCCCAGGACCTCGACACGCTCGTCCGCGCGGCGACCTTCCTCCGCGACCTCGACCGGCTGCGAATCATGGTGATCGGCTTCGGGGCGCGGCACGGCGAGCTCACCCGGCTCGCGCAGCGCCTCGAAGTAACGCGGGCAGTGCACTTCCTCGACTACCAGCCGCGGGAGCAGCTACCGCTCTCGCTTGCCACGGGTGACCTCCACTACGTCGGGCTCGCGCAGGGGCTCTCCGGGTTCGTCGTCCCGAGCCGGCTGTACGGGATCCTCGCCGCGGGACGGCCGGTGCTCGTCTCCGCCGACGCGGACAGCGAGATCGTACGGATCGTCGAGGAGGTCGGCTGTGGGATCGTGGTGCCGCCGGGCCGGCCCGAGCGCGTCGCGAGTGTGATCCGCGACGTCGCCGAGGGGCGTCTCTCGCTCGTCGGAATGGGTGACCTCGGCCGGGCCTGGGTGGAGCGCGAGGCCGACCGCGAGGTCGCCTTCGACCGCTACCGCCGGCTCGTCGCCGACGTGGTCGCGAGCAGCTCGCGGTAGAGCGCGTCCACGTCGTCCACGAGGCGCTCCACCGCATAGCGCTCGAGCATGCGCTCGCGTCCGAGCTCTCCCATCGCGCGCCGGCGCACCGGATCGCCGGCGAGGATCTCGAGCCGCTCGGCGAGCGCGTGGGTGTCGTGCGGCCGGACGAGGAAGCCCGTCTCGCCCTCGTCGACGACGTCGGGCACGCCACCGACCTTCGTGGCCACGACGGGCCGTCCTGCGGCGAGCGCCTCGATGATCGTCACCGGCGTCCCTTCGCTCGCGGACGTCAGCACGACGGCGTCGCAGATCGCGTACCAGGTTGCGACGTCCTCCTGGTAGCCGAGGAAGAGGCACGAGCGCGCGAGACCGAGGTCGTGCGCGCGCTGCTCGAGGCGCTCACGGTCGTCGCCGTCGCCCACGAGGAGCAGCAGCGCGTCGACACCGCGCTCGCGGACGCCGGCGAGCATCGTCAGGAGATCGTCGGTCCGCTTCACGGCCGTCATCCGTCCGAACCAGCCGACCACGAACTTCCCTTCGGCGATGCCGTGGCGGCGCTTGACCTCGGCCGGGTCGCCGTCGAAGCGGACGCGCGGCTCGAGCTCGATCCCGAGCCGGACGACGGAGAACTTCTCGCGCGGCGCGACGTGGAGCGCCACGAGCTCGTCCCGCACCTCGGGGCTGACGGCGATCAGCCGGTCGGAGGCGCGCGCGAGGACGGTCTCGATGGCGCGGAAGAGGAGCGTCCCACCGGTGCCGAAGTAGCCGCGGAGGACGTGGCCGTGGAACGTGTGCACGACGACCGGGCGACGCGTACCCGCGAGCAGCACTGCGGCGCGGCCGACAGCGCCCGCCTTCGCGGTGTGCGTGTGGACGACGTCCGGGCGCACCTTGCGGATCAGGCGCGCGAGCCGGAACGCCGCGAGCGCGTCTCGGACGGGAGACAGCTCGCGCGACAGGCCGGGCAACGTCACGACCTCGACGCCCGCCTGTTCTGCGACGAAGGACATCGACGCCTCGCCGCGAGCGACGTCCCCGGCCACGAGCGTCGTCTCGTAGCCGCGGCCGGCGAGACCGCGGGCGAGATACGTGACGTGCAGCGCCGGGCCGCCGACGTTGAGCCTCGCGATCACCCGCAGCACGCGGATCGGCCGGCCTTCGCGGGAGGCGCTCATCGCGGCGAGACTAGCGACGGCCGCGGAACTACACTCGCGCGGATGCCGGTGCTGAAGACGCTCTTCTGGGGCTCCGCGGCCGCGCTCGCGTGGACCCACGCGGGCTATCCGCTGGCCGCCGGGGCGCTGGCACGCGTGCGCGAGCGGCGGGTTGCGAAGGACACGGCCGCCGAGCCGGCGGTGACGGTGATCGTCGCGGCGTACAACGAGGAGCCGGTGATCGAGCGACGGCTCGACAACCTGCTCGCGCTCGACTATCCCGGCGACAAGCTCGAGATCGTCGTCGCCTCGGACGCGTCCGATGATCGGACGAACGAGCTCGTCGAGGCCGTGGCGGCGCGCGAGCCGCGCGTCCGCCTGCTCGATTGCCCGCGCGGAGGCAAGGTCGCCGCCCAGGATCGCGCGGTGCGCGAGACGACGAGCGACGTCGTCGCGTTCTCGGACGCGAACGCCACCTGGGCTCCCGATGCGCTCCGGCACCTGGTCGCGAGCCTCGCCGACCCGGACGTCGCCTACGTCTGCGGCCGGCTGCGGCTCGAGGACGCGGCGGGGTCGAACCGCGAGGGCCTCTACTGGCGCTACGAGCTCTGGCTCCGCGAGCAGGAGTCACGCCTCGGCTCGGTCACGGGCGGGAACGGCTCGATCTACGCACTGAGCCGCGGCGACTACGTCGAGGTCGACCCGCGCTGGGGGCACGACCTCGCCTTCCCCTACCGGATGGTGCAGGCGGGCCGCCGCGCGGTCTACGAGCCCGCCGCGCTCGCGTTCGAGAGGCCGACGCCGACGAACGAGGCCGAGTTCGCCCGCAAGGTGCGGATGTTCGAGCACTGCTGGGAGATCACGCTGCGCGGCGCGATGCTACGGCGGCTGCCGCCCGGCTACCTCGTCTCGGTCATCTCGCATCGCGTGCTCCGGTACGGGAGCGGGGTGCTCCACCTCGCGCTGCTCGGAACGAGCCTCGTGCTCGCGCGGTCCGGCTGGCCGTACGCGCTCGCCCTTCTCGGCCAGCTCGCCGTGCTCGCCGCCTTCGCAGCCGGCGTCCCGATCGCGCGGTACTACGTCTACGTCACGTGGGCGACCGTCCAGGCGCTCTGGAACTACCTCCGCCGCGGGGTTCCGGCCACCTGGGAGGCCGCGGAGGGCACGCGCTGAACCGCTCGTTCGACGTCGTGCTCGCGGGGCTCGGACTCGTCGTCGCGAGCCCGCTGCTGGCCGTCGCCGCGCTCGCGGCGAAGCTCGAGGACGGCGGGCCGGTGCTGTTCCGGCAGGTGCGCGTCGGCAAGGACGGGAAGGACTTCGAGCTCCTCAAGCTCCGCTCGATGGTCGTCGACGCCGAGCGGCAAGGCGCCGGGTTCGCCGTCGACCGCGGCGACGCGCGGATCACGCGCGTCGGGCGGGTGATACGCAGGACGTCGATCGACGAGTTGCCGCAGCTCTGGAATGTCGTCCGCGGGGACATGTCCGTGATCGGTCCCCGGCCGACGCTCCGCTACCAGGTCGAGCGCTACACCGAGCGCCAGTGCCGGCGCCTCGAGGTCCTGCCGGGCCTCACCGGCTGGGCGCAGATCCACGGGCGCACGACCCTTCCGTGGGCCGAGCGGATCGAGCTCGACGTCTGGTACGTCGAGCACCGCTCACCGCGCGTCGACCTGAAGATCCTCCTGCGGACGCCGATCGCGCTCCTTGGCGGCACGTACAAGGGCACGACGGGGGGATGGCGCGCGGAGGAATGACCGAGCGGCGTGCGGCCCGGATCGGAGTCGTCTGCGCGCTCGTCGTGATCCTCGCCCAGTTGATCGTCGCGTCGGCGTGGTCGCTCGGCCACGACGACCCCACCGAGCTCGCGCTCACCCGGCAGTGCCTCGAGCGAGAGAAGGGCCTCGCGGTCGAGACGACGAACGACCCCATCGCTGCCTCGGCGAGCGGTGGCGCGCTCGCGACGGTCGTCGAGGGGAACGCCGTCACGATCGGCGTCGCGCGGAGCGAGGCCGAGGTCGAGCGGCTGCGATCGGCGTATTCCGCGAGCGGCGACCCGGGCACGAGGCTCGACCTCCACGGCCGCTACGTCGCGCTCTGGCACCGCGATCCGTCTCCCACCCAGCGGCAGGTGACCTACGACTGCGCGTACTGACCCGGCCTCACGCCGCTACTGGGGCGCCGCTGCGGCGATGCTAATCGCGGAGGGGGCGCTCCTCGCCTGGAACGCCTGGCACTACGACTGGCTGCGCGGCTACGACGCCTTCGCGAACGAGCAGTACGCCGACGTCGTGTCGCGCGAGTACCGGCTGCCGTCCGTGGGCGAGTCGGGCGTCTGGCACACGCCGCCGCTCTGGTTCGCGCTGGCCGGCACGCTCGGCCGGCTGACGACCGTGCTCGGCCTGGGGCACGCGCAGCGCCCCGGCCAGCTCCTCGCCGCCGCAGCCGGGCTCGTGACGTGCATCCTCGTCTTCCTCCTCGCCCGCGTTCTCTTCCCCGAGCGGCGGGTGCTCCACCTCGTCTCGCTCGTGCTGGTTGCCGCATCGCCGGCGCTCGTCCGGGCGTCCGCGATGTACCACCCGGAGACGCTGGCCGTGGCGCTTGCGACCGGCGGCGTGCTCGTCGCGGCGCGCGCGCTCCGGACGCGGTGGACGCTCGGGTCGGCGGTCGCCGCGGGCGCGCTCCTAGGACTCGCGTGCCTGACGCGCGCCTGGGCGGTCCCGGTGCTCGTGGCCGTGCTCGTGGTCGCAGGCCTCAACGCATGGGACACGCGGCGCTGGGCGCCTTTCGCGGCATGCGGTGCGGTCTCGCTCGCTCTGCTCGCGCCGTGGCTCGTGAACCAGGAGCTCGCGCACGGCAGCGCGCTGGCGTTCAACCGACCTCCGCCCTCCGGATCCATGCTGGACCGGCGTCCGGCGAGCTTCTACCTCGGCCCTCGCTCGCTCCGCGCGCTCGAGCATCCGGTCACGCCGCTGTTCCGGAACGAGCTCGTCCCCCATCTCTACGCGGACTGGTGGGGCGACTGGGCCTTGACGTGGGACAGTCCGCCCCCGCCCGCTCCGGCGGCGCTGCTCCCGGCCGGGATCGTGTCGGAGCGTGCGCGGCAGGCCTTCATCGGCGTCCTACCCTCCCTGCTCGCGCTCGCGGGCCTGATCGCGCTCGGCCTGCTCTCTGGAGCGCGGCGGTCGGCGTCACTCGCGCTCCTCCCCCTCTCGGCCGTCGGAGTGGTGACGGCATACGTCGTCTTCGCGGTGCGCTACCCGTCGACCGACGGCGACACGATCAAGGCGACGTACCTGCTCATGGCGCTTCCGGCTGCCGCCCTCGGCGCGGCGTTCGTGATCGACGCGCTGCGCCCTCGCGGCCGGGTGTGGGCCACGGCGGGCGTCGTCGCACTCGGCGCGCTGGTTGCCGTCCAGCTGCCGTTCCTGATCCTCTGACCCCGCTACCCTCCGACGTCGAGATGACGGCGGTTCTCTTCACCTGCGCCGGCCAGCGCGTCGACATCGTGAGCGCCTTCGGGCGAGCGGGTGCGACCACCGTCGCCAGCGATCTCGACCCTCTGGCCCCGGCCCTCTACCACGCTCATCACCGGGCCATCGTCCCGCGGGTCGACGATCCCGCGTACGTGCAGGCGCTGGCGAGGCTCGTCGCCGATCACGACGTACGGCTCGTCGTGCCGCTGACCGACCTCGACCAGGAGATCGTCTCGGCCGCCCGGCAAGAGCTGGCGCCCGCGCTCGTGCTCGCCCCGGCACCCGAGGTGTGCCGGACGATGGGCGACAAGTACCTGGCGCACGCGTTCTTCGAGGCGAACGGGATCCCGAGCCCGCGCACGTGGCTCCCCGCCGACGTCCCCGACGACGCGCGCTACCCGCTCCTCGTCAAGGTGCGCGAGGGCTTCGGCTCCCGGCACATCTACCGCGCGGACGACCGCGCGCAGCTCGACTTCCACCTCCGCTCCACGCCGGTCGACTCGATGGTGCAGGAGCGCTGCCTCGGGGTCGAGTTCTCGATCGACGTCTTCTGCGACACGAGCGGCCGCTGCCTGAACGCGATCCCGCGCTCGATGATCCAGTCGAAAGGCGGGGAGTCGATCAAGGGCGAGTCGCTCGCCGATCCCGAGCTGATCGAGCACGGTGCGCGCGTGGCGGAGGCGATCGGGATCGTCGGCCCGGCGAACATCCAGTGCTTCCGGGAGCCGGACGGCTCGCTGCCGGTGACCGACGTGAACCCCCGCTTCGGCGGCGCGTTCCCGCTCCCGCTCGCGGCGGGGAGCCGGTACCCGGAGCTCGCGCTCGCGCTCGCCCGCGGCGAGAGCCCCGAGCCGCGCCTCGGGGAGTTCCGGGCCGGCGTCGTGATGACACGGTTCTTCTCCGACCTCTGCCTCGTGCTCGGCGAGGACGGGGAGCTCGTGCCCTTCGCCGAGGAGCTGCCGGAGCCGCTCGCCGCCGAGCCGGGACAGACGTAGGCCCCTGATGCGGTACCTCGTCACCGGCGCCGCCGGGTTCATCGGGTCGCACCTCGCCGAGGCTCTCGTCGCAGAGGGGCACGACGTCGTCGGGCTCGACTCCTTCAACGACTACTACGACCCGGCGCGCAAGCGCGCGAACGCCGACGGCAGAGCTGTCGTCGAGGCCGACCTGCTGGACGCCGACCTCTATGGGCTTCTCGCGGACGTCGACGGCGTCTTCCATCTCGCCGGCCAGCCCGGCGTCCGCGCGAGCTTCGGGCCGGGGTTCGAGCTCTACGTCGCGCGGAACGTCCACGCGAGCGGGCGGCTCTTCGAGGCGGCGGCACGGCGTGGCGCCCGTGTCGTCTACGCGTCGTCCTCCTCGATCTACGGCGACGCCGAGACCTACCCGACGAGCGAGGACGTCGTCCCGCGGCCGATTGCGCCCTACGGCGTGACGAAGCTCTGCGTCGAGCACCTCGCGTTCGCGCACGCGCGCTCGACCGGCCTCGACGCCGTCGGGCTCCGCTACTTCACCGTCTACGGGCCGCGCCAGCGGCCGGACATGGCGTTCACGCGGATGCTCGAGGCGCTCGCGGCCGGGATGCAGTTTCGGCTCTTCGGTGACGGCTCGGTGTCGCGCAGCTTCACCTACGTCGCCGATGCCGTCGCGGCCACCATCGCCGCAATGACAAAGGGGCGGGCCGGGGAGATCTACAACGTCGGCGGCGGCGAGGAAGCGTCGATGAGCGAGGCGATCGCCCTTGCCGAGCGCATTGCGGGCCGGGAGCTCGCAATCGAGCGACACGGCGCCGCGGTCGGCGACGTCCGCCGCACGCGTGCGGACGTCGCGAAGGCGGGTGCCGAGCTCGGGTGGGCTCCCACCACCGGTCTCGCCGACGGGCTCCATGCCCACTGGGAGTGGGTCGCTGCTAGGGTCGCGGCGCCGTGAGCGAGGTTCGGACGAAGGACAGCGGTGTGGACCCCGACGCGGAGCGCGAGGTCGATCTGCGGTCGGCCTGGGACCGGATCACCGCGCGCTGGTGGCTGCCCGTCGGAGGGCTCGTCCTCGGCGCGATCCTCGGCGTCCTCGTCTCGATCGGGAGCGGCGACGTCTACAAGGCGGAGGCCCTGATCTACCTCGGCCAGCCGTTCACGCCGTCCGGCGGCGGTCAGATCCAGAGCCTCCAGACGAACCCGAAGACGGTGAGCGAGATCCTCCGCAGCGAGGCGGCGACGAAGACCGCCGCGAACGCGGCGGACATGAGCCCGGCCGGACTGCGCGGCAACGTCACGTCGACACCCGTCGTGCAGGCGGGGCAGGTCGCGCGCAACTTCACGCCGCTCGTCCAGATCGCGGTCCGCGCGCCGACGAGGGTCAAGGCAGAGAAGGCGGCGAACTCGTACGCGAACACGGTGACCACGGAGGTTGTGCCGTTCGTCGAGCAGAAGATGCGGCTCCTGAGGCAGCAGGTCGCGAACGACGAGGCGCAGCTCGAGGACATCGGCGCCCGTATCGACGCGGCGCTCGCCCAGCAGCGGGCCGCCAACGCCGACCCGACCCTCTCGCTCGCAGAGAAGCTGCTCGTCTCGACGAACTCGAACGCGACGGTGAACGCGGCCGAGTCGCGCCGCGGGTCGACCGTGGCCGACCTGACGAGCGCCCGGCAGCTCCTGTCGCTCGCCGAGAACGTCGAGCTCTCGCGGGTCGTACAGCCGGCCGTGGCCGTCCGCGCGTCCGCGACGAGCAGGCGCAACGCCGCCGTGATCGGCGCGCTCGCGGGGCTCCTTCTCGGCGCGATCGCGGCGCTGATCGCCGACCCGTGGCTGCGGCGCAGGAGCACGGCCGCCGCATAAGGCCCGCCGTGGTCGAGGGCAAGCGCGTCGCAGTCGTCGTTCCGGCGTTCCAGGAGGAGCTTCTCGTCGCGGACACGATCCGCGGCATCCCGGACTTCGCCGACACGATCCTCGTCGTCGACGACCACTCGGACGACGCGACCGTCGAGCAGGCCCGCGCGACCGGCGATCCCCGGCTGGAGGTACTCGTCCACGACGAGAACCGCGGCGTCGGCGCGGCGATCGCGACCGGCTACGCGCGGGCGCGCGAGCTCGGGATCGACGTGACGTGCGTGATGGCGGCCGACAACCAGATGGACCCGGCCGAGCTCGCCGAGCTCGTCGCGCCGGTCGCGCGCGGCGAGGTCGACTACGCCAAGGCGAATCGTCTCGTCAGCGGCGAGGCCTGGAAGCTCATCCCGCGCTCGCGGTACCTCGGCAACGCCGTCCTCTCGCTCCTCACGAAGATCGCCTCCGGCTACTGGCACGTCGCCGACTCCCAGGCGGGCTACACGGCGCTCTCGCTCGACGCGCTGCGGCGGCTCGATCTCGACAGGCTCTACCGCCGCTACGGGTTCCCGAACGACATGCTCGTCCACCTGAACGTGCAGAACGCCCGCGTGCGCGACGTCCCCTCGCGGCCGATCTACGGCGTCGGCGAGCGCTCGGGGATCCGCGTCCGGAGCGTCGCGCCGCGGATCGCGTGGCTCCTGTTCAAGGGCTTCTGGTGGCGGATGAAGGAGAAGTACGTGATCCGCGACTTCCACCCGCTCGTCTTCTTCTACGGGCTCGGCATCCTGATGACCGTCGTCGGCTTTCTCCTCGGGGTCGTCGTCGCCGCCTCGCGGATCTTCTGGGGCAACGAGATCACGACCGCGACGGTCGTCCTCGTCGCGCTCCTCCTCGTGTCGGGAACGCAGTTCACGCTGTTCGCCATGTGGTTCGACCAGGAGGCGAACAAGGAGCTCCGTTGAGGCCCGTGGCTACGCCGTTTCTGGGGCTTTCGGGGCCTCCGTGCAAACACGGTGCAAACGCTCGGCCGGTCGAGCGCTCGGCCAGTGGCTACCCGAGTGCTTCTCCGTGGCCCCCCGCGGGCTTCCGTTGAGCGACACGGGCTCGGTCGGGCCCCTGGGGCTTACACGCCGTTCTCGAAATCCCGGAGAGCTCTCGGTCGGCTTGGTCCGCCTCGGTTCATCGGATCTCGCCGCGGAGATTTGTCTGAGCAGAGAATCGTTGATGGCTCTGTTTCTACAGGGTGGGGCACTTGCATCCTTTACTTCGGCGTCGTGCTGGCTAATCATGGTCGCAACCCCGCGCCCCGTTAGGAGGCACATGATGGCGAGTGATAGCCCGCCCGATGTCCGGCCCGCCCGTCTCGCAGAACCAACTCTGAGACAGCTGGCATCTCAGCGTCTGGTCGACATGCCGGAGGCGAAGTCGTTGAGCCGCGCTCAGTTGAAGAAGCTCGAGCCCGCCTTCGCAGCTGCGCCCAGCCCGACAGTGGTGATGTCGCTGTCGGCACGGAAGCCGTTCGGCCAGCGCGGTTCCATTGATGTGTATCGGCCGGGGCGTTGGGACTGTTCGAGTGATCAGGTATTCCTCGACCCCATCGTTGTGCACAGCCCGGGTGTCTGGGATGGCAGTGTCGTGTACGGAAGCTTCAAGGCCCCGACGACGAAGGCCTATCTTCTCGCCGTCCATTTCTACGGTGCGGACTTGACTGTCCACCTCAGCGGCCCGTTCGGAGACACGACCGCCCACAGCTTCCAGAACCAGCCTGCCGTGGCCACGGGCCAGTACCAGCTCACGCAGGGTACGCAGACGTGGTTCCAGTTCAGCTGCACCGGCATCTATCTCGGATTTCTTACGAAGATCGAGATGCTGCGGCTCTAGCTACATCTAGCTCCGCATATGGCGTCTCTCCTTGAGCGGTCTTGGTCTGTTCGTCGCGCAAGCTGCCGTAGTCGGGTTCGTTGCCCTGTTCCTTCATGGACAGCGAGGCATGACGACGTCCGCCGCGGCAGTCGTCCTAGCGGCGATCCAGGTACTGGGCGCAGCGCTACGCATCGGAGCCGGGCGACGGTCAGACTCGATCGGGGAAAGGATCGGATCCATTCGCCGGTTCG
>Ga0207657_10006700_pt1 | contig 11904 bp, 10 predicted proteins | sample KBSC33metaG_FD_184316 | JGI IMG/M metagenome (GOLD analysis project Ga0207657, IMG submission 184316) | Corn rhizosphere microbial communities from Kellogg Biological Station, Michigan, USA - KBS C3-3 metaG (SPAdes) (version 2) | ecosystem: Host-associated > Plants > Roots > Rhizosphere > Soil ...
GCCGACTCGGGTCAAGTGTGGGTCAAGTGAATAGTTGCGCAATCGCAGATGACAATCGCTTGACTCTTGCCGATCTGGTCTCGACAGCAACTTGCCTGGTAGAGACGCTGTTTCCGTGAGAAATGACCTAGTCCTCGTGCTGGTGGTCATCACGGCTCTCGCCTTTGACTTCACCAATGGCTTTCACGACACGGGCAACGCGATGGCCACCTCGATCGCGACCGGAGCGCTTCCGCCGCGGGTGGCTGTCGCCTTGTCAGGCCTGCTCAACCTGGTCGGGGCGTTCCTCTCGCTGGCCGTCGCGGCCACGATCGCGAGCGGCCTGGTCAATACCGCGGAGGTAACGCTGCAGGTGGTGGCGGCCGGCCTGGCCGGCGGCATCATCTGGAACCTGCTCACCTGGCTCTTCGGCATCCCGTCGAGTTCCTCGCACGCGCTCATCGGAGGCGTGATCGGCTCGACGCTGGCCGCCGCGGGCGGCTCGGCCGTCCAGTGGAAAGGACTGGTCTCCAAGGTCGTCATCCCGGCCGCCCTGTCGCCGATCATCGCCGCTGGGGTCGCCGCGGTCGGCACCTGGCTGCTCTACCGGATCAGCCGCAGCCTGACCCGGGGGGCCCGCAACCACGGCTTCCGCATCGGGCAGGTCGGGTCGGCCTGCATGGTGTCGCTGGCCCACGGCACCAACGACGCGCAGAAGACGATGGGCGTCATCACCCTGGCCCTGATCGCGAACGGGACGCTGCCCACCGGGGCGCAGGCGCCGTTCTGGGTCATCCTCTCCTGCGCGCTGGCCATCAGCATCGGCACCTACCTGGGCGGCTGGCGGGTGATCCGTACCCTGGGCAAGGGCCTGGTCGAGATCGAGTCGCCGCAGGGCATGGCGGCCGAGTCCTCGTCGGCCGCGATCATCCTGCTGTCCGCCAGCTTCGGCTACTCGCTGTCGACTACCCACGTCGCCACCGGGTCGATCATCGGCACCGGGCTCGGCAAGAAGGGCGCCGACGTCCGCTGGAACGTGGCTGGCCGGATGGCTACCGCGTGGCTGTTCACCCTGCCTTCCGCCGGGGTCGCCGGCGCCCTGGCGTACTGGCTCGCCCACGGCATCGGCGGCAGCCTGGGCGTGATCATCCTCCTGGCCATCTTGACCGGCCTCTCCCTAGCCATCTACTTGCGCTCCCGGGCCACCAAGGTGGACCACAACAACGTGAACGACCAATGGACCGGGGGCGCTCCGTCCGAACCCGAGCCCGCGGCCGCGGCCTGAGAGACAGGGAAGCATACGATGGGCTGGATCAATCTCTCCGCCATCTGGAAGATCGTGGTGTTCGGCCTGCTCGCCGGGGCCGGCCTGCCCGCGCTGTTCGCCATCGGGCTGCGCGCCCTGGTCTTGCCCGGCAGCCGGGTCCAGACCGCCGGCGCCGATTCGGATCACGTATACGGCGGCAACGTACTGGGCCTGGTCATCGCCGTGATCTGTTTCCTGATCATCCTGGCCGCCCTCGGCTGGGGGATCTACGAGGTCTACCAGATCGGTCACCCTGCTCCTGCTAAGCACTAGCCGTCGGCCTCATCGAGAGGGTTCACGAATATGGCGCTGCCCCCCTTCCTCAACTCGGTCATCCAATGGCTGCGGGCCGGCTACCCCGAAGGCGTACCCGACGTCGACTACGTCCCGCTGTTCGCCCTGCTCGGCAGTCAGCTGAGCGAGAGCGACGTGAAGGCGGTCGCGGAGGAGCTCGAGCACATGAGCAAGCCCGAATCGGCGGAGGCGATCCGTAAGGCCATCACGATGGTCACCGACCACACGGCGAGCGACGCCGACGTGGCCCGGGTCAGGTCCCGCCTGGCCGCGGGCGGCTGGCCGCTGGCCAAGCCCGAGCACTTCGACCCGGCGAACTGGCCCTAGCCCGCCCGCCGCCAGCCGCCAGCCGAGCCGATCGAGCCGGCCTCAGCCCAGTCCCGCCAGCTGGGTCGCGGCCGACTCGGCATTCGCCACACCATCAGTACTTGGGGCCGACGAACTCGTCGAGCCGCGCCACCGCCCCGCGCCGCGCCACCGAGATCGAATTGCGCCGGGAGTAACGCCATGCCACCCCTAGCTGATCCAGCGCCTCACCGCACAGCCGGAGAATATCCGCGGATTCGTTGCCGAACAGGTAGCGTGGGTATTCGTACCAATGATCGCCATCGGCCAGCGTTCTACGCACCCGGTTCACGCCACGCCAGCCATCGGAATGGAACAATCCCCTGGCGAATTCTCCCGGATATTCTCGCACGATGACTTCTTGCCAGGGCGCCAGCTCGATTTTCCGCTGATGCTTGCGTCCTGGTCCATGCTGCGGAAATAGGCACGCCCAGTGTTTTGAATAGCTCTTGATCATGGTGCATCCGGTTTGCTTGACGCCGCACACGCTCGAGGTCGGCATACGGCCGCCATCGCCTGCCGTGCCGCCGCCATGAGGCCTGGCCAGTCATCGGAGCAGGCGATCGCCAGCACGTACACGTCTCGCGGCCCGTGCACGATGTGCCCGTCGCCGAGATAGAGACCCAGCAGGTAGGCGTACGATGACTCGTCCATGGGCCGGGCGTGGCACCGCGGGCACGTGATCCTCCTGGCTGCCGCCCTCCCGGATGCGACCCGGCGGCGGCCAGCGCGCCAGTGCCGGATGGCTGCGACCGATACACCGCATATGAGCGCGTTCTCTTTGTCGAGAATGCCGATAGCGGAAAGCCGTAGAGCGGCGTCAACGATGGCTTGTCGATGCATGGCCTTATCTTCCCGCATGCCACTGACATTTACGCCATGCTATTTATAGTCGAGGGGTCCGCAGCGACCAGTATCAAACGAGTTCTGTGTGCCGGGAGCGGGACTCGAACCCGCACGCCCTTTCGAGCAGACGCTTTTGAGACGTCGATGTCTGCCAGTTCCATCATCCCGGCACGATCTGCAACATTTATTTTAACAGGTCCGAACAAACCTGCCGCAGACCAGGGTGAGACCAATCTACCTGATCACGGTACGCTCGTGGGCATGAGCCAGAACCCGCTGCGTGTCGTGATCGCCGAGGATGAGGCCCTGATCCGGCTCGACCTCAAGGAGATGCTGGAGGAAGAGGGCTACTCGGTCGTCGCCGAGGCGGGCGACGGTGAGTCGGCCGTCGAGCACGTCACCACGCTGCGGCCCGACCTGGCCATCCTCGACATCAAGATGCCGGTCCTCGACGGGATTTCGGCCGCCGAGCGGATCGCCGCGGAGCGGATCGCCCCGGTCGTGATCCTGACCGCCTTCTCCCAGCGCGAGCTGGTGGAGCGGGCCCGTGACGCGGGCGCGATGGCCTACCTCGTCAAGCCGTTCACAAAGGCCGACCTGGTGCCGGCCATCGAGATGGCGGTCAGCAGGTTCGCCGAGATCCGCGCGCTCGACACCGAGATCGGCACGCTGCGCGAGCGGCTCGAGGTCCGCAAGCTGCTCGACCGGGCCAAGGGCCTGCTCCAGTCCGAGCACGGGCTGTCCGAGCCGGACGCCTTCCGCTGGATCCAGAAGACCTCGATGGACCGCCGCCTCACCATGCGCGCGGTAGCCGAAGCCGTCATCGAGGGCAGCATGCGCGTCCCCGCGGAAACACCTGCGGAAACGCCGCAGCCGCAGTCCTGAACGACGAAGGAAAGCGAGAACCCGGGGGGCCGTTGGTGCCGTGCCTGCCTTCCCCGGCTGACACGTTATCTACTTGGACCCCCCGGGCCCGCCGACACCACGTTAGCGACCCCCGACCTCTGGGCGCAAAAGCACCCAATTGCGGAGCGGGGCACGGCCGCGCTGGGTTCAGTCGGTAGTTACCTCCTGTTCACGCTCCAGACCAGTGCCGTTGGCCCCGCCGGCGGGCACCCGGTCCCTGATCAGGCAGGTAAGCCGCGACGTGCACACGCGCCGGCCGGCCGAATCGGAGATGACGATGTCGTAGGTGGCGATCGTGCGGCCGCCGTGCGCCAGGGTGGCGACCGCGGTGACGTCCCCGTCCTGGGCACCGCGGTGATGCGTCGCGCTGATCTCGATGCCGACCACCACGTGGCTCAGGCCGGCGTGCAGGGCCGCGCCCAGCGACCCGGTGGTCTCAGCGAGCACGCAGGAGGCGCCCCCGTGCAGCAGGCCGAACGGCTGGGTGTTGCCCGCCACCGGCATCGTGGCCACGACCTCGGAAGCGGACGCCGACAGGATCTTGATGCCCATCCGGTGCGCCAGGGTGCCCTCGGCGGTCGTCACCGCTGCGATCCTGTCCAGCATCTCCCGGTTCATCCGCACCTCTCCGTTTCGCCGCTCGCCGGTCCCCGTCAAGGGTGCCATGGAGCTGGCGGGCGTCACAAAAGTGGCACCCGAAACCACGCGCCCGCACGCATTAGTACCCGGACAGCACCAAATTCCGTCACAGTTTGGCCATATAGGCGTGACTTCGGTCTTGTTAGCGCTCACAATTCTGGTTGAAACCTGTTCACGAAGGGAGCGCATTATGCGCGAGATCGGAAGACAGCGACGTCTCCGCGGAAAGGCCGCCATCGGGCTGGCCGCCGCGGCAGCGATAGCGGTCGGCGGATCCCTGGCGGCGAGCCAGGCCGTGGCCGCCCCCCGCACCCCCGCCGCCAGCGGCGGCCTGTCCGTCACCAAGCAGTTCTTCGGCAGCACGGTGGAGCCTTACACCGGTAAGGACACCGCCGTGTTCCGTTACACGCTGAGGAACGGCAACGGGATGAAGGTCCAGATCCTGACCTACGGCGGGACCGTCCAGACCATCTGGGTGCCGGGCCGGAACGGCCATAAGGCCGACGTCGTGCTCGGATTCAAGACCCTGGCCGACTACGTCAAGTTCAACAGCCCGCCGGTGGCCCCGACCACCGGCGTGTACTTCGGTGAGACCGTCGGCCGGTACGCCAACCGGATCGCCAAGGGCCAGTTCTCGCTGAACCAGCCGGGCCAGGGGAAGGTCAACTACACCCTGCCCGTCAACAACGGGCCGAACGCCCTGCACGGCGGGATCGTCGGCTTCGGCAACCACATCTGGGCCAGCCAGGCGGTCAGCGGTAACGGCTCCGTCGGCGTGCAGCTCACGCTGAACAGCCCGAACGGTGACGAGGGCGCCCCGGCCGGATCCCCCGGCTGCCCGAACGGCTGCACCGGCTACCCGGCCGCGATCAAGGTGGTGCTGACCTACACGCTGAACAACCGGAACCAGCTGGGGCTGCACTACGTGACGACCAACAAGTCGAGCAACCTCAACACGGTCGTCAACCTGACCAACCACAGCTACTTCAACCTGGCGGGCGAGAGCTCGTTCCCGGGCTCGGCGTACGGCCAGCTCATCAAGATCAACGCGAACAAGTACACGCCGACCGACACCACCTCGATCCCGCTCGGCTTCAACGCGTCGGTGTTCGGCACGCCGTTCAACTTCACCCGCTTCTTCCCGATGGGCGCCCGGATCGCGGACGTCAGCGCGCCGGACCATTCCCCGGGCTTCAACCAGCTTCTGGAAGCGCAGGGCTACGACCACAACTGGGTGCTGAACCCCGGCCACAGCGGCCCGGGCGGGCTCAACCTCGCCGCCAAGGCCCTCGACCCGCGCAGCGGCCGTGAGCTCACCGTGTGGACGTCCGAGCCCGGCGTCCAGTTCTACACCAGCAACTTCCTGACCGGAACGCTGGTGGGCATCAGCGGTCACGCGTACCGCCAGGGCCAGGCCTACACCTTCGAGACGCAGCACTTCCCGAACTCGCCGAACCAGCCCAACTTCCCCTCCACCGAGCTGAAGGCGGGCCAGACTCAGACCACGGACACCATCTTCGCGTTCTCCTCGTAACACCGAATACCACCGCTTAACCCGGGGTCCTCGTCCGCCACGCGCCACGCGCAGGTGACGGACGGGGACCCCGCCGCCCGTTCGGCCCATAGGATCTAGAGCGTGGCGACACAAGTGACGGGCCAGGACCGGCTGCTCCTGCTCGACGGTCATTCGCTGGCCTACCGGGCATTCTTCGCGCTGCCGATCGAGAACTTCTCCACCGTGACGGGGCAGCCGACCAACGCGGTCTACGGTTTCACCGCGATGCTGATCAACGTGCTCCGAGACGAGAAGCCGACCCATCTCGCGGTGGCGTTCGACCGGGGCGAGCCGACGTTCCGGCACGAGCAGTACGTCGAGTACAAGGCCAACCGGCGTGAGACGCCCGAGGACTTCCGCAGCCAGCTCAGCCTGATCTTCGAGGTGCTCGACGCGCTCGGCATCCGGCGGCTGTCGGCCCCCGGCTACGAGGCCGACGACCTCATCGCCACGCTGGCCACCCAGGCCGCCGCCGAGGACATGGACGTCCTCATCGTCACCGGTGACCGCGACGTGCTCCAGCTGGTCTCGGACCGGGTGACGGCGCTGATGACCAGGCGCGGCATCACCGAGATGACCCGGTTCACCCCCGAGACGGTGACCGAGAAATACGGGCTGACACCGGCGCAGTACCCCGACTTCGCCGCCCTGCGCGGCGACCCGAGCGACAACCTGCCCGGCATCCCCGGGGTGGGGGAGAAGACCGCGACCAAGTGGATCGCGGAGTTCGGCTCGCTGCAGGCCCTGGTCGACCGGGTGGACGAGGTCAAGGGCAAGGCCGGCGACGCGCTGCGCGAGCACCTCGCCGGCGTGCTGCGTAACCGCCAGCTCACCGCGCTGGTGACCGACCTGCCCGCCGAGACCGTCGGCGCGGTCCCCGGCGACCTGCTGCCGGTGGCCTGGGACCGGGAGAAGATCCACCAGCTCTTCGACTCGCTCGAGTTCAAGGTGCTCCGCGAGCGCCTCTACCAGACCCTCCCGCACGGCCTCATCGGCGCGACCGGGTCCGACCCGGACGACCCGCTGGCCACCGCGGCCGCGGGCCGGCCGGAGAAGGCCGCGTTCGAGGTGGTGATCGACCTGCTCGGACCGGACCAGGTGAGCGCCTGGCTGGCCGCCCATGAATCGGCCGAACGGTCCGGGCTCACGCTCGCCGGAACCTGGGGGCGCGGCACGGGCAACGTGACCGCGATGGCTATTGCCGCTCCCGACGGTCACGGCGCCCACCTGGACCCGACCCAGCTCACCGAGGCCGACGAGCGCGCCCTCGCGGCCTGGCTGGCCGACCCCGAGCATCCGAAGGTGCTGCACGACGCCAAGGGCCCGATGCACGCGCTCGTCGCCCGCGGCCTGCCGCTGGCCGGGCTGGCGTGTGACACGGCGCTGGCCGCCTACCTGGCGCTGCCCGGCCAGCGCACCTTCGACCTGGCCGACCTGGCGCTGCGCTACCTGGGCAAGGAACTGCGCGAGGAGACCGAAGGCGGCCAGCTGACGTTGGACGGATCGGGCGAGCGCGACGCGGCGGCCGCTCTGGTATTGCGGGCTCAGGCCACGCTCGAGCTGGCCGCGGCGCTGGAAGAGGACCTGGACCGGCGCGAGTCGGTGGCGCTGCTGCGGGAGCTCGAGCTGCCGCTGATCAACGTGCTGGCCAAGATGGAGCGCACCGGGATCGCCGCCGACTCCGAGCACTTCGCGGCCATGTCGTCCATGCTGCACGGCGAGGCCAAGGCGGCCGAGCAGGCCGCGTACGCGGCCGCCGGGCACGAGTTCAACCTGGGCTCGCCCAAGCAGCTGCAGGAGCTGCTGTTCAACGAGCTCGGCCTGCCCAAGACCAGGCGGATCAAGACCGGCTACACCACCGACTCCGAGGCTCTCACCAGCCTGCTCGCGCAGACCCAGCATCCGATCCTGGAGCACCTGCTGCGTCACCGCGACGTGGCCAAGCTGATGACGATCGTGGACTCGCTGATCCCGATGGCCGGCGAGGACGGCCGGATCCATACCACCTTCAACCAGACGGTGGCGGCTACCGGCCGGCTGTCCTCCACCGATCCGAACCTGCAGAACATCCCCATCCGCAGCGAACTCGGCCGCCAGATCCGGCTGGGCTTCGTGGTCGGCGAGGGCTACGAGTGCCTGCTGTCGGCGGACTACAGCCAGATCGAGCTGCGCATCATGGCCCACCTGTCCGACGACGAGGCGCTGATCGCGGCGTTCGAGTCCGGGCACGACTTCCACGCCGCCACCGCCTCGCGCGTGTTCGGGATACCGCCCGAGGAAGTCGGTCCCGAGCTGCGCGCCAAGATCAAGGCGATGAACTACGGGCTGGCCTACGGCCTGTCCGCCTTCGGGCTCGCCAACCAGCTGCGGATCACGCCGGACGAGGCGCGCGGGCTGATGGAGGAGTACTTCAAGGAGTTCGGCGGCGTCCGGGACTACCTGCACGAGGTGGTCTCCCGGGCCCGGATGGACGGCTACACCGCCACCATGATGGGCCGCCGCCGGTACCTGCCCGACCTGACCTCGGACAACAGGCAGCGCCGTGAGATGGCCGAACGGATGGCGCTCAACGCCCCGATCCAGGGCTCGGCCGCGGACGTGATCAAGGTGGCGATGCTGGCCGTGGACGCCGCCCTGGGACCGATGCGCTCCCGGATGCTGCTGCAGGTCCACGACGAGCTCATCATCGAGGTGGCGCCGGGCGAGTTCGACGCCGTCCGTGACATGGTCTGCGCCGCGATGGCCGGCGCCGCCTCGCTGCGGGTCCCGCTCGACGTGTCGGTCGGCACCGGCCGAAGCTGGGCTGAGGCGGCCCACTGAGCCCTCCACCGATACCCTATTGGTACAAGGCTCAATTGACCCCTTGGGTTTACTCTCATAAGCTGAACGCTGCGCCGTGTCCTCGTGCGTTCCGCCGCGGTCATGTGAGATGTGACCGGGCTGTCCTGTAAATCTGGTCACTTGCACGGGTTTCCGGCGCGTCCACAACTTTCCCTGTCCGCATCCGGAGCCAACCCACACATGACGAGCAGCACGCAAGCCAACTCGACCCCCAAGGTGGCGGTCAACGACATCGGGTCCGAGGAGGCATTCCTCGCCGCGATCGACGAAACCATCAAGTATTTCAACGACGGTGACATCGTCGAAGGAACCATCGTCAAGGTCGACCGAGACGAGGTCTTGCTCGATATCGGCTACAAGACAGAGGGCGTGATCCCGTCACGCGAACTGTCCATCAAGCACGACGTCGACCCGCACGACGTCGTCAAGACCGGCGAGCACATCGAGGCCCTTGTCCTGCAGAAGGAGGACAAAGAGGGCCGCCTGATCCTGTCCAAGAAGCGCGCCCAGTACGAGCGCGCCTGGGGCACGATCGAGAAGATCAAGGAAGAGGACGGCGTGGTCACCGGCACGGTGATCGAGGTCGTCAAGGGCGGCCTGATCCTGGACATCGGGCTGCGCGGCTTCCTGCCTGCCTCGCTGGTGGAGATGCGCCGGGTCCGCGACCTGCAGCCCTACGTGGGCAAGGAGATCGAAGCCAAGATCATCGAGCTGGACAAGAACCGCAACAACGTGGTCCTGTCCCGGCGCGCCTGGCTCGAGCAGACCCAGTCCGAGGTCCGCCACACCTTCCTCAACACCTTGTCCAAGGGCCAGATCCGCAAGGGCGTCGTGTCCTCGATCGTCAACTTCGGCGCGTTCGTCGACCTGGGCGGCGTGGACGGCCTGGTGCACGTGTCCGAGCTGTCCTGGAAGCACATCGACCATCCGGGCGAGGTCGTCGAGGTCGGCCAGGAGGTCACCGTCGAGGTGCTGGACGTGGACATGGACCGCGAGCGCGTCTCGCTGTCGCTGAAGTCCACCCAGGAAGACCCGTGGCAGCAGTTCGCCCGGACGCACCAGATCGGTCAGGTCGTTCCCGGCCGGGTCACCAAGCTCGTCCCGTTCGGCGCGTTCGTCCGGGTCGAGGAGGGCATCGAGGGCCTGGTGCACATCTCCGAGCTGGCCGACCGGCACGTGGAGATCCCGGAGCAGGTCGTCCAGGTGGGCGACGAGATCTTCGTCAAGATCATCGACATCGACCTGGACCGGCGCCGGATCAGCCTGTCGCTCAAGCAGGCCAACGAGGGCACCATCGGCGAGGCCGTCGGCGACGACTTCGACCCGACCCTGTACGGCATGCCGGCCTCCTACGACGAGCAGGGCAACTACGAGTACCCCGACGGCTTCGACCCGGAGACCGGGGAGTGGCTGCCCGGCTACGAGAAGCAGCGCGAGGAGTGGGAGCACCAGTACGCCGAGGCGCGCGCCAGGTTCGAGGCGCACCGCCGCCAGGTGGAGGAGTCCCGGGCCAAGGCCGACGAGGAAGAAGTGACCGGCGGCGAGGTCGCCGATTCCGGTGCGGCCAACGGCGCCCCCCGCGGCGGTCGTGGTGCCCGCTCGGGCGGGCCCCGCCAGGGCGGCACGCCCGGCGCGGTCACCTCGACCTCCACCCCGGGTGCCGGCTCCACCGGCACGCTGGCTTCCGACGAGGCCCTCGCGGCCCTGCGCGAGAAGCTGTCCGGCGGCCAGAACTAGTCACTGTTCGCAGCGTGAATGCCGCGCTCACCCACCGGGTGGGCGCGGCATTCGTGCGCCCGGCCCGCGTCACCGCCCGGCCCGGGATTCCCGCCCGCCTGGAAGACTTCCGCGGGTTCCCCGCCCGCGGAGTTCCTGCCGCGGACTGCCCCACAACGCTTCTCCGCTCTCTCCGTGGTACTGATGCTCCCCGTGGTACTAATGAGCCCAGTGATTCCGCAGCGCCCTATGGTGTCGCTTCCCGCCCAAAGATCGTGGTGGATTCGGGCTATGCGGTTGATTTGGTGCACTATAGTCCCCTATTTCCACCACGAAGCCCGAATCAACCACGATAAATCCCGCTAATGCTCGCACTGGTGAGCGAAAATGTGACTGGAGGTACTGAAGTTGCTGCGGGTCGGGCTTACCGGAGGCATCGGGTCGGGCAAGAGCGAGGTGGCCCGGCGGCTGGCGGAGCACGGCGCGGTGCTCATCGACGCGGACGTGGCCGCCAGGGAGGTGGTCGTGCCCGGTTCGCCCGGTCTGGCGCAGGTGGCCGCGGCTTTCGGCGAGGAGGTGCTCCGTCCCGACGGCTCACTGAACCGGGAGCGGCTCGGCGAGATCGTGTTCGGCGATCCGGGGCTGCGCGCCAAGCTCAACGCGATCGTCCACCCGCTGGTCCGCGAGTGGATGCAAACGGCCGAACGGACCGCGGTGCAAGCCGCGCCGCCGCCGGGGCCGGTCGTCGTGCATGACGTGCCCCTGCTGGCCGAGAGCCGCGGGAAGACGGGCTTCGACGCGGTGATCGTGGTGGACGTGCCACCGGAACTGCAGGTCGAGCGCCTGGTCAGGCTGCGTGGCATGGCCGCGGAGCAGGCCCGGGCCCGGATGGCCGCCCAGGCAAGCCGGGAGCAGCGGCTCGCCGTCGCCGACATCGTGATCGACAACTCCGGCTCGCTGGACGACCTGGACCGCCGGGTCGCCGAGGTCTGGTCGGATCTGGAGCGCCGCGCCGCCCGCTGAGGAATGTCGGACCCCCCGCCTAGAGTTGAACCCTCGGGGTCTAGGAGGTCATTTCGTGCGCCCGGTTACCGATTTGCAGCGCAAGGTCGCGCCGTTCCAGGTCATTACCGACATGGTTCCGGCCGGCGATCAGCCGACGGCCATCGCCGACATCGAGAGGCGGGTCCGGGCGGGGGACACGCACACCGTGCTGCTCGGCGCGACCGGTACGGGCAAGACCGCTTCGGTGGCCTGGATCGCGGAGCGGCTGCAGCGGCCGGTGCTCGTCATGCTGCCGAACAAGACCCTCGCCGCCCAGTTCGCCAACGAACTGCGCGAGATGCTGCCCAACAACGCGGTCGAGTACTTCGTCTCCTACTACGACTACTACCAGCCCGAGGCGTACGTCCCGCAGACCGACACCTACATCGAGAAGGACTCCTCCATCAACGCCGAGGTTGAGCGGCTCCGGCAC
>Ga0207657_10006702_pt1 | contig 11903 bp, 12 predicted proteins | sample KBSC33metaG_FD_184316 | JGI IMG/M metagenome (GOLD analysis project Ga0207657, IMG submission 184316) | Corn rhizosphere microbial communities from Kellogg Biological Station, Michigan, USA - KBS C3-3 metaG (SPAdes) (version 2) | ecosystem: Host-associated > Plants > Roots > Rhizosphere > Soil ...
GGATGAGGCGCGCGCTCAGCCACGGCGCCTCTTCCGCTTGTTCACCTCGTCCTGCGCGAACAGGAACATCTCGAAGCCGGCGATCGAGGCCGCCAGCATCGGCAGCGTGTCGGTGATCTTCATCCCCATCGCCAGCTGCACGAACACCAGCGCCACCAGCACCAGGCCGGTGATGGCCGCCCACACCCGCATCATGTCCAAAGTCGTTTTCATCGTCCCGTCCTTAGTCCGATCCCCAATCACCGATCGCACTCGCCGAACACCACGTCGATCGCCCCCAGGATCGCCGTTGCGTCGGGCAGCATGTGGCCCTTGCTCATAAAGTCGATCGCTTGAAGATGGCTGAACGCGGTGGGCCGTATCTTGCACCGGTAAGGCTTGTTGCTGCCGTCGCTGACGAGGTACACGCCGAACTCGCCCTTCGGACTTTCGGTGGCGACGTAGACTTCGCCGGCCGGCACGTGGAAGCCTTCGGTGTAGAGCTTGAAGTGGTGGATCAGCGCTTCCATCGATTGCTTCATCTCGGCGCGCCGGGGCGGCACGATCTTGCGGTCGTCGCTCGCCACCGGTCCTTCGGGCATCTCGGCGAGGCACTGCTTGATGATGCGGGCCGACTGGCGCACTTCCTCGCAGCGGACCATCATCCGATCGTAGCAATCGCTGTTGGTGCCCACGGGGATGTCGAAGTCCATCCGGTCGTAGACGTCGTAAGGCTGGCTCTTGCGCAAGTCCCACGGCAGGCCGGCGGCGCGGATCATCGGGCCGGAGAAGCCCCAGGCGACCGCGTCTTCCTTGCTGACCACCGCTATGTCGACGTTGCGCTGCTTGAAGATGCGGTTGTCGATCACCAGCGCCAGCGAATCCTCGAACAGGCGCGGCAGGCGGGTGTCGACCCAGTCGCCGATGTCGGCGAGGAGCTTGAGCGGCACGTCCTCGTGCACCCCGCCGGGCCGGAACCAGGCACAATGCATCCGCGCGCCGCTGGCCCGCTCGAAGAAATTGAGCGTGTCCTCGCGGATCTCGAACAGCCACAGGTTCGGCGTCATCGCGCCGACATCCATGATGTGGCTGCCGATGTTGAGCATGTGGTTGGAGATGCGCGTCAGCTCGGCGAACAGCACCCGCAGGTATTGCGCCCGCAGCGGCACCTCGATGTTGAGCAGTTTCTCGATCGCCAGGACGTAGCTGTGCTCCATGCACAGCGGGCTGCAGTAATCGAGCCGGTCGAAATACGGCAGCGCCTGCAGGTAGGTCTTGTACTCGATCAGCTTCTCGGTGCCGCGGTGGAGCAGGCCGATGTGCGGATCGATCCGCTCGATCACTTCGCCGTCGAGCTCCATCACCATGCGCAGCACGCCATGCGCCGCCGGGTGCTGCGGGCCGAAGTTGATCGTGTAGTTGGAGATCGTCCCGCCGTCGTTGGTCGGGGACTGTTCGAGTTGCAGGCTCATGCCTCGGGCCCTTTGGGCTTGCGCGCGGGGCGGCTCGACGTCGGCTTGGGCGCGCCGGGTTCTTTCTTCGCCGTCGTCGTCTTCCCGGGAGCAGCGGCGACCTTTTTTGTGGCCTTCTTGTTCGTAGCGCTGCCCGCGCCCGTATCGCCCGATTTCTTGGTCGTCTTGGGCGTGCTGACCCCCGGCGCGCCGCGCGTTTCGGGGGCCTTGGCATCGGCCTTGCCCTGCGGCTCCTCGACCGGCTTGGGCTGCGGCGCGGGTGGCGGGGTGACCGACTTCTCGTCGCCCGGCAGCACGTAATCGGCGCCTTCCCAAGGGCTCATGAAATCGAACGTGCGGAAATCCTGCGGCAGCTCGACCGGCTCGTAGACCACGCGGTGCTCTTCCTCGGAGTAGCGCAATTCCTGATAGCCGGTGAGCGGGAAGTCCTTGCGGAAAGGGTGCCCCTCGAAACCGTAGTCGGTGAGGATGCGGCGCAAGTCGGTGTTGCCGTCGAACAGCACGCCGTACATGTCGAATACCTCGCGCTCGAGCCAGCCGGCGTTCGGCCACAGGCGCGTCACGGTCGGCACCGGCGTGCTCTCGGACGCGCGCAGCTTGACCATGATGCGGTGGTTCTTCGTCAGGCTGAGCAGCATATAGACCACCTCGAAGCGCTCATCGCGCTGCGGATAGTCGACCCCGGCGATCTCCATCAGCTGCTGGTAGCCATGCTCGTCGCGCAGGGTGCGCAACACGTCCTCGATGCCTTCGCGGGATACGCCGATAACGATCTCGCCGTGCTCTTCCTTGCTGGCGAGTACGTGCTTGCCGAGCGCCTTTACGAGCGCGTGGCGCACGCCTTCGTTGGACGTCATGCGGGGGGCGGGGTGAAGCACCGTAGCCATCAGCGCCGCCCTCCATTCGTCCTGAGCTTGTCGAAGGACGAGTTCGCACAGGTCGCGCCAATTCGTGGTTCGACAGGCTCACCACGAACGAAAAGGGACGAGCAGGCCTCGATCACCGCTCGATCGTCCCTTCGCGGCGGATTTTCCGCTGGAGCTGCATCACGCCGTAGAGCAGCGCTTCCGCTGTCGGCGGGCAGCCTGGAACATAGATGTCGACCGGCACGATGCGGTCGCACCCGCGCACGACCGAGTAGCTGTAGTGATAATAGCCGCCGCCGTTGGCGCACGAACCCATGCTGATCACGTACTTGGGGTCCGACATCTGGTCGTAGACCTTGCGCAGCGCCGGGGCCATCTTGTTGCACAGCGTGCCGGCGACGATCATCACGTCGCTCTGGCGCGGGCTGGCGCGTGGGGCGACGCCGAAGCGCTCCATGTCGTAGCGCGGCATGTTGACGTGGATCATCTCGACCGCGCAGCACGCCAGGCCGAAAGTCATCCACCACAGGCTGCCGGTGCGGGCCCACTGGAACAGCTCCTCGGTGCTGGCGACGAGGAAGCCCTTGTTGTCCAGCTCGGTGCTGATCTGGTTGTAATAATGCTCGCCCGGCCGCTCGATGTCGGCGTGGATTGTCGGGTTGACTTCCGGCCCGGCGACATTGGTAGTCGCGGGGCTGGCCAGCGCGTGGTCGAGCGGGCCTTCGTCCTTCATTCCCATTCGAGCGCCCCCTTCTTCCACGCGTAGGCGTAGCCGACGATCAGCTCGAACAGGAACACCATCATCGTGATCCAGCCCGGCCATTTGGTGACGTTCAGGCTGACGGCCCAGGGGAACAGGAACGCGGCTTCGAGGTCGAAGACGATGAACAGGATCGCGATCAAATAGAAGCGCACGTCGAACTGGCTGCGCGGGTCCTCGAACGCGGGAAAGCCGCATTCGTATTCGCTCAGCTTGTCGGCGGTGGGCTTGTGCGTGCCGGTCAGGCGCGCGACGCCCATCGGCAGGAACACGAACAACGACGAGATCCCCAGTGCGATGACCAGGTAGATCAGGATCGGCAGATATTGGGTGAGGTCGACCAAGCGCCTGACTCGAACAAGGAACGGTTTCGCTGCGCGCCCTAGTCTGCCGCGCCGATGGGTTCAAGGCCGCACCGCGCGATTTCCCGGCCGCATTGCCAACAGCCCGCATTGATTACGCTGCAGTGCACCCTTAGATGCCCCGCAGACCCGCCACTTGCACATAAGGCAGCCCTCCCCATGGCCCAGTTCTCCGAAGCCGATCCGATCGTCATCCTCTCGTACGCCCGCACGCCGATGGGCGCGATGCAGGGCGCGCTTGCCGACGCCTCGGCGACCGATCTGGGCGCGACGGCGGTCAAGGCGGCGGTCGAGCGGGCCGGCGTTTCCGGCCAGGACATCGACCGCATCTACATGGGCTGCGTGCTTCCCGCGGGCCTCGGCCAGGCTCCCGCGCGGCAGGCGGCGCTGAAGGCCGGGTTGCCCAAGTCGGTCCAGGCGACGACGGTGAACAAGGTCTGCGGCAGCGGCATGCAGACGGTGATCATGGGCGCCGAGGCGCTCGCCACCGGCAACGCCGACGTGATTGTCGCCGGCGGCATGGAGAGCATGACCAACGCGCCGTACCTCCTGAAGAAGCACCGCTCCGGCGCGCGCATCGGCCACGACACCGCTTACGATCACATGTTCCTCGATGGGCTCGAGGATGCCTACGAGAGCGGCAAGGCGATGGGCAGTTTCGCCCAGTGCACCGCGGACGAGTACCAGCTCACCCGCGAAGACATGGACCAGTTCGCGATCACCTCGCTGTCGCGCGCTTCCGAAGCGATCAAGTCGGGCGCGTTCGCCGACGAAGTCGTTCCTGTAACCATTCAGACCCGCAAGGGCGAAGTCTCGGTCGCCACCGACGAAGCGCCTGGCAAGGCCAATCCCGAGAAGATCCCGCAGCTCCGCGCCGCGTTCGCCAAGGAAGGCACGATCACCGCCGCGACCTCCAGCTCGATCTCGGACGGCGCCGCCGCGCTGGTGCTCACGCGCCAGAGCCTGGCGAACGGCAAGCAGCCCGTCGCCCGAATCGTCGCGATGGCCGCGCATGCGCAGGAGCCGAAGGACTTCACTACCGCGCCTGTCGGAGCGATCCACAAAGTGCTCGAGAAGGCCGGCTGGTCGGTCGCCGACGTCGATCTGTGGGAAGTGAACGAAGCCTTCGCCTGCGTGGCGATGTTCGCCATGCGCGACATCGGCATCAGCCACGACAAGATCAATATCCACGGCGGCGCCACCGCCCTCGGCCACCCGATCGGCGCAAGCGGCACGCGGATCATCGTCACCTTGCTGAACGCGCTGAAGCAGAAGAGCCTGAGGCGCGGCGTCGCCTCGCTGTGCATCGGCGGCGGCGAAGCCACGGCGATTGCGGTGGAAATGCTTTAGGCCTGTCCGCGTTTCCCAAGCGCCCGGCGGTGTGGTATCATGCCGCTAACCTGGGGAGGAAACGCCATGAAGACCGTTCTGCCGATTATCGGGCTGGTGTTGCTGGCGGGGTGCAACCACGCCGCGCCGGGCGGGGACAAGGCGCAAGCCGCCGCCGCTCCGGCCGGTCCGCACAGCAACGCCGCGCCGGGGACTTACACCCACACCGACGCCAAAGGCTCGATGATCACCACCTTCATGGCCGACGACAAGAGCTACACCGATTGGGTCGCGGGGGCGATGACCGAACGCGGCAAGTGGGCGGTCGAGAACAACAAGACCTGCTTCCACCCGGAAAACGGCAAGGAATACTGCCAGTCCGACGGCCCGGTGAACAAGGACGGCAGCTACACCGTTACGCCCGACGCCGGCGCGCCCTACATCATCACCAAGACCTGAGCCCGGCCACTTCGGCCCGCTCTACGGATCACCGGCGCCCCACAGGCGCTTCTGTTCGACCCAGCCTTTGTGCCCGTCGACGTCGAACTGGCACCAGCCGTTGTCGCAAGCGCGCAGCTTGCCGACGACGCCCGGCTCGAGATTCCAGCGCAAGGGCGAGGAATCGTCGGCCTCGGCGCGCATCTGCGCCAGGCCCCTGCCGGTCACCACCGCCGAGCGCAGCGGGTTGAGCAGGCGGGCGACGATCCAGCCTTCGGCTCCGTCCTGGTCGCGGACCAGGCGCCAGCCCTGGTACAGCCGGACCACCTTCACGGGCAGCAGCGTGCGGCGATAGACCCACGAGATCGGATAGCTCTCGCTCGGCCCCACCCGCATGTTGACCACGCCGGCGCGCAGCGAAGCCCAATAGGGCACCGGCCGGTCCTGCGCCCCGGCGGGCACGGAAACGAACAGCAGCAGGGCAAGCAGCAGGCGGCGAAGCATCGCGGTTATCTAGCGGCCGCGCGGGCGTCCTATCAAGCGTGACGCAGCGCTTGATAATATCCTGTCCCCAGACCTTGCCGGGCATCGCCAATCTGTCCTAACTGCCGCGCGGAGGAGGCCCGCAGCAGCGAGCCTCGGGAGGCCCGAATGATCCGCAAGACCCTTGCCGTGCTGCTGCTCGTCGCCCTGCCCGCGGTCGCCAGCGCGCAGACGGCCGTTGCCGCCACCACCAACAGCGGCGATACGGCCTGGATCATTACCGCATCGGCCTTCGTGCTGCTGATGACGCTGCCCGGGCTCGGCCTGTTCTATGGCGGCCTGGTGCGGGCCAAGAACGTGCTCTCGGTATTGCTGCAAGTCGCCGCCGTGGCCGCGATCGCCTCGCTGGCATGGATCGTGGCGGGCTACACGATCGGCTTCGGCGACGTGACCAACGGCCTGTTGGGCAGCGCGCGCGCGCTGATGCTCGCGCCGAAGAACCTGCTCAGCGTGCGCCCCGACACCACCTTGCCGGAGAGCGCCTTCGCGCTATTCGAAATGACGTTCGCCGCGATCACCCCGGCGCTGATGGTCGGCGCCTGGGTCGACCGGGCGCGGTTCTCGTGGGTGGTGATCTTCAGCGGGCTGTGGAGCCTGATCGTTTACGCTCCGGTCGCGCATTGGGTGTGGGGCGGCGGCTGGCTGGCCCAGCGCGGCACGCTCGACTTCGCCGGGGGCATCGTGGTCCACACCACCGCCGGCATCTCGGCGCTGGTCGTCGCATTGCTGCTCGGGCGGCGCATCGGCTTTCCCGGCAACGCGATGATCCCCCATGCGCCGGGCCTGACGATGATCGGCGCGATGCTGCTGTGGGTCGGCTGGTTCGGCTTCAACGGCGGCTCGGCTCTCACCGCGTCGGACAGCGCCGCCAGCGCGATCATCAACACCCACGCCGCCGCGGTCGCCGCGGCGCTGGTATGGATCGCCATCGAGCGAGTGACTTTCGGCAAGCCCACAACGGTCGGCTTCGCCACCGGCGCCATCGCCGGCCTGGCCACCGTGACCCCGGCGGCGGGTTATATCGCCCCCGGCGCCGCGCTGCTGATGGGCGCGATCGCCGCGTTCGTCTGCTATTACATGATCCAGCTGGTCAAGGTGAAGCTGCACGTCGACGATTCGCTCGACGTGTTCGCCGTCCACGGGATCGGCGGGATGCTCGGCTCGATCCTGGTGGCCTTCGTCATCGCGCCCGGCTTCGGCGGCGTCGGTTATGCCGAGGGCATGGCGTTCGCCGGCCAGCTCGGGGCGCAGGCGCTGGCGGTGGGCGCCGTCGCGCTCTACTCGGCCATCGCCACCGCGCTGATCGCGCTCGCGGTATCGCTGTTCCTGCCGATGCGGGTGAGCGAGGACGAAGAGCGCCAGGGCCTCGACATCGCCGACCACGGCGAACGCGCCTGGGAGTTCGACTGAGATGGATCGGGCGACTTACGAAAGCTACGTCGCGGCCTTCAACGGCCGGGATTACGAACGGCTGGGATCGTACTACGCCGACGACGTCGAGTTCATCCTCAACGCGGAGCGCGGGCTCGTTTTCCACGGGCGCCAGGCGATCCTCGACCTTTACAAGCCGTTTCATCGGGCGGTCGAGGAGCGCGTCGACATCGTCAGGTTCGCCGCCGGAGAGGGCTTCATCGCGGCCGAAGTGAACGCCGAGTTCCGCCCGATCCCCGGCACCACGCAAAACGTGATCGACCTGCCGCACGGCAAAGTGCTCAAGGTCACGACGTTCGCCTTCTATGACCTCGGCCCGGACGAGCGCTTCACCCGCATCCGCGCGGCGAGCTATTCGCGGCGGTACGAGAATGCCTGATCGGGGCGATCTCGCGCCGAGCGACGTGGGCGCGAGGTCGTTGCGTTCGAATGGTTCATTCCAGCCTTTCGGCAGGAACCGACGGGGGAGATAATATGAAAGGCCTCCCAACACGGACCATCGCCGCCGCCGCGCTGCTGTGCACGGGCCTGGCGCAAGCAAGCGATACGCCGTTCGTGCCGGTGACGGACGCGATGATCCAGCATCCCGATCCGAAGGACTGGCTGAGCTGGCGGCGCACGCTGGATTCGTGGGGTTACAGCCCGCTGAAGGAGATCGACAAGGCCAACGTCAACCAGCTGCGCCTGGTCTGGGTCCGCCCGCTCGACGCCGGGCACCAGGAAGGCACGCCGCTGGTCCACGACGGGGTGATGTACTTCCCCGGCCCGGGGGACGTCATCACCGCGCTCGACGCCGCGTCGGGCGACGTGCTGTGGCAGTACAAGCGTGATCGGCCCAAGGATCTCGACAAGTTCCTGACCTTCCCGGACACCAACCGCAACCTGGCGATCTACGGCGACCTGATCCTCGCCCGCGGGTCCGACGATCATCTCTATGCGGTAAATGCCCGGACCGGAAAGCTGGTCTGGGAGACCCAGATCATGGACTACCACAAGGGCGCCAAGCAGAGTTCCGGGCCGATCATCGCCGAGGGCTTGGCGATCACCGGCCGCTCGTGCGACCAGAAGGGCGGGCCCGACGCCTGCGTGATCACCGCGCACGACGCGCGCACCGGCAAGGAAGTCTGGCGCACCAGCACCATCGCCCGCGGCAGCGATCCCAACGACGCGACCTGGGGCGGCACCCCGCTCGAGAAACGCGAGCAAGTCGGCGCGTGGATGAACGCCAGCTACGATCCCGATCTGCACCTGCTCTACATGGGCACCTCGGTCAGCGCCCCCGCGCCGAAGTTCATGCTGGCGGGCAACCAGTACACCTACCTCTATCACAACTCGACGCTGGCGCTCGACGTGCGCACCGGCAAGATCGTCTGGTACTACCAGCACCTGGTCGATCACTGGGACCTCGACCACCCGTTTCCGCGCATCCTGATCGACGAGCAGGTCGCGCCGGACCCGAAATCGGTCAGCTGGATCAATCCGAAGATCGTCCGCGGCAAGGTTTACAAGGTCGTCACCGGCGTGCCCGGCAAGACCGGCATCGTCTACACGCTCGACCGCAAGACCGGCGAGTTCCTGTGGGCGCGGCCGACGGTGATGCAAAACGTCGTCCGGTCGATCGACGGAGCGACCGGCAAAGTTAGCGGCAACCCGGCCACGCTGTTCCACAAGGTCGGTGACAGCGTGTTCGTCTGCCCGTCGTCGACCGGCGGGGCGAACTACCAGGCTCCGGCCTATAGCCCGCTGACCCAGACGATGTACTTCCCCGAACAGAACACCTGCGAAACGGCCACCGCCACGGCGCCCAACTGGCCCACTCCGACTTATTCGGTGGCATCGAAAATCGCCCTCGCGCCGGGCGCGGACAACAAGGTCGGCGTGCTCACGGCGGTCAACGCGGTCACCGGCAAGACCGAGTGGAAGTTCTCCACCCGGGCGGGGATGCAATCGGTGCTGACCACCGGCGGCGGGCTGCTGTTCGCCGGGGATTCGAGCGGCCGCTTCCGCGCGCTCGATCAGGCCAGCGGCAAAGTGCTGTGGGAGATGAACCTCGGTTCGGCGGTGACCGGCTATCCGGTGACCTTCAGCGTCGGCGGGCACCAGTACGTCGCGGTTTCGACCGGGTTCTGGCTCGGCGACACCTTCACGCCCGAGTTGATCCACGGCACGCAAGGGACCCTGTTCGTGTTCGCCCTGCCGAGCGCCGGAATCGGCCGCCTGGGCCCGCCGCGCGCACCGGTTAATCCGAAGCAGGGTGGAGCGATCCCGGTCGATCCGGGCGACGCGGCGCCGGTTCCCCTGGCCGCGGCCGGCGACGGCAAGGCGGTTTACGACAAGTCCTGCGCCGCCTGCCACGGCGCCGACTTGCAAGGCGCGGGCGAAACACCCCCGCTCAAGGGCGCGCCGTTCCTCGCCAACTGGAAAGGCAAGAGCGCTGCGGAGCTTTACGCCTTCGTCCACCAGACGATGCCGCTCGCCTCGCCCGGATCGCTGAGCGACGGGGACTACCGCGCGGTGGTCGCCTATATCTTGCAAGTGAACGGCAAGTAGATGAACGGAAAGTAGATCGGTGGGCCGTCGTCGGCCGACACGGCAACGATCCCCGGCGTCCGTGGCGACACCTCTTTATGGTTTCTAAAGACACTTGGAATACCCTGTCTCGGGGATAAGAAGACGGGGATTTCGATGACCGAAGGGCATGGTCCCGAGCTTGCCCGACGCGCGGGATCAGAGGACACACGGTGGATCACCGCCGCGGTCGCGCTGCTCGCCACGCTGCTGTTCGCGGTTTCGGGAACCGAAATCCTGCCCGCCATCGTCACTTGCGTTGCGCATGGCGGCGCGCTGCCGAGAGGACAGGCCACCACGTTCCTGCTCGACATCGCGCTGGTCCTGCTGGCCTGGCGGCGATCGCGCCAGTTGAAGAACACCCGTCTCGCTCTCAGCGAAGTGCAAAGCCGCGCCTATAATCTCGCATACTACGACGAGGTCACGGGCCTGTTTAACCGACGCCGCCTCACCGAGCTGGTCGAGCAGCTGTGCGTTCTCGGAGCGACCGATTGCGCGCTGCTGTTTATCGATCTCGATCACTTCAAGAAGGTCAACGATCTCTACGGCCACGCGGCGGGAGACGAACTGCTGATCACCGTTGCCGGGCGGCTGCGCCAGCATTGCCCCGAAGACGCCGACTGCGTGCGCCTGGGCGGTGACGAATTCGCGGTCCTCCTGCAAGGCATCTCCGCCGGATCGCGCAAGGTCAAGCAGTTGGCCGCAGTCCTGCTCGAGGAATTGCAGAGGCCGGTTCCTCTCCCGAACACCCTCGCCACGATCGGCATTTCTATTGGGATATGCATTCCGCAGACCGAATTCCACGAGCCGGGCACGCTGTTCAAGCATGCCGACGCAGCCCTTTACGAAGCCAAGCGGCTCGGCCGCAATCGCGCGGTCATGTTCGACATCAGCATGGAGACCCGCCTCAGCGCGCGCGCCAAGCTGGAAGCCGACACGCGCGAAGGGATCGAGCGGGGCGAATTCGTCCCGTATTTCCAGCCGATTGTCGACCTCGCGTCGGGCGACGTTCGCGGATTCGAAGTGTTGGCGCGCTGGGAGCATCCGACGCGCGGGTTGTTGGAGCCGCCCGAATTCCTCGATTTGGCCGAAGCGACCGGGCTTATCTCGGACCTGTCGTTCAGCGTTATGCTCCAGGCGCTCACGATCGCCCGCAAGTGGGCGAATCCCGTAAAGCTGGCGGTCAACATTTCGCCGGTTCAGTTCAACGACCCACTGATCGCGCAGCGCATCCAGTCGCTGCTCGATGCGACCGGTTTCCCAGCCTCTCGCCTCGAGCTGGAGATCATGGAGCGCAGTCTGCTCGAAGACCATCAAGCCGCGCTCGGAACCATAGCGACGCTGCGCGAAAGCGGGATAAGCATCGCGGTCGACGATCTTGGCTCGATCTACGGCTCGCTCGCGATGTTGAGCGCGATGCCGTTTGACCGGATCAAGATCGACCGCAGGCTGATCGGCCTGCTCCTCGATTCCGAACGCGGTGACACGCTTGTGCAAGCGATAGCTTCGCTCGGCCGGGGCCTGAATCTGCCGGTCACCGCCGAAGGCATCGAAACCGAAGCCTTGCACGAACGGCTCGCCGATCTCGGCTGCGTCGACGCCCAAGGCTGGCTTTTCGGCAAGGCCCTGACGGCGGAGGAAGTGCGCTTGTTCTTCGAGACCGATGTCGCAGGCCGCCCTTCCGGGGCCCAACCGGCACGAAACACCGCGGCCTGATAACCTGCGACGCCCGCTAGCTGTCGTTGCCCAAACCGACTATTCACACCCGGTGCATCGGGACAGGCGACAACAGTCCCATACCGGCCAAAGGACCTGTCATGCGTAAATCGATCCCCCTTGTTGCCCTCACCTCCGCCCTCGCGCTGGCGCCCGCGCCAGCGCTGGCTCACGCCAAAGTCGTCAGCTCGAACCCCGCGGCCAACGCCGTCATCGCGCCGCCCAGGCAAGTCAGCGTGACGTTCAGCGAAAAGCTCGTGCCGGCGTTCTCGAAAGTCGAGATTTCAATGGCCGGGATGAACATGGCGGTGCCGGTGAAGACCTCGGTCAGCACCGACGGCAAGACCATCGTCGCGGTGCCGCAAGGCGCGTTCATGAAAGGCGCTTACGTCATCAAGTGGAGCGCCGCGGCGGCCGACGACGGCCATCACACCGCCGG
>Ga0207657_10006704_pt1 | contig 11900 bp, 10 predicted proteins | sample KBSC33metaG_FD_184316 | JGI IMG/M metagenome (GOLD analysis project Ga0207657, IMG submission 184316) | Corn rhizosphere microbial communities from Kellogg Biological Station, Michigan, USA - KBS C3-3 metaG (SPAdes) (version 2) | ecosystem: Host-associated > Plants > Roots > Rhizosphere > Soil ...
TTCTCGAGCACCGGCGGCGCGGTCTACGGTGATTTCGTGGAGGCCCCCACTGCGGAGGACGCGCCGAAGGATCCGCAGTCGCCGTACGGCACGGCCAAGTTCAGCGTCGAGCTGTACATGGGATATTTTGCGCGGGTGCACGGTCTCGATTGCGTCGCGCTGCGCTACTCGAACGTCTATGGTCCCCGACAGGATCCGCACGGGGAGGCTGGCGTCGTCGCGATCTTCTGCGATCGCCTCATCGACGGCGCACCGCTCACGATCTTCGGCGATGGCGGGCAGACGCGCGACTACGTCTACGTGGGCGATGTGGCGCGGGCGAATCTCGCCGCTACCTCGGTGTCGCTTCCACCCGCGACGGTCGTCGACAGCCGTGCCTTCAACATCGGCACGAGCATCGAGACCGATGTGGTGCAGCTCGCGACGTTGCTGAAGGACGTGTCTGGTGGTACGTCGGAGCTCGTGCACGCGCCCGCCCGCGCGGGCGAACAGCGCCGCTCGGCGGTGCGCAACGAGAAGGCAGCGAAGATGCTCGGCTGGAAACCGAAGATGTCCCTTCGCGACGGACTTCGCGAAACCTATCAATGGTTCGCGGGTCGCCGCGCCGGAGAAACCGCATGATCCACGGAATCCTGATGCAGGTGGGCGGTGCCGTACCGACATCGGCGATCGACATGGTGCGTCAGGCCTCGCTCGTAACGAGGATCGTGCTCGTGTTCCTGCTCGTGCTCTCGCTCGTGAGCTGGGCCATCATGCTGGCGAAGTGGATCGAGTTTCACCGCGTGACGAAGCGCGGCCGGGAGTTCATCTACGAATTCGAGCGCACGCCGTCGCTGGATGCGGCGGCCGGCCTCACGAGGCGCGCCAGGTCGAATCCGTTCACGCGCGTGTTCACGCGCGCGGTGAACTTCTTTGCGGAGATGAAGCCCGGCGCGCTGCGCGAAGCGTCGGCGGCACCGCTCCGCGGCTCGCAGGTCGAGGCGCTGCGGCTCGTGCTCGAATCCGAGAGCGCGACGCAACGCGACCAGCTCTCGTCGTACATCCCGTGGCTCGCGACCATCGGCTCGGTCAGCCCGCTGGTCGGTCTGCTCGGCACGGTACTCGGCGTCATCGACGCGTTCGTCGGAATCGCCGTGAAAGGCTCGGGCAATCTGAGCGCGGTCGCGCCGGGTGTGGCCGAGGCACTCACGGCGACCGCCGCGGCGCTGGCCGTGGCAATTCCGGCGGTGTTCGGGTACAACATCTTTGCCGCACGGCTGAATCGTCTCGAGAGTGAGCTCGAGGGATTCGGCACGGAGATTCTCGCAATGATGGTACGGGAGGGACGGATCTAGATGAGTCGCCGCTCGCGCGCGGGACAGCTCCCGCTCAACGCAGACATCAACGTCGTCAGCCTGATCGACGTCATGATGCTGCTCATGGTGATCTTCATGATCACCGCGCCGATGATGCAGGGCGGCGTCGACATCGCGCTGCCGCAGGCGCAGGCGCGGCCCCTCGAGGCGAAGAACGGATTGGTGGTCACGATCGACCGCGCGGGCAACATTCTCGTGGACGAGAACAGGCTCCGCTACGATGAGTTCCGCGCGAGCTTCAAGGCGCTCGCGGCCCAGCGCGGCCACGGCGGCATCTATCTGCGCGCGGACAAGGGTGTGCCGTATGGAACGGTGGTGCAGGTGCTCGCGGTGATGCGAGCGGCTGGTGTTGGCGATGTGGGGCTTGTCGCAGAGCCCGAGGCGATTGCACGGTGAGTGCAGCGCGCGCCGAGGGTCGCTCACGGCTCGCACTTCCGCTCACCTTCTCTACGCTCGGGCACGCGGCCGTCGTGGCGGCGCTGATCTTCATCCGTCCGTCGCCTCCCAAGCCGATGCCGCCGATGTATCGCGTGAGCATCGTCGCTGCGCCCCCAGGTCCCCGCGCGGAGGGCATCGTCGTGCCTCCGGCACCGAATCCACCGCCCCCAGCACCGCCCGCGCCGCCGCCTCCGCGCGCGCAGACGCCGCCCAAGGCGATGCCCATGCCCACGAAGGTGCCGGCCAGGACGGTTCCTCCGGCCACGCCCACACCGGTGCCCACCGCGACGCCGCCCAAGGCGCCGAGCAGGCCGGCGGGCGGGGGACCGGTGGGTGACAAGGGGACCGACGTCGCCACCGTGCGGACCGAAGGCGTCGACTTTCCTTTTCCCGGCTACCTGGAGAACATCGTTCGCCAGATCGCGAAGAACTTCGGCGAGCACCGGAACAGCAACGCGCGCGCGGAAGTACAGTTTCTCATTCGCCGCGATGGATCTGTGAGCGCGATCTCTTTTATTACCCGCTCCGGCGACTACTCATTCGACCTTGATGCACAGGGCGCCGTGGAGTCGGCCGGAAACGCGCACGCGTTCGGCCCGCTCCCCAACGGTTTTCCCGATGACGTCCTTCCGGTCATCTTCAGCTTCGACCCCTCGGTGGTTCACTGATGCTCCAATCGAAATCGTTCGCGCGTTCCCTGGCGCTCGCCGCCGGGCTCGCAGTGCTTGCGGCTCCCCGGCCGGTGCGCGCGCAGGACACCACGCACGCGGTGCGCATTGGGCTCACGTACCAGCCCGGGACCAAGCCGGGAGTGGTGGTGCTGGCGGTGCCGGGTGCGTGGGGCGACAGCATCCAGGGGATCATCGCGCGCGATCTCGACTACGGCGACCGCGTGAACGTGATCGGTCTTCCGGGTACGCCGGCCGCGGGCTCGCTCCAGTCGCTCGGCCCCAGTGTGAGCTATCCGCTGTGGAGATCACTGGGTGCTGCGGCGGCCGTTCAGGCCACGGTGACGAACACCGGCGTACATGTCGCAGTACATGATGTGTCGGGCACTAAGATAGTGCAGGTAGCAGACTTCCCGCTTCCACCTACGGGAGGTTCTGCGGAGTGGCGGCTGGCCGTGCACGGCGTCTCGGACGAGGTCGAGCAGTGGATCACGGGCACGCACGGCGTCGCGCAGACGCGGATGCTGTTCGTGCGCGGCGGGCGCATCTACGTGGTCGACAGCGACGGGTGGGGCGAGCGGCAGGTGACGGACGCCGGACTCGCTCTCTCGCCCGCATGGTCGCCCGACGGCCACACGTTCGCGTACAGTGTGCTCGGAAGTCGCGGCTGGAGCATCGCGACGAAAGACGTGAACGGCGGAGCCCTGCGCACGCTTCCGTCGACCACGACGGGGCTGAACACCACGCCGGCATTTTCGCCCAGCGGCGGCACGATCGCCTACTCGCACGGCGATGAAGCGGGCACCGATCTGATGCTCGTCGATCTCGCGGGCGGCGCGCCGAGCCGCATCACCGTGGGACACGGTTCGGACAACACGTCGCCGGAGTTCAGCCCCGACGGACGACGAATCGCGTTCACATCGGGTCGCGCGGGGCATCCGGAGGTATACATTATGGATGTGGACGGCTCGAACGTGGAGTTGCTCACTCCGTTTAACTTTGGCGATCAGAACTATCGCTCGAATCCCGACTGGGCTCCCGATGCGCAGCGCATCGCGTTCCAGTCGCAGATCGGCGGGGTGTTTCAGATCATGGTGATCTCGCTGCGTGACCGCTCGGTGAAGCAGCTGACGAGCGAGGGCGTGAACGAGGATCCGGCATGGGCACCCGATGCGAGGCATCTGGTGTTCACGTCATCGCGAACGGGAGTCAAACAGCTGTTCGTTCTCGACTCGGAGTCCGGGCGCGCCCGTCAGCTCACGCACACGGGTGGCGCTCGACTGGCGGCATGGTCCCGCACGCTGGGGCAGCGTCGCTGAGCACGCACCGCGCGTCATCACTTGCGCGTAACGCACCTGGTTTCACTACGATGTACAATCGTTCCTTCTCTGGAGAGACCCCACTATGAACGCACGCTCGCTGTACGCTGTCTCCTCGGTTGCCGGCGTACTGGCGCTCGGCGCTTGCCACAAGAAGGTCGCGCCGGCTCCAGCGCCTGCGCCGGCAGCGGCGCCCGCCCCTGCGCCACCGCCGCCACCACCGCCGCCCCCGCCGCCGGCGCCCACGAACGATGATGCCGTCGCGCGCGCGCGCGACGCTGCACGCGCATCGCTCACGGCGCCCATCTACTTCGATCTCGACAGCGATGCGCTCTCCGATGCGGACCGCGCGGCGCTCGATGCGAAGGTCGCGATCCTGAACGCGAGCAGCGGCGTCAAGATTCGTGTTGCCGGCCACACCGACGAGCGGGGCTCCGATGAGTACAACCTCGCCCTCGGACAGCGCCGCGCCGCAGCAGCCAAGCGCTATCTGACACAGCACGGCGTGCCCGACGCGATGATCGACATCATCAGCTACGGCGAGGAGCATCCCGCCGTGGAGGGGCACGACGAGGCCGCGTGGTCCAAGAATCGCCGCGATGAGTTCGAGATCACCGCGGGTGCGGACGCGCTTCGACCGGCCGCCCAATGATCCGGGGCGTGCGGTGCCTTCTGCCGCTCGTGCTCCTCGCGACGGGCGCGTGCTTCGCCACACGGGAAGATGTGCAGGCATTGCACGCCGATGTGCAGTCGCTGCGCGCGGACAATGCGCGCAGCGACTCCGCCCGCCGCGCCGCGCTCGATCGCGTCGTGACCTCCATGAACATCGTCCGCGACTCGCTCGGGCTTCTGAGTGCCCGCGTGTTCAAGATGCAGGGCGATGTGCGCGGCGATCTGTACAACGTCGGGCAGCAGCTGCTGCAGATTCAGCAGTTGACCGGCCAGAGCCAGCAGCGCGTGCAGGAGCTTCGCGCGGCGCTGGAAGCGCGGCAGTCGGACATCCAGGCGTCCAGCGCGCAACCGGGCGCGCCGGCACCCGCGGCGGGCACGGCCGGGGCCGCCACGGCGCCGAGTGGCGCGAGCGCAACGTCGCCCACGACGACGAATCCGTCCACGCGTCCGGGTACGACGACGCCTCCTCCTGCCGCGAGCGGCACACCGGGGCCCAACCAGCTCTTCCAGATCTCGCTCGAGCAGCTGCGGCGCGGGTCTCCCGGCGCGGCTCGCACCGGGCTCCAGACATTGCTTCAGCAGTACCCCACGTCCGATCTGGTTCCGGACGCCGAGTTCTATCTTGGCGAAGCCTATCACCAGGAGGGGAATGCAGCGGGAGCGGATTCTGCATATGCCGCGGTCGTTTCGGGCTATCCCACATCGCCTCGCGCGCCCACGGCACTTTACAAGCGTGCCCTGGGTATGGAGGAGAAGGGAAATGTCGTCGGCGCGCGCGGGCTGTTGAACGATCTCGTGACGCGCTATCCGCGCTCGGATGAGGCGGCACTCGCGAAGGAACGGCTTCGAACGCTGAAGTAGCGTTCACGAAGCAGCGATTACGCAGCACTCTCGGAACCACATGCAGGAATCTCGACCGTCCGCAAGCGATGAGATGCCGTTCCTCGACCATCTCGAGGAGCTGCGATGGCGTATCATCTGGTCGCTTGCGGCGCTGATCGTCTGCGTGGGGCTGTCGTTTTTCGTGTTCACGCAAATCGATGTGATCGGGCTGCTCGAGCGGCCCATCCTCCCTTTGCTGAAGGGGCACAAGCTCATCTACACGCATCCGGGCGAGGCATTTTCCATCGTCCTCAATGCCGCGATCGCGATGGGATGTGTGCTGGCGCTGCCGGTGGTGTTCTACCAGCTCTGGTCGTTCGTCGCGCCTGCGCTGCACCAGCACGAGAAGAAGCTCGTTGTGCCGATGATTTTCTTTGCGACGTTTCTGTTCGCGTGCGGGGTGAGTCTGTCGTGGTTCGTCGTTCTGCCGCTCGCGGTGGAATGGCTCATGGGCTTCGGCGGCCCGTCGCTCGAGCCGCTGATCTCCGCACAGGAGTATTTCGGATTCGCGATCAGCATGACGATGGCGTTCGGCGTCTGCTTCGAGCTGCCGATCGTGATCGTGACGCTCGCGCTGCTGGGACTCGTGACGCCGCAGTTCCTGAACAAGTTCCGTCGGCACGCGATCGTCGTCTGTGTGATCATTGGAGCGTTCCTGACCCCTGGTGACCTCGTCTGGACCACTATCGCGATGGCCGTTCCCCTCTACCTGTTGTACGAGGTGAGCGTCGTGCTGACGATCGTCATTTACCGCCGGCGCCTGCGCCGGCAGGCGGCACTCGAGGCGCAGGCCACGGCGTGAGCGCACGGTGGATCGTGTGCGCCCTCGCGCTCGCAGCGGCGCCGGTGCTCGCGCAGCAGACGCCTCCGCCGATCACGCTGCCGTCGCAGTACCCCAGCGACACCGGCTACGCGCGCAATCGCCGCATGCAGCCTCCGCGCAATCCGGCGGACTCCGCGCGCGCGGACAGCCTGCACGCGCCGCGCGTGCTGGTGAACTGGCCCGATCCCGATTCCACGATGGCCGGGCTGCTCCAGCGCACGGGCTACACGACGACCCGCTATCAGAGCGAGAATGCGCAGCTGAACTCGCCCCGGCACGAGCTCAAGCTCTCGGGCGACGCGGCGGTGCAGCGCGTGCAGACGACGCTCGTCGCGGACACGATTCTCTACAACGATTCCCTGCGCATCATGCGCGCGACCGCGCCGCCGACGGACACGATCTATCTGCGCGATCCATCGCAGGGCACCGCGGACCTGCTCGCGATCGGTCGTCTCGAGTACGATCTGCGCAGGCATTTCGGACTCGTCAACCAGCTCAGCACATCGTCCGCGCAGAGCGGACAGACGTGGTACATCTACGGCCATGCGGCCGCCGTGAAGGGCGACACGACCGGCAAGGGACACAGCATCTCCTACGCGCAGGATGCGTCGATCACGAGCTGCGACCTTCCCGATCCGCACTACCACTTCCAGTCCTCGGACGTGAAGATCATCAGCAAGACGCTGATGGTCGCGCGCCCCGCGGTGCTGTACGTCGGTGACATCCCCGTGCTCTGGCTGCCCTTCATCTTCCAGGACATGCGCTCCGGCCGTCGCAGCGGCATCATCCCGCCGCGGTTCGGCATCACGGACATCGTGCGCACCTCGCCCGACTACGTCCGATCCGTCGAGAACCTGGGCTACTACTTCAACATCAACGACTACATGGATGCGCTGGTCTCCTACGACTGGCGCAGCGGCACGAGCAACCAGGCGGGAGACTTCGGCTACAACAAGTTCAATGGCGAGTACCGATATCGCTGGCTGAACCGCTTCGTGAGCGGCGGGATCCGGGCGAGCTACTGGACGTACAGCGACGGGAGCAAGACGATCGGATTCAACTGGGCGCACTCGCAGCAGTTCTCGCAGACGAGCAGCCTGAACATGAATCTGAACTACTCGAGCAACACGAGAGTCTACCAGCAGGATGCGCTGACCGTGGCGCAGGCGCTCGCCGCGATCTCATCCCAGCTCTCGCTCACCAACAAGTTCGGCCCGTTCAATGTCACCGTGGGCGGCTCGCGCTCGCAGTACGCAGGGCGCGATCTCGTCAATCAGGACTTCCCGAACTTCTCGGTCACGGCGCAGCCGATCAACCTCGCGTCCTGGCTCGCGTGGACGCCGACGCTGTCGGTGGACAACAACCAGGCGTTCAATCTCGACAACAGCGCCGTGTTCCGGTACACCACGAGCCCCACGGGCGCGCTGGACAGCACGAAGGTGAATGCCAACACGCGCAACACGACCGCGAATTTCCAGACGCCGTTCCGCATCGGGCGCTTCGTGCTGAACAACACGGTTCGCTACAACGATCAGTTCAACGATCTGCCGACGACCGTCACGCAGTTCAACTTCATCACCGGTGCGCAGACCGGCTCGCGCACCTACGCGAACTTCCGCAAGACGCAGCTCGACTGGGACACGCAGTTCTCGCTGCCGGGCATTCTCCAGGGCACGTGGAACGTCGCGCCGTTCGTCTCGCTCACGAACGCGGATGGCAGCTATTCGTATCTCGTGCGCACGACGCTCACGAACGGACAATGGGTGCACCAGTCGAAGCGCGTGCAGACGGGCATCTCGACGTCGCCGACGTTCTTCGCGTTCTTCCCCGGGTTCGGTCCCTTCTCGCGGCTGCGTCAGTCGATCCAGCCGCGCCTCTCGTTCGCCTACGCGCCGGCGTCGGCGGTGAGCGATGAGTTCCTGACGGCGACTGGACGCACGCGCGCCGGCTACCTGGGCGGCCTCCGGCAGGAGACGATGCAGTTCCAGTTCAACCAGACGCTCGAGGCGAAGCTGCACTCGAAGTCGGACACCGCGCCGGACGCCGGCGAGAAGATCCGCCTCCTCACCCTCAACGCCTCGCCGATCGACTACGACTTCGAGGTGGCCCGGCGTACGCATCGCTTCGGCGTGACGACGAACACGTTCAGCTACACCGTGCAATCGGATCTCCTGCCGGGCTTCGACTTCTCGTCGAACTATTCGCTCTTCCAGGGCGACCCGCTCAGCGACACCGCCAAGTTCAAGCCGTTCCGCACCGGACTGACGGCGACCTTCTCGATCGGCAAGAACAGCAATCCGTTCAAGACGCTGCAGCGCATCTTCGGAGGCGGCTCTCCGCGCGACACCGCGCCCGTGGGCTCGAATCTCACGGGCAACAACATGAACAGCTATGATGAGACGGGCATCAACGCGCTCCCCGCCACGGCGGGATCCGTGGGCTCGCGCTACCCGTACGCGATCAACGCGAGCCAGGGGTGGAATCTGCAGGTGAGCTTCACGTCCTCGCGCTCGCGACCGATCACGGGATCGAACGTGCGCGTGCTCGACGTGCGCGCACTCTGCCGGCAATTTCTCGTCGACCCGATTGCGTACCAGCGATGCATCTCGAATCCGCCACCCACCGACACCGTATCCTCGCTGGTGGGCGGCGCAACGCAGTACGTCAGTCCGTCGCAAAGCACGCTGCGCGGGAACCTCTCCTTCCACATCACGCCGCGCTGGTCGATGCAATGGACCACCGGCTACGACTTCGAGCTGCATCAGTTCTCCGATCACGTCGTGAGCCTGCAGCGCGACATGCACGACTGGCGCGCGATCTTCGCCTTCACGCAGGCGCCGAACGGCAACTTCGCCTTCAACTTCTACATCGCGCTGATCGCCGAGCCGAACCTCAAGTTCAACTACGACCGGCGAACGTATCGACCGCAGGAAACGCCCTAGACGGACTCGAGCAGCCGAGCAAGTGTTTCCGTGCACGGGCGGGAAAGTGTCCCGATTTGAGGACACTCGCGAAGGGGTCGAGTTCGTAAGCGTCGCCTCCATTTGAGGTTAGCTGGAGGGGCGTTGTGGCGCGTGGCGTGCAAATGGGGGTGGCATCACCTCCTCGGAGTTACCGATGCGTCCCGCGCTCGCACTTCCACTCGCCGCACTGGCGCTTGCCGCCTGCTCCTCGGACCGTAGTCTCGGTCCGCGTGGCGCTGTGCTCGAAACGCCGGAGTCGCTCGTTTCGACCTCGCTGAACTCCGCAGTCCAGCTGTCCTGGAGTGCCAATGCCAGGCTCGCCGATCCCAATCGGTTCTCGCATTACGACGTCTATTCGACGACCTACGACCTCGACAACAGCGTCTGCGACGATGCCGGCTGGGCGCTCGAAGGCACGTCGGTGTCCGAGGATTTTCTCGTCACCGGCCTCACGAACGGGGTGCCGCTCTGCTTCGCGGTGAGCTCGGTGAGCACGAGCGGTGAGGAGAGTGATGTCTCCGCCTACGTCAACGACACGCCGCGCTACGACTCCCGCAACGTGCTCGTCTCCACGGCCCAGCACGACATGGCGACCAGCGGTTTCCGATTCGATTTCGGACCGTCGTCGCAGCTCGGACAGGTGGTCTCCGGCAATCGCGACGACATCGACTTTCGCGTCGACCGTCACGACGACGGCTCCATCTGGCTCACCACGGTGCGCGATGGAACGAGCGTCGTGCTGTACAGCCAGGATCCGGTGGACGATCTGACGTCGATCGACATCGCGCCGCTCAACGGCTACATCACCGGCTCGATCGAGGCGCTCCCCGGCTACGCCTACGTGTTCGAGACGCACATGAGCGACGGTCTGCACTACGGCGCCGTGCGCATCACGTCCACGACGCGGGATCACGTCATTCTCGACTGGTCGTATCAGACGGATTACGGCGACCCGCAGCTCAGGCGCGTGCGGTAGCCGGCGGGGGGTCCTCGCCCGTAGCTTTGGCGCATGACGCTGCGCATTCAGCTCGACGGGGACTCGCTGACGCTGCGCGATGTGTGGCTCGTCGCGCAGGGAGGTGGAGAGGTGGAGCTGGCGCCGCATGCGCGGTCGAAGGTCGCGCAGCGGCGCCACTTCGTCGATGAGATCGTGCGGCGCGGCGAGGTCGTGTACGGCGTGACGACGGGATTCGGGAAGCTCTCCGAGATGTCGATCCCGCTCGATCGTCTGAGCGAGCTGCAGGTGAACCTCGTGCGGAGTCACGCCGCCGGCGTCGGCGCGCTCCTGCCCGAGCGCGAGGTGCGCGCGATGATGCTGCTGCGCGCGAACGTCATCGCCAAGGGCTACTCGGGCGCGCGTGCGGAGCTGGTCGACCTGCTCGCCGCGATGCTCAACGCGGGACTCTATCCCGAGGTCCCGGAGCAGGGGAGCGTCGGCGCGAGCGGCGATCTCGCGCCGCTCGCGCACCTCGCGCTCACGCTGATCGGCGAGGGAGTGCTGCGTCGCGGCGAGAACGCCGGCGATGCCGCCGCGATGCTCGCCAACGCCTCGCTCGCGCCCGTGGTGCTGCAGCCCAAGGAAGGGATCACGCTCATCAACGGCACCCAGGCGCACACGGCCGTCGCCGCCATGGCGCTGATGGACATCCAGCGTCTCTGGCGCGTCGCGCACGCCGCAGGCGCCATGTCGCTCGAAGGACTGATGGGCACCCCCGACGCATTCGACGAGCGCATCCAGCGCGCGCGCGGACAGGTCGGTCAGCAGCGCTCGGCCGCATTGCTTCGGCTGCTGCTCAGCGACAGCGAGATCCGCGAATCGCACCGCTCGGGCGATCCGCGCGTGCAGGACGCGTACGCGCTCCGCTGCATGCCGCAGGTGCACGGTCCGGTGCTCGACGCGATGCAGTTCGCCGAATCGCTGGTCTCGCGCGAGCTGAATGCCGCCACGGACAATCCGCTCGTCTTCGACGACGGGACGCTCATGAGCGGCGGCAACTTCCACGGACAGGCCGTCGCGCTCGCGCTCGACGTGCTCGCGATCGGGATGACGAATCTGGCCACGATCGCCGAGCGACGCATCGACCGCCTCGTGCATCCCGACTTCAATCAGGGGCTGCCGGCGTTCCTGAGCCCGGAGGCCGGCGTCAACTCGGGCTTCATGATGGCGCAGGTGACCGCGGCCTCGCTCGCGAGCGAGTGCAAGGTGCTCTCGCACCCCGCGAGCGTCGACACGATTCCCACCGACGGCAACAAGGAAGACGTGGTCCCGATGGCGATGGGTGCCGCGTGGAAGCTGCGACGGGTGGTCAACAACGTGGCGCACATACTCGCGATCGAGTTGATGTGCGGCGCGCAGGCGATCGATTTCCGCGCACCGCTCCAGCCCGCAAAGCGCGTCGGGCGCCTGCACGCGCACGTGCGCGAGCTCATCCCGCATCTCGAGCGCGATCGCGTGCTCAGCGACGACATCGCGATCCTTCGCGCCGCCATCGGCAACGGCACCTTCGACGACGTCACGCACGCCGCCGACGAGCCGCTCCCCTCCACCTCGATGTTCGTATGAGCGCATCCATCGTCGACGCGCCGGCCGTCGCCCGCCTCGTGCGGGCGCCGCGCGGCAGCACGCTCTCCTGCAAGGGCTGGCAGCAGGAAGCGGCCTTGCGCATGCTCATGAACAATCTCGATCCGGAGGTCGCCGAGCGCCCGGATGATCTCGTGGTGTACGGCGGGACGGGGAAGGCGGCGCGCAACTGGGAGTGCTTCGACGCGATCGTACGCTC
>Ga0207657_10006707_pt1 | contig 11896 bp, 7 predicted proteins | sample KBSC33metaG_FD_184316 | JGI IMG/M metagenome (GOLD analysis project Ga0207657, IMG submission 184316) | Corn rhizosphere microbial communities from Kellogg Biological Station, Michigan, USA - KBS C3-3 metaG (SPAdes) (version 2) | ecosystem: Host-associated > Plants > Roots > Rhizosphere > Soil ...
GACGTTCATGTCGAGCACGTCGGCGATCGAGTGGCCCTTGAACTTCACCTCCAGCGTCTCGCGGTTGTAGCGGGCGCCGTGGCAGACGTCGCAGGTGACATAGACGTCGGGGAGGAAATGCATTTCGATCTTCAGGACGCCGTCGCCCTGGCACGCCTCGCAGCGGCCACCCTTGACGTTGAAGCTGAAGCGGCCGGGCTTGTAGCCGCGCGCCTTCGATTCCGGCAGGCCGGCGAACCAGTCGCGGATGTTGGTGAAGGCGCCGGTGTAGGTCGCCGGGTTGGAGCGCGGGGTTCGGCCGATCGGGGACTGGTCGATGTCGATGACCTTGTCGAGATGCTCGAGCCCGGTGATCTTGTCGCACGGGCCGCAGACGATTCGGGCGCCGTTCAGGGCGCGGGCGACGCCGGCATAGAGCGTGTCGATGGTGAGCGATGACTTGCCGCTGCCGCTGACCCCGGTGACGCAGGTGAAGGTGCCGAGCGGGATCTTCGCGTCGACACTCTGGAGGTTGTTGGCGGTCGCGCCGTGGACGGTGAGGGTCTTGCCGTTGCCCTTGCGGCGCTTGGCGGGGACGGGGACTTCGCGGCGGCCGCTGAGATAATCCGCGGTGATGCTGCCGGTGCAGGCGAGCAGGTCGTCGAGGGTTCCGGCGCAGACGATTTCGCCGCCGTGGATTCCGGCGCCCGGCCCCATGTCGATGACATGGTCGGCGGTGCGGATCGCCTCCTCGTCATGCTCGACAACCAGCACGGTATTGCCGAGGCCACGGAGGCGCTTGAGAGTCTCGAGGAGGCGATCATTGTCTTTCTGGTGTAGGCCGATCGAGGGCTCGTCGAGGACGTAGAGTACGCCTGAGAGGCCCGAGCCGATCTGGCTGGCGAGGCGGATGCGCTGGCTTTCGCCGCCCGATAGCGTGCCCGACTTGCGGTCGAGATGGAGGTAGTCGAGCCCGACATTGTGCAGGAAGCCGAGCCGCTCGTTGATCTCTTTCAGGATCACGCGGGCGATGGCGTTCTGCTGGTCGGTGAGCTTCTCGTGCAGCCCGGCGAACCAGTCGCGGGCGTCGGCGACCGAGCGCATCGCGGCGGAGCTGATATGCTCGCCGGCGATCTTCACGGATAGGGCCTCGGGCTTGAGACGGGCGCCACCGCAGACCTCGCACGGGCGGCTGCCCTGGTAGCGCGACAGCTCCTCCTTCATCCACGCGGATTCGGTCTGGTTGTAGCGGCGCTGGAGGTTGGCGAGGACGCCCTCGAATGGCTTCTTCACCTCATAGGACTTGCGGCCGTCCATGAAGCGAAGGACCACCGGGCGGTCTCCGGTGCCGTAGAGGATGACGCGCTTCGCCTCGTCGGACAGATCGCGCCAGGGCACGTCCAATGAGAAGTCGTAGGCGCGTCCGAGGCTGCTCAGAACCTGCATGTAGTAAGGTGAGGGCGGCTGCGACTTGGCCCAAGGCACGACCGCGCCCTTGGCGATGCTGAGCGCGTGGTTGGGGACGACGAGGTCCTCGTCGAACACGAGCTTTTCGCCGAGCCCGTCGCAGGCAGGGCAGGCACCCTGCGGAGCATTGAAGCTGAACAGGCGTGGCTCGATCTCGGCGATGGTGAAGCCGCTCACCGGACAGGCGAATTTCTCTGAAAACACGATCCGGCCAGGAGGTGCGTAGTCGAGCTTCATGCCGGAGGCGCCTTCCGTTTCCGGGGGCGCGTCGGCGGGGTCGAGCAAGGCGAGCCCCTCGGCGAGCTTCAGCGCTGTTTCGAAGCTGTCGGCGAGCCGCGCTTCTATCCCTTCGCGGATGACGATGCGGTCGACCACCAGCTCGATGTCGTGCTTGTATTTCTTGTCGATCGCGGGCGCGTCTTCGATGTCGTAAAATTCGCCGTCGATGCGGACCCGCGTGAAGCCCGCCTTCTGCCATTCGGCGAGCTCCTTGCGGTACTCGCCCTTGCGGCCGCGCACGACCGGCGCGAGCAGGTAGTGCCGCGATCCTTCCGGAAGAGCCATCGTGCGGTCGACCATCTGGCTGACCTGCTGCGCCTCGATCGGGAGGCCGGTCGCGGGCGAATAGGGGATGCCGACCCGCGCCCACAGCAGGCGCATGTAATCGTAGATTTCGGTGACCGTCGCGACCGTCGAGCGCGGGTTCTTGCTGGTCGTCTTCTGCTCGATCGAGATGGCGGGCGACAGTCCGTCGATATGCTCGACGTCCGGCTTCTGCATCATCTCCAGGAACTGGCGCGCATAGGCGCTCAGCGACTCCACGTACCGCCGCTGCCCCTCCGCATAGATAGTGTCGAAGGCGAGGCTGCTCTTCCCCGATCCCGACAGGCCGGTGATGACCGTCAGGCTCTCGCGCGGGATCTCGACATCGATCCCCTTGAGGTTGTGTTCGCGCGCCCCACGGACGGAAATATGAGTCAGCATCGGCTCGGCTTCGTTCCAGCTTTGTTCTAATTAAATCAGCCGCCCCCGACGGTCAACGCGGCGCCTGCTGGAAATGGGTATTCGCACAGCGAATTTCTACCGCGCAGCCCTGAGATCATTCGGCAGAAGGTCGGCGCGTCCCTGGCCGAGCAGGCATCCGGTTTCGTGTGGGTGGTCTTCCAGTACCGCATCAGCCCCAGTTTTTGCGCTAAGCCGGGAAGCGCAGACCGCGAATCGCTCCGGCCATGCCAGGATCTCAGATCGTCATTCGCGGCCGTCGATCTGGGCCAGCGCCTCGGCAATGGCGCCGAGCGCGCCGAGATAGGAGGTTTTGAGCTCGCGTCCGTCGTCCGGCTTGACTGCGGCTAAGTCCTGGATCGCCGCCGCTTTCTTCGCCGGATTGCCAGGTTGCAGCGAATGAGCAGCCTTTATGACCGCCGTGGTCAACGGTGGAGAAGCTGAAGCTCTGCATTCTGGACCGCTCGCTAGCGGTGGGGCATTTTGCCGCAATTCGTAAATGAATTCGTTAGGTTAAGCTGCAGATTGCAGCCTGCTCGTAGTGCGCTCCGTGACGTGACATATGACTTTCAAACAGAACGAACTCGTTAACCACGAATGGTAAAGACGACAGTGCCGACCAGCGGCGCTCGAAAAATCTCGCGGCATCGGGTTCTCGTGCTTTCCAGCGCGCGAGGGTGATGTGTGGGTGAAAGGCGCGGCGTTCGGGATCCAGCCCCGCTCGGACGCAAGCGCGATCGACTTTTGACGCGAGTTCTGAGACCGGTTTCTTCGGCTCGATCCCGGCCCACAGCGCTCCGCCGTTGCGGCGGCCGAACCGGCCGACTCCGGCGATTCGAAGCTCGAATGGGGGGAAGCGAATCGCCGAAAGCGAGTCGGCGATATCGTTCGCGAGCGGCCGCTCCACCTCGCCGATGAAGCGAAGCGTCAGGTGAAGCTGTTCGTCGGCGAGCCACCGCAACTCGGGGCTATCATCCATGGCGTCGATGAGAAGCTCGCGGACATTCTCGGGCGGGCGGATTGCGACGAACAGCCGGTGCATTTGAAGTAGATTGCCGTCCTCGCGCCGAGATGTCACATATCGTGCCGGGGGAAGGGGGAATGAGCGAATTCAAGAAGCTCACCTACCTGGAATATGAGCAGCTCGCAAAGCCGCTGCTGAAGGAACTCGCGCGCATGGCGCGCTGGCTCGCGGAGACCGGCCAGCGGATCGTCGTCGTCTTCGAGGGGCGGGACACCGCGGGCAAGGGCGGCTCGATCGACGCAATCGCCCGCGTGCTCAATCCGCGCCAGTGCCGGGTCGCGGCGCTTCCTTCGCCAAGCGACCGCGAGCGCGGCCAATGGTATTTCCAGCGCTACATCCCCTATTTGCCGGCGAAGGGTGAGATGACCCTGTTCGACCGCAGCTGGTACAACCGCGCGGGAGTCGAACCGGTGATGGGCTTCTGCACTCCGCAAGAGACCGACGCTTTCCTCAAAGGCGTTCCGGAGTTTGAGCGGCACCTGGTCGATGACGGGATCCTGCTGTTCAAATACTGGCTCTGCTGCGACCAGGACCGGCAGGAGGAGCGATTCGAAAACCGGCTGCTCAACCCGCTCAAGCGCTGGAAGCTGTCGCCGATCGATGTCCAGGCTCGCACGCGTTACGAGGCCTATACCGACGCGCGGGAGCGGATGCTGAAGGCAACGCATACCGACTTCGCGCCCTGGACCCTCGTTGATTTCAACGACCAGGCACTCGGACGCCTGACATTGCTTCGCGACATGCTCGACCGAATTCCGGACACCGATCTTCCAGTGAAAGAGATGGAGTGGCCGAAGCTTGGGGGCGAGCCGCTAAAGGAGCGATACGGAGTTATCCAGCCGATTGCGAACTATCCGGTCGAAACCGCGCCGAAAGAAGAACCGGGAGGCATCTACCAATAGGTCATGCAGCGAGCGGGCTGCCGCCGAACAGGGGAGGGAACGCCATGGGAATGAGGTTGCTCGGGAAGCTGACGCTTTATTATCTCATAATCGCCGTCATCGTGTTCATCGCAGTCCAGATCTGGCCGGAATTTCGAAACTATCTGCCGATCGGCGGCGTAGAGCAACTGATCTCCCAGCCGACAAAGAACCCCCTCCACGGCGACGCCATCCATGCGCAACACGTCGCCAACCTCGGCCAGAGCCTGTTCTGGCTGATCGTCGCGATCATCGGTGCCTTTCTGTGCTCGCTTCCGGTGAGCTGGGTCTACATGGCGGTGCGCAGCGGCGAGGAATATGACCAGTCCCTCGTCCACACGATCCTCATCCTGCCGATGGTCGTGACCGGCATTGTCATCATCGTCCAGAATTCGCTTGCTCTCGCCTTCTCGCTCGCGGGGATCGCCGGAGCGGTCCGCTTCAGGAATTCGCTGAAGAGTTCGGGCGATGCCCTGTTCATCCTTCTGGCAGTTGCGATGGGCCTGTCCGCGGGCATCGGCGCGGTCGAGCTGGCGGCGGTAATGAGCATCATGCTCAGCTATTGCTTCGCTCTCCTCTGGATGAGCGAATATGGTGAAAAAGAGGGCATGAAGCGCTATCTCGCCGACTTCGACGGCATCGATAATGCCGCGCCGCCGGAGCCCGAGAAAAAGAAGAAGTAGGAGCGGGCTGGCCTAGGGGAGGTCCACTCCGCCCTCAGGAGCGGCAACGCGAAGCGCCGCTTCGGTGGGGACCATGATCGGCTGCAGTCCCGCGCTCGTCAGCCGGCGGTTGAGCTGCGCGAGATCACCGGATTTCAACTGCTGCCACGCAGTGGAGTCCGCATTCACCTGTGCGATGGTTTCCATTGCCGTCCGGCGTAATGCCGCCGTCGGCGCGGAATCGCTCGCTTCGGCCGCCGTCTCCAGGGACGCGAGGGTGCCGTTTTCGCCGCCAAAGCCTGCATTCGGGGCTGCGGGCGGCTCCAGCTTGCTCCGCAGCGCTTTCGCTTCGCGAAGGATGGCCGCATCATGAATCTGTGCGATGCGCTTGTCGAGCTCATCGCGGACGGCCTCGGTCTCGGCATAGCCGCGCCACGCGACTTCCATCGGTGCGTACAGGCTCTCCGAGAATTCGCGCGCGGCGTGGTAATCGGCATTCGTCACCCGCGGATCGGCGACGACGTCGATCGGCACCTGCTGGCTTTGGCCGTCGACCGTTAGAACAGCGGTGTAACGGCCGGGTTCAACGAGTTGCCCGCGCGGGTCGAGCGGCGTGTCGACTCCCCAGACTGCGGCGATATCGAAGTTATATTCGACTGCTTTCGGGCGCGGCCGGCGCAGATCCCAGATCCAGCGGTGCTGGCCGGCTGCCGCAGAGAGCAGAGGCTGCGGCTTCACCCAGCCCGCCTGGAAATAGCGCTCGGCCGGGACCTGCTCGGACACGTCGGCGCTCGAATAACGGCGGACGACCGCACCCGAGGAATCGCGGATTTCCAGCGTGATCGGCCCTCTGGGCGCGCTGGCCAGCCAATAATCGATCACTGCACCTTCCGGCGGATTCTCGCCCACCGGAGTTTCCGGAGTCAGCGGAGTGTCATGATTATTGTCGAAGCGCGCCCGCAACGCGGGGGCGGGGGCAAAGAGGTGAAACGGCTCTGCTGTCGTGGCGGCCGCAACCTGCCGAAGCAAGGCGAGATCGCCGAGCACCCAGATTGCACGGCCCTGCGTCGCGGCGATGAGATCGTCCCCGTGTACGAGCAGGTCGCGCGCCCAAGCCGTTGGCAGGTTCTGCTTCAGCGACTGCCAATTGTCGCCGTCGTCGAAACTTACGAAAACGCCGGTTTCGTTGCCGGCGTAGAGCAACCCGGGCCGGACCGGATCGGCACGCACGGACGTCACCACCTGACCGTCGGGCAGCCCGTTCGCGATTTCGTGCCATGTCGCTCCGCCATCGTGCGTGCGGAAAATGTGGGGTTGCCAATCGTCGATTCGGTGACCGTCGACGGCGACATAAGCCGTTTTTGCGTCGAGCGGGGAGAGATCGATCCCGGCGATCTTGCTCCACGGCCGGATTCCGGGGAGATCGACTTGGGACCAGCTGGCGCCATCATCGCGGGTGATGCTGACGATTCCGCTGTCGCTTCCAGTCCAGACCTCGCTCGGGGAGACCGGCGACGGCTCGATCGAGATGATCGTTCCATAGCCGCACGGGAGCGCGGCCTCGAGCGTCACGTCGCCGTCGCAGTTTGGCGCGCCGGCACGCTTTCCGGTGAGATCCGGGCTCATGATCCGCCAATGCTCCCCGCGGTCGAGGGACTTCCAGAGAACGTCGCCTCCAAGGTACAGCGCCGGCGGCCCGGAGCGCGATGCAACGAGCGGGTTCACCCAGTTGAAATGGTGGGCGACGGTTGTCGGCCGGAGTCCGTAATTGCTGAGCAGAAACGGAGAGACGTCCGTGACCTGGCCAGTGCGTGCGTCCCAGCGGCTGACGTGGCCGCCAAGGCCCGATCCGTAAACGATGTTTGGATCGACGGGATCGGGGATGTCGAAGTCGCGCTCGTCGCCTCCGACGGGATGCCAGTCACGCCACGTGATCTGGCCGTAATCGGTGCGGCTGGCGATCGCGACGGTGCCGCTGTCCTGCTGGCCCGCATACAGCCAGTAGGGAAAGCGATTGTCGGCCGCGAGGTGATACATCTGCCCCGTCGGCTGATTGTACCAGCTGCTCCACGTTCGGCCCCCGTTGACGGTGACGGATGCGCCCTGATCGGACCCTTCGGCCATGTGGCCCGGGTTCTTCGGATCGACCCAGATCGAGTGATAGTCGTCGCCTCCGGGGCTTCCGCGGAAGATGTCGCAGTTTGCGCCGCCCTGGTTGCATCGGCGGATCGATTGGCCAGTCAGGTAGACAACGTCGGGGTCGCGGGGATCGACCGTGACTCGGTTGAAGTAATAATTGGAGAAGGCAGGGTTGGCGTTGATTCGCTTCCAATGTGCACCGTCGTCATCCGAGCGCCAGAGACCGCCGTTCGTCTTTGAATCCACATCGGCATAGACGCGGATTTTGCCGCTTTTCCGAGCGACCGCGAGACTGATCCGGCCTAGAGGGCCAACCGGCCAGCCACCCCCCGTCAGCTTGCGCCAATGGGCCCCGGCATCGTCCGAGCGCCAGACCCCGCTGCCGGGTCCCGAAATCTCCGTGAAATAGCTCTGCCAGGGATATTGGCGGGCTTCCCAGGTCGAGGCGAAGAGCGTGCGCGGATTCTTCGGGTCGCTGGCGATATCGTTGACGCCGGTGAAGCCGCCGGGCGCCAGCGGGTGCGACCAGGTCTTCCCGCCATCGGTCGAGCGATATATGCCCCGTGCCTCGCTTTCTCCGAAGAAATGGCCGACCGCGCCGACGACGACTTCGTTCGGGTTCGTCGGGCTGACCCAGATGCGGCCGATATATTTCGTGTCGTGAAGGCCGAGGTCGATCCAAGTCTTGCCGCCGTCCACGGATTTGTAGAGGCCGCGTCCCGCCTGGACGTCATAGCGCGGCTCCGGCTGGCCGCCGCCGACATAGATCACATCCGAGTTCGACGGAGCGACCGCAATCGCACCGATCGCCGAGCTTCCGCCCTTGTCGAATAATGATGCCCACGTCCGCCCCGCGTCGTCCGTTTTCCACACACCGCCGCCCGATGCGCCGAAATAAAAGGTGTTCGGCTTGCTCGGGACGCCCTCGATCATCTCCGCCCAGCCGGCCCGGAACGGGCCGAGAAGGCGCCAGTGGAGTGAGGAATAGAGTGCCGGATCGACTGGAGCGGCTGCCGCCGGTACGGCAGCGCCGGACAGAAGAAGGGCAAGGGAAAGGCTCAGTCGCGGCACGTCCGTCATCCCCTTCGCGGAATGAATCGCAGGGCGGACACGCTAAGCTTGCAGCCGTTCTGCCGCAACGGCAGTGACGACCACTCTTGATTTTCGACAGGTGGATGTCCGGTTTTGCTTGAAAGGCCCCCTCGCATTGCCGATATTGGCTTGTGGGAGCACGGGCCCTTAGCCCGTCCGTAAGGAGAAATGATGCAGAACCAGTTTGACCCGCGCACGACCGGCGCGAACACGGCGACAGTCGGTGTTCCGCGCGCCGCCCGCGATGCGGGCCTCCGGTCCTACATGCTGTCCGTTTACAATTACATGGCGTCGGGGGTGCTGCTAACCGGCATCGTCGCGCTGCTGTTCGCGAGCTCGGGTCTCGCCGCTCAGGTGCTGATGACGCCGCTTCGCTGGCTGATCATCCTGGCCCCCCTGGGCTTCGTCATGGCGATGAGCTTTGGCCTCAACCGGATGAAGACGAGCACGCTTCAGGCTTTGTTCTGGGCCTTCTCGGTGACCATGGGTCTCTCCATGTCATCGATCTTCCTCGTCTACACCGGGATGTCGATCGCCCAGACCTTCTTCGCCGTCGCGGCCGGTTTCGCCGGCCTTAGCCTCTACGGCTACACGACCAAGCGCGACCTCAGCGGTTTCGGCACGTTCCTCATCATGGGCATTGTCGGGCTGTTCGTGGCGATGCTGATCAACCTGTTCTTGCAGTCGCCGGCGATGATGTTGGCGATCAGCGCCATCGGCGTGCTGCTGTTCGCGGGCCTGACCGCCTACGACACGCAGCGCATCAAGAGCATGTATGCCTATGTCGCCGGAAGCGACATGATGGGCAAAGTCGTGATCATGGGCGCGCTCAGCCTCTACCTCGACTTCATCAACATGTTCATGTTCCTGCTGCAGTTCATGGGCCAGCGCCGCTAGTCCGAAGCAGTTTCGAACACGCGAGGGGCCGGAGGCTACTCCGGCCCTTTTTTCATCGCCGAGCGCCGCCCCGGATTTCGATACCGTTCGTGGACTCGGTGGGCGGCTTTGTCGAATCGGGCCGGTCAGCCCGGGGCTTTCAGATGCAGGGGGGAGTTCAAAGGAGACCGGCCGTTAACAGGGCAGGACAGAATTGTTCGCTGATCACCGAAGCCGATCGGGCGATGGCCCGCGGCGACGTCAGCCAGGCAGCGAGCTTGCTCGAGCTTGCTGCGCAGCGAGCGCAGGATGCGACCACCCTCCTGCGGCTGGCGACAATCCGCCGGTCCCTCGGCGATCTGCCCGGCGCTGTCCAGGCCGCCGCTGCAGCTGTCGAGCTGGCCCCGCGAAATTTTGTCATGTCGCTGCTACTCGGCAGCCTCCGCGAGGCAACCGGGGCGCTCCATGCGTCCGAGCGGGCCTATCGAGTCGCGTGCGAGTTCGCTCCCGTCGACCTCTCGTTCCAGCCTGCCGTTGCAAGACAGCTCGAACGGGCGAAAGCGAAAGTCGAAGCCGTAGCAAAATGGCGAAGGCGCTTGTTCGAATGGCGCCCGGAGATCGGGAGCGGCTTGACGGCCGACGAGGAGGCGCGACTCCGTCAGTTCAGAAGCAACATCCTCAACAATCTCGATGCGGGCCCATTGGCTCCGCCCTTGTTCCTCGTTCCCGGTGTTCGGCCAGCAAAATATTTCGACAGTTCCGAATTCCCCAGAATTGCGGACGTCGAGGCGGCAACCTACGCCATGCGCAAGGAATTCCTTGCATTGATCGAATCGCCCGGGATCAATGTGACCGCCGATGCGAGCGGCAACCATGATTCCCAGTCGACATCCCCCGCGGCCGGCAAATGGTCGATGATTCCTCTGGTGAGAAACGGCATTGTCGTCGAACAATTCGCATCCCGCTGTCCTGCGACCATGGCTATTGCGGGCGTGCTCGACCAGCCGAAGCTCGGGCTCATCTCGCCGAACCTCTATTTTTCCATTCTCGGGCCCGGCAGCCGGATCCCGCCTCACATCGGAATCTCGAACGCCCGGGCAATCGCCCATTTTCCACTGATTGTTCCCGCCGATTGCGGCTTCAGGGTCGGCGGCGAGAGCCGGTATTGGGAAGTCGGCAAGGCGATGATTTTCGATGACATGACCACTCATGAGGCATGGAACGACAGCGGCTCGATGCGGGTGATCGTGATTGCGGACCTTTGGCGACCGGAACTCCGCCCATCGATGCGAAGCGGAGTTGAGGCGCTGATGGACAGTTCCGATTTAGGACAAGCGAACTAGCGGGTGAGTTGGCTCAGATAGTCGGCCGGCGACACTTCCTCGCAAATCTGCCGATACCTCCCGATCAGCTCGGGATCCTGGCTCAGGACCATCGCGAGGCTCGATGCGTCCGTCCCTGCAAGGAGCTGTTGCTCAGTGGCCTGGAACAAGAGTGCGCAAGCGACCCGTCGTATCGCGGTCGCGCTTCGCACGACCCGCATCAGCACCGTCGTTGAATAATCGCACGGCCAGTCGCGGAGCTCGGCCGGAGCGCTAAAATCGCGACTGGTCCCCGGGAGTGCGAGGTTGCAGCCGCGGCCCATGAGCCTGCCTTCGATCTCGGGAAGATCCTCCTCGACCGCGGTCATCAATTCTTCCCGCGAGCAGACGGTGAGAGGCCGCGCCAGATAGCCGTCCGACAGGACTTCGGCCGAGGCAGTCGCGAGAAAATCAGCACGAGGAGTGCAAAGCCAGATTCCCGAGACGAGCCAGTCTGGCGCGCCCTCGGCAGGGCCGACGCGCGTCAAATCCGTCGCAAGTGCCATGAGAGTGTCCGAGCGGCACTTGAGCGGAACGAATTGCCCCTCGCTCACGAAGCGCAGCCTACCGGCCCAATTGTGCATCGCAAGGCATGCTACAAATGTCGCGCCCGGATCCTGCAAGTTGTCGTTAGCTGAACCGCTTTATTGTGTTCGGAATGACAGCAGCCGCGATTGACCGTCGCAAGGGCGCATGTCCGGAAGACCCGAGTGGCGGGCCGCCGGGCGCAACCGCGCGCCTACCTGCTTCTTCCCGCATCCACCGAGGCGTTGAGTGGCAACAGGCACGTCACCCTGCTTGACGTGTCGAGGACCGGCGCCGGAAAGGTCGAATCCCCCCGGAAATCGCCAAGGACGCGAACTTGAACTGCGGCGGATCGGTAGCCTGGGCGGCTTCAGGCCGCTGCGCAATTCACTTCGACGAACGCATCGGAGGCCGGGATCTGGTCGCCCTTCGCGCACTGGAACCGTTGAAACCGGAATGACTTTCGAAGAGCACGAAGCCGCCGCCGACTGGAGCAGGGGTCTCGCGCGCTAACTGATCTATTTGGTAGCCAAAGCGGCACCCACTTCAGCCAGTTTCGCCTGCTTGAGAATTCCGCAATCGCGGACTCTTTCGAGCATCCGCCGGAATTCGAGGGTTCCCACTTGGGCCTTCTCGATTTGCGGCCCGAGCACGCTCTGGATGCGCGCCGCCGTGTCGACGCCGCACTGATAATTGAGCGCTCCAGGGAGCCGGCTGGTAATGAAGATGCCGTTCCCACTGGAGAGGAGATCGTCGTAATTCTCGAGGACCCAGGCGGCGGCATAATCCCTGGTTCCAACAGTCTCCGCCAGCCCGTAGATAAGCCCCAGCCGATCGTAGCTGCGCAGG
>Ga0207657_10006708_pt1 | contig 11895 bp, 10 predicted proteins | sample KBSC33metaG_FD_184316 | JGI IMG/M metagenome (GOLD analysis project Ga0207657, IMG submission 184316) | Corn rhizosphere microbial communities from Kellogg Biological Station, Michigan, USA - KBS C3-3 metaG (SPAdes) (version 2) | ecosystem: Host-associated > Plants > Roots > Rhizosphere > Soil ...
CGATGGATAGGCCGGATGGCGGATTTCCGCCAATTTTCGAAGTTTTGGCGGGAATCCGATGTCAAGGCTGATTATTTCACTTTCGTGAAAAACGGCACTTGCATGCTGCCGCCGACAATCTCACAAAGGCCGTTCCGGGCGCGAATCCGCGCCGGGGGCAAGAGAGAAAGAAATCCACCGGCGCGCGACTCGGGTCGCGCGCGACGGAGAGCCTTGTCTCTTGAAGGGGGCAATTTTGACTGGGAGGCGCGGAGCAGTGCAGGCCGGAGGTGCGAACGCGACAGCTGAGACGGTTGAACCGACCGTTGCAGCACCCATCGAAGCCGCCTGGGAGTCGATCCGCACCGGCCTGCGCCGCGACCTTGGCACCCGCACCTTCGACGGCTGGCTGAAGCCCGCCGAGCTGGGCAATTTCGAGCCGGACAACGGTGCGCTCGACATCGTCATGCCGAGCCAGTTCATGGCCGACTGGGTCCGCTCTCACTTTGGCGAGCGGCTGGGGCTGGCGTGGAAAACGGTCTTGCCGATCGTGCGCGAAGTGCGTGTCATTGCCGCGGCCGATGCGCCGCGGCCCGCCCCGCTGCTGATCCTCGAGGACGCACCGCAGGAGCGCGATCCCAACGCGCCGAACTTCGACCCGCGCTATCGCTTCGAAACCTTCGTGCTGGGCAAGGCCAATGAAGTGGCCGCGACCGCGGCGCGGACGCTCGCGACATCGCCGACCGTCGGCTTCAACCCGCTATTCATCCATGGCGGCACCGGGCGTGGCAAGACACACCTGCTGCACGCAATCGGTCATGCTTTCCTCGTCCGCAACCGCAGCGCCCGCGTGGTCTCGATGTCGGCCGAAAAGTTCATGGTGGAGTTCATTCGCGCGCTGAAGGAAAACGACACGATCGGGTTCAAGCAGCGGCTGCGCAGCGCTGACCTGCTGCTGATCGACGACGTGCAGTTCATTGCCGGCAAGGATTCGACACAGGAAGAATTCTTCCACACGATGAACGAGATCATCACCGCCGGACGCCGGCTGGTGATTACTTCGGACCGGGCGCCGCAAGACCTGGACGGGATCGCGCCGCGCATCCTGTCGCGCCTGTCATGGGGCCTCGTCGCGGATATCAACACCGCGGACTATGAGCTGCGGTTCAACATCATTGTCGCCAAGCTGGAGGCGCTGCCGGGCGTCGAGATGCCGCGGCCGGTGATCGACTTCCTCGCCCGCCGCGTGACCAGCTCGATTCGCGAGCTCGAAGGCGCGCTCAACCGCATCGGCGCCTATGCGATGATGACGGGGCGGACGATCGATGTCGCCTTCGTCGAGGAAGTGCTGGCCAACGTGCTGCGCGCCAATCAACGCCGCATTTCGATCGATGAGATCCAGACGCAGGTCGCCGAACATTATCGCATCCGCAAGGCGGAGATGACCTCCGCCCGCCGCGCCCGGGAAGTCGCTCGCCCGCGTCAGGTCGCGATGTATCTGTCGAAACAACTTACGCCCAAGTCGCTTCCGGATATCGGCCGCCGCTTCGGCGGGCGTGACCATACGACGGTCATCCATGCCGTGCGGCAGATCGAAAAGCTCCGCGCGGCCGATGCCGAACTCGACGCCGACATTCGGCTGCTGACCCGCCAGCTCGAGGGCTGACCCAAAGAAAAGGCCCGCCGGATCGCTCCGGCGGGCCGCTTGTTTGCCAATTTGCGACGGTCAGCCGCGCGGTTGCTGTCGCGGCGGGATCGTGATGCGCACCGTTTCGCCACTGCGGCCCGGGAAGCCGGTGAACATGGCATCGACCAGGCTCGGGATGACGATATCCATCCGGTTCGTCTCCGAACGCGCCTGGGCGCGGCCATCGAACAGCGGCGCATTGGTGCCCGCCTGCCGGATGTGGAGGTCGATCTGGCTGCGATATTCGACATAGCTGTCGATTCCGCTGCCGCCGTACCAGAACGGATCGTCCCAACCCCAGCGATAGCCGTAACCGAAGCCAAAGCCGAAACGCGGCGAATAGAACGGCGAGTAGAACGGGCTGCCGAAGCCGCCGTAGCGGCCGCTGCCATAGAACGGGTCGGAGACATAGCGGACTTGCCCGCGGTCGATGCCGTAACCGAACTGCACGACCATGTTCGCGGAACGAGCATTGGTCGCCGGCGTGTAGCCGCGAGCCTGAAGCTGCTGGGCAACGAGCCCGGCATAACGCTGGAACTCGAGGCCGCCATTGCTGGCCGCACCACCGCCGGGAACGACGTAGAACGTCTGTCCCTGCGGCGCCGGCATCGCCTGGTAGCGGGAGACCGTCGTGCTGATGGATTCAGCGCAGGCGCTGAGGCCGATGGCCGAGACACCGAGCGCAATTGCTGCGGAAAGCTTGCGGATACGCATTAGTACACCCCTCGATCGGGAAAAGGTTGCATCGCTGATAAGTGCTCGCCGTATAACATAGTCCGGCGTGAACCGGCGATGAAGCGAGCGGCTAGCGGGACAGGCCGACCGCCTCATAGGCGGCGGCCAGCGTCGGCGCTCCCAGCGCCGCCGCCCGGGCCGAACCGTCCGCGAGGATTCGATCGAGCTCAGCCGGGTCGGCGCGGAACTCGGCGAGGCGCGTCCGCAGCGGTTCGAGCAAGGCGATCAGCGCGTCGGCCAGGGCGGGCTTGAAGGCGCCGAATCCCTGGCCCGCGAAACCAGCCAAAACCTGTTCGATATCCTGTCCCGTCACGGCGCCATAAATGCCGACGAGGTTCTTCGCCTCCGGACGCTCGTCGAGACCGGCGGGATCGGCAGGCAAGGGCTCGGGATCGGTCTTGGCCTTGCGGATCTTCTGAGCGATTACGTCATTGCTGTCGGTAAGCAGGATCCGGCTCATCTCGGATGGATCGCTCTTCGACATTTTCGCGCGGCCGTCGCGCAGGCTCATGACCCGCGCCGCGGTGCCGCCGCCGATGAACGGCTCGGGCGGGACGAACAGATCGACGTCGAAGTCCGTGTTGAACTTGAGCGCGACGTCGCGCGTCAGCTCGACGTGCTGCTTCTGGTCCTCGCCGACGGGAACGTGGGTGGCGCGATAGAGCAGGATGTCGGCGGCCTGGAGCACGGGATAAGTGAAGAGGCCGACGGATGATCCCTCGCGGTTCTTGCCCGATTTTTCCTTGAACTGGGTCATGCGATTGAGCCAGCCCATTCGCGCCGTGCCCTGCAGGATCCAGGCAAGCTCGGCATGTGCCGGAATCGCGCTTTGCTGGAAGATGATCGACTTGGCCGGATCGATGCCGCTGGCGATCAGCGCCGCCGCCATCTCGCGGATGTTCGCGCGCAGCTGCGCCGGATCGACCTCGACCGTCAGGGCGTGCAGGTCGGCAAGGAAGAACAGGCACTCGGCCTCGTCCTGCATGCGCACCCAGCGGAGGATCGCGCCGAGCAGGTTGCCGAGATGGAGATCGCCCGTCGGCTGGATGCCCGAAACGACGCGCATGTTATCCGGCATCGGTATACGGCCTCCGGCGGCGCAGCAGGGAGCGCAGTTCCTCACGGTCGGTGCCGCCAAGGATCCACACCAGTGGGAAATAGACGGCCATGCCGCCGCCGACGATGGCGATGACCCCGGTGAGGCGGTGCCCGAGCGAGCCGGAGAACCAGCCCGCCAGGCCCATGCGGATGGCGATCAGCGCGGCCACCATCGCCCCGGCGGCGATCAGCTGGCGAACGATACGCGAAGCGAGCCAGCCCTCAATGCGGAAATGGCCGCGGCGGTGGAGGATCACGTAGAGGATCGTGCAATTGAGCCACGAACAAATGGCGATTGCCGAGGCGAGACCCGCAATGCCGAACGGCGGGATCAGCAGGAAGTTGAGCACCACGGTCGCCACCAGCACGAGCACCGCGACCTTGACGGGCGTTGCGGTGTCCTGGCGCGCGTAGAAGCCGGGGGTCAGCACCTTGACCAGCACGTACGCGGGCAGCCCGAGGACGATGATCGACAACGTGAGCGCCGTCAGCCGCGCATCCTCGGCGGTGAACTTGCCGCCCTGAAACAAAGCGGAGACCAGCGGGAAGGCGCTCACCGCCAATGCGGCGGCGGCGGGCAGGCACAACAGCATTGCCAGCTCGGCGGCCTGGCCCTGGACCTTGGCGGCCTTGCCCGGTTCATTGGCGCCGACGTGGCGGCTCACCTGGGGGAGGATGGCGGTGCCAAGCGCGGCGCCGATTACGCCGAGCGGCAACTGGTTGAGACGGTCGGCATAGTTGAAATAGCTCATCGCGCCGGTGCCGATGCGCGTCAGGAAGAAGGTGTCGATGAAGGCGCTGATCTGATAGACGCCGGCCCCCAGCGTTGCGGGTACGACCACTCGTACGAATTGCCGAACGCCTGGCGTCATGCGGGGCTTACGCCATTTGAGCACGATGCCCGCACGAGCGCAGGCCGCCATCAGCAGCGCAAGCTGAAGAACGCCGCCGGCGGTTACGGCGATCGACAGGGCGATCGCGGTGGTGGTGCCGCCGACCTGCACGAAGATCAGGGCGGTCAACATCGCGAGATTGAGCAGGGCAGGAGCGAAGGCCGCCGCCGTGAACCGCGCGAGCGAGTTCAGGATGCCCGAGAAGAGCGACACCAGGCTGATCAGGATCAGATAGGGAAAGGTAATCCGCGTCAGCAGCGTCGCGAGCGCGAGCTTTTCATTGTGATAGCCGGAGATCGCGAAAACGAACGGCCCCATGATGATTTCGAACACGATCGTGAACAGCACCAGGGTCGGCGCGAACACGGCTAGCACTTCTTCCGAAAACTGGCGCGCCTCCGTGTCGCCGCCCGGGCCGTGCAGGCGCTGGGCATAGAGCGGGACGAATCCGGCCGAAAAAGCGCCCTCGCCGAACAGGCGGCGGAAGGTGTTGGGAAGCCGGAAGGCGACGAAGAAGGCATCGGCCTGCCAGCTCGCGCCCATCACGCGCGACATCAGCATCTCGCGCGCGAAGCCGGCCACGCGGCTGACGAGCGTCAGCCCGCCGATGGTGCCGGTGGACTTGATGAGGTTCATCGTCAGTCCCCGCTCGGGCCGAACTTAGGCTTCGGTCGGGTCGGGCTGGTTGTTGCCGTTGAGGCTCTGCTGCTGAGCGGCCTCGACCTGCGCCATGTAGGCCGACGCGAAATCGATCGGGTCGAGCATCAGCGGCGGGAAGCCCATGCTCGACACCGCCTCCGAGATGACCTGGCGCGCAAACGGGAACAGCAGGCGCGGAGCCTCGATCAGCAGGAATGGAGGAAGCGCATCCTGCGGCACGTTCTGGATGGCGAACAGGCCGGCGTAGCTGAGATCGACCATGAAATGGGTGCCGCTGTCGGACTTCGCGGAAATGTCGAACTTCAGCGTGACTTCGTGAACGCCTTCGCCGGCGTCCTGCACGTTGAGGTTGAACTGCACGTCGAGCTGCGGCTGGACCTGCCAGGAATAAACCTGCGGAGCGCTTGGATTCTCGACCGAAAGGTCTTTCACATATTGGGCGAGGATCGAGACCTGCGGCTGGCTGTTGTCGTCCGCGCCATTGCCGTTTGCGCCCGCTTCCTGGTCCGCCATTAATGCTGTCCTTACAAAATGTTGTGCTGTGCCGGAGCCGCTTTGTGCCAGCGGCGTTGCAGGCATCGAGCGCCTAGCAGCCGCATTTATGGGGCGCAATGCCAGCTTCGCGCGTTGGGCAGTGTTGGAATATTTACGATAAGCGCACTATGTATGGCGCAAGCACAATAGGACGTAAGAATTGGCCGTCATCGTAATCCTCGCTTTGGTTGCCCTGTTCATCGGGCTGCGCCTCTACAGCGTGCTCGGCGAGCGTACCGGGCATGAGCAGCAGCCGATCCTGAAGCCGGCCGAGTCCGACGCCCGCGCTGCGCCTCGCATGGCGCAACCGGCGGCCACGACGACGGCGCCGGTGGACACTGGCGATCTCGCCTACGTCCCGACGGCCGGTCCGGGCGTCCGCGCGATCCTGGCGGCCGACTCCAGCTTCGACGTCGCTCGTTTCCTCGATGGCTCGAAGGCGGCGTACCGAATGATCATGGAAGCCTTCTGGAAGGGCGACCTCGACACGCTTTCCAGCCACGTCGACGCGCATGTCCGGGACGCGTTTGCCGCAGCCGTCGAGCAGCGCAAGCAGGACGGGCTGACGCTCGACAACCGGCTGGTGTCCATTGACCAGGCGGTGATTTCGGAAGCGTCGCTCGAACGCGGCGTGGCGGTGCTGACGGTTCGCTTCGAGGCAGATATCGCCGCGGTTACCCGCAACGCCGAAGGCCAGGTTGTCGCCGGGTCGCTGAGCGACGCGGTGCAGACCCGCGACCTGTGGACGTTCCGCCGCGATACCAACTCGCGCGATCCCAACTGGCTGCTGATCGAAACCGACGAGGAAGAGTGAGCCTGCTCACCCGGGCCGCCGCCCTCGCTTCGTTCGCGCTGCTTTCGGCTTGCGCCGCCCAGACAGTCCCAACGCCGCAGGTTGCAGTCCCGCCGCCCGTCCACGTGACGCCGCCGCCTCCTGCTGTCGTGACCCCGCCGCCAGCGCCGATTGGGCGTAATGCAGTGGAGACGGGAGTGGCGCTGGAGGCGCCGCGGACCCTCAAATCCGACGAAGCTGCGCGCGCTTTGGCTGCCTTCAAGCTTTCCTGCCCGGCCTTGCTTCGGCGCACGGATGCGTCGGGCCTGACCCTGCCGAGCGACTGGCAAGCTGTTTGTGCGCAGGCCGCGACGCTCGACCCCGCATTCGCTCCGGGGTTCTTTTACTATGGGTTCGACTGGGTGCGGGTCGGCGAGGGGCGCGCCTTCGCGACGGGCTATTATGAGCCGGAAATCGAGGGGTCGCGGACGCCTCAGCCGGGCTATGTCCCGGTTTACCGCCTGCCTGCCGATCTCATCCGGTGCACCAAGGCGGACGGGACGACGGGTCGCGGACGCGTCGACGCGACGGGCGCCTGCGTGCTTTATTTCACCCGCGCGGAAATCGATGATGGAGCGCTCAGCGGCCGGGGGCTCGAACTGGTTTGGGCCAAGGACCCCGTCGACCTCTTCTTCCTTGAAATCCAGGGATCGGGCCGCGTCCGCTTCGACGACGGCACCGTGATGCGCGTCGGCTATGCCGGACAGAACGGCCGCGAATATGTGGCGATCGGCCGGTTGCTGCGCGAGCGCGGTATTCTGCCGCCGGGCGGAGCGAACATGCAGTCGATCAGGGACTGGATCCGCGCCAATCCCGACCAGGGCCGTGCGCTGATGCGCGAGAATTTGTCCTATGTGTTCCTCAAGGAACTGACGGGAGCCGGCCCGCTCGGCGCGCTGAACGTGCCGGTGACGCCGCACGCGTCGGTCGCGACCGACCCCAATTATGTGCCGCTCGGCGCGCCCATCTACATCGCCAAGGCGGATCGGCCGGAGATTGTCGGGCCGTGGGTTGCGCAGGACACGGGCGGTGTGATCAAGGGCGCGAACCGGTTCGACACCTTCTGGGGCGCGGGGCCGGAAGCCGTTGCGCTGGCCGGCGGAATGTCGGCCAGTGGCGAAGCGTTGATCCTGATTCCCAAGGGCACGGCCGCCCGTGCGCAAACTCGCCCCTGACGAAGCCGAGCTGTGGGCGAAGGTGGCAGCGACCATCCGCCCACTGTCCCGTGAGCGCGAACAATTCTCCCCGGAACGGGGAGGGGGACCGCCCAAGGCGGTGGAGGGGGGCCCCTCAGTGAGTTTCGCTCGCGCAAAACTGCCACCTCTCCGTTCCGGGGGGAATTTACAGAGCAGGTCGCCGCCGCGGCCGGGAACAACACTGGACGGATCGTGGGACAAGCGCATCCGCAGCGGCGATCTCGAACCCGACCGCGTGCTCGATCTTCACGGGATGAACCTCGACAATGCCTGGAACGCGATCGACAGCAGCCTGGATCAGGCGATGCAACGCGGCGATCGCGTGATCCTGTTAATCACTGGCCATCATCGGCCGGGTGCTCCGCCCGTCGAGCGCGGCAAGATCCGTGCGGCCGTGCATGACTGGCTTGCGGCATCGCGCCATGCCGGGGCGATCGCGGCGGTGCGCGGCGCCCATCGCCGGCATGGCGGCGGCGGCAGTCTGTATCTCGTTTTGAGACGTCAAAACGCCTCTCGGCGCTGACTTTTTCTTAACCTCGATTCAGTACCGCGGGAGCGTGGGCGGGAATATTCTGCCCGGCGAGGCGCACCGGACCAATGACCGCAGGCACGGCCCAGAAAATCAGCAACGCGATCCTGTCGTGCGGTGCGGGCGCTGCTTCGTTTCTCTTCTCGCTCGGCGCGATGCTTTACCTCACCGAACTCGATCAGAAGGTCGTGGCGGCCATCGTCGCTGGCGCCTTCTGCCTGCTCGTCAGCTACGTCGCCGCCGAGCGGCCGAATAGCGAAAACGCCCGCGCCCTGTCGGCGCTGAGCGAGCGGCTGCTCGCGGTCGAGGACGGCGATCTCGTCTCCCCGGCACCGCCGTCGGTTCAGCGCAACATGCCCAAGGTCGCGTCGGCGGTCGATAGCCTGTTTGCCGAGGTTCGCGCCTCGATCGAGAACGCGCACGCGCTCGGCATGTACGACCCGGTTACCTCACTGCCCAACCGTCTCCATTTCCGCTCTGAGGCGGACAAGATGATCAGCGAGGTGGTGCCGCGCACCATGTCTGCGATGCTGTTCGTCGACCTCGATCGCTTCAAGATGGTCAACGACAGCCTTGGCCATGCCCGTGGCGACCAGTTGCTGATCATGGTCGCCAACCGCCTCCGGGTCGTCGTGAACGCCGAATTCTCCGGAAGCGCGTCGACCCGTCCGCTGCTGGCGCGGCTGGCCGGTGACGAGTTTACGATCTTCTTCCCGAACGTGGAATCGGCGGACGAGATCTCGCGGGTTGCCCGGCGGATCGTCCTGGCGATTTCCGAACCATTCGAGCTCTCCTCGCACAGCGTCGACATCGGCGCGTCGATCGGCATTGCCATCGCGCCCGAGCACGGCCGCAGCATCGAGGCGCTGATGCGCGCCGCGGACATTGCCATGTACCGCGCCAAGGGGCTCGGAGGCGGGCAGCACTGCTTGTTCGATTCGGCGCTGGCCGCGGAGCATCAGCAGAAGATCGACACGGAAAAAGCGCTCGGGGATGCCGTCCTGCGCAACGAATTCGTGCTGGTCTTCCAACCCCAGATGAGCCTGGTGACTGGCGAGGTGGCCGGCGCGGAGGCGCTCCTGCGCTGGAACCACCCGCGAGACGGCCTGCGGCTTCCGGCAACCTTCATTCCGATCGCCGAACGGACTGGACTGATCTCCGAGGTTGGCGAATGGGTCACCGCGGAGGTCGCGTCGAGCCTCGCTTCGTGGCAGCGGGACGGGTTCGACGGCCGGCTGGCATTCAACATCAGCCCGCGCCAGCTCGACCGGCCGGACTTCTTCACACGGCTTCGGCAATTCTTCGCCGATGCTGGCGCTCCGCTGTCACTGGTCGAGCTTGAGTTTACCGAAAGCGCCGCGATGGAAGTCGGCGAGTCGGTGCTCGACGAGATCGGCGCCTTGCGGCGCGATGGCGCAACGGTCGCGATCGACGACTTTGGAACGGGCTATTCCAACATCGCGCGGTTGCGCGCGATGCCGCTCGACAGGGTCAAGCTCGATCCCTCGCTGATCGCGGACATCGAGAATAGCGAGAAGGCGAGGGTCATTGTCCAGGCCGTCATTCAGCTGATCAAGGGCGTTGACTGCGAGATCGTCGCGGAGGCGGTCGAGACGGTCGCCCAAGCCGACATCCTGCGCGCGATGGGCTGCGACGTGGTCCAGGGCTATGTCTTTGCCCAGCCAATGTTCGAGCAGGACTTTCTGGCCTGGACGAGCAACGCCCGGGGCCGCACCGCCAAGTCGGTCGCCTAGACCAGAACCTTTCTGACGACGCGCTCATAGATGCGAGAGAGGGCGCGGATATCCTCGACCGCCGCGGATTCGCCGACCTTGTGCATCGTGGCGTTGGGCAGGCCGAAATCGACCACCGGACACAATTGGATGAGGAAGCGGCCGTCGGACGTGCCGCCGCTGGTCGACAATTCGGGCTTCTGTCCGGTCTCCTCCTCGATGGCGTCGACCACCACATCGAACAGCTGACCCGGCGGAGTCAGGAACGCCTCGCCCGAAATACGCGAGCGAACCTTCGTTCCCGGGGCTTCGCGCTCCGCGACCTTCTCAACCATGCGGACCAGGTCGGCGCCGCGGTGAAGATTGTTGAAGCGGATGTTGAGCTGGGCGGTCGCGGTGCCGGGGGTGACATTGCTGGCATCGGTCGGGGTCGAGATTGCCGTAAACTCGAGGTTCGACGGCGGGAACTGATCGGTGCCGTCGTCGAGATGAACCTGGTCAAGCGCCGTAATAATGCGCGCGAGCGGCGGGATCGGGTTGGTTGCGCGATGTGGGTAAGCGACGTGGCCCTGCACGCCCGGCGCTTCGATCCACATGTTGACCGATCCGCGGCGCCCGATCTTCACCGTGTCGCCCAAGCGATCGACCGACGTCGGCTCCCCGATCAGGATCATGTCCGGGCGGATACTTCGCTCGTTCAGCCAGTCGATGATCCGGGGCGTGCCGTAGGTCGCATAGCCTTCCTCGTCCCCGGTGATGAGGAGCGATAGCGTTCCATCGGTGGGACCAAGGCGCGAGATGGCGGCGACATAGGCGGCGATCGCGCTTTTCATGTCGTTGGCGCCGCGGCCGACCAGCACGCCATCGAGGATGTCCGCCGCGAAAGGGTCGCCATTCCAGCCTTCGCCCGACGGCACCACGTCCAAATGGCCGGCAAATCCGAAATGCGGTCCGCCCGTGCCGCGAATCGCGACCATGTTCTCGGTCGGCCCATCGGGCGCTTCGCCCATCACCCAGCGATGAATCGTAAAGCCGAGCGATGTCAAAGCGCCGTCCAGCACGTCGAAGACTGCGCCGCTGGCGGGCGTGACGCTGGGGCAACGGATCAGTTGTTGCGCGAATTCGACGGGATCGATCTCAACCATCCGGCCTGACTAGCAAGCTGCGAAAGGCTGGCAAGCAGCCGCCGTTCATCGTCCGTTTGTCGGTTCGTCGATTTCGGGCTTGCGCCGCATGCGCTACAAATGTAGCACGCTACAAATGTAGCACCAATGGTGCGCGTTAGCAGGGGAGTTCACTGGTGGCTGCGTCTTTGATCCGATCTTTGTTGCTCGCCAGCGTCGCGAGCGTGGCTGCTGCTCCGGCGTTTTCGCAAGCTGCCCCGGCACCCGTGGCAACGGCGGTTGCCGGCAAGCGGATATACACCCCGGCCGACTTTGCCCGCTTCGCGCCCAAGACAGCCTACGACATGCTGGCGCAGGTCCCAAGCTTCTCCATCCGCTCGGCCGATCAGGAGCGCGGGCTTGGGCAGGCTTCCGAGAACGTTCTCATCAACGGTCAGCGCATCGCTAACAAATCGGGCGGCGCGGTCGACCAGGCGCAGCGCACGTCGGCGGCCAATGTCGACCGGATCGAGATCCTCGACGCTGCCAGCCTGGGGATCCCGGGGCTGTCGGGGCAGGTCGCCAACATCATCCTCAAAGCAAGCGCAAAGGGTGGTTCCGGCCAGTATGAATGGTACGTCAACTGGCGCGCGCATTATGCCGAGCCGGAATTTCTTGGCGGGTCGATCAGCTATTCGAACAAGGTCGGCCCGGTCGACTACACGATCTCGGTGAAGAACCAGTCCGGTCGCGGCGGGCTGGGCGGGCCGGTGAGGATCTATGACGGGAATCGAACGCTGCTCGAAACCCGCAACGAATTCTACCATTCGGAATTCGAGCAGATCAGTACCCAACTCAAGATGGGCATCGACGGCCCAGGCTCGTCGGTCGGCAATCTGACCCTCGGCTACCAGCC
>Ga0207657_10006710_pt1 | contig 11893 bp, 6 predicted proteins | sample KBSC33metaG_FD_184316 | JGI IMG/M metagenome (GOLD analysis project Ga0207657, IMG submission 184316) | Corn rhizosphere microbial communities from Kellogg Biological Station, Michigan, USA - KBS C3-3 metaG (SPAdes) (version 2) | ecosystem: Host-associated > Plants > Roots > Rhizosphere > Soil ...
GTCGTCGTCGTCGTCGTCCACGATCACACTCGCCGCAAGGGAACCCGGCAGCTCGAGCAGCGCGGCCCGCAGCTCGGCGACATCGTCGTATTCCGCGATCAGGGCCACCGGGCCGAAACATTCCTCGAGGAAGCGGCTGCCGACCCGTAGCGAATTGATGGGTACCCGAAGGACCGTGGCGCTTACCGACCAGCCCGCGTCAGCGCCGGGTACCGACCGGACGACGTCGGCTCCAGCGTCAATCAGCTCGCCAAGTCCACCGTTGAAGGCGCTTGCTATCCCTTGGGTGAGCATCACTGGGCGTGGCTGCGCCGCGACGAGGGCGTCTCCGACGAGCTCGGCAGCACGAGATCCGCGCGGGGCGAAGAGTAGGCCTGGCTTGGTGCAGAACTGCCCGGCACCGAGAGTGAAGGACCCCACGAATCCTGCGGCGACCTTCGCCATCTCGCTCGCTGCGCCGCGGGTGACGATGACGGGGTTGACCGTCGCCATCTCGGCATAGACAGGAATCACCGTCGAACGGTCGTTGGCCATTCGCCACAACGCCAGCCCACCGCTCTGTGAGCCGGTAAAGGCAACTGCGGCAATAACGTCGGCCTGCACCAGGCTCGCCCCGGCCTCATACCCAGCGACCATCGCGAACGTGCCTTCCGGCGCGCGAGTGGAGGCGAGGGCGGTTGTTGCGAGTTCGGCGAGGCGTTCACAGAGCAAGACGTGGGCCGGATGCGCCTTGGCGATCACTGGGCATCCTGCAGCGATGGCGGAAGCGGTGTCGTTGCCGAGCAGGCCAAATGCGAAGGGAAAGTTGCTAGCCCCGAACACAGCGACGGGGCCGATAGGCCGATTGACCCGGACGAGCCGCGGCGACGTGACGGTCGCATCGTCGATGGTCACGTCGAGGTAACTGCCCTCAGCGGCGACGTCGGCGTAGAACCGAAGTTGGCCCGCGGCCCGAGCGACCTCTCCCGTGAGGCGTTGCTCGCCAAGCGCCGTTTCCCGGTCCGCGATCTCGACGAGTTCGTCGGCCTGCTGCTCCAGGGCTTCGGCGATGGCGTACAGCCACGCGCCGCGTTCCGTCGGTGGAGAGGCGGCCAGCCGCGGTGCGGCGGTCCGCGCCTGCTCGAGGATTCGCGTGAGCTCTTCCTTGGTCGTCTCTGCGATCGTTCCGGCGACCGACCCGGTACGCGGCTCGAAGCTCGTTGTCCCGCTCATCGATCATCCTCACACCTTGCCCGCTGACACGGATTCTCGCCCTTGACCTTGCTCAACCTATCCGCTGGGGAGGGGAGGTCCGCTTTTCGAATTCATGAGCGGCAACCGACTTCGGGCGCCATGGCGATGACTCTCGCCGGTGGCACAGGCTCACCGCTCAGGCCTGGAATGACATCGGCTTAACAGTCGCTGTTCGGCTGATGTCACGTCCGAGCGAGTAGACCGGTATTCGCCGTGGCGCGCGGGCCAGCACCGCCGCCACGGACCAGTAGGCCCGGCAACGAGACCCGAGCACCGAGGGAGCAACACACCATGGCCAGTCGAGTGGTGATCGGCGGCATCGTTGCCGCAGCAGTGATCGCGGGGACGACCGGTGCTGTGGCAGTGGCGGGCCCGTCGAACGCGCCGACCCCGTCGAGCGCGGCGACCGCGAAGACAACCGCCGGCCCGGGCATCGCGGCTGATCCGAACGTCGCTCGGGTCGCCGCACAGCTCGGCGTTTCCGCCGATCGTCTGTTGCAGGCGCTGCCCAAGGCCAAGATGGCGTCGGCAGCAGACGGATCCCTGACCGGTGATGCGGCCGCGAGGGCCCTTGCCGCAGACCTCGGCGTCAGCCCGGCCCAGGCCCAGCGCGCCCTGCGACAACTCGTGGGTACAGCGGCGCCTCGCTCCAGCGGAAAGTCCGACACACCCATGCCTCCCGACCAGGCACTGCCCGCGCTGGCGGCCAGGCTCCAGGTGTCCACCGCTCGGGCGGCCGAAGTGCTCGACGCCCTCAACCGGATGGCCGACCCGGGTCACGGCGTCGACCCGGCCAGCCCGGCATTCGCCGCACTAGCGCATAGCCTCGGCAAGACTCCCGCCCAACTCACGCAAATCCTTGTGGGATGGAAGCAGGCTCTGCGCCCCACAATGCCGCAGTCTCCCTCACCGCCTCCGGCCACCCCGTCACCGGCCGCGTCCTGATGTCGCTGGGTTTGACCTCCGTGGCGTACCCGGCCAAAGCCACTCGCGAGCCACCTATGCGACGCCCTCGCCGTGATCACCTGACGCCACGGCGCGCACTACTTGGCCCGAGTCATTCGGGAAGGAGCGGGGCCGGTCAAGTTTCGGTTTGCTTCGGTTGATCTTTCGTGCCGTGTTCTCCGGGAGCGTGTGGCCCGAGATTTCTCAAGAATCGGATTCTCCCGATAGCCAGCGACGGACCTCGTCGCCATCGGCGCCGAGTCGCGGTGGTGGCTGGTAGCGCGTCACGGGCGTTGCCGAGTAGGTGATCGGATGCCGAACCTGCGAGCACGACTCGTCACCGAATGAGACGATCGGGTCCAGGTCGAGTGAGGTCGCCAAGTCGATTGCCGAGCCAACCGTGCCGATTTCCCCGCCGACACCTCCACATCAGTCAGCCGCGCGGCCCACACGTCGGTCGTGTCGCGACGCAGCATCTCCTCCATCGCAGCAACGAGGTCGGCCCGGTGCGCGACGCGCGCGGCGTTCGTCACGAAGCGTGAGTCCTCGGCCAGGAAGGGAATCTCCAGGACGGCGGCAAGCCGACGAAACTGCGTGTCGTTGCCGCAACATACTGCGAGGTAACCGTCCTTGTAGCGCAGCGTCTCATATGGCGCGATGGACGGATGCTGGTTGCCCATTCGCTCTGGTGAGCGGCCGGTGGCGAGATACGCCGATGCTTGGTTCGTGAGGGAACTGAGCAGGCTGGACAGGAGGTTGACCTCGATCCGTTGGCCCTTCCCAGAGCGAGACCGACGCTTGCCGGGACAGCGCACTGCGCGGACGGTCCGGCATTATCTCCAAACGATCTGATCAATGTATTTGCGCGCTCACGCCATGCGCCCCTTTAGCATTGACGAGCTCGTGGGTGGTTCACATGAGAAGGCGCTCCGCATTCTTGCCATGATGCGCATTCTGTCGAAGGCGCCAACAGCCCTAACGCGTTGAGGGTCAACAATGCTCAGATCGACTTTAGCGATACCGCTCAGGTCGACCAGGAAATGGGCGAGGCCAACCTGCACGACAGTGATGCCACCCCGTTCTCATCGACACCGCCAGACACAATTCGTCGATCCGGATGCTGATCCTCGGCGACGATCAGTGGCGGCGGTGGACGAGCAGGCGGGCTCGGACGGCTGACCCGCGAGGCGCCCGTAGCGCTGGGCACAGCTTGTGCCGGCCAGCTCACTGGTGAACTAGAAGGGCGGCATCGGGTGCTGCGTGCTATTACCGTCCAGATAGACAGGCGTGTAAGGCAAGTCGAAGCCAGTGTTCGTCTCGCTACGATAGTCCACCCGGTAGAGCAGGGCCCCACAATGTGCTGTATCTGCAGCTGATACTCGACCCACCGCGGCAAAGCGGGCCAAGCTACAAGCACTCCACCTAGCCGGCGACGACTTTCGCCGACGGTATCAGGGCAAATCAAGTAAGAGCCCGAGCGCCGACCGTCGAGGGCGTGGCCGGCACGTGCATAACTCGCGCATCATTGGAACCGGCTCCATCTTGCCTGAAACAAGCGTGATGCACCCGCACGGCGGCGTGCAGGTGGCACAGCGCAATCGGTACGTCCACCCATGGTGTGACCTGACACCTCGCGCGGCCGCCTCGTCCGGCTGACTCTGTACGAGACCCGGAGCGGCTGGCAGGCTGCCGCTATGACGCGCATGAGGGGTATGTACGGACCGGACGTCACATTCCTCGGTGTCGATCGCTGTGAGCCTGAGGATGCCGCCAGCTTCGAGGGCGCAGACGTGGTCATCATCGGTGCGCCGTACGATGCCGGCGCCTCCTATCGCGCCGGCGCCCGCTTCGGACCGCAGGCGATCCGGACGACCGACTACCTGCCGCACGACGCCTCCCGCCCGCACCTGGCTCTGCGGGTCGACCCGCTGCAAGACTTGCGCGTCCTTGACGCGGGCGACGTCGAGATGCCGGGGGTGGAGGCGCGCCAACCGCTGGACCGACTGGAAAACGTCGTGCAGCGGGTGTCGGAAGCAGACGCGTTTCCGGTGATCCTCGGCGGCGACCATACAGTGACCTGGCCCAACGTCACGGGCGTAGCCCGGGCCAAAGGTTGGGGAAGGGTGAGCGTCATCCATTTCGACGCGCACGCCGACACCGGCGACTTCCAGTTCGGCAGCCTCATCGGGCACGGTCTGCCGATGCGGCGGCTCATCGAATCCGGGGCGTGCCGTGGCGACCGGTTTCTCCAGCTGGGACTGCGCGGCTACTGGCCGGAGCCGCCGACCTTGGAGTGGATGGCCCAGCAGCGCATGCGGTCCTTCGAGATGCACGAGATCATGCGGCGCGGTTTGGAGCAGTGTCTGGCGGAGGCGTTCGAGATCGCGGTGGACGACTGCGACGGTGTGTTCGTGTCGGTCGACATTGACGTGACCGACCCGGGGTCGGCGCCGGGAACCGGCACGCCCGAACCCGGCGGGTTCAGTCCCCGCCAGCTGCTCGATACTGTCCGCCGCATCGCGATCGAGTTGCCCGTCGTCGGCATGGACGTCGTCGAGGTGTCACCGCCGTACGACACGTCCGATGTCACCGCATTTCTCGCCAACCGGGTTGTGCTGGAGATGCTGTCCGGCATCGCGTACCGGCGCCGTGGTGGCACGTGGGCAACGATCCCCGAGACGTTGCTGCAGGGACGGGTCTGATCGCGACACTGTGATCGCGAATGGGCACAGATCGGATGATCGGGGAGGAAGGACCGCCATGGCGCCGAAACATCCGCTCGAACCGCTGAGCGCAGATGAGTTCCGAGAGACCGCGGCGCTGCTCCGACAAGCTGGGCACGTCGGTGACGGCTTCCGGTTCGCATCGATCGAGCTCAGGGAACCGCCGAAGGCAGAGGTCAAGGCGTGGCGGCCGGGAGACGAGATCCGTCGGTTGTCGTTTGCCGTGGTCTTCACTCGCGCTGACAACCAGACGTATGAGGCTGTCGTTGACTTGACGAACGACGCCGTTGTGTCCTTCACGCACATCCCTGACGTGACGCCGAACTTCACCCCGGACGAGTTCCACGACGTCGATAAAGCCATGCACGAGAACGAGCAGGTGATCGCGAAGCTCGCCGAGCGCGGCTTCACCAACCCGGAACTGGTGCTGATCGACGTATGGACGTACGGCAAGGCGGTCATGCCCGAGAAGTACCAGGACCGCCGGCTCGGCTGGTGCGACTTGTGGGCTCGGGAGACGCCGGAGGGCAACCCCTATGCGCACCCGATCTCCGGGCTGAAGCTGATCGTTGACGTGAACACCCTCGAACTGCTCGAGATCGAGGACCACCACGACTACGGCCGGCCCGAGGTCAGCGGGGAATACGTGCCGGGCGTCTGGAAGGGCGAGCAGCGGACCAACCTCAAGCCCTTGCACATCACCCAGCCCGAAGGTGCGTCGTTCGTGGTCGAGGGGACCCAGCTGCGCTGGCAGAACTGGTCGATGCGGCTTGGCTTCAACTACCGCGAGGGTCCGGTCATCTACGAGGTGACCTATGACGACCACGGAGTTGAGCGCGACATCGCCTATCGGATGTCCTTCGCGGAGATGGTCGTCCCGTACCGCGACCCGACGTTCGACCACTACCGTCGCACCGCGTATGACATCGGCGAGTGGGGCCTGGGGTTCATGGTGACCTCCCTGGAGCTGGGATGTGACTGCCTCGGGGAGATCACGTACGTCGACGCGGTCCTGCACGACTCGACCGGTGAGCCGTTCGAGGTCAAGAACGCCATCTGCCTGCACGAGGAGGACAACGCGATCCTGTGGAAGCACGTCGACCAGGAGACGGGGGCCGAGGTGCGGCGGCAGCGTCGGATGGTGGTGTCCTGCCACGTCACCGTCGCCAACTACGAGTACCTCGTCTACTGGCGCTTCTACCAGGACGGCAACATCGAGTGCGAGATCCGAGCAACCGGGATCATGGTGACCACGCCGTACTCAGAAGGCGAGCCCGCGCCTCCGTACGGGACGGTGGTCGATCACCGGACGTACGCGCCGTTCCACCAGCACTTCCTCGTGGCGCGTCTCGACCTTGACATTGACGGCGAGGCGAACAGTGTCCTCGAGGTGGACTCGGTCCCCCTGCCGGTGTCAGCGGAGAACCCGTACGGGCTGGCCTTGGTCCTCCAGTCCACGCCCATTCGATCCGAAGCCGAGGCGGCCCGCGACTACGACTGGAGCACCCAGCGCAGCTGGAAGATCGTCAACCCGAACAAGCAGAACAAGCACGGTGTCGACGTCGGGTACAAACTCGTCCCGGGGGCGTGTTTCCCCGCGATGATGGACCCCTCGACACCGCAGTATCTTCGTGCTCCGATCATCGGCCACCAGCTATGGGTGACGCAAAACGATGCCGATGAGCGCTGGCCATGTGGCAACTACCCGACCCAGTCCACCGTCGACACCGGTATCACCGAGTGGATCAAGGACGACGCGCCTCTCGAGCGCACCGATGTCGTGCTCTGGTATGTCTTCGGCCTCCACCACATCACCCGGCCCGAGAAGTGGCCGATCATGCCGGTCGACACCATCTCGTTCTGGCTCAAGCCGTTCGGCTTCTTCGACCAGAACCCGTCGATCGATGTGGCGCCCACGCCCAAGGCCGATGGCGAAATGTGCCACACCGGCATCGGCCACGACCACCCCCACTAGCCGTCATCGCAACGAAGGCTGCACGCCGACGCCCTTCAGCCGGCGCAATCGATTTCGGCGAGTGGATGGCCGGTTCCTGGTGACTCTCCCGACGCCGGCCCGGGATAAGGTGCGCGGCATGCCCGATGACGCCCCGATGGAGGGCTTCCCACCGCCGCGCGAGTCGGTGGTGAACCTGGCGAACTGGCAGGAGCCGCCGTTCATCAGGTGGTCCTTCCAGCATCTGCGGGAAGTAATCCCGACCCAACGCATCGCGCGAGGCATTGCCTCCCGGCCGCTCCAGGATGCCGACGATCCGCTTGTGGTAGATGATGTCGCGGTCACTCGTCTTGAGTCCGGGCGATCGACGCTAGGCGCGGTGCTCGTGGACACCTGGACCGACGCCGTCCTCATCGTGCACAACGGCCGGGTCGTGCTCGAACGTTACTTCGGGGCGATGAGCGTCGACACGCCTCACCTGTTGATGTCGGTGTCCAAATCCATCGTCGGTTGCGTCGCCGGCATCCTCGCCGAGCAGGGCCGGCTTGACACCGACGCACCGATCACCCGGTACGTGCCCGAGGTCGCCGGCTTCGGGTACGACGGTGCGACGGTGCGGCACCTGCTTGACATGCGGACCGGGGTCGCTTTCCGCGAGGCCTACCGAGACCCCGACGCCGAGGTGCGGGTCATGGAACGGCACATGGGCTGGCGCCCCGATAGCGGCTCCCATGGCGCTGGCATGTACGCGTACTTGGCCTCGCTCGGCGCCGACGGACCGCACGGGGGGCCGTTCGTCTACCGCTCGGCTGACTCGGACATGCTCGGCTGGGTCTGCGAGCGGGCCGCCGGGGTCCGGATGGCCGATCTGGTCTCGAACATGATCTGGGCACCAATGGGTGCGGAGTACGACGCCGAAATCACCTGTGACAGCGTTGGTTCCGCCGTTCACGACGGCGGCATCTCCGCCACCGCGCGCGACATTGCCCGGTTCGGCCAGCTGCTACTGGACGACGGATGGCGGGGCGAGCACGCGGTAATCCCCGAGCGGTGGCTGCTGTCGGCGCGGCGCCTCGACGCGGACATCCGAGGCGCGTTCGCGGCGTCCGATTCGGAGCCGGTCCTGCCGGGGGGCTGGTACCGGAACCAGTTTTGGTTCACACCCGGCCCGTCCGGTGACATCCAGCTGTGCCTGGGCATCCACGGTCAGATGGTGTTCGTCGATCCTGGCACCCGGACGGTCGCGGTGAAGTTCTCCTCGTGGCCGACCGAGCAGAACCAGGCCTATCTGCTCGACACGATCAGGGCATTCTCGGCTGCGGGCCGCTTCTTAGCCGAGCTTCGCCCCGCCGAGACGGCCGACCAGATCCGGCTTGCCGGACCTTTCGGTATCGCGGCGGGACGCGAACGAGGCCGTGGCTGACGACGGATGGGTGTTGGTCAGCCCTCGAACCCGTGGTACTGCATCACGTGCTTGATCCTGGTGTAGTCCTCGAAGCCGTACATCGACAGGTCCTTGCCGTACCCGGAGTGCTTGAACCCCCCGTGGGGCATCTCCCCGACAAGCGGAATGTGGGTGTTGATCCAGACGCAGCCGAAGTCCAGTCGGGCGGCCATCCGTGCGGCTCTCCCGACATTGCTGGTCCAGACCGACGAAGCCAGCGCGTACTCGGTGCCGTTGGCGAACTCGATCGCCTCGTCCTCATCTTTGAAACGCTGCGCGGTCACGACTGGTCCGAAAATCTCGGTCTGAATCAACTCATCGTCCTGTTCGAGATCGGCGATCAGCGTCGGCTCGAAGAAGAATCCGGTCGAGCCCTGGCGTTGCCCACCTGCGAGCACTCGGGCGTGCTCGGGGGTCCGCGTGACTAGACCGCCCACGTGTCCGAGCTGGTTGATGTTGTTGATCGGCCCGTAGAAGATATCCTCGTCGTCGGGGTCGTAGCCGGTCTTGGTGTTCTTCACCGCCTCGGTCATGGCGGCCAGGAACTCGTCGTATATGCCCCCCTGGGCGACGACTCTGGTTGCTGCAGTGCAGTCCTGGCCGGCGTTGAAGTAACCCGCGGCCCGGATCCCCTCCACCGCGGTCTCGACATCGGCGTCGTCGAACACCAGTACCGGCGCCTTGCCGCCGAGTTCGAGGTGGGTCCGCTTCACATCCTTGGCCGCCGCAGTCGCGACCGCAATGCCGGCTCGCGTGGATCCGGTGATCGATACCATCTGCGGGATCGGGTGCGCCGTTAAGGCGGCGCCGGTCTCCCGATCGCCGCAGACAAGGTTGCATACTCCCGGCGGGAAGATGTCCTGCATCTTTTGGACCATCCAGTACGAGGACGCCGGCGTCGTATCAGATGGCTTGAGCACCACGGTGTTGCCGGCCGCGAGTGCGGGAGCAAACTTCCATACCGCCATCATCATCGGATAGTTCCACGGCGCCACTTGTCCGACCGGGCCGACTGGCTCGCGGCGGATCGACGACGTGAAGCCGCGCATGTACTCGCCGGTCGCTTTGCCCTCCAGTACCCGGGCCGCACCGGCGAAGAAGCGGATCTGGTCGACCATCGGAGGAATCTCCTCCGACATCGTCAAACCGACCGGCTTGCCGGTGTTCTCGCTCTCAGTAGCAACGAGCTCCTCCGCGTTCTCCTCGATAACATCAGCCAACTTGAGAAGCGCTCGCTGCCGCTCGCTCGGCGTCGTCCAACGCCACTTCTCGAACGCCGCCCCGGCGGCTTGGAAGGCCAGGTCCACATCGACGGCTGACGAGTTCGGCGCAGTCCCGTAAACCTCGCCCGTGGACGGATTGACAATGTCCATCAGATCGCCGTCGGCGGACTGCTGAATCTCGCCGTTGATTATGTTGTGGAATGCCTTCTTCTCCGACATTGCGTACTGACCTCCGCGCGAAACGGGTGCGCCTACTTGACGTACCCAATGGGGACCACTGCCGGTGCCTTTGGCAGCCGTTCGCTTTTGTATGCCGAGCGGATGCCCGTGATGTACCGACGACAGCGCTCGGTGAGACCATCGGCGGTCTGCATCCGCCCCTTGGTGACGAGAATGCCCAGATCGGCACCCTTGAAGCGGTAATCACCGGGAGCATATACACGTAGGTAGAAGCATTCGTCCTCGTGCGTGACGTCGTGCCAGTCGTTGGTCACCCGGACGAACTTGAGCGTGCCATCGTCCTCGAGGTGCCAGGTGCCGGTATGAGGGGCTTCCAGGATCCGCTCCACCGAGTCGATGGGCTCCTTCATGATCAGCTGGGCCCATATGTCGACCGCGGCGAGATCGCGCCAGCGCTCGTTGATCTCATCAACGTCGACGTGGTAGTCGATGTTCATGAACTCGAGCAGATGGAAGAGGAACAGCGGGATGTCGGCGTAGGCGCCGGCGGTCACGTTGGTCATCGACGACGCACCCGAGATCCGCGGATTGAGCTCGCCGAGGTAGACATTGTCCGAGTCGAGGTCGACCAGGACGTCCACTTCGAAGAAGCCCCGGTAGCCCTCCAGCCGCAGCCGGTCGCCGAGCCGGCGCACGTGCTCGACTGCGATCTCGCGATGGGCCTCCGATAGTGCCTCGGGGAAGAGGTCGTTGCCGCACCAACCCCCCTTGTACGGGGTCAACTCGGGGTAGCCGGTGAGGTCGGTCATGAACGGGCCGACGATGGTGCCGTGCCGGGTGTTCACTGCCTCCACGGCGGCGGCCCGGTTGCGGATCCGCCGCATGATCTTCAGTTCTTCGTCGATCAGGTTTTCGGCGTTGGCCTCCCAGTCGTCCTCGGTCTTGATGAAGAACGTGGTCTTGCCGGAATCGCCGTACGGCGTCTGCACGACCAGGTCTCCGCCGAGCGCGGAGTCAGTCGCGAGCTTGGTCAGCTCCGAGTAGCTCGCTGCGCGGCCCAGGACATTCGGCACCGACGGTGCGCCGGCCTCCTCCCCGAGCCGCGTCGTGACGATCTTCGAGTCCAAGCGCCGGCGCAGCGAGTCGGATGGCAGGATCAGTTCATAGCCCCGCTCCGCACAGATCTGCTCGGTTTCCTCGTCGAAGAACACCATTGCGACCATTGGCGCCACGTCGGAGGAGCGGGCCACGGAGGCGACGTGTGCCTGGACCTCGGCGTCGCGGAGCAAGTAGTTGTTGATCTGCTCGCTGCTCTCGAACTCGACGTACGGCTTGTTCTTCGGCGTGAATACTCGTGGATGGGCGCCGTCCCACGAGTCGTAGTAGGCAAGGTATTGGAAATTGCGTACCCACCGGTCGATCCCGAGCAGATTGAAAGCGGTGGGTCCGACGAAGAAGATCGGCCGGGTGTTGGTCCGGAAGAAGCTGCGGATCTCGGAGATCGTCTTAAATTTGGGAGTGCGTCGCCGGTCGGAAACAGGGTCGATCTTCGCACCGCTCATCGCTGCCTCCTCGGGGTATGGTCCCATGACGCCTGATGGTCGTCCATATTCCGAGCGGTCATAAGCAGTGGATCAACGGGGGCTACGCACGGCGGACTTGACGCCGCTGCCGCCATGCGGCTGTCCGAATGCGACCATGATCTACCTGCCGATGCACGCCCTTGCTTGATCAGGTCGGTACGGCACGAGCTCGCCGGGACATGCAGCTTTAGGCGGGCGGCCCAGTGGTCCCCAGGACAGAAAGCGAAGCGGCTCACAGCGACGTTGATGGGTGCACCCGTCGGGTGGAGTCCGCGTCCGTGAGCCGCTGCTAAGTTGCTTCGAGCGCCGTTGACGAATGGCCCACGTTCGGTCAGATGCTTCGAACGTTTGACGAGATCCTGCTGGCCGATCCGGATCCCGCGCGCGTGCCCGAGGGCTGGGTCGCGCGGGAGCTGGTGGAAGCCTTTCGCGACCGCGGTTAGGTCACAACCCCCAGGACGTCACGGCCTCGACGTGCAGCGCGATGACCGAGTCGAACTCCGTCTCGCGGTACTGCGCGAACTTCCGCTTCAGGAGCCGGCGCGCTCGATCGAGCTCGGCACCCCGGTCGACGACCTTCGCCCGAACGTGCGCGACGAGGCCGCGCA
>Ga0207657_10006714_pt1 | contig 11887 bp, 13 predicted proteins | sample KBSC33metaG_FD_184316 | JGI IMG/M metagenome (GOLD analysis project Ga0207657, IMG submission 184316) | Corn rhizosphere microbial communities from Kellogg Biological Station, Michigan, USA - KBS C3-3 metaG (SPAdes) (version 2) | ecosystem: Host-associated > Plants > Roots > Rhizosphere > Soil ...
CACGACGTGTGCGGGCAGACGTTGACATGCGACACGACCACCGATGGCGTGAACGACCCCGTCTCGACGCCCTGGGGTCACTCGACGGGCAGGACACCGGGGTCGTTCACGCCATCGTTGGTGCACTGACCACGACATCGGCACCCACAGAGACGGCGGCACAGAACGCCGCCTCCCTTGCGTGCTGGCAGCAAGATGCTGCGACATAGACGTTTGGACTGAGCGTGCGCTCATGGAGCAACCAGGGAGGAAGGGACGTTCGAAGAGAGCGATGGATCCGGGGGGCCAACCTGACGCGGTTTTCGCTTCGCCCCCCTCTTGGCCCAGAGATCGCGATCGATCGAGCCGGTGAGCTCGAATCTGCGGTTGGAGAAGCGATGCCTGAAGTCCGTGGCGGCAACGTACGCGTCGCGAGTCAGCAGGTCGCTCGTCCAGCTGTCGTTTCTGCGATCGACACCGGTGAGAATGATGCCGATGCCGCTCTCGCCCCCACGGAGATCCTGCTGCCCTCGCACCACCGCGTAATTCGTGGTGGGCTCCAGCGTCTGGCCCAGCGGTCCATCCGCGCGCTGTGTCACGGCATCGAGCACGCCGAGCGAGGTGCCGCTGGACAGCCGGCCCGTGAGCTTCGCGGCGCCGAGGATGGTCGTTGCCGTAGGCGAGCTCGCGTCACCGTAGAGATAGCCGAGCTGCGGCGCGCGGCCGATGCGCCGTGAGTAGAAGAGCCCTTCGTTGTTGCAGGTGGCGACGCTGCAATTCACCTGAAAGCTGTAAATGCCCGTGCCCTCCAGAAAGAACGGGCGCTGCTCGGCGAAGAACGTCTCGAACGCGGAGAGATTGAGCACCGACGGATCGGACTCGACCTGGCCGAAGTCCGGATTGACGGTGGCATCGAGCGTGAGATTCGATGTCAGCCCGTACTTGATGTCTGCGCCCGCGGAGAGCTTCTGATCGCGCGCGTTTCCCGCGAGTGGATCCCTGGACACGTTCTTCGTTACCACGTACGGCGCGAGCTCCAGACGACGCGGCGACGGAATTCCGTCGATCTTCTCGACGGTGCCGAGCTGCGACATGAGCCGCGCATCCGTCTGCTGGTACACGGGCCAGCTGTCGCGCTCCTTGAAGCGGTCGATGTCGCGCCAGACTCCGAAGCCGAAGCTGTGCGTTTTCGCATCGGCGTATCGCATCTGCGAGAGCGGGATGCGGAACTCCGCTGTCCACCCGAGCGAGTCGACCGTCGTCCCGGCCTCCCACACGGCGTCCCACGATTGATCCTCGGTGATGTCGTTGTACACCGCGTAGTCACGCTTCACGCCCGCGGGATTGACCGCGAACTCGTAGCCCGTCCGTTTGTCGTGGTAGGAATCGATGATGATCTTGATCTGATCCGTTGCCACGCGAACATCGCGGCGGCCGAGCAGCCGGAGGATGCTGTCGGGATGCGGATCGTACATACGCAGGAAGACGTAGAAGTTCTCGTTGTCGTAGGCGACCTTCGCTTCGGTGCGGAATCTCGCGTCGCCGTTGGCGACGGGACTGAACTGACGAAATCCCGTGATCGGCTGCGCCTCACGCCACACCTCATCGTCGTCGCGTCCATCGATCACCGGCTTCTTCACCGCGCGCACCGCCGTCGCGACGGTCGCGCTGGCGGGGGCCGGTGCGGGAGCAGCCGGCGGCGCTTTCGGCGCCGACGCGGATGTCTGCGCGTCGGTGGACGTGGATCCTGCAGCAGCCTGGAAAAGCGCGAGAAGGGCGAGGCTCAGCGACATGCGCGCAAGGGCACCTTGGTGAGAGCGGGAATTCGAGGTTCGACAGCGCGGCCGCGCGAATGGTTTGACAGGACGGAAAAATCTCTCCCGGTCATGCGCGAATCGGCATCGCTCGGGGCTGCGTTCTCCTGCAGATCCCGGAAAAGCCGTACGGTCCCCGCGCGGGGTCGGTTTCGTATCGAATGTCAGAATCGACAGGTGTTCGGATTCGGCACACGTGCGGATGCAGAACGGCCGCCGGCGTGTGACCGCCGGCGGCCGTTCCTGCAGTCGACTCGCGCTTGCGGGTGCTACGACTCCTTCTTGGCAGTCGGCGGCAGGAGATTGTTGAGGCGAAGATATATCGCGCTCTGGCTGTAGTGATCGGCCCAGTCTCCGACCGTGACGAACATGATGCTCGCTCGCGACCGTGTCTTCCCACCGAAGAACGGCAGCTGCTCGCTGAGCTTGGAGTCGTCCACCTTGGCGAGCGCCTGATCGCAGAACGCGAAGGAATCCTTGAGCTCGCCCACGAGCGCTTCCTTGCCGCTCGCTCCTGTGACCTTCGCCCGTGCGGGCGCCTTCGCCCCGCCGATCAACCCGCACAGATAGTCGTTGCCTTCGATGAGGTGAGCGACGATGTCACCGAAGCTCATCTGCGCCGGAGTCGGCTTGAACGAGTACTTGTCGGCCGGCATTTCCTCGGCTGCCGCCATGAGGCGCTTCCCCGCACCCGCGGCGCCCTCGCGAAACGCCTGCGAGACCGGGGCATCCTGTGCCGCGGCGAGGTGGGGGAACGCGGCGAAGACGACAGCCATCGCGAGAGCGCGTGTACGCATGAGAGGACTCGGGTTGAGGTGAGACATTCACGTTGTGTTGCGGGCAGCCGGATGTCCAGTGACGACCGATCGCGGACTCAGGCGGAGAGCGCGGCCGCTCGCGCGAGCAGGAGCTCGCGCTCCCGCGCGTTTCGCGTGAGCGACGCCGCGCGCTCGAGCTCGGCGCGAGCTTCCTCTTCGCGACCGAGCTTGGCGAGCAGGTCGCCGCGCACACTCGGCAGGAGGTGATAGCGCTTCATCGATGGCTCCGACGTGAGCGCATCGACGATCTCGAGTCCGGCCGCCGGCCCGCGCGCGAAGGAGACCGCCACCGCTCGATTCAGCTCCACCACCGGCGAGGGTGTGAGACGCGCGAGTGTGTCGTACAGCGACGCAATGCGCTGCCAGTCCGTGTCGTCGCCGCTCTTCGCGCGTGCGTGACACGCGGCGATCGCCGCCTGCATCGCGTACGGCCCGCTCGCGCCGCCGAGCGCCTCCGCGCGTGCGAGGGCATCGAGGCCGCGCCGAATGAGCACATAGTCCCACTTCGCGCGATCCTGATCGAGCAGCAGTACCGGCTCGCCGTTCGGGCCCGTGCGCGCGCGCACGCGCGAGGCCTGGATCTCCATGAGAGCGACCAGCCCGTGCACCTCCGACTCATCGGGCGCGAGCTCCGCCAGAATCCGCCCGAGCCGGAGCGCGTCCTCGCAGAGCGCGGGCCGCATCCAGTCGTCGCCGGCGGTTGCCGAGTAGCCCTCGTTGAAGATCAGGTAGATGACCCCGAGCACCGACGAGAGGCGTGGTGCGAGCTCCGCTCCGCGAGGCACCTCGAACGGCACCTTCGCCTCGGCCAGCGTGCGCTTCGCGCGCACGATCCGTTGCGCGATCGTCGGCTCGGGCACGAGAAAGGCGCGCGCGATCTCATCGGTCGTGAGCCCGCCGAGCAACCGAAGCGTCAGCGCGACCTGCGCATCGGTGGAGAGCACAGGGTGACACGCGGTGAAGACGAGCCGGAGAAGATCGTCCCCGATGTCATCATCGATCGCCGCATCGAGATCGGGCGCCGCGGACTCTTGCATCGAGTCGAGCTCGTGACCGAGCTGCTCGTGCTTGCGCTCGAGGAGCTTCTGCCGGCGCAGAAGATCGATGGCGCGATGCTTGGCTGTCGCCATCAGCCAGGCGCCGGGGTTATCGGGCACGCCCGTCTCGGGCCACTTCTCGAGCGCGACCACGAGCGCATCGTGCGCGAGGTCCTCGGCCTGGCCGATGTCGCCGACGAGCCGCGCGATGCCGGCGATCACCTTCGCCGATTCGATTCTCCAGACGGCATCGATCGCGCGGTGTGCATCCGGGAGCGTCATGGGCTGCAATCAGACGAGCGAGCGACGCGAGTGCAAGCCCGTCACCCATGTCTATCCCGTTGGCCCGTCCACCTCGAGCTCGCGCGTGGGCCAGACCTCGATCCGTGCGAGCGGCGCGCTGGGGAATCGCGACGCGATCTCGATCGCCTCCTGCAGGCCGGCCGCCTCGATCAGGTAGAATCCCGCCACGAGCTCCTTCGTTTCGGTGAACGGCCCGTCCACCACCGAGCGCCGTCCGTCGCGAACGCGCAATCGCACCGCCTTGGCGGACGACTCGAGCGCCGAGGCCTCGATGAGCCTGCCGCTGCTTCGAAGCGCTTCGTTGAGCGCCAGGTGCCGCACGTTGAGATCGTTCATCTCCGCGTGCGGCAGCTCGGCCATGGCCTGCTCGTCGAGATGGATCAGGCACAGATATCTCATCGGTGGCCGAAGAATCGTTCGCTCACGTCTCGGCCATGAAGAACTCGTTCCGGTCCGGATCGACGAACCATACGCCCAGCTTTCCCCACGGCATCATCTCGGGCTCGCCCTTGAAGTCGACGCCGCGCTTCTTGAGCTCCGCGTAGGTGGACTTCATGTCCGTCACCGCGAACGCGATCCCCGTGTTGATGCCCATCTCGAGCGAGGGCTTCTGCGTGTACCAGCTCGGCAGCGACAGCGAGATGCTCGTGGCGGCACCGGCCGGCGCCACGGTCACCCAGCGCATGTTCGGGCCCATTGGCGCATCCTCGGTCTTCTTCCAGCCGAGCACATCGCAGAAGAAGTGGATCGCCTTGTCCTGGTCCGAGACGACGATCGTCGTGGCGTGAATGTTCGTGATCATTGCTTCTCCTCGTGATTCGTTATCAGTAATGTGAATTGCGGCGGGCGAAGGCGACGTTTCTCCCGTGCTCGAGAGATGTCGGCCGCCGATCGCCGGTCCCCGCGCCCTTCATTGTTGCTCTACAGGTACGTCGAATGGCGGATGCCGGAATCGACACGGGATGGCTGAGCGGGAACGACCGGGATTCCGACGGACGAAGGCGCGGAGGCGAAGGAGCGCCGAAAGCGCGAGCTACCTGCCCCGGAGTGCCGCGCCGACGATGCGCATCGCCGCTTCGATCGCGACATGGCCTGCCCGGTCATCGGTGTCGCACTCGGGATCGTAGGCGGTGATCGACGCCGCGCGGATCGTGGCGCGCGAGCCAATGTCATCGATCGCGGCCAGCAGCTCGGACCGCGAGGGACCTCCAGCCACGGAATATCCGTTCGCTCGCCCCTCGCCCGCGTGCAGCGCATCGAGGTCGAGGTGCACGTAGACATCCGGCGCGCCCGCCGCCCTTGCGATCGCATCCACATCGGCCCCGGGATTGGATGCCTGCGCCGCGATGCGAATGCACGATGCCTCGAGCCGAAGGCGCTCGAGAGGATCCACGTCGCGCGTGCCGAGCATGAGTATCTGCGATTCGGGGACCGGTACGAAACCGGGCACCTGGCGAGTGAGCTCATGCCAGCAGTGTCCGGTGAGCATCGCGACGGCCATTCCATCGAGGAATCCGCCGACGGTCGTCTCCGGCGTGTTGAAGTCCGCGTGCGCGTCGAACCAGCACACAGCCGGCGAAAGTCCTCGCATCGTGCGGACGCCGGCGGTCACGCCGACCGCGACGTTGCAATTCCCCGAGAGCACGAGAGGAAAGGCATCGCTTGCCAGCGCGCTCGATACCGCACTCGCAACGGCGCGTTGGAGCTCGAACGCGATGCGGATTTCGGAGGGGAATAGACCCGCGGACGCCTCGATGGTTCGATGCGCGACCTCGAGCCCGAGCGTCTCGAGTTGCGTTGCGATACCGAGCTCCAGCAGATGCGCCGGGCCGCGCCCCATTCGCACATCGCGCAGTCCGGAGTCGAACGGCACGAGGATGAGCTCTACTCGCACGGATTCACCTGGATGTCGAGCGCCGGATGATGCGGCTGCTCACCGCGCGAGGCAAGGATCGTCGACGAGGAGCCCGGATGCACGAATCCCGCCTCGCGATTCGCGACGCGGGATCGGTGGACCGGGTCTCGCCCGGCTCATCCCTGCCAGAACGAGCTAGCGAATGCCGTACACTCGCACGGTCGGACGTGTGTGCCAGTTCCGCTTGCCGTACCACATCGACACGCTTTCGATGACGCGGCGATTTCCGGGGAGGTCGATGATCCGTGTCTTGCCGCCGGGGGGAATCTCGCTTCGAACCGTGATGTCGTCGGTCTCACCGTTCAGATATCTGATCTGGATATGGTCGAACATCACGGTGCCGCCTTCGACGCGAAACTGGATGGCCCGGAAGCGGCCGTTGTCCCGACCGACATCGATCTTGTCATTGTCCACGCGACCATCGATGTGCCGCTCGCCGAGCAGCGTCCATCTTCCGCTGTATCCGTCTCGCCCACCCCTTCCATGGTCACCCTGTACGTCTCTGCCGTACTGCGCCTGCGCCGCACCGCTTGCCGCAGCGACGAGCACGAGCGAGAGCGTCACGATCGAGAATTTTCTGAACATCTGCGAATCCTCCGAACATCGAGAAGGAGGGTGCGAGTGACGACGTTCAACACTGCATCCTCGAGTGCTATACCCCGGCATGGCGCAGCTGTTCACTCCACCTCGAGCGATGCGACAGGCGCTGATCAGAGGACGCGCTGTGAATGCGGCGGGCAACTCCACACTTCTATGATGTGTTCGGGTGGCTAGCGGCGGCCTTGCGGAACGGGGAGTGGATGTCACCCGGTTTGACAGTCGCGCCCGTGCGACGTACATCTGCCTTGCTCGGAGTCAGATCGCGCTGCTCCGCCACTCCCTTCACGAGCCCGGGAGCTGGCGCGCGTTGTAGTCGGCTCTCACATGAAGGAGCTTCGCAATGTCGTCACTCGTGGCGCTCGCGGTGAGCATTGGGGTCCTCGGTGGAGTTGCAACGGTGCTGTATCTGAAGGTGGGCCTGCTCATCTGGGCAGGCTTCATTGCATGGGCCTGTTTCTTTCACTCCGGTGGCAACACCGCCGGCTTGACGAACACGATCTTCTGCAACGTGTTCGGCGCTTTCTGCGCGTGGGTGGCGGCGATCATCATACTCTCCTTCCCGCTCGCGGACACGCTCACGCTGCCGGTGTGGGCGGGGATCGTGGTCGGGATCACAGTCATGTTGATGGTTCTCGGGGCGAAGATCGCAGCCTTCTCCACCATTCCGGCCAGCGTGTACGGGTACGCTGCAGTGTTCGCGTATCTGCTGCAGACGCCGGACGCCATGACGAAGGAGAAGCTCATGTCCGTGGGGCTGGCGAATGCGTTCTTCCTCGTCGTGATCTCGCTGATCGTGGGCGCGCTCTTCGGGTATGCCTCGGCGAAGGTGGCGGGGACGCTCACCGCGAAGGCACCCGCTGCGTCGGCGACGGCCAAAGCCGCGGCCTGAGCTCGCACGGGGAGCTAATACGGGAAGAGCGGTCGCCAGGCGGCCGCTCTTCTCGTTTCAGCCGTCGTCGCCGAAGACGAAGGAGATATCGTTGCGCTTTGCGTATTTCTCGAAGCAGTGCGCACAGATCCAGCGGCCCTCGTCATCGACGAAACCCTCCGATGCGCGTGCGGCCTCGAGCTGCTCCGGACACAGCTCGCAGCACGCATGATTCCAGTCGCCCGAGCGCACGCCGAGATCGGTGGCACCTGGCGGAAGCTTCGCGTCCACCTCCTGCCAGCTCGTCACACCGTCGCGGAGGAAGAAGCGTACGGTCGCCGCCGAGAAGCTTCGGCGCTGCCAACGGTCAGCGGGCGAGAGCACCATCTTCACGTGATAGGGCTTCCACGAGCCGTCCAGCCACGGATAGGAGGCTCCCGGCTTCAGCTCGGGCGCGTAGCTGGCATCTGCCGTGCGAAATCGAACGGGTTCGCCAGCAGCCGAGGGAATCGCTTCGAGATCGCCCATGATCGAAGGACCGTGTGAGCGATACAGAAATCCATGCGCTCCTCGCACGCCCTGCAGATGGGAGAGATGCCCCACGATCAGCGAATTGCGCTCCGCATCGAGCTCGCGGATCTCGTGGATGGTGAACCGCGGTAGATCTTCGAGCTTCATCAGCGACCATCCTCCATTGTCGTTCAATGCCGTCGGACGAACATCCCTTCGAGCTCGGCTTTCGAGAAGGTGTTGATCGGCACCGAGAACGCCACGCCGTGCGACGCAGGCGCGAGCAGCGTCAACGAACCGCCGCGCAGGGCGAGCTCGTCGACGAGCTCGAGTCGCCGCCCTTCGCGCCACGGGAGCGTCGATTGCCGAATCTCCCACGCCGCGGAGCCCTTGCCGACGAGACCCGTCGAGAATTCGCAGTCGAGATAGCCGATGATCTGCGCACGAGTCGCCCGCGTCGAGACGATCAGCGAATCCAGCGATTCGGCCGGCGGCAGGTCCCGTTGGCGATTGCGCACGTACAGGAACTGGTCGCCGACGATCACGAGTGCGCGCTCGAGTCGTCCCGCGCGCTCGATTCGGAGCGCCAGAAAGCGGCCGTCGCCGCTGCCGATGGAGCGCCACGACTCCACGTACGAGCTGTCGAGTGCATGGTCGAGCATGCGGAGATCGTTCACTCGTTCCAGCCGGCCGATATCGGGCGAGCTGTCGGGCGGCTGAAAATCTATCTCGTGGTGCCAGGTGGCCAGTTCGCCGGCGACGGTGGTCGTTCCGGCGAAGCCGCGCTGCCGAGCGAGCAGGAGCAGCTCACGATCGGTGAGATCGGCGAATGATCTCGAATGCCCGAGCACTTCCCGCTCGCGAGGGATGCGAAAATCCGCGAATGCGGTCGGCGTCTGAAAGTAGTGGACGTCGAAGGCGCTCGTCCGCGTACCGGCGCGCTCGATCCACTCCCGGGACCAGACTCCCTCCAACCACGAAGGTACGCGCGTCGTCGCTGTCATCGAATTGCGAGCGGGAGATGGGGGTGCCGTGACGGAGCAACTCTGCGTCATCGCCAGCAGGACAGTGACCATGCAGACTCCGAGTCGCTCGCTCACGTGGCGTCCGCAGGTTGGAGAATCTGTGTGAGATGATGCTCGAGGTGCACGACATAGTCGTGCATGAAGAGCTCGAGTGTCACGGGCTCGCTCGCCGAAAGGGCACGGAACGCGACTCGATCGAGGTTGTGACGCGTTCGCGGCGTGTTCCGAATCGCGTCCGGAATGGCAGCCATCACTCGCGCGAGGTGCAGGTTCAGGAGCTTCCAGAGTGACACCAGCTCGTTCCAGGGTGCGTCGCGATAGCGCTGTGCGCGCACCCATGCGTCCTGATCGTACGGGGGACAGATCAAATCGTCCGTGAATTGAGCGCGGACGAATCGCTGATGATTGTTCGACGCGGAATCGATCAGATGCCCGACGATCTCCTTGCGCGACCATTTGCCCGGCGCGCGCGGAACGGCAGCATCGGCGTCGGAGATTGCCTCGAGCTTCGGTATCGCGGCGGCAAGCGCACCCCGCAATCGGGATTGAGGATCATTCATGTTCGATGTCGGCTCACCGTTCGGAGCTCGGGCTGTCGCTGCGATCACGTGACAGCAATCAAGGGCGCCGATCCTGCCACCGCAACCGCATCGCGCCGAATCTCTTGCGCAGTGGCACCGTATCTGCCCCTCCCGCTCGCATGAAGACGGTGACGCGTTCGTCCACCGAGGCGGGACCTCGCACATCACGCCGCGCGACGCGTTCCGCAGACGCGATGGCCAGGGGCCGGGCATTCGTGGGCATCAGCGGCTACGACTACAAGCCGTGGCGAGGCCGCTTTTACCCCGATGATCTGCCGGCGCGGCGCTGGCTCGAGTACGCCAGCCGCTGCTTCAACAGCATCGAGCTCAACGGCACGTTCTACAGCCTGAAATCACCCGCTGTGTTTCAACGCTGGGCAGACGAGGTTCCCGAGCACGACTTCACGTTCGCGATCAAGGGCGGCCGCTTCATCACGCACAATCTCAAGCTTCGCCGCTCCGAAACGGCACTCGGCAATTTCTTCGCGAGCGGAGTGCTCGCGCTCGGCGCTCGCACCGGCCCGTTTCTCTGGCAACTGCCCGCCACCTACTCCTTCGACGCCGAGCGACTGGATGGCTTCATACGACAGCTGCCGCGCGATGCGCGCGAGGGTGAGGCCGTGGCGCGCCAGCACGATCAGCGATTGCGCCGCGGTGCGCTCACGGAGGCAGCCGTGAACGTCGCGTATCGCCACGCGTTCGAGGTTCGGCATCCGAGCTACTTCCACGAGGAGTTCTACAGCATCCTGCGCGCGCATCGCTGCGCATTCGTGATCGCGGACAGCGCCGGCAAATTTCCGATCGCCTACGAGGTGACCACCGACTTCGTGTACGTGCGTCTGCACGGATCCGAGGAGCTGTACGTGAGTGGCTACACCGATGCCGAGCTCGACGAGTGGGCGGGGCGCGTGGACTCGTGGCGGTCTCCGGCCGGTGGCTCGAGGGATGTGTACGTGTACTTCGACAACGATGCCAAGGTGCACGCGCCGTTCGATGCGCAGCGACTGGTCGAGCGACTCGGCTAGATCCGGCGCGTCATTCTGACGAGCGGCAGCTCGACTGCACCTGCGAGCGGAATGGACGTGCGCTCGATGGCCGAGAAACCGAGTGCGGAGTACAGTGGCTCGCCGGGGAGCGTGGCCATGAGCTCGAACGCGCGAAAGCCTGCCGCGAGCGCCGCGCGCGAGCACTGCGCGTAGAGCTCGCGCGCGAGCCCCCGGCGCGCCCACCCCGGATGCACGAAGAACGCCCGGATCCGCGCTGGCTCGGTTGCGGCATCCAGCTTCGGATCTGCGGCACCCTTCATCTGATCGCCGCCGAAAAGTGTGCGGCGAAAGCTCCAGCCGCCCGCAGCCACGACGCCGGCTGCAGCGTCGATCACATAGTAGGTGCCGTCCGTGATCAGCTGTGTGTCCACACCGAAGACTTCGATGAGAGCTGCCTCGATCTGCGCGGGGGTATAGTACCCGGCACTGAGCTCGCGCACCGACTGCGCGATGAGCGCCTGGACGGCAGGAACATCGTCTACGGTTGCGACGCGCGCGATCACCGGCGAGTGCGCAAACGACTACGCGCGGGCCGCGGATCGCAGCGTGAAGAGCGTGATTTCGGGGCGCACGTTGAAGCGCGCCCGTATCAGATGTCCCACGCCGCGGCTGATGTAGAGCGTTCGCTCCGCGTCCACGGACACCTCACCCTGCACGTACCGGCGATTCTTCACGGGCAACAGCGGTGGCGGAAGAAAGGGAGGCTTGCACTGGCCGCCGTGCGTGTGACCGGCGAGCATCCAGCCGCGGTAACCCGGCCATGGTTGCTCATCCGCCGCGTCGGGGTTGTGCACGAGCACGAGCCCCGCCCCGCTTTCCCGCAGACCGAGCGCCGTCACCGGATCGCTGCGACGCGACCACAGATCGTCGATGCCGATGAGATCGAGACCGGCCACCGGCTGCACCTCGTTGCGCAGGATTCGCACGCCCGCGCGCTCCGCCTCGGATGCGACCCGTGCGGCGACCGCCGGATCGCCCCATCCGTGCCCGTAGTCGTGATTACCCAGTATGCCGACCGTCGCCAGCTTGCCCTGCGGATAGTGCGCGAGCACCGCTCGCAGCTGCTGGTATTGCGCCTCACGGCGCGCCACGCGATGCGTGATGAAGTCGCCCGTGCACACGACCAGATCCGGCGCGAGCGCTCGCACGCGATCGAACGACTGCACGATGTAGTCGTCGCTCACCTGCGGCCCGATGTGCAGATCGCTGATCTGCACCAGCCGCGCCCCCTCGAGTGCGCTTGGCAGCTTGTCGATCGCCAGATTCCGTTCGACGAGCTCCAGCCAGTGCGGCTCGACCCCGATGGTGTATCCGACGACTCCTGCCGCGGACGCCACCAGGGCGCCCGCGGTGCGCCTCATGAATGTGCGACGGTTCAATTCACCCCATCC
>Ga0207657_10006717_pt1 | contig 11886 bp, 9 predicted proteins | sample KBSC33metaG_FD_184316 | JGI IMG/M metagenome (GOLD analysis project Ga0207657, IMG submission 184316) | Corn rhizosphere microbial communities from Kellogg Biological Station, Michigan, USA - KBS C3-3 metaG (SPAdes) (version 2) | ecosystem: Host-associated > Plants > Roots > Rhizosphere > Soil ...
CACAGGATCATCGAGGCGAGGCGCCCGGCGGCGACCATCCGTCCGATCGCTCCATCCGGGCCGGTGAGATGCTCCTGTCCGACCACGTCTTCGAGCGACTTCGGCCGAAGGCGGTCGGCAAGCGGCGCGCCCTCGGATGGCGCATCCGCCGGCCGGCTCGGCAGCTCCTGATCGGCGAAGAGGTCGGCCATCACTCCGACAAATAGAATTGGCGGAAGCAAAATGCATCAGCGGGCTTGTCGAAGATAGAGCGAAGATATATCTAAGACACATCACAAGAGGAGAGCGACATGCCTCGTCATCATCGTCACCATCCCCCCGAGCCTCCGATCCCGCCGATTCCGCCCATTCCGCCGATCGACTGCGGCGGGCGCTCGTTTCGTTTCGGCGACTTCGCCGGCCTGTTCGCCACCGGCCCGCGCGGCTGGCGCGGCAGCTGGGGTCCCTTCCACTTCGACTTCGGAGACGAGGATTGGGGCGGCGGCGGCAGGGGCCGGCGCGGGCGCCGTGCCCGCCGCATGTTCGAGGGCGGCGAGCTCAGGCTCGTCCTCCTCAAGCTGATCGCCGACGAGCCGCGCCACGGCTACGATTTGATCCGCGCGATCGAGGACCTGACCGGCGGCGAATATGCGCCGAGCCCGGGGGTCGTCTATCCGACCCTGACGCTCCTCCAGGACATGGGCCTAATCGAGGAATCCGAGGGCGAGGGGCCGCGCAAGCCGTTCGAGGTGACCGACGAAGGCCGCGCACACCTCGAAGAGCGGTCCGAAGAGGTCGAGGCGCTTCTCGACAGGCTCGCCGAGCTGAAACCGCACAGGTCGGAGGCGGGACCGGCGATCGGCCGCGCGGTCAAGAATTTGATGGCCGCGATGACCCACCGCATCGGCCGCGACGGTCTCGACGACGAGCTCCTCCACGAGATCGCCGGCATCCTCGACGAGGCGGCGCAGAAGATCGAGCGGGTGAAGTGATCGCGCGCAGCGACTGCCGGAGGCAGTCGTGAGCACGATCACCCGAAGCTCGGCATCCCGGACTTGATCCGGGATCCAGCTGTCCTTCTGAGGAACGAAAGGATGGATTCCCGCTTTCGCGGGAATGACGACGGGTCTTACCGCCCCATCATCCGCGCCAGCCGCTCGCGCTTGTGGATGGCGTGCAGATAAACCCTGATGACGTTGGCATTGATCGAGTCCCAGTCCATCGTCTTCGCGATCGCCAGGGCCGCTTCGCCGTGCTTGCGGCGCAGGTCCGGGTCGAGCGCATAGGCCTCCAGCGCGTCGGCGAACTCCGCCGGCTCGCTGCCGTCGACCAACGTGCCAGTGATGTTGTGCCGCACGATGTTGGTCGTTCCTGACGCCTCCGCCGCGATGACGGGGAGGCCGCAAGCCATCGCTTCCAGCGTCACGTTGCCGAACGCCTCGGTGATCGACGGGTTGAGCAGCAGGTCGGCGCTCGCGACCGCTGTCGCCAGGACGTCCCCGGTAAGCTCGCCGGTGAAGATCGCGCCCGGCAGCTGCTCCTCGAACCAGGGCCGCGCGGGGCCTTCGCCGATCACCAGCACGCGATGCCTGGTGCCGCGTTCCGCGAAGGCATGAATGGCATCGGCGAACACGTCGAGCCCCTTCTCCATCACGATCCGGCCGAGGAAGAGCACGGCCATTTCGTCGTCCGTGATCCCCGCGGAGCGCCGCCACCCCATATCCCGCCGCTCGGGGTTGAACTGTTCGCGGTCGACTCCGCGGGTCCAGATCGCGATGTCGCGGTTCATCCGCTGCGCTCGAAGGATCACGGCCGTCGACTCAGCCGGGGCCATCACCACTTCGCAGCGATGGTAGAAGCGGCGCATGATGTCGCGCGCCAGCGGCTCGAGCGCCTGCAAGTGATAATAAGCGAGATAGGTATCGAAGCGCGTATGGACCGAGGCCACCGCGGCGATCTTCCTGCGCCGCGCCCAGGTGACCGCGCGATGTCCAACGATGTCGGGGCTGGAGACGTGGACGACGTTCGGATTGAACTCGGTGAGGTCGCGCCGGACGCTCGGCGGGATCGCCAGCGGCATTCGGTACTCGGACCGCCCAGGGATCGGGATCGCCGGGATGCTGACGACGTCGCCTGTCGCCGGGAAGGCCGGGTTCTCGACCGTTGGCGAATAGACCCGGACCGTCACGCCCTGGCGCATCAAATAATCGACGAGCCGGTTGAGCGCCTGGTTGGCTCCGTCGCGCACATAATTGTAATTGCCCGAAAAGAGCGCAACGCGGAGGTCCGTGGGTTTCACCGACCGGGCCTGTAGGGGTAAATTCGTGGCCGTCAAATTCGGTCTTCCGCCGGTCGCTCGAAGCGATGCGCGGCTGTTCCTCCTCGGCAGCCTGCCCGGCGACGCCTCGCTCGCCGCGCGCCGTTATTATGCCCATCCGACCAATCAGTTCTGGAGGCTGCTCGGCGGTGCGATCGGGGAGGAGCTGCAGCCGCGTTCCTACGAGGAGCGGCTGGAGCGGCTGGCCGAACGGCGCATCGGCCTGTGGGACGTGATCGCCTCGGCAGCGCGGCGCGGAAGCCTCGATCAGGCGATCCGCGAGGCCGCGCACAACCGCATCGAGCATTTGCTCCACGACTTCCCGGCATTGAAGGCGGTCGGCTTCAATGGTGCGACGGCCGCCGCTGCCGGCCGCAAGCTGATCGGAGAGCCGCCACCGGGCCTGTCCTTCATCGACCTGCCGTCCTCAAGCGCCGCGAACACCAGGCCCTTCGCCGAAAAGGCAGCGGCCTGGGCTGTGCTCGGTCAATTCCTTTGAGCGGAGGAGCCTTTCGCTTGCGCCCGGCGTCGAGCGGTGCATGATTGGCCCGATGGATGCTCCAGAAGACGAAGACCTGGCCGACACCGACAAAAGGCTGTCGATGGTGGACGAAGCGCTGGTGGCCGGAACGATCGCCAACACCAACGGGCTGCTGGTGATTCTCGCCAAGCTGGTCGCCAAGGGCGTGTTCGACCGCGCCGACCTCCAGTCCTTCTCCGACAGCTATTCCAAGCCGCTCGACCATGTCGGAATGCGCGAGAACGAACTGGTCAGCCAGATGCAGGACCAGATGGAATCGACGCTCGCCGAGCTGATGCGCTACCTCAGCGAGCGCGACCGCGACGACTGACCACCGCCGCCGTTGACTAGCGGACAATCAGCCCACATATGGCCGCCTCGCTTTCAGCGATGGCCCCTTCGTCTAGCGGTCTAGGACGTCGCCCTCTCACGGCGAAAACACGGGTTCGAGTCCCGTAGGGGTCACCAGAGATTTCAAGAGCTTAGCTCGATTTTCCGCGGACGGAAAGCGGGACTTCCCCAATAAATCCCCAATAAACACGCCTGGACGTCCCTGGACGCCCGTGGACGATGAGCCGGTATGCGAGAATCCGCTGCGCCGTCAGCCAGATTTGCGATCACCGTTCAGATGGCTAAGCTTGGCTTGCGCCGGATCGGCGCCGGGGCGTGAGAACCCTGACTTGGTGATCCTGCCGAGCGCATCGCCTGCTTCGGGCCGGGTGGCCGCCGCGCATGTCCAGGCCGCTCGCGGCTAAAGGCGGCGGCGCAAGTCCAAGCTTGTTCTCAACACCCGGCTCACCGGCGCAGCTCGCGAGAAGGATCGTGAATGCGTCGGTTCGAACATTGCGCCGTCGAGGCAAAGCGGATCCGCTGGAGCGCCGGCCGGCGGTTCCTCGCCGGAGCGCCACGTTGACTCCGTCTGGGCGGGACGCGGCCGCAGCGCCGTCTTCCGGGCGCGACCCGCCCAACTTCGAGGCGGACAGCGAGTTCGGGTCCGCTGGAGTTCGCAGATGGGTGCATGAGATTTATCAAGAGCAATCGACCGCGCTGCTCAACCAGCTGACGCGCTCGACCGGCTGCCGCGACCTTGCGCGCGAGGTCATGCAAGAGGCATTCCTAAGGTTGCTTCGAGTGCCCGCGGCCACGATTGAGCGTATCGAGTCTCCCGAAGCCTATCTCCGGAGCATCGCCACCAATCTCCTGCGCGATCGGGCTCGCTCGCGTTCCCTCTTCGAGCGGTCGCGCCCGGCGCTCGAAATTTCGGCTGCAGGGCAGCTTGACCAGATCGCCGTTCTGGAATCCCGAGACACCTTGCGGCGCCTTGAACTCGCGATCGGCAAGCTCAAGCCGAAGACCCGCGAGATTTTCCTGGCGCACAGGATCCGCGGCCTCAGCTATGCCGAGATCGCGGCGACCACCGGTCTCAGCGTAAAGGGCGTGGAAAAGCAGATGGGCAAGGCCATTGCCAAGATCGACCGCTTGCTGGATCGGCGCTGAACCATGCGACTGAAGCTGCCGAGGACCCGGGGAATGCTGCGGCGCGAGGCCGCGAACTGGCTTGCTCGATTGCATAGCGGCCGCGATCCCCAAATCGAGGCAAAGATCCGCCACTGGCAGGACGCGGATCCGCGAAATGCTGCCGCATTTGAGCGCGTCCGGCGGAGCTATGAACAAGCCGGCCTCCTTCGGCACTCCCCTGCTGCTTCCCCGCTTCCACGCAGTAGCCCGGATGACGCGCCGAGGCGCGCGCCGGCTTATGCACTTGCTGCAGCCGCTGCGCTGGTTTTCTTGATCCCCGCCGGACTCCTGCTTCTGCGCTCGAGCGGCTCACCGTTCGCCGCGACGGACGTGTTAATGCTTGCGACGAGTGTCGGTGAAATCAGACAGGTCACGCTCGGCGATGGATCGAAAGTGACGCTCGACACGAACACCCGTCTCAATGTCGAAATCGGTCCGTCCCGCCGCAGGGCTCGGCTGACCCAGGGGCGGGCGCGCTTTCGTGTCGCTCCTGCAAGTGCCCCCTTCATCATCGAGACGAAGGCTGCGACCGTGAGCTCCGATGGGGGCGCGATGGATGTCGACCGGTCGGAGGAGCAAAGCGTCGTCAACGTCCTTGCCGGCTCGGCAGAGGTGCGCGGCGCCGGTCGGTCATCCTTCAAACTGAGGCTCGGTCCGGGCGACGGCGCTTCGGCGGCCGCCGGCAAACTGACGCCACGTCGGGAGCCGGGCTTGGCCGCGGACTGGACGCGCGGAATGCTTCAGTTCGACGGAACGCCGCTTCCCGTGGCGGTTGCTGAGGCCAATCGTTATTCGGAACGGAAGATCGTACTCGGAAATGGCCTCGACCAGTTCCGGGTCACGGGCGCGTTCCGTACCGGCGATGCCGTCGGCCTCGCCAAGGCACTCGCGGCGGCCTTCCACCTGACGCTGAAACCGGACTCCGCCGGCGATCTCGTTCTCTCGGCCAAGCACCGAGAATAGCTCGCCGAAGGCCCGGCGAAGTGAGGTCGCCGAACGGCTCCCCACTACCTTCTACTAAAAGAAATTTCATGCGTTCGAGATCGTCGGCCGTCAGCCACTCCGACTCACTGCGCAAGGCGTGCCATTATGCGCGGAAAGCGCTTCATAACCCGCTGATAGCCAGCGGCGATGTCGATGCGCTTGCCGCTAGGCTTCGCGGTCGGGACGCTCCGCTGCTCTTGCTTCGACATGGGTTCGGCTCCTGCGAATAGGGCAAGTATGAGGTTAGGCACGTTAATAGCCAAGGAACGGTCCTCAACACGCGAATGAGCGCATCAACCCGTCGGGCATCGGGTGCAGGACGTCGCGCATCGCACCTCGGCTCCACAGAAACATGGGGGGTGAAACCGCCGATCCCCGTCTTTCCCTTGCAACGGCCGCAGTCGGCCAGAGGGGGAGAACGGAATTGCCAGACGGTCGATTGGCCGCGGTTGCAGCCGCAACCGCATTGCTTTTTCTTGGAAGCGCGGCGGGCGCCGCGCAGCAGGAACGGTTCGCGTTCGATGTGCCACCCGAACTCCTTTCGCAAGCGCTGCGTGACGTAGCAGTCCGCACCGGCCGCAACCTGATCGCCCCGCAGCCGCTCGTCGAGGCGCGCCGGGCGCCGGCGCTTTCCGGCACCTACACGGCGGAAGAGGCCGTGGAGCGTCTCCTCGAAGGAAGCGGTCTGCGCTACCGGCTCAGCGCGGGCGCGCTCGTCATCGAGCGCGTCCCTTTTGTCGACCAGGCGGGCGCGCAGGAGCCGGAACCCGCGATCACGGTAACCGGGACGCGCATTCGCGGATCGGCTCCTGTCGGCTCCAACGTGATCCGCATCGACCGAAGTGACATGGACCGCATGGGCTATGTGACGACGCAGGATATCCTCCAGACTCTGCCGCAGAACTTCGGCGGTGCTCCGAACGAGGGGACGGTCGCCATCTCGCTCGATCCGAACAGCGGAAGAAACACCGCCGCCGGATCGAGCCTGAACCTGCGCGGGCTCGGCAACGCGTCCACGCTCGTGCTGCTCAATGGCGACCGGCCCCCGCTTGGCGGATTCGCCGGCGTGTTCAGCGATATCTCCATGATTCCTGCCTCGGCCATCGAGCGGATCGAGATCCTTCCCGACGGAAGCTCCGCGATTTACGGCTCGGACGCGGTCGCCGGGGTCGTGAACATCATTCCGCGGCTTCGGTTCGACGGCGCGGAAACCACGCTCAGGGCCGGAACCGCGGATGGCGATGCGCAGGATGTGCTTGCAAGCCAGATCGTCGGACGAGGGTGGCGCGGCGGCCATGCCGTGCTCGCCTATGAATTCTACCGGCGGTCCGCCCTTCCCGCGTCCGCGCGCGACTATGTCACGGACGATCTGAGCCCATTCGGCGGCCCGGACCTGCGCGGTCCCTTTGCGGCGCCGGGCAATATCGTCGCGGGCGGGCAGACCTTCGCAATCCCGCCCGGGCAGGACGGGCGCCATCTTGGTCCGGCCGACCTGCTTCCCGGGATGGTCAACCTTGCCGACGGCTGGCGCGATGTCGACGTTCTGCGGATGCAGCGGCGTCACTCGCTGTTCGGCGCCGTCACGCAGGACGCTGCCCCGTGGCTCCGGCTTTACGCGCAGGGACTCTATTCCTCCCGCGCCTACGACGGCCGGACGCGGACCACGTCCAACGCTCCGGTCACGGTCCCCGTCACCAATGCCTTCTACGTCGATCCGATCGGAACGCATCAGCCCATCCAGGTCGAATATGATTTCGGCGCCGACCTCGGGCGCGAACGGCACCGGGGCCGAGTGAGCGCCTATGGCGCGACACTTGGCGCGCAGGCCGACCTTGGCCGCTGGTCCGTCGACCTTCGCGGCAACTACGGCCGCCAGAAGGAGCGCGGCACGATCCTCAACCGCGTCAATTCCGCAAGGCTGGCGCGCGCGCTTGCGGACTCCGATCCGGCCACCGCCTATGACGTCTTCGGAGACGGCGGCTCGACCAATCCGGCGACCGTCGATGAGGTCCGCGGATCGACCGCGTCCGCGAACCAGGGACAGGTGTGGTCGGCGACATTGCGCGCGGACGGTCCTTTGGTGCGGCTCGCGGCCGGCGATGTCCGGATCGCCATCGGCGCGGAATATCGCAGCGAACGTTATCGCGACGAACCGACGGTCAGCGACACGTCGTCGCTCGAGCCACAGCTGCTCCCGCCGATTCCGCTGCCGGGTCCGCGGCGCATTACGGCAGCTTATGCCGAGGCGCTCGTCCCGATCTTCGGCGGGGAATTCACCGCGCCCGGATTGCGGCGGCTGCAGCTTTCGGCGGCGCTCCGCACGGAGGAATATAGCGATTTCGGACGGACCACGAATCCCAAGCTCGGGATCGATTGGGAGCCCGCCGCCGGCGTCCGCCTCCGCGGCACCTATGGCACCTCCTTCCGGGCACCGAGCTTCGACAATCTCCGGCAGGATCCCGGAACGACCCTGCTTTTCGCGTTCACGATCCCGGATCCGGCATCGCCGTCAGGGCAGTCGAACGTGCTCGTCAGGCGAGGGAACGACCCCGACCTGCGGCCGGAGAAAGCAACCACCTGGACGCTCGGCGCCGACCTCCAGCCGCCGGCCATCCCGGGGCTCAAGGCCAGCCTCACCTATTTCAATATCGATTACCGCGACCGCATCACGTCGCCCGCCGCCAATCTCTTCAACTTCCTCGTCAACCGCTCGACCTACCAGCCGATCATCACCGACAATCCGTCGGCGGAGCAGATCAACGCCTTCTACGCCTCGCCCTTCTTCGTGAACCCGTTCGGCATCGATCCCGGGACGATCACCGCAGCCATCGATGCGCGGCTCCAGAATTTGTCGGTCGTCCGGGAATCGGGCCTCGACGCCGACCTGGATTATCGTTTCGATGCGCTTGGCGGGCAGGCGGAGCTCGGCGCGAGCGGGACCTATATCTTCAGGATCGATCAGGCGCTCACGCCGACCGCCCCGGTCAACGACGTGGTCGACATCCTCGGCAATCCGGTCGACCTGCGGGTCCGCGGCCGGGCGCTGTGGAGCGGCGATCGCTGGAGCGCGTCGCTGTTCGTCAACTATCTCGACAGCTACACCAACCTGACCAACGTGACGCCGCAACGGGTCGACAGCTGGACCACCGTCGACGCGCAGGTCGCCTATCGGATGCCCGAGCAGAGCGGACCGCTGTCGGGACTTCGAATCGCGCTCAGCGCGACCAACCTGTTCGACGCCGATCCGCCTTACGTCGCCTACAATCTCGGTCTCATCGTAACCGGCTACGATCCGGACAATGCGAGCCCGCTCGGCCGGGTCGTTTCCCTGCAGGTCGCGAAGAGGTGGTGAGAACCCGCGTCCTTCTTATCGGACTGCTTTTTTGGGGAAGCGCAGCAGGCGCGCAGGAGTCTTGCCGGTCCGACCTTCTTCCGCAAGGCCGCGACGCTCCGGCGCGGATCAGGCGCGTCTCTCCGCTCGATCTCGCGCGGCTGCGCGATTTCGGGAAGCAGGATGTCGGACTGGGCGGCGAGGCCCCGTTCAGCATTTCGCCCGACGGCACGCTCGCGGCGCTCGTGTTGAGGCGCGGGGATCCGGCGCAGGACAGCTATTGCGTCGGGGTCGTCGTCGTTCCGCTTGGCGGATCGGGCAAGGCCCGGCTGGTCGACGTCGGCGGAGACTTCATTCTCCATCTCAGCGACGTTCGCGGAATCCCGGACCTTCCGGTCGGCAATGCCGAGCCCGTCACTCCGCGCTGGTCGCCGGACGGCCGCTACCTCGCCTATCTGCGCCGCGACGACGGGCGCACGCGCGCGTGGATCGCGAAAGCCGACGGATCGGGCGCCAGGGCCGTCTCGCACCTGGACGTGGATGCGCGAGCCGTTGAGTGGGCGCCCGACGGGCGTTCGCTTGTCGTCAGGACCAGGCCCGGCGTGGCCGCCGCCGAAAAGGCGATCGACGCGGAAGCCCGCCAGGGCTTTCTCTATGACGATCGTTTCTGGACGCTTTCCAGATCGAGGCCGGCGCCGCGGCCGACCGATTTCGTCGAGCAGGCGATCTCCGTTGTCGACGGCCGCCCTGTCGAACCATCGTCCGAGCCGACGAAGCCGGCCGGCAAGCCCGACGGGGCGATTGCCTTCGCCGTCTCAACGTCGGGCGCGCTCGCCTGGACGTTCGCGCGCGACCCCGGACTGCTCGTTTCGCCCGTCGGGCTCAAGATGTCCGTTCGCGGCAAGAGCCTCGAGTGCCGGTCTCCATTTTGCGCCGACGGGATAGGCGCATTGTGGTGGGGTCCGGGCGATGACCTCTTCTTCATGCAGGCGCCGACTCCGGAGAATGGCGGGATCACCAGACTGCTCCGCTGGCGGATCGGCGAGAGCGCCCCGACGGTCGTTCTTTCGACCGCGGACGCGCTGTTCGGATGCCAGCCCGTCTCCGGCTCGGTCATCTGCGCGAGGGAGACGTCGACGATTCCGCGCCATCTTGTCGGGATCGATCCGCAAACGGGCACAGAGCATGTCATCTTCGATCCCAACCCGGAATTCGCCAAGCTCGCGATGGGAAAGGTCAGGCGGCTCCGATGGACGACGGATCAGGGCGCGCGATCGTTCGGCGATCTTGTGCTCCCGCCGGATCACCGCCCCGGGACGCGGCATCCGCTGATCGTGGTGCAATATCAGAGCCGCGGATTCCTTCGCGGCGGCACCGGCGACGAATATCCGATCGAGGCGCTGGCGGCGCGCGGGTTCGCAGTCTTGAGCGTCGAGCGGACCGAGCCGCTCGGGCTTCATGTCGCCAGGAGCAACGCCGAGCTGGTCCATCTGGGCGTGTCCGGTTTTGCCGAACGGCGCCGGGTGCTCGGATCCCTTGAAGCGGGCGTTCGGGCGGCGATCGCGCTTGGAGTGATCGACCCGCAGCGCATCGGGATCACGGGGCTGAGCGACGGGGCCGCGACCGTCCAGTTCGCGCTCGTCAATTCGGACATGTTCAAGGCGGCGGCGATCAGCTCCTGCTGCGACGAGCCGGCCAGCTCCATGTTCGCCGCCGGTCCCGGCTATGCCGACTTCATGATCGGCGCCGGTTTCCCGCCGCCGGGGTCGGACGGATCGGCATTCTGGAGCCAATATTCGCTGGCCAGGAACGCGGACCGGCTCCGAACGCCGATCCTGCTTCAGGTGACCGACGACGAGTTCCGCTTCGCCCTGCAAAGCTTCGTCACCCTGAAGCATCAGCATGTGCCGGTCGAAATGTACGTCTTTCCCGACGAGTTTCACCAGAAGTGGAGGCCGGCGCACCGGCTTGCGACTTACGAGCGCGCGATCGACTGGTTCGATTTCTGGCTGAACGGCCGGACCGATCCTGCGCCGGCCAAGGCGGCGCAGTTCGCTCGGTGGCGCGCGCTTGCCCGGCTTCAGAAGCGCTGAGCGGGCCGCGCCAGCCAGCTCGCGGCCCAGCTCTCGACATCCGCCAGAATCAGCAGCCGTGAGACGACGTCCGCGGGCGGGAATGGGTTGGCCAGCGCGGCGTCGATCGCGGGCCGGTCGAGAAGGCCCTGCCGCGCAAGATGGCCGTCGAGCAGCATGGAGCGAAGAAGGCCGCGGTTTGCGTCGAGCAAGGCCGCGCAGAAGCCGTCGAAGCGGCCTTTCGATCGGCGGTCGAGGACCATTTGCGGGAGCCTGTCCCGGAATGCCGCGCGCGCGACCGCGCGATTTCTCCCGCCCTCGCACCAGGCCCAAGTCGGGATGGCGAGGCTGCATTCGACGATCGGCTGGGACAGAAGCGGCGAGACGATCGGCGCCTGCTGCGTTCGCGAATGCCCTTCCAGATAATTGTGGATGGTCATGATTGCCCGGACATGATCCGCTTTGCCGGGGAGGCGCGGGTCGCGGGGAGGATCGGGTTGCATTGCCACGCAGGAGGACGCAGCCTCGGCAGCGATGAACCGCAGATCGGCCCGGCTCGCCGACGGTCCTCCACGGATCAGGCGACGCCCGATCCGGGAGAATGCGTCCCATAATGTCGCATGCGTCATCCTTGCGATGTCGAGCGCGGTTGAAGCCATCCCCCGGACGCCTTCGACGTGAAGCCGGTCGATCGCCGGAAGGATCGTGCGCAGATAGCAGAACATATCGTCGCCGCCGCCGCCGCTGAAGAAGGCGTCCGCCCCGATTGCGCGTCCGCGCTCGAGACTCTTGAGATCGGCCGCCTGGGTGAAGGCCCGGGCATTGGGCCGCGGAAGGTTGGCGGACAAGGATCGCTCGAGATCGACATCCTCCAGGCGCGGCTTCGCGATTGTGAGCGGCAGGCCGAGGCGATCGGCAATGGCGCGCGCGTAGAGGGTCTCGTCGGGGTCCCCGGGCGCGGGCGCGAAGGTGATGAGCGAGGCTCCCGGCGCGGACGCCGCCAGGCCCGCCGCGACGATCGCCGAATCGAGACCACCGGAGATCTCGATCAACGGGCGGCGGAAGGTCCGGCCCCAGGCTTCGAGCGTCGAGCCGAGGGCGTCCCGCAGGCCTTCGGCCGGCGCCCCGTCGAAGGGACGCGATGCGAATGCCCACGGATCCCACA
>Ga0207657_10006719_pt1 | contig 11883 bp, 11 predicted proteins | sample KBSC33metaG_FD_184316 | JGI IMG/M metagenome (GOLD analysis project Ga0207657, IMG submission 184316) | Corn rhizosphere microbial communities from Kellogg Biological Station, Michigan, USA - KBS C3-3 metaG (SPAdes) (version 2) | ecosystem: Host-associated > Plants > Roots > Rhizosphere > Soil ...
CGCGATGAGAACCCGGCCATCCCACTTCACGGTCTCGCGCGACCGGATGAGCCTGTGAAAGGACACCACGATGTCGGCGAGCGCCAAGCCCATCAGAATGGATATGAGGACAAGAGCGTATTCGAACGGCCTCATCAGCGCCTCCCTCGCTCCGCGCTAGACGAAAAGCACCGTCTCAGGAATGTCCGCTTTCGACCCATTGCGGACTCTAGCGAAGAGCCGCGCCGGCGCGGAGTGAATCCGCGCCGTCGGTCAGCACTCGCTTCGCTCGGCGGCTTAGCTAAACCGCCTTCAGCGCATTGTCGAAGTCGGCGACGAGGTCGTCGGCGTCCTCGACGCCGATCGAGATCCGCACCAGGTTGGGCGTGATATTGAGCTGCGCCTTGCGCTCGTCCGGCACGGACAAGTGGGTCATCGCCGCGGGCGCGCTCGCGAGCGTCTCGGTGCCGCCGAGGCTGACCGCCAGGTGCGCGATCTGGAGCGCGTCGAGGAAGGCAAAGGCCTCCTTTTCCCCGCCCTTCAGATAGAGCGAGAAGGTGGAGCCGGCGCCGGTGCAATGGCGCGCGAAAATGTCCGCCTGCCGCGAGCCCTCTTCGAGAAAGCCGAGATAGCCGACTTGCTCGACCTTGGGATGGTCGCGCAGGAAAGCGCAGACCTTGGCGGCGTTTTGCCCGGCCTTGTCCATTCGGAGCTCGAGAGTCTCCAGGCTGCGCAGGAGCATCCAGGCGGTGTTGGGATCGCAGATGGTCCCGATCGTGTTGCGCATCGAGCGGACCTGGTTGATCAGGTCCTTGCGCCCGACCAGCCCGCCGGCGACCAGGTCGCTGTGCCCGCCCGCATATTTGGTGAGACTGTAGATGGTGAGGTCGGCCCCCTGTGCCAGCGGCTTGGCCCAAAGCGGCCCCAGGAAGGTGTTGTCGATGGCGATCGGCGGAAGCTCGCCGGGGGCAAAGGCTGCCTTGCGGGCGGCCGCGACGGCTTCGACGTCGACCAGCTGGTTGGTCGGGTTCGCCGGGCTTTCGAGATAGATGAGCGCGACGCGGCCCATGCCCTTGGCGCGCTCGATCGTCGAATCGATCTCTTCGCGTGTCGCTCCGGACGGAAAGTCCAGCCAGGAAACCCCGAACTGCCCGAAGATCTTGCCGATCAGTGTTTCCGTCGCGGCGTACAAGGGGCCGGAGTGGACGACCACGTCGCCGGGCCGGACGAAGGTGAGCAGAAGCGTCGCGATCGCCGACATGCCGCTCGAGAAGGCGAGCGCGTCGTCGGCATTTTCCCAGATGCTGAGGCGATCCTCCAGGATTTCCTGGTTGGGGCCGTTGAAGCGCGAATAGATGAGCCCTTCGGCGCCGCCGGGCCGCTTGCCGGTGACGCCCTCGAAGAAGCGTTTGCCCGCCGCCGCGCTTTCGAAAACGAAGGTCGAGGTGAGGAACACCGGCGGCTTGAGCGAACCCTCGCTTAGCGACGGATCGAATCCGTAGCCCATCATCAGGGTCGACGGACTCAGGGTGTGATTGCCGATCTTGGTCGGCGACGGCTTTGGCGGACGGTGGGCCGTCCCGCGCATCTCGGCTTCGTTGTCATCCATCACCGGTCCCTAGCCGATGACGGGGGCATTCATCCAGACCGGGACAGTGGGGACGTCCCGGCCTGGTGAAATTCGCCGATCAGAAGTTGGGGACGCTCGCGAACAGGCTCTGGACGGTGGTCCCGATCGATCCGACCGAGGCCAGAGCGACGAGCGAGATGAGCGACGCAATCGCCGCATATTCGATGGTGGTCGCGCCGCGCTTGTCGGAAATAAGCTTGAGCATCCGCGTCATCGTTCAATTCCTCAGGCTTGATGCCCGCCGATTACGGGCTCGCGGCGCAGCGCTCCATCGCGCGGTTCAGCCTGTCCCAGTCCGGTACAGCCGTGATCGAGCAATCCCGATCAGGTCAGCCATCCACGGAATTGCCCCCGGCAATCCCGATCAGGCTGATCTGCCGCCCGTAATCGGGCTCGCCGCGGTGGATGGCCCGCCGGTAGCTGTAGAAGCGGTCGGGATCGCTATAGGTGTCGAGCCCGAGCGGCTCGACGCTGGCGATCCCCGCCGCCTGCAACCTTGCAACGACATAGGCTTCGAGGTCGAAATGGGGCTGGCCGCCCGGCTGCGCAGTGAAGAAGCGGGCGTTGACCGGGTCGGAGCCAAGGAAGCGCTCCCGGAACGCGCCGTCGACCTCGTAGCTGGGCTGCGCGATGCAGGGGCCGACGACGGCAGCAATCCGGCCGCGGACCGCGCCGAGCTTCTCCATTGCCGCGATCGCCGAATCGGTGACTCCGGCAAGCGCGCCCCGCCAGCCGGCGTGCGCCGCTCCGACCACGCACGCCTCGGCATCCGCAAGCAGCACCGGAGCGCAGTCGGCCGTGAGGATTCCGAGCAGGAGCCCGGGGCGGCTGGTGACCATCGCGTCGGCCTTCGGGCGCTGTTCGTGCGGCCAGGGCGCCTCGACGTGGACGGCGTCTCCGGAGTGGACCTGATAGACGGTCGCGAGCCCGGCGCCGGGGAGGACCGCGTCGACCGCTCGCCGGCGGTTTTCGATTATGGAATCGCGATCGTCGCTGCTTCCCGTGCCGACGTTGAGGCCCGCCAGGATTCCGGTCGAAACGCCGCCGCGCCGCCCGAGGAAGCCGTGGACGACGCCTGCAAGCGGCTTGGCGCGGATGACGTCGACCTGGTTCAAGCCGGAGCCTGCATGATGATGTGGCGGAGGATCAGATCCTCGTCGGCATGGGTCCCGACCATGAAATCATATTTCCCGACGGTCTCGAACCCGTATCGTTCGTAGAAGCGGCGGGCCCGGTGATTGTCGACGAAGACCGACAGGACCACTTCCTCGGCTGCCCGGTTCGCGGCTTCGGCGAGAAACCATTGCATCAGCTCATGCGCGATGCCGGAGCCATGCGCGGTCCGGTCCAGATAGAGCCGGCGAAGCTCGAGCACCGGCGCCCTAGTCTCATACGGCAGCGTCTTCGGGGCGAGCTCGATAAAGCCGAGTAGTTGCCCATCCCGCTCGGCGACGCGGATCGCAACCTGCGGGTCGGACAGGTTCGCCCGCCATTTGTCGATGCTGTTGCCGTCGAGGAACTGCTCCAGGTCGGACGGGCGATAGAGATGTCCGAACGTATCGACGAAGCTGCCGGCGAAAAGCTCTCGCAGGGCCACTGCATCGGCGGACCGCGCGTCACGATAGACGATATTCATGGCTCAAATCCCGCAGGCGCGGGCCATTTCGGCGAATGGAATGCGATCGCCTTGAACAACTCGCCCATCTGGTCGGCGTCGCAGAGGCGTTTGCGCGCGCTTTCCGCCTCTTTCGCGCGGGCCGGGTGAGCGCGCGCGAGCGCTTCCGCCCGCGCTGCGATCCCGAGCCGTTCCAGCCACTGGCCCTGCATGGCGACAGGCGTAACTGAAGCTCCGGCTTCGCGAGCAGCGGTTGCGACCGATTCGAAATCGACATGGGCGGTCAGGTCCTGCTCCCCGGGCTTGTCGAGCAGCGGGGCGAAGCGGTGCCCGCGAACGGCTTGCAACGTGTCGCCCGGCGCGCTTTTCGAATAGCCATAGTCGATGATGAGCGCGACCCCGCCGTTCGCGGCAAGGTGGCTCGCGACTTGAGCAGCGGCCGCATTCCGAGCTGGCGAATCTTCGGAGATCACTCCATCGCGGTCGAAAGCGAGGCCGCCGGCAGCGGCGATCACCTTGCGCTCCAGCCCGCCGACGAACTGCCGCACGGGCAGCGCGTCGAGAAATTCGTTGGCGACGAGCAGCACCGGGACCGCGGGGATGCTGGAGAGATCATCGTGCCAGGATGCGCCTGCGACCGCTCCCGCCTGCGCCTTTCGCAACACCGGGCTGGTCTCGATGAAATGCACCGGCGGCTCGAGACCGGACGAGCGCATCGCCCGAAGCGCATCCGCCGCGAGCGTTCCCCGGCCTGGCCCGAGCTCGACATAAGCGGCATCCGCGGGCTTTCCCGCCCTGGTCCAGCAGTCGGCCAGGCAGGCGCCGACCAGCTCGCCGAACATCTGGCTGATTTCCGGGGCGGTGGTGAAGTCCCCTGCCGCGCCCAGCGGATCGCGGGTCGCGTAATAATAGCCATTGCACGCGTGCATGTAGGCTTCGACGGTGATGGGACCTTCGGAGAGAATGCGGTCCCGGAGCGCGCGCTCCAGCGGCGTCAAGAGACGCTCGCGGATCCAAGCGCTGGCTCGACGCGAACTCGTCGGCCTTTCGCGGTCCACATCAGCCAGGCGCCGCCGACGATCAGCGGGAGCGACAGCCACTGGCCCATGTGGAGGCCTGTCTGTTGAGCGAACGCAGCGAGCTGCGGGTCCGGCTCGCGGACGAATTCGACGAGGAATCGGAACAGGCCGTAGAAGAGGCCGAAGGCGCCGACGAGCTTGCCCGGCTGGTAGCGCGCCTGCGTCTTCCAGAACAACCAGGACAGGATGGCAAACAGGACGAGCCCTTCGAGGATCGCTTCATAGATCTGGCTCGGGTGTCGCGGCGGGCCGAGGACAGTGATCCCGCCGATCATCTCCGGAAAGCGCACCGCCCAGGGAACGTTGGTCGGCGCGCCCCAAAGCTCATGATTCACGAAATTCGCGAGACGACCGAAAAAGAGGCCGATCGGCGCGACGCAGGCGACATAATCGTGGAGCCTGAGCGCCGGCAGCTTTTCCTTCCAGCTCAGATACAGGATGCCGAGAACGGTGCCGATCAGTCCGCCATGGAAGGACATCCCGCCGTCCCAGAGCTTGAGCACGTCCACCGGATGCTGGAGGTAATAGCCAAGATTGTAGAAGAGCACGTAGCCGATGCGGCCGCCAAGGATGATCCCCAGTGCCGCGTAGAATACGAGATCGTCGGCGTGGCGGCGGGCCATCGGCGCGCCGGGCTGCTTCAGCAGCTTCAGAATATACCAGTAGCCGAGGAAAATCCCGGCGAGATAGGCGAGGCTGTACCAGCGCAGCTCGAAGAAGCCCAGATTTAGCGCGACCGGCGAAAGATGCAGGTCGGTCCAGACGATTGCGTGCGATGCGGCGTCGGCTGTCGGCAAGGCTTTTCCTTTTCGGTTCGCGCCTCATAAGGTGCCCTACGGCAAAGGCAAACGGAGCGGATCGGCAATGGCGAGCGACCTCGACCGGAAAGTCGACGAGATGCTCGCCTCGCTTACCGGTCCCGGCGGCCGGGTCGTCATTGGCCACGACGAGCAGGGCAGGGTGATCGTCGCCAATCTCCCGGGGACGCTTCCCGGCTTCTTCGAGGCCTTCTCCACCATGCATGCAGAAACGGAAGCGCTGGTGGCGGGCGACGAGCGGCTGACCTTCGCCGAGCTCAATGACTGGTCGAACCGCCTCGCAGGGAGTCTTGCGGGCCGCGGCATCGTCAAGGGCGACCGGCTGGCGATCGCGATGCGCAACTGCCCGGCCTGGGTGGTGATCTACATGGCTGCATTGAAGACCGGGGCGATCGCGACCCTGCTCAACGGCTGGTGGGAGCCGATCGAGATGGAGCAGGCGATCCTCCTGACCGAGCCGAAGCTCATCATCGCCGACCCGGCGCGCGCCAAACGGCTTGCCGAGCGCTGCGGCCGTTACGAGACGCTTTCCATTCCCGTTGAGCTGCCGCTGCAGCAGGCGCTTGCGCAATTGCTTGGCGATTCCGCCGAAGGGCCGCTTCCCAGGATTGCGCCGGAAGACGATGCGACCATCCTGTTCACGTCGGGTTCGACCGGCGAGGCGAAGGGCGCTCTGTCGACCCATCGCGCGGTGACGACCGGCGTTTATGCCTATGCGACGCACCTCATCACGCTGCTGTCGATCCTGGAGAGCGAGGGCCGGCCGCCGCCGAACCCGCCCCGAACGCTTCTGAGCGTCCCGCTTTTCCACGTGACCGGCGAGGTTCCTGTCCTGCTCAACAGCTTCGTCATCGGTCGAGGCATGGTGCTGATGCCGAAATGGGATGCCGGCGAAGCGCTGCGCCTTATCGAGAAGGAAAAGATCACCTACTTCGTCGGCGTTCCGACGATGAGCCTCGAACTGATGACCCACCCCGACCATGGGAAATACGACCTGTCGTCGATGACCGACATCGCGGCGGGCGGCGCCCCGCGTCCGGTCAGCCATGTCGAACGGCTCCGGAAGGCATTCGGCTGGGCACAGCCGGCGCTCGGCTATGGGCTGACTGAAACCAATGCGGTCGGCTGCAGCAACTACTGGTCGAACTATGCGGCAAAGCCCGGATCGACCGGCAGGGCGCAAAAGCCGTTCGTCGAGGTCGCGATCCTCGGCGACGGCGACACGCAACTCCCGCCCGGGGAGCGGGGCGAGATAGCAATCCGCTCCGCCGCCAATTTCAAGGGCTATTGGCAAAACCTGGAAGCGACGGCCGAGGCATTCACCGGGGACGGCTACGTCCGCAGCGGCGACATCGGCTATCTCGATGATGACGGATATCTGTTCATCGTCGACCGCAAGAAGGACATCATCATTCGCGGCGGCGAGAATATCTCGGCGGCAGAGGTCGAGGCAGCCTGCTATGCCTACCCCGACGTTGCAGAGGCATCCGTGTTCGGAATGGCCGACGATCGGCTCGGTGAAGTGCCCGTCGCCATCGTCCATGCGCGCGGCGCCATAGACGAGACGGGCCTGCGCGCCTTCCTGGAGAGCCGCATCGCCCCATTCAAGGTGCCGGCGCGGTTCATCTTCAGTGCCGGACCGCTTCCGAAGCTGGGGACCGGCAAGATCGACCGCGTTGCACTGAAGGCGCAGTACGCCCGTTGACCGCCAGAACCGGAGTCCTGCTGGTCAATCTTGGAACGCCCGATGCGCCGGAGCCGGCGGCGGTGCGCCGTTACCTCGGCGAGTTCCTGTCCGATCGGAACGTGGTCGATTTGCCGGCCTGGCTTTGGCAGCCGATCCTTCGCGGCGCGATCCTGCCGTTCCGGCCACGCCGGACCGCGGAGGCCTATCGACTGATCTGGACCGGGGAGGGCTCGCCGCTCGCCGCCATCACGCGCCGGCAGGCGGTGGCTTTGCAGGGCCGGCTCGGAAACGCGTTCGTCGTCGAATATGCGATGCGCTACGGGACCCCGGCGATCGCCTCGGCGCTCGATCGCCTCGCCGAAGCTGGCTGCGGGCGCATCCTGGCGGCGCCGCTCTATCCCCAGTTCAGCGGAGCAACGACGGGCACGGCGGAAATGGCGCTGACCGCCGCCTTCGCAGCGATGGACTCGGAGATTCCGATGCGAATTCTCCCGCCCTATTTCGACGACGATCTCTACATCGGGGCGCTTGCCACGAACATCGAACGCCAGCTCGCCGCGCTCGATTTCGAGCCACAGCGCTTGTTGGTCAGTTTCCACGGCCTGCCGCAGCGGATGGTCGAGCGGGGCGATCCCTATTTCATCCATTGCATCGAAACGGCGCGATTGCTCGGAGAGCGCCTGCCGGTCCCCGCAGACATTGCCTTCCAGTCCCGGTTCGGTCGGGCGAAGTGGCTCGAGCCCGCCACCGCCGCGACCCTCGTCGAATATCCGGGCAAGGGAGTCACCCGAATCGCGATCGCCGCTCCCGGTTTTTCCGTCGATTGCGTAGAGACCCTGGAGGAACTTGGACTTCGCGGCCGGGACAGCTTCCTGGCAGCGGGCGGCGAGAAATTTGCCCGTCTCGATTGCCTCAACGATTCGCCCGAGGGCATGGCAATGCTGGAGGCGCTCGTCAGGCGTGAACTTGCGGGCTGGCTGCCGCGCGCATAAGCGACTGCCACGGCAACAGGAGAGAGACAATGGCTCGGGTGGCAATCGTCACTGGAGGAACGCGCGGCATCGGCGAGGCCATCAGCATCGCGCTGAAGGAACTGGGGGTCACCGTGGCCGCCAATTACATGGGCAATGACGAGCGCGCGAAGGCCTTCACCGATCGGACCGGAATCAAGACGTACAAGTGGGACGTCTCCGATTTCGACTCGTGCCAGCAAGGCGTCCGGCAGGTCGAATCCGACCTCGGGCCGGTCGATGTGCTGGTCAACAATGCCGGGATCACGCGCGACGCGACGATGCGCAAGATGGACCACTCCAAGTGGCAGGACGTCATCGACACCAACCTTGGCGGTTGCTTCAACATGGCCAAGGCCGTGTTCGAAGGGATGAGCGGCCGCGGCTACGGGCGGATCGTCAACATCGGATCGATCAATGGCCAGGCCGGGCAATATGGTCAGGTCAATTATGCGGCGGCCAAGTCCGGAATTCATGGCTTCACCAAGGCGCTCGCGCAGGAAGGCGCGCGGTTCGGGGTGACGGTGAATGCCATCGCTCCGGGTTACATCGACACCGACATGGTCGCGGCGGTGCCGGAAGACGTCCTCCAGAAGATCGTTGCGAAAGTCCCGGTCGGCCGCCTCGGCCGAGCCGACGAGATCGCCCGGGGAGTGACCTTCCTCTGCGACGAGAATGCCGGCTTCATCACCGGCTCGACGCTGTCGATCAACGGCGGGCAGCACATGTATTGATGGCGGCGCCCCCGCCTCCGGCGCGTCCGCGCAAGCGCTCGATCACGATCGCAGGACACGAGACCTCGATCGCGCTCGAGTCCGTCTTCTGGACCGCGCTCGAGGAAGCCGCGGCTGCCGAGCAGCTGCCGCTCAATGCGCTGATCGCCCGGATCGATGCCGATCGCCTCGAGCGGTCGCCGCCGGCCAATCTCGCCTCAGCAATCCGCCAGTGGCTATTCCTGCGCGCGCTCGGCAGCTGACAGGACGGCCTGGGCAAAACGGGGCGCCGCCTCCGGCGCGTCAGCGAGCCACAAGGCCGGCTCGATCAATTCCAGCTCCATGACCTGGAGCGTGCCGCAATTTCCAACGACGAGGTCGACCCGGGCGTAGAGCGACGGAGTGGGCGCCGCGGCCAGGGCCGCCCGCGCGACCTCCTCCGACCCGGACGGTGGGTCGCACCGCTCGATGATCCCGCCATATTCGGGCTGGACCCGGAACTCGCCGGGCATCGGCACCTTGCTGAGCGCATGGCTCAACTCGCCATCGATGAAGATCAGCGACCACTCGCCGGTATCGTGGATGCTCTCCAGCCAGGGCTGGACCATCATTCGCCGGCCCCGCACCGCCTCGGGAACGACATCGCCAGCCCGGACCGGGAAGGTCAAATAGGCGCTCGCCGACACCGGTGGTTTGACCACCAGGTCAGAGCAGCCGAAATGCCCGCGGATCCGTTCGAGCGATTCCTCGTCGAGCGATTCGGCAAGCTCGGTCGGAACGACCGGGACGCCTTTCTCGTAGAGCTCGGCGAGATAGGCCTTGTCGCTGTTCCAGCGAAGCAGCGGGACGGGGTTCTCGACCCGGGCGCCCTGCCGCTCCAGCCGGTCGAGAAGCGCGAGCCAGTGGTCGAAATGCTTGTGATAGCCCCACGCGACGATCGGCAGCACAAGGTCGAATGCGCTCGAGTCAAACGGGTCGCTCCAGCGGATCGGCGAGACCTCGGCGCCGGCGGCGGCCAGGGCGCCGGCTTCGACATCATAGGTCCAGCGCCAATCGGCCGAATAATCGGCCCCCGGAGTCAGGATCGCGAACTTCACTTACGGGCGAGTAGAATTCGCGCCTGGCCGGCAATCTGCGCGAGCATTGCAGCGCTCGCTGAGCCCTCGTGTCGCGCCCGGTCGATCACCCGGCGAAACTGCTCGATCCGCTGCGACTGCCCGGCCGCCCACTGCTCGACGGCCTTGTCCGGATCCTTGCCGCGAATGCGCGACAGGAACTCGATCCTCAGCTGCTCAAAGTCGCGGGCGAGACCTGCCGTCAACAGTCGCTCCCACTGGTCGGAAGGCGTGAATCGCGCCAGCTGTTGCTGCGCCCAGTCGATACCGAGGGCTTCGCCCAATTTCGTATAGGCCCTGGTGATCGCGAGCTCGTCCACGCCTTCACGGGCCGAAAGGGCGGCAAGTCCAAAAACGCCGTCGAGCTCGTAAAGCCTGACGAGGCCGCGAACGATTTCCTCGCTCGCGCCGAGCGCAATGAGGTGATCGCGCCGGGCGGCCGCCTCGTTGCGGACTTCGGAGCGGATCAGCTTCGTCGCCGCGGCCGCGATCTTGCGCACTCCGGGCTCGAGCAGCTTGCACAATGCGCTGACGCGCGTCTCCCCGCCCGCCGCTCGAAGGACGTCGGACAAGTGCGAATTCACGCTTCGCGCGGCGATCGCGAACAATTCGACGCGGACCTTCTCGGGAAGTTCGGCATGCTCGATCTCGGTCCACAATTTGTCGAGGTCGAGAAGCCGCTCGGCGACGAGAAACGCGATCGCAACCTGGCCCAGCGAGGCGCCTTCCTCCTCGGTCATGTCGAGCGCGACGACTGGCCCCAGGCGATTGACGATCCGGTTGGCGACGCGAGTGGCGATGATCTCGTTGCGAAGCCGGTGGGCGCGAATCGCATTGGCGTGGGCAGCGCGCATCGGCCTCGGGAAAGCGGCGAACAGTTCGGGCTCGAGCAGCTTTTCCTTCGACAGCTCGAGCGGTTCGGCCGCCGCCTGCAGGGCGATCTTCGACATCGACAGGACGACCGCGAGTTCGGGCCTGGTAAGGCCGCGGTTTTCCTGGCGTCGCCGGAGCATCTCCTCGCTCGATTCGAGGCCCTCCACCTTGCGGTCGAGACGGCCGGACGCTTCGAGCAGCTCGATCGTCCGCACGTGAGCCGGAAGCGCCTCGGCTCCGCCACTCTCGGCGATCGACAGCGCGAGCGTTTGCAGCCGGTTGTCCTCGAGCACCATCTCGGCGACGTCCTCGGTCATCTTCACCAGCAGGGCGTTGCGCTTCGGCAGAGTGAAGGTGCCGTCGTGCATCTCCCGGTTGAGCGGGATCTTGATGTTCACTTCCTTGTCGGAGCAATCGACCCCGGCGCTGTTGTCGATGAAGTCGGTGTTGATCCGGCCGCCGGCTTCCGCGAACTCGATCCGTCCGGCCTGGGTCACGCCGAGGTTGGCGCCTTCGCCGATGACCCTGGCGCGGATGGAGCTTCCATCGACCCGGATCGCGTCGTTGGCCGGGTCGCCGACCTCCGAATTGGGCTGGGTCGACGCCTTCACATAAGTGCCGATGCCGCCGAACCAGATGAGGTCGACCGGCGCCTTCAGGATCGCGTTCATCAGTGTCGCCGGGTCAACCGTCGCTGTGTCGATGCCGAGCGCTGCGCGGGCCTGTTTCGACAGCGGAATCGACTTGAGCGTCCGTGGGTACACGCCACCGCCCGCCGAAATCTTGGATCGGTCGTAATCGTCCCAGCTCGAACGCGGCAGCTCGAACATGCGCTTGCGCTCGGTCCAGCTCGTCTCCGGGTCCGGATCGGGATCGATGAAAATGTGGCGGTGATCGAATGCGCCGATGATCCGGATTGCCTGGCTCAACAGCATGCCATTGCCGAACACGTCACCGGACATGTCGCCAACTCCGACGACGGTGACCGGATCGGACTGGACGTCGATCCCCATCTCCAGGAAATGCCGCTGCACCGAGATCCAGGCACCGCGCGCCGTAATCCCCATCGCCTTGTGGTCGTATCCGTTCGATCCGCCGCTTGCGAAGGCGTCGCCAAGCCAGAATCCATGCTCCAGCGCGATCTGGTTGGCGATATCCGAGAAGCTCGCCGTTCCCTTGTCCGCGGCGACCACGAAATAGGGATCGTCGTCGTCGCGGATGACCACCTGTTCGGGATGAACGATCTTGTCGTTGACGATATTGTCGGTGACCGAGAGAAGCGCCCGGATGAAGATCCGGTAGCTCTCCGTGCCTTCCGCCAGCCATGCGTCGCGGTCGCTAGGCGGCGGAAGCATCTTGGCGTA